>Ga0315899_10007289_pt1 | contig 11881 bp, 12 predicted proteins | sample LakEriMetagenome_2_FD_203518 | JGI IMG/M metagenome (GOLD analysis project Ga0315899, IMG submission 203518) | Freshwater fungal communities from buoy surface, Lake Erie, Ohio, United States - Buoy 4 MA112 | ecosystem: Environmental > Aquatic > Freshwater > Lake | place: USA: Lake Erie, Ohio... | reverse complement strand
CGGAATTCGTCAAGGAGATTGACTCCCAAAAATCCTTGCTGGAGATTCGCTTCTGAAAGCCGTCCTGCCATTGAGATAGTTTCGAGCATATCTGAAGTGTAGACACGGAAAAAAATGTCTCTAGACCTGGGAGCTGTCTGTTCGTAATGCAAAATTTCAACTTCTCCTCGGGACTTGTTCGCTAGGCTAGCAATGACGTCCTTAAACGTGAGTTCGTCTTGTCCCTGAAGTTCTGTATGGGTTATTGGCATGGTCAATTTCTGGTCATAGTACAGCCCAACAAGCCCTTCAGGCGGCTCGAATTCACCATCATCCTTTATTCCTTCGATTTTGAGTGTTTCTTCCCGGCACTTTCCCCCCGTACTTGGGCTCTTGATCCTCTCGGTAAAATCACGATCCATGGTTTCAAAACTAAAAGTTGCAAGGAAATCGGGATCAAGCGACTTGTTGACGACTTTGGTGGTTTTGACGGGCCTACCGGGAACTGTCAAGTCCACATAAGAGTCGCACGAACCGAAGCGATCGCATTTTGGCAGATGCTGCGCGCTCTTCACAGTGATCTGCAGCGTACCGACCTTCTTGGCGACGAACGGAGGTAATGGGTCGGCCCCGCTCGATGCAGTGACGGTGCGCCTCCATATTTGTCGTGTTGTCGACCATACTTTTCTCAAGTCTTGCGCAGTCGATGGATTGAATTGTAGGATCGTTCTGATCCTGGGGAAGCTACGATCTGTGTCATTTGCTGCCTTATCCTCCAGCGCGGGAAAGATTAGAGATGGGTTCCACCACTTGTAAAGTTCTGTGTTTTCCTTGAGCACATATGTGAGCGTTTCGTAAAAATCATGGTACGATGGAAACTTGTACGCGGTGTCCATTGGTTCTTCTTCGTCCAAGTCCTTGCTCTCAATTAATAACTCTCGGATCAGGCCTTTTTCGATGACATTCAGAACAAGTTTGCACTGATCCCTCATCTTTTCATTCATGCGTTGTTCTCTGGTCTTGTGGCCTGTGCCTGTGCCTGTTCTCGAGGTCCCGTAGCTATGTTGAGAAGCTGCAGTTTGCACTCTGTCGTCCAACACGACATTTCGGTGTTTCCCATCTCGCGTGCCCGGCCTTGTCAGAATGCCACGCGTGCCCGGCCTTGTCAGTGTATCAGAATCATCTCCTCCAATAATTTCGACCTGCGCCCCTTTGTTGTCAGAAAACGTGCTCCTCAAGTGCACTGCTGTGCCAGTGGTGGCCAAAGACGTGCCCGGGCGAGACATAATAGACGTATTGTGGCGGGACCCACTGCTGATCCCCAGAGCCTGAGCAGTCTGAGGACCAGCCCATTCGTATCGATGCCGCACCGTATCCTTTTGGTGTTTGTCTTTCCACCACATTTGGGCAATGGACTTCACGCCACTGTCTGCCGGCAAGACAGGAGCATGAAAGGCCACAGCAGCCTCCCGGCCAATCGGCATCAAGCCCGCCAAACGCGGAGTCAGGATGTTGTCGAATACAATAGGGTCCCCTCGCAGTTTCTGCGGGCCAAATTGCGGAAGAGCCGGATCTCGCCAGCCTGGTGGATTTCCAGTCGTAGGCGCTGCAATGTATTTTGCCCCCTCTCGAACGCAGTCTGCACTTGAATCAATCTTGAGGCGCATGACTGTTACTTGTATTGCAGCCAGATCGCCGGGAAAGCACAAAAGTTGAATGCCTTGAGCCGCAGCTCTGCGCACCTCATAGTCGGGGTGCTCCAATAGGTTTCCAACTGCCGCCAGAGCCAATCTATTCCCCTTGTTTGCCACCAACGTGAGGGCCTGCAACGCGGCACCTCGAACAGCAGGAATAGGATGCTGGAGCCTATTTGTCACCTCCACTATGGCGACCCGGTCACCCCTCTTTGCAACCATAGAAAGACAAGCAACTGCATTCAACTTGACGGTGTTCGATGGCGATTCAAGCCTTGCGCATGCTTCAACAATGGCGACGCGAAAGCCTGGCCTCACAACCGAGTGTAGGCAATGATTAGCTGTTGTTCGAACCTCATCTCGAGGGCTATCCAGATATGTACAGATGTCGAACACAGATTTTTGGTCATTTTTGCGAGCGATGATATTCAGTGCATTGACAAGCTCCTTTCGCACGTACGGATCCTCATCGTCAATCCTGTCAATCAAAAGCGCCACCACTTGCATATCCTCACGGCTCGCCAACAGTGACAGCACGTACACTGATTTGGCACGAACCGCCGCATGCTCATCGCTCACTGTCCCCATGATGGCCGTCACTGCTCTTTGGTCGCCGCGTGATGACATCTTTCCAACAATACTTATCGCCTCCACTCTCGCTAACCAGTGCCTGCAACGCAGTATTCATGTCAGGGCGCACTCGTTTTGCGACTGCCTGCCAATCTATCCAGCACAACACACTCTGGCAAACAGGGCATGATGCATGGACTCACGTTTTCATAGGATTGTAAAAAGTGTCGCGAGGGTCGTGGAGAGACAGGGATTCCAAAGGGACGCCTTTCTTGATCATGCGTTGCAATCTGAGACCCAAAGGCTCATCGGTCTCATCAAGTTTCTTTCTGCCTGGGCGGTTCAGCGTGGTGCCGAGGGGCACACCAACTTCGTCCAGCATCGTAATGTGCTCCTTTGATATATGCGGCGCCTCAAAATTTCTGCGGTGAATTAAATTGATCATGCACTCGATGATTTCACGATCGCCAGCTTGGAATAGCTGCTCAGTTTTCTGCACCGCCTCCACAAGCTTTCCGGGCTCCAGCCACGTGCGCCCCTGCACCCGATTCATGACCTCCACCTGTTTGCCGCCGCGGACGGCTCCTTGGATGTGGATGCTGCCTCTTGCCGGCGTGCCATCCTGCAACACAACAGGTGGCAATCAGAGCGAGCACAGTTACATCACAGGAAAATCACCGTGCGCAGACATGTCAGAATGCGTCACCTGGCGGATCTTTGCGGGCGACCCGTCCTCGTTGCAGAGGTCAATCCAGGTGTCGATGTATTGAAAGCAACCCCTGTGGTCCTTGGCGTACAGCTCTTCCATGCTCAGCTCGCACATCCCCACGAAGTCGGTGTCCCCCCCGTCGTCCCAGTCGCGCACTTCGATGCGCAGGACAGACATATCACTCAGTCGCCGGACAATCTCTGCGCGCTCATCGGTGGCATCGGTGAGGACGAAACTGAAGCGCGCGCCGAAGTAGGGGTGAAGCGTGTCGCGCACCACATCTGTCTTGCGCTTTTGCTCGCCCAGTTGCACCGTTACAAACGCATCGCAGGTGATGCCGATGCCCGCCGCACGATCTTCGGCCGAGGTGTCGGCGCCCATGTCCATCTGCGGCAGGTTGCGCGCCTCGACGACAAGCAAGCAGAGCTCCTCTCTTTCGCCCTTGAGCTGCTCGACCTTGCCCCCGGGCAGTTTGACATAGATATCGCCCTTGTGCCGGTGCACGCCCACACGCCAGTGGTGGTGGAACGGGATCTCATCCTCCTGCTTCTTGCTTTTATTCTTCCTGACGAAGCCCGAGCGCTCGCCGCCGGCGCCCTGAGACCCGGAGCCGCACGGGAGCTGGCCGTCAGGCGGCTTGTCACTCTCGTTGATCTTTCTGATCGGCCTCGGCGGCATCCCAGGGCGGCAGGCAGGCTCACCTCAGGCCACACCCAATGGCGGGGCGCAAACAAAAATGAGCATGCTCATTTTCCTCATTTTCTTAATCGCCCCTGCCATCTTTTTACAGTCCGTTTGACTTGTTTCTTGATCATGGGACAGCACGATCAGTTTTGGGGTCGAAGCAGCGTCTGCGCGTTTGCTGACCAGAAGCAAGTTGATGCGTCCAGCCGTGTTGGCAGGCGTGCTGCTCATGCTGGCCGCGCAGTCGTCCCAAGCCCCACCCTTGACATTCACGCTGACGCCTGCGAGCTGGGTCCGGGCCCCAAGGCACAGGGTGGCTGCCGCTGAGCAACGCGCGGACAGAAGTGATGGCAGAGACAGAAGGAGGGAGCAGTCCGCCGCGCGCAACCGGGAGATCAATGCTGAGATCATGGCTGCACACGACGCTGCGGCCCTGTGGGCGGTGATCGAGGACCAGCACCCCGCGTTCAACGCCGTCAACGCCTTTACTGCCTATCGGCAGCTCCTGCGCCGAGGGACACGAGCCTGCGACGCGGCAGTGGCCCTTGCCGAGGCGCAGGTAGTGCGGCACGCGGCTGCAGCAGGACCGCGCGAGTGCGCGAATGTTCTCCACGCGCTCGCGACGAGCGGGCACGCACCGCGCCTGGACATCCCTCCAGCGATTGAAGAGCGGATGCAGAAGCTTGGGAGCAATGCTTTGAACCCACAAGACATCGCAAACACGCTCTGGGCCTATGCAAAAATGGAGCGTACGCCTGGGCAGCCCCTGCGATCAGTGATTGAGCACCAGGTTGAGCAGCTTGCACACCTCTTCACCCCTCAGAACCTGGCCAACACGCTCTGGGCGTATGGTGTGCAGGGGCAGTTGCCAGCGGCGGGCACGCTGGCGGCGCTGGAAACGCAGGTGGAGGCGCGCGCGGGGGACTTGAATGCACAGGAGGTAGCGAACATTCTTGTCGCGACTGCGAAGCTCTCCCGATTGGACCGAACGGGTGGCTGCCGCGAAGCGATGCTGTGCGCACTTGAGCACAGGGGGCTGGAGATTGTGGCGTCATTTAAGACGCAGGAAGCTGCAAATGTGCTGTGGGCTCTGGCGACGCTGGAGAAACGAGCAGGCGGTGAATTGTGGGTCGCGCTCGAGGCGCGGGCAGAGAAGATGGCGCGTTCTTTGAGCCCGCAAAACGTCGCAAACATTCTTTGGGCCTTTGCGGCAAGTGGCAAGCGTCCCAGCGCCAGTATGCTCTGTGCGCTGCAAGGGAGAGCGGAGGAGACGGCACAGACGTTCACGGCGCAGGATGTTGCCAATACCTTGTGGGCACATGCGACCATTGGCAAACAACCCGGGGAGAGGCTGCTGAAAGTGCTCGAGGCGCGGACAGAGGAGATTGCACATTGCTTCAACCCACAGAACGTTGCCAACGCCCTCTGGGCCTACGCTGCCTGGGAGAGGCGGCCTCGGGCGGAGTCGATGCGTGCGCTGTGCGCACAGGCAGAGCACGAGGCGGCGAGCTTCAGCGCCCAGAACATAGCCAACACGCTGCGTGCGCTCGCCATCCTGGCTTCCCCCCCGGGAGACGGGTTGTTGGATGCGCTTGCGAGGCGGGCCGCAGAAGTGGAGGGCGAGTTCAAGACGATGGAAGTGGCTAGTCTGCTTTGGAGCGCCTGCTATCTCTGCATCGACGCGCCCACCTTGACGTGCAGATTCGTGAATGGACTGGAGGAGGCTGTGTGCAGGCTGTGCCATGCCGATGACGTGGACGACGCCAGCCTCGGTCAGCTTCACATTTTTTTCCTCGCGTGCCAACTGGAAGAGGGCCTTGCGTGCGGGCTGTCTCGCCCAGTGCTGTCTGTGGGGGAGACGATCGGCGGTGTCACTAGAGCAGCATTTGCTGCACAATGCGCACGCCCGTCGCACACGCAGCATGAAGTCAGCGAGGCGCTCCGCTCCATGCACTTGTGCGTGCAGGACGAGTTCCGATGCCCGCAGTCAGCCCTGTCACTCGACCTCGTTGTGGCCAACGAGTCCTCCAGGCCATGGTACTGGGCAATAGAGGTTGACGGTCCACAGCACTTTCTCGCCTGCCGATCGGCGACCGGAGGCACCATTGTGAAGCGCCGGCTCGTGCGCCGCCTTGGCTACTCGCTGGTCAGCATTCCGTACTGGGAGTGGGATGCCTTGCCAGAACCGGGCCAGAGAGTGGAGTATTTGAGGGGATTGCTGCACGTTCACAAACGTTCGCCGTCGACGTGCGCTTAACAGCGCCCGGCGCGCGTCAGTGCAGTCGCTCGACGACGAGGGTGCTAAGTGAGTCCGCACCCCCGACTCTGCTTGCTCTTTAGTTTCAAACTAAACTCTAAACCCTAGCCATGTCCAAGGTAGAGAGAGGGAGACGGGGAGAGAAGTAGGGGCTCATGCATGTGCCCTGCCGGATGGGGCGAGTGGCGAGGGCTCAGGCACGTGGATCCGCACGTCAGCGCGCGTAGCGTAAGCTGATAATTCACCGACGCGTGCGTGCGTGCACGCGTCGATGTGGTATCAGCGCAAGTGCTGCCACTCGGTGGGCTAACGCGCGATGCTTGCGCGTGCGCCAACAATAAAGAACATACAATACATACATGTAGAGTTCCTGTGTCTTTTCGCTCCCACTCTGTTCAAGATCCTTACCTAATACTTTTACTATAAACTCTTATTTGCGTGTGTGTGTGTGGTGTGTGTGTGTGTGTGTGTGTGTGTGTGTGTGTGTGTGTGTGTGTGTGTGTGCACGCACTCCCGCAAATATTTGGATCCTTTCAAAATCATGGGAAAGCGACCATCTTGAACAACACGTGACACCATCCACATACGCAAACGGCACTTCAACTCTTGCTCTGGGAGGATCTTAGCCCAAAGGAGAATGTGGGAAGGGAGAAATTGGCCCCGCCCACTTCTCCTCCACTCTGTGAACGCTGTTCACTGTTGCTTGCCTGTCCTTGAGGAGTGCCGCTTCCTGCTCAACAGCTCCTTTTGTTACGCGGGCGCGCGTTCTCACTCACGCACAGCTATCTCACTCACTCTCTCTCACACACAGCTCTTACTCACTCTCTCACACAGCGTTCTCTTTCTCACTCTCTCTTTCTGTCGGACTCTCTCAGTCACTCTCTCTTTCTCACACACTCAGCGCTTGCGTTGTCAAAGGGCACTCACTCACCCTCTCCCACACTCTTTCACACGCAGCTCCTGCGTTCTTGAGAGGGCTCAAAGAGACAACCATTACTCGTATCAGGTCACCGGGTTAAGCTCCTTTTGCCAAAAGCATCTACACTTAATCTACCGTCCTACACTTACTCTACCCTCCTACACTTTTTACTCTACCATCCATCTACCCTGCGACATTCGACCGTTCTCTGCACAAGCGACCCCCCACCCAAACAGCCACCCAAAAAAAAACAAAAAAAACGGAGACCCAAGGGATTTAGGCTGGTGAGCTGGTTGCCGAAATTTGAGGAGATTCCTTCCACTGACGCCCCTAGGTTAGACGAAATACCCCCCATTGTGCTTCCAAAGTCCCCAAACCACTTGTCTGGACAGAAGGAGGAGGAATGGGGCAAGCAGAGGTAGGAAGAGGGAGCGGGACCAGGAGTGGCAGAGGAAGGGGGATTTGGGCGGGGGTGGTACGAGGGTTTAGGGTTTTAGGGTTTTAGGGTAGTTGAGTCATCACGAATAGAAGCTTCGCCGAACAGTGCGGTCTTTTAACGGGCCAGAGGGCATCGCACGCGCACGCGCGCGCGCGCTCTCTCTCTGCCCTGCGAGCCCTCGACGGCAGCGCAGAAATCGACCCCTCTCGTTCACCCACACAAGGCCACCTGGGGTGTGAATGGACGGGAAGGAGGGCAAGGCGAGCTTGTTCTGAACGGCGCCGCCACCGTTCTGTCGTCTTGTCGGCCCCGTTTGCGAGGACAGCACGTGCGCAGCAACCGGCGTGGCAGGAGGCACAGGGGGCTTGCCCCCCACTCCCTCGCCTCCGCTCTCTCCTACCGCAGATACAGCCGTAGCAGGCCTTGCGGGCGGATGAGGTGCGGCGGGGGCGGGGCCATGTACTGAAGGCTTGGGTGCGCGTGACGAGTCCTCGGCGAGCGGTGACGGCAAGCGCTTGGCAAGCATCGCATTGGACTGCACACCCCTCCGCGTCACACTTGCCCTACCTCGCCCGCCGCACTCGCAAGCGCACGCATCACATGCCACGACACCAACGCACGCCACCAAGGCACTCCACACTGGCTTGCTCACCCTGTTTGATGACATGGCCGAGGCGAGCTGCGGCTTGTTCCACGCCGCCGCGGCGCGCTCCCCCCGCACAGCTGCCGCGGCGTCTTCTGACGGCGGTGCCGGGGGGCCTGTGGCGTGTTTCAGCGATTGCTGCAACGTCGCTACCGCCTCTTGCAATTCTGTGATTGTACGCCCGTCTTTTACCGCCTCATTGTTGCGGCGGCGGAGCTGGGAGTCAGCAGTCTTGAGCGTCTCTCTCATCTCAGAAATTTCGCATCTCATCGCCGCTCTTTCTCGCTGCAGTGCACGCTTTTCCGTGTTCAGACGTCGGCACATCTCCCGCACAGCCTCGCCATCTTCTGGCACCTCCTCCTCCTCAAACCCCCCCTCCTCCGCCGCCGTCGCAGCCACGGGCGCGACATGGGCGCCGCACGCTCCTCCACTCCCTGCCTCGTCACCTGCTCTACGTCTTGCTGCTCGCTCCGTTTCCAGCTGCTGAAGAAGTTGTGCGCTTTCGCGTTGACGCTCCACTAGCTTGCTTTCCAGCTCTGCTACCTTGAGCTGCAATTCAACACGCGACGCCCCACCACGTTGCCGCAGCTTAGCCACCTGCGCGCCTGCCGAGGGCACCGGGCGTGCGGCAGCAGCAACTTGATTGTTGGTCGCCGTCACCTGCAGCTGCGCAGCGTTCTGCAGAACGCCTGCCTCTGCCCCCCCCCCCCACCCCCCGCCACCCCACATCCTCCCCCCATCCCCGGTAGCCTCTACACCGACTAAACCCTTGGGCGTCAAAATTTCCCTGGCAAGCTGCGGCACACCACCAGGCCTGCCGCCATGCTCGCCGCCTTCAGGGGGTTGAGCTTGGTCGGCTTCGTGTGCGCTTCGCGCGTGGAGGCTGCGGCGCGCGGCAAGAATCTCGTCTTGGGCAGAGCACCGCCAAAAGTCGATTTCATACAGGTCATCGCGCGAGCGCTCCATGAGAGACACCAGGTCAAGCTCGAGGAAACGCAGCGCATCTTCAAGCGCCCCCAACTCGCTTCGCATCTGCTCCCGCTCTGAGCCGTTAAGGTCACCCGTTGCTGCCGCTGCCGCGGCCACTCGGGAGATTTCCGCGACAGCCGGGCAAGGCGGCTGACCCGGCGACAGTCGGGCGAGGCGGCTGTCGCTCAGGAATTTCTCCATGAACGCGCTGTCCTCTGGCCTGGCCGCGCATTCCGTCGGCTTGTCCGGCGTCTCGTCACCGATGTCTGCCGCTCGCGTGAGCCCTGCTTCCGCGCCTTTACCCGCTTTACCCTCTATCCAGTCCTCCCCGCCGCCTGCTCGTCGCCCTGCCCCTTCACTCTGCATGGACTCACCCAGCCAATTTATTGGGCACGCGTCCTTCTTGGCAGTGCCTGCGGGCGCCGCGCCTTCGCGAGGCGGAAGGGCCGCGAGCGGGATGCGCGTGTGTGCGTGTGCCTTTGTCGTCTGCGTCTGGTCGTTTGAGGGCGCGACTGGGCTCTCGTCCTTCGAGGCCTCCATCCAGTCCTTGTGGCCCTCCATTCCCATCGTCCAGCTGCAAGGGCGGCGGCGTCAGCACACAGGGGGGCACGACACCTTCTGACCCCGCGTGGTGCGTGGCGATACTTCTTCCTTCACTCCCTGGTCAACCGTGGCTTCCATGCAGCCTCCGTCAACGCTTGAGCTCACAAGCTCACAGCTCACAGCATGCCGTTAGCTAGTCAGCCCACGAACCAGCGGAAAAAATGGCAGACACGATATCTGTAAGGCGACCTGCGTCCGCGCGGCCGCGCCCGGCGCCTGTCGCTGCTCCGCCAGCACCGAAGGCAGTGCCTGAGGAAGATGACGGCATTGCCGACGACAACGAGACCTGGTCAGTGCTCTGTGAGAAGAGTGCGCTGCTTTGCTCCACAAACCTCTTGAGAGCCGCTGCCGCTGCTGGATCATACAACATATGCACGGCAGGCTCCTGTCCGCAGCGCCAAAACTCGCAGAGCCAGTGGGCAGTGTGTGTGGTGTGTAACGCCGGGGGGAAATTCGTGGCGGCGGCAGGCTCTTTTCCGTGGTGAACCCCATGACGACCGAGGAGATCAGCCGCATGGGCTTTACCAATGTGGTCCTGCTCGACGCCAGCCGCTGGCGATCCGAAGAGGGTGACGAGGCTGTGTCCGCAGCGGCTGCCGCCAGCGATATCCACTACTGCTTCGGCATGAAGGGCGACCCAGTGGACAGCATCACTGCCGGAAACCGCGCGCAAATGGAGGTATGCACGCTCCATTCGAGCTGACTTGGTGAGGGCTGCGATGCATCCACTGATCCACGCGCCCCCTCACAGGAAATGCTCATCGGCGGCTTCTGCGGCAGGGGCGACTTGCTGATTGTGATCCAAAACGCCACCATCACTGAGACGGCTGTCGACAACTCTGAGCCCGGCCTTGTTGTAGTCGGGCGGCTCGTCGATATGATCGAGGTTGTATCTATTTGCATGGCTCCGCGCAGACGCTCGGGTCCTCGCCATCGTCATGCTGCCAGCTGTTTCCCTGGGCCACGTGACGCATTTGCCGCCCATGCGTCCCGCCCACCTCCAAACTATTCACCCCATACCCCACTCCCTAATCAGCGTATGCCCCGGTTGCTTGTGGACACAGGTGGCATTCAGCAAGGCGTCTGAAGCCATGACCCCAGACCTTGCAGGAGTCAGTGTGGTTCTCGAAGGCTGCTCGGCTGCTGATCTCCCCCTTCTGACTGTAACGTGCGTGCCCCACCCGCCCCATGCACCGCGCCCCCCCCCCCCCCCCTACCTCCTCTCTCACAAGGGTCTCGGGCGTTGGGCACTTGCAACGGCACCCGCTCCATCTTCAAATTCCATCCCTCTTACGCTCTCCGCCCTCGTGCTCTGAACTTGAAGAACTGTGGCCACCTTGCTCGCAACACAGGTGGGATGATGGGACGTCGAGAGCGATTGAGGTCACGTCCGCGTAAAGAGGAGGAGGAAGAGGAGTGTGTAGGGGGGTCGTATTAGGAACTACTCCAAACGGGGGGTCCAGGGCGTGAGAGAAGAGACAAAGAACGAGAGAGCGCGCGAGTGAGTGAGCGAACAAGCGAACGACAGACAGAGAGAGAGAGAGAGACAGTTTATTACGGGCGATGTCAGCAGCAGAGACAGCCCGGGAGAACACCAAGGCTGCGAGAAAGACAGCGGCGTGGCAGCCGTCGGCACACCACCACACCCCGCACACTCTTCAAGGAGCAAGAGGACGTTCGCTGGTTTGATCCACGCTACACTACATTTGGTTCTTTTACAACTCACTCGTGAGGCTCACGTGAGCCTTCTTGTGCACCAGCATGGCCACACTTGCTCCGTGTGGCAGCACCCCTCGCTTTTTACAGGGACGCAGTGGGAGAGTGAGGGTGGGGGGGGGTTATGAGGAACGAAACTCGATAACGGTGGTCCAGGGCGTCGCCTGGAGGCTCCGCATCACCATAAGCAGAAGACAGGGTTCAAGGGGGAATCCCGAGTGTGACTAGTGTCACACCTGCCGGGAGATGCCTAGGGTCCACCCTTGAGTGTCATAGAAGAGATTCTAGGGTCCACCCTTGATTGTCATAAAAGAGATTCCAGGGTCTATCATTTAGTGTCATAGGAAGAGATTCTAGGGATCCTTGAGTGTCATAAAAGAAGCACTCGCTTCTCTCTCTCTCTCTCTCTCTCTCTCTCTCTCTTTCCAGGGTCTATCCTTGAGTACCATAGAAGAGATTCTAGGGTCCACCCTTGAGTGTCACAACTAGGTTGACATCTGCGCTGGCCTTAGCCCTTTGCCCCACCCTCTGCTTTCCTGACTCAAGGGAATTTATCCCCATCTTTCTTTTCCACGGTCTTTGGATCCCTGCACCTGCTCACTTGGTGCGTGGATGAGGGAGAGAGAAGGAGAACGAGAAGAGGGCCTCTCCTAAAGCCTCGCTTCTCTCTCTCTCTCTCTCTCTCTCTCTCTCTCTCCC
>Ga0315899_10007287_pt1 | contig 11883 bp, 8 predicted proteins | sample LakEriMetagenome_2_FD_203518 | JGI IMG/M metagenome (GOLD analysis project Ga0315899, IMG submission 203518) | Freshwater fungal communities from buoy surface, Lake Erie, Ohio, United States - Buoy 4 MA112 | ecosystem: Environmental > Aquatic > Freshwater > Lake | place: USA: Lake Erie, Ohio... | reverse complement strand
AGCCTCTTTCCCCTTTCCCACGTTCGACAAGGCACGGCGGTACGGCCACTTCGCTCCGCCCTCAGCGCCCGCTTCAAGTTCTCGGCTGCTCCACGCAGGGCCTCGCGGGCCGTACTTCCGGCTGGTGGCGGCTGCCAGTGTGGCTCGAATTCGGGCCGGGCCGGGCCTCACTTCCGCCGGCGCGGGCGCCGGCGGAATCACAGCCGCCGGCGAGCCAGCCGCGGCGCCTGGCGGACTGGCTGATTTCGGCGGTGGCGGCGGAGCGGGCCGCCGGCTGACGCTGGCCGGGCCGTCGCCCCAGACGGAAGGAAGGGTGTGTCTCGGCCTTGATTTGACCGGCCCTCTGTGGCTTGTGTCACTGCCCATCTTCCTGCTGTGGCTCCTTTGACCTTCGTTTATCCGAGTCCTTTACCATAAATAGCCACTGCTTCGTGCCGAGTCCGTGGATGGCTCAGCGGAGTCTGTCACTCAGCTGCAGCTAACTGACGGGACAGTGACATCGTCCGAGATGTGCATTGCACAACTAGATTTTAGGATTGCCTGTTGCACTGGTGTGTTGCGGTATGATGATGAACTCGGAAGGAATTTTGCGAAAACGAAAATTATATGGATGCTCAGCAACATACATGCCCATGATGCTGCGGCAATGCAGCCCGACCATCATTTACGAGCAAACGTTGCAAACACAACCGCACTGAAGCAAGCCCAGCTGAAAATTAACTTGAAATCGCCTCTAATAAAGATGCAAGCCTGGGGTCAAAGTTTTCAAGCTTCGGTCTTGGGATCTGCGACAATTCTGCGTGCGAATCGCTTAGCAACCATCCTGAATCAGACATTCGATCCATTGGTGCGGATTGGATTTGGGGCATTTCTTTTTAGCCTGGACAACTTCTTTCCACGTTACAGTCGGATTCCAGTCGAGCACAAACTTTCCAGCGCTGGTTGCTCGAAGACCCGGTTTGTTTTCGGCGATGGCCGCGATTCGTTGCAAAACTCGTTTTCGACGCTCGTTTTCTTCGGGATCTGCGGGAGGATCACCATCCATCATGGAGTCAGCGATGTCGCGCCGCAGGAGCTCACTTGACCCCGGCATTTCTGCGTTACCGAACTTGACAAGTTCTGCTTCGTCGGATTTTTGGCGCTCTTCCATTTCTTGTTTCATTTTTTTCTCTGCGAGCAACAGCCGTTCCATTGAAGCCTCATAAGCGAGCAGCGCTATCTTCTGTCAAAGCATGAAAAGAGGTCATTTGAATCCCCACAACAGTGCAGCACAGACTTGTACCTTCGAGTTTCGGTCTTCTCGAGCTTTTGCAAAGAGTGCTTTTTCCCAACGAGTCAACTCCGTCAACATTTTTGATAGAGAAACCGGCCCGGCCGGACAAAACCTGCAAAACCTGCGCGAAAATCTTGCCCGTAGTGAAATGCTCTCAAGAAACATTACCAGCCCTCCCGTGCTTTCTCGCCAATCAGCGAGATCATGGCCTGCTCCCGCTCACGATGGCTATTCTGCTAAAGACGGTCGTCTTGTTGCGGGTGATATACATTCGCAGAAAGAAAGAAAAGATGAAGGGATCGAAGTCTTTGGTGCATCTGTTTTGGATGCTGAAACTTCTTTGCCTGAAGAGCATAATCAAAAACCAGCAAAACGAATAAAGGTCATCATTTTTCTCTCAATTGTCTTGTGAATACTGTGCCCTGTTCCCGATCGGATGAGTCCTTCACAGATGGTCGGTATTACTGCCTGCACTGACAGCGACAGCGAAACATCGCGCATGGAGTACGTTTCAGAATCGGGACCATTCGTCCTGATGCCTGATTGGTGTTCATCCTCGAAGGTGATACTGACCTATTCTTGTTATCACATGCATCTTAAAATCTGTCTGACTCGGACCTTTCTGTTGAGCAGCAAGAAATAGAAGAGCTTCGCAAGATTCAGGATAGGATCGATTCTAATCCTGATAGTTTGCACAAGGATGCCTCCATCGACGGCTATCATCCTCGCCTCCAAATGGGCAGACTACTCGCTGAAGTCGTAGAGGTATCTTTATTTTCATCTGTAAATTCTGCTGAGTCTACATGAAAATCATGTATGCTGTCCCAATTCGAGACTGCAAGACGCTGTATTTTAACTATTCAATGACATTCATCCCGTTTTCCTGCAGACCGTGAGCCTAAAAGGTACTGGTCCAGGCATTGACTTTGGATCAGCTAAGTCATCCCCTGGAAATGTGAGTGCGAGGCTTAATAAAATATTTCAGCAAGAGACCCCTGCAATGAAAACAAATTATGCAGCACAGCTCCATCAGGCAGCCAATCATGGAACAAGCTCTCCGCTTATATTTCTAGCCAAGACATCGATTGGTAATCCGGATGAATTTCTCATTGAGATACCTGGAATTTTGGGGGAGTTGGCGGAGTTGGTGAGTGCTATCTCTGACTTCGAGCTTGTCTTCCGATTCTCTCCGAACGAGTTCCGCTATTTTGGCGGTGCAGACGCGGCGGCTGTGCGCCACGTGGGTGTCCTCGCGGCTCACCGTCAGCTTGGACCGAAGCGTACGGTTTTATCACAATTGTCTCCAATTCTGTTCCTTGTCTGTAGCTTTGAATTTACCCAGGATCTTCCGTCATGCAATAACCTTGTGTTTCAAATCCATTCAACGCCCGTTTGGCCCACCGGGGACCGCAATCGACCACTGTCCTCGCCGGAACTCCAGCAAAATAACAAAATGCTCTTTCAGCATTACTATCACATTAACAGGCCTGAATTTCAGCTCAATTTGCAGCAACTGAATGCTCGGGGTTCAAGCAAGGTTCGTTCTGATTTGGAATCTTCCTTTGAGGATTCGGACCCTTCAATCGATGCATCTTCTGAAAATGAAGAAGAAATCGAGGTGTGTTGTGTGCTCTTCTAGGAAGCTCATCCCCTGAGACATTTGCTGCTGGTGATTCAGCGGTGATGCTCTTTTTTCTGTTGCCAGGACAATGCTGGAATGAAGATCGTTACATTGAGAATTGATTGTGGCTCTGGTTCCCCGATCCCGATTCTCATTCGACAATCAAACATAGTGAATGCCGATAGGGCCGTCCATCTTCTCCTCAGCGATTCGGACTTAAGTTTTCAAAGTGTGGGATTCCTGGATTCAGGATGCTTCGAAACAGAAAATTTCTTTCTCCATTTTTTAGGGCATCAGACAGGCAAAGAGCTGCAGCTCTATCGCATTGCTGGCAGCTATTTTGTCCACCAAGATTTTGAGCATGACATGAGAGTGTTCTGCAGGTGTGTGTATGATACAGTCGTTTCCCAACTACAACCAGAGTGTTGGAACGAATGGATCACAAATGTTGGATTGGAGATGGACCTAATTCATACCAACTGGAGCTGCAAAACAGGAAGTTCAGTCGAATTTCGGGTCCGGTTCGTTGGTTTCGATGGCGATATCTCTGTCTTATTCTGTAACAAAAATGAAGCAAACTCAATTTTCATCATGGTTCTACCATCACCAAAATGGTTCGAGGGTCTCATCAGCATAAACCAAGCCTATCGTGTTTGTAAGCGCGCGGAGGAGTTGAGCAATGCCGTCCATGAATCCCAGCGCAGGACTATGGCTGGTTTGATTTTTGTGGAGCAATGCCAGCAAGAGCACAGACAGATCAAATCGGCACTCCGTAAGTTAAATGGCTGTCATGTTTCTTCTCTTGAAGTTGAAACCCGATCCCTGATCTGTAATTTTGCTTGCAGACGCTGCAATGAGGTCAGTGAAGAATCTGCCCAAGGAATTTGGACGGGATTTGCATGGAAACTTCATTGAAGGCAGGGTCTGATTGAAGACTGATTCTTGCCGCCGCGTGCTCAGTCAGAACCACCAAGGCCAGGCCATCCGGGCAGTACACCTTCACCATGATTTGTTTTCAGTGTCTGAATCTGCCCCCTGGGACCCGGCTTTCAATGACTATTCAGCGCAATAAATTCACGACAACCCTCCTTACTGCTCGACATGAGAGTCACACAACAGAATTTCCAGTAATGAGTCATTAGTTTTGCTCGTGGGGCGAGATATCAATGACTCTAGAGTAGGGTGCGCGTGAAGAGGTAGGACACTGAGATGAAGACGACAGACTGAAGGGGGAGATAGCCCAATAGTAGCGGAGAATCCGCCGGAGATGGGGGGTCATGTAGAGAACCTTTCAAAAGAGGCACTTCTTGAACCATCTCAACGGTGGACCAGGACAGGAAGGGCCCGCTGACCCACAGATATACAGCAAGTGTGTGCCTTTGTTCGAAGCAGTACGTCTTCCTAAGACTTCCAGTATTCAGTTTTCAATAAACCTAGGTCTGTCTGTCTGACTCCAACTTACAATACTAGTAAATGGGGACTCGAATGAGGTATCATGAGGGCAACACAACAGACTTACCACAGGACACCTGGAAAAGCTAGCAAGCTAGAGCTCTCTTTGCTCAGTCAAAATGGACCCGATTACGAACTGTGTTGAGTCAGATCCAACACTGAGCTAGCCGGCCGTGGGACACAAGGGAGAGACCTCCAAAAGGACACATTTACTTCCCAGGGTAAGCAGACTCCCCTCTGTTCACCTATGACAGGCGTCATTCACGATAGTCAGATTCTCCGGAATCAAGAGCATATTGACGTTGTTTGCAAATAATTTCGCGAGTATATTCAGGAAGTCCGGCTTGATATGTACCCATCCGCCTGCTGATCTCCTGTTTAGAAAACGCATCCGCCCCTGAGACCCTAGCCCAGTCATAAGGCCAGGCATACGGGCTTCCCCACTCGATTTTCTGGGAGGAGAACATCATAAGTCCACGCACATCTAATTCTCTGATTTCAAATATTGTCAACATCTTACTATTTCTGGCGGGAACCGACACATTGCCTGAGTTGCAGTTTGAGTCACTTGGATCGGATCTGCTCGATGCAAACAGCGAGCCAGGCGCTGATATTTCCAATAGATCGGCAAGAAAAAGGTCTGGGCCGCCAGGACATCCATCGATACTCAGCGTGTCGGCAGGCAAGATATGTTGCCTGCACCTCTTCGCCGACCATGCATGGTGGTTTTGTCCAGGAGGCCCGAAGATACCGGCATAATAGCCAACGGGCGCACCCGGAGCAGTATCAAGCAAAGCAACAACCTGAAGCCCTTGCCCTGGTACGAGCAATACTAGGCAGCTCTTCTGCCTCTCTCCACTCTTGCCATCAAGGTATCCACCAAGAACCCTTTCTCCTTCCTTCACCAACATACCTTCCTTCTCCGCAGATACTGGAATGTAATTCGCCAGGAAGCCATCGAGCAAGCCATCCTTAGCGCTGCCGTCCCTCCCACAACATTTAAGGGCAAGTATAAGTAGGCTCTTTACGGATGCTTGTCGGATATGCATGACCGGGTCTGACTCCGCGACTTGAGGATCATGCTGTAACTGCTCGAGGATGTAGCGCCCCGAGCCCTTTTGGCTCGGGTTCACTGATGAAGGGAGACGCCCCAAGACCCAATCCACTAAGTCAGGGAAGGACCCAGCTTGAAGTTTCCCGTAAATATTTTCCTCTAGCTCACTTCGAGCTGGTGAATCCTCCAGCTGCTCCCATCCCAACATCGGATATATCAGCATCATTCCAGCTGTTTCAAGGTCTGGTCTCCTGGGTACTGCCGTGTTTGCCGGCTTAAGCGCATCTCCAGCGTGACTGAGTCCAATCAAAATCACACGCCTTGATTTGGGACAGCGCATGATATGCTGAGGAGAAAGATCCCCGTGTGTCAGCTTTGCATCTATAAGGAACATGATTGCGTCGAAGAGCTGGTAGAACACATGCTGCCACTCGTCCAAGATTCGGCCGTGCTCCATGAATTCTTGGCGGGTCAAATGCATCAATCCCTCCATCCATGCCTCCAAAGGGTCCATGGCAAGCAACGTCCATTCTCCCATCGTAACAAGGCCTGAAAAGCAACTGTTGGAAACATTGAATATTGGATGGGCGCGCGGAATACAATTGTTGTCTGCATGTCTACACATCTTCGTCTTCATCATCACAGCATGCTCGCGTTGCATCGAATCTTTCTCCTGAAATTTTGCCTTGATTACGACCTGTAACTGTTTTTCATGTCGGCCTTTTCCCACCGTCGCAGACCCGGAGATGACCAGGGTTTTCTCTCCTACTGCTAGTATGACGGTACAGTTTGACATGTTTGTTTTTACATTTAGACATTTTTCAAGCGTTTCGATATCCCTGATTGGATCCGAGCTCATTCTGTTGAGCCATTGAGGCGCCATTAGTCGATCCCGAATGGAGTGGCATCCATGAGTCGGATGGTGCTGAGGCTGGTCCGAAGCCAGCACCGTGACCATGTCAGCATCTGACCTGCTGCCCTGCTGAACAATCGAAATGTGCTGAGCATCTGAGTTGAATGACAGTTTGAGGAGCTTCGCGAGCATCTCAGCCGCTAAATCGGGATTAAAAACGCAACTTTCATCGCGGGCACTTAGCTCCAGTTTTTTCTTTACGGATTTATAATATTCGGTGTCCAAAGTGAGCTTCTGCAGAAGTGAATGAAAGGCGTCCTGAGTTTTGACACACAGCTCATCCAACTTCATTGCTTTGTTGATGGCAGCTGCCGGGTTGTTGTGAAATCTATCGTCTTCCAGGGCTGGTACTGGAATGCCCAAGCCTGTGCATAATGATGCCATTGAATGCAGGCCATAGCCAGGCGCATCAGGTGCAAGATCCACAATGGCAGCCAACCTACAATTGTTGTCAACAGCCGGCAGACATTGCCCAATCTTTATTCGAGACGAATCAACTCCAAGCTTGCAAAAGCTGCGGAACACATTCAACACAGTGTACCATGATGTGGTGTGGGCAATGAAATAGAAGACGACGTCAGGATTGCCGGCAGCTATGATTGCAAAGGCCCTCTGCGTCTCGAGATGAAACCTGGCCAACCTGCCAGGAAATCCGATCACGAAAGCAGAGACTGGAATTCCGGTCGTTTCTCTGCTGATCTTGCGCACTGCTGCATGATTCAGGCATTCCTCTCTGCTGATGCGATCACCCCTAACGTGATAACACTGCATTTCAGCTGTTTTTGATTCTCCGTAGATCTCCTTGTTTTTCGTGGTGGTAGGACACACAATGGTCCGGGAAACCCGTCCTCCGTATACTCCAGGGAAAGCACACCACACAAACAGCTTAAGAGTGAGTTTTTGTTGCCAAACAGTCTTTTCCAGTTCTGCAAAGATCCCTCTACCATTGCCGGTGTGTCCATCCAAGAAAATTACACTGTCCAGCTGCTTTAACAAAATCTGTTTTGCTTTTGTCACATCAGACCCTGACTTTGTCAGAAGACAACAATTCTGCCTCCCATATTGTTCCTGCAGCTCACTGTACTCTTTCGGATAATGCACCAGCAAAAAAAAGAACAACTCAAAATGCTTGAGATGCAGGGCGTGCAGTGGGCCTGCCAGCATTTCCTTGGTGGGGTGGGGCCCCCAGTCAGACGTGAGAATCCCAATCCTCTTTCGCTGACATTGGGAGGAAGGGAGCAACTCCACAGATTCAATCGACACCCCGCCAGCCGTGTCGAAGAAGTTCCTGGCGTGGGAGTCGGCACACGCGAATGCCAAGCCTTCTGTAATAAAATCGAGGGGCAAGCTGAGGAGTTGCATGGGCTCGATCGACATAGTGTACTTCTGATTGCTGGCACACTTGGCTTTTTCCTGGTTAAGTAGCATTTTCAGGTTTCCCTCATGCTTTTCTTTCACCCGGGTTATCTGCTGGTCAATCGCTGCACTCATCATTGCAACGAAGGTCATCGCCTCCATGTTCATAGCAGAAGTTCCCTCGTCCTGTGCTTTCTGCATCGCCGGCCCTGCGAGATTGTCCAAACGAGACAATATTGCATCATCGTACGGTTCCAGACCGAAACAGTAGCGACACTGCCAACCTTCAGGCGTGGGATACTTTTGACCAGATGCAACCCTCAGGCCCAATATGGCGCAGGTGTCCACGCAAAAACAGCCTCCACACAAACAGCAAATCACGCATTCCTCTTGACGAGGATCTGTGCCACACTCCAAGCACCGCTGCTCCTTCGCAGGGTCGGGGTTCATGATGAAGTTCATTAGCTGAACCCTTTTATTCAGCTCTGCATTCTGAGCGCGACAAATCAGACAAACGAACACTAGATCTCGCCATTCACAGTGCCTAGCTTTGCGCCAGCAGGTAAAATGGCATACTGCTGGGCAGCCCAAACACGTCAAGCTGTGATCAGAGCAGTGAGAGGAGCATTCGGTGTTGCAGGAGATGCATATCTTGTTTCCCTCAGGAGTAACAAAAAAGTTGAGCTTAAGCAAAGGTTGATCGCCGACAGCCTGCTCTCTTGCCACACCGTTGGGGGCAGCAGTATCCAGCGCTCCAGAGCCTGAGGGTGTGTGGCTCGGCTCCTGCTGTAACTGGCGGAGCTTAACCTTTGTCCCCAGCGAAAGCATATGTATGCTGTCGATTTTTGCCAGTAGTTCTTGGGCACTGTGCACTTCGTGGGCGTAGACTGCACACCGGACCCTGCATCTGCAGGAGGCCTCGCACATCGACGAGTCCCCTTCGAATGACGTGAACACCTGTTCCAGCCCCTCCCACATTGCACGGTCCAGCTTCAGAAAAGCAGCGTCCTTTCTGGGGATGTTCACGCCAATCAAGTCCTCTGTGGAGACCATGTCAAGATCCCTGACCGTCAGCACGCGCTGCATCTTCAATACTGCCGCAACGAACGCCGCATTGCTGGCAACAGGAATGCGAGAGAACACAAGCCTCTCTACATCAGAGCCTCCAGCCCGCTCGCTCCCTGCGGACCCTGCCTGCGTACAAAGAAAGCGTAAGGGTGCAGACTGCCGCAGGCCATGTCGGTGACTAGGGATTGGGCCAGAGCAAAGGGGCTAGGGCGGGCAAAACTACACCGGAAAGGGTGCGGGCGGTGGTGGAGGAGGACCCGGTCGTCCGCCGTCGATGCTGGCGGCCGGGGGCGGCGAAGCGCCAACAACGAGGGCCTGCAACTGGAGATCGACGCGCACACGCCGCGTCACAAGTATCGAACCACCGCCGAGGGCGCGGCGAGCCGCTGGGCGAAACCTCCACCGGACTCCGTGACCGGAGTGAGCACGCCTGTATTCTCACAGCCTTTGCGCTCTTGCCGGCATCAAATTTGGAGCCATCGCGCTGTGACCGCGGCGGTCCATCGCCGGAGTGCCAGGGTATCAAAAATATCGTCCTGTCCTGTTCGGTTTGGGTTCAGTGGACAGAATCCTGGTTCAGTCCGAGCCTCAGCCCGTCAAGCTCTCGCGTCTCGACGCGGGTCAGTCACGGTTGCGCCTGCTTGGGCGTTGGATGATCCCCCAACTTTTCGGAGAGAGAGAGGGAGGGAGGGAGAGGGAGAGAGAGAGGGAGAAAGAGAGAGAGAGAGAGGATGGGCCAAGATGCTGTGGAAATCACCTGCGGAGGAGCCGACCAGCAGGGGGCGGCCGACGGCCCCCCGTCGCCCCCGCCGGCGCGCAGCGGCGTCGTCGGGGCCGGCGATCCCACAGCAACCAGCGCGGATGAGGCGGATGCTGCCAATGCTTTCTCCTTCAGATATCTCTTATGGAAGTCTTTCACTGTTCGAAGACCACATCCAACTGTTTCGGATATTCGCTTGCAGTCGCTTTCTCTTGTATGCACACCAATTGTTGGTGCAAGAACCGCTAGCTGAGGATACACTATTGATTTATCACAATATTTGCGCTTATGTGTTGATGCCCTTTTCACTTCACTGACAATACTGGCATCAAATTCAATATTTTCCAGGCCTGTTTCTGTTTGGGTCGATGTTTGTATGGATGCTTGGTAGCCGACCACCGATTTTTCACGTTCGAATCGATTCATGGCGCTCGAGCTGCTCCTTGCCGATTCGGGCTTGGGAGCCTTGGGATTTGATTCTTTAACTATTCGCCGAGTTTCCCCAGGTGTAAATCATTCTGAGATCCGGCCCGCTCGGCCTTGGAAGCCACGAAAATTCGACGGGCAATGCAGGACGGAGGCGCAGTAGACTCCTGCGATATGGCGCCCTACCAACCCACTGTCGGCGCAGCGACATTTCATGGCGTGAACTCAGAAAGGTTCGCTGCCACGGTAAACGAGGAGGGAGAATCGGCGAGACGGATGAGCCATGCAAAAAGAGCGGCCATTGATACGTATGTTGCTTCACCTGAGTATACAGAGCATCGTGCTTCAAAAAGTTCAAGTGATTGCGGCGAATCTCAGGTGAAGAGCTTGGCGTCGACTCGCCAATCCCGTCTGACGGTCGGCGCGAGCACCTGATCGTTTCTCTCGGCAGGTCACGCTGAAACGGCCGAGAGAAGTCAAAGGGCAGGGCCTTGGCGGCCCATCGGAGCTTGAAGCCATGGCAGATTCCGGCGGATCCGATACGACGGTGAGACTGGCGAAGCAAAGAGCGGCCATTACTGCCAGTGTGTGTCTTGATTCAATAAAGTCCTCTGGCTTGCAGGGTGGATTTGCTTCTGCGGGTATTCATTTATCATCAACGCTTCCTGTTACAGCTCCGGTGAAAGGAACAGGCGATTGACCACAAAGTCTCCCTGATACTTCGCTGACGTCACCTCTTTTTACAGGCGGATATTTCCTTCGATGCGCTGGTCAAGGCTGCCAACGACGCTTTTGGCCAACATCTCGGCTTAATTGACGGTTTGCGGCTCTGTTTAACCGTGGGAAAAATGTTGAATTTCGGGATCCACAATGGCCCAGAACTTTTGTCTTTGCAAACTGCTATCGCCACGGAATCGGAGTTTGAGAAAAGAGTTCCACACTTTTTGGAAAATCTTTGGGTGTTGTTAGGTTTGCTGCATTCCACGTCCGCAACGCGATCATCTCGCCCAATCTTTACATTGATCTCACCGAGCGAGTTTCGATGGGTGGGTGGTGAGAAAAAGGAGTCTGTCGGTGCCATGTCGCTCTCCCTCGGCCCTAATCCCTCAGATTCGGATTCAGCCCTTTATGCCATCATGTCCCTTGACAAACAAGAGGTATCCCCGAACAATCTCCTGATCCAATTTCAAGGTCGGAATGGCTGGCCGGAAGAGGGGGAAGCTGATCCAGGTACAGAGCACTACTTCCACGCAGGAAGACCGCAGTACAGCCGCTATTCAAAAGATCCACAGCCTCCTTTCGATATGAAAAAGATGATGGGGCAAACTGTGGACATGCCAGAGTTTGAAAAGCTTCTCGTGGGTAATATCTGTCTCATCCTCCTGTTTTCCAACTGTCGAATCTGACAATCGTGCGGTGCGGTCGCGCAGAGTGGAAGGCTAGCCCCGGACAAGGGAATTTCTGGGAATCTGCTAGGGCTCGGTGCATTGGCACAGGAAGCACAGCTCAACAACCGGTTCCATGTTTGGTTGCACCAAACATTGTGGTGGATTCAAGCACATTTGGACAAGGAATCCAAGCTGTCACTTTCACGGCTGACGCTGTGGTTGTACCAAACATTGTTGATTCAGGCGCATCTGGATTCAGAATCCAAGCTCTCCACTTTCACGGCTGACACTTTTCTGCTGGAGCATGGTAGAAACGTCCCTTGTCCTTGTTCAGAATCAACTTCAGATTCGGGGTGTGATACTTATTTGGCTGCAGGTGATGCAGTCGGGCCAAGGCCAGGGGTTTCCCAAGGTCGCAGACAAACAAGACATCAATTCGGACTTGAACCCCTGTGAATCCGAGTCAGGGATCGTGCACCAGGACTCGGATCAAGGACTCAGGTCAAGTAGTTGACGGCTCCAAGTCCGGGCTGATGAAGAAATACCGTTGAGAGCGGCGTATTTCTACCAGT
>Ga0315899_10007284_pt1 | contig 11885 bp, 9 predicted proteins | sample LakEriMetagenome_2_FD_203518 | JGI IMG/M metagenome (GOLD analysis project Ga0315899, IMG submission 203518) | Freshwater fungal communities from buoy surface, Lake Erie, Ohio, United States - Buoy 4 MA112 | ecosystem: Environmental > Aquatic > Freshwater > Lake | place: USA: Lake Erie, Ohio... | reverse complement strand
GTGATTTTTCGGGACGAACCGTAGAAGGTTCCCAGTGCTGGGCTTCCCCTAGGTACGAAATCGCTGACAGGTACCAGCTGACAACAACGGGTGATTTTGCACCCAAGATGGTTCAGCTCAATCCTACCACCAATCCTGCGGCAAGGACCACACTCAATTCTGCCGTAAACCCCAATACTTATGCCAACAGGGATTACCGGATGAAGTCCACCTTGATGTGGGATTATGAAATGTGTATCGGATTGACTTCCTTGAAGTCAACAGGTTTTTCTCCCTTTATTTATCAAACATGGGCTGCCAATGTAACCATCGGTGGAGTGAAGTACATCAGCTATAATACAGACGGTTCCAATTCCGGATATGTATTCAGAAAGTTTGTAAGGAACTACGAAGGCCTTGGTCGAAGTGAAGGTGATTATGCTTACCCAGTCATGCGTCTTGCCGATGTATTCCTGATGTATGCAGAGGCAAGCAATGAGGTAAGTGGTCCGTTGCCTGATGCCGTGGCCTTGGTAAACAGGGTTCGGGCCAGGGGTGCATTGCCAGCCTTGACACCTGCCAAGTATGCCAGCAAAACTGCATTCTTCAATGCCATTGAGCAGGAGAGAATCATTGAGTTGGTTGCAGAAGGTCACCGTGGATTTGATTTGAGAAGGTGGAGGGCCATTGAAAAAGTATGGGGACCTCCCGGTGGAGTAGGGGTATGGAGACAAGACACCTATGGTGCCAATCAGGAGCGGTTTTATTTGAATACAGTTGACCTGACTTACAGGCAGAACTATATATTCAGGATACCGCCAGCAGAGCGCGATCGTAACCCCAATCTGACCCAGAATATTCCTTGGAGATAACCATCCTCTTTCATTTAACAGAATTTCAATTGAAGACCATGATAAAATATTTGAAAACAATTCTCGCCATTTCGATGATCACCGGAGTCATCGCGTCCTGCAAAAAAGACAATGTTGTGGATGAAGATGGTTTGCTCATTACATTCCGAAGAGAATGTTTTGTGAGCAATTTTGAATTATTGGGTGCAGATTTTGTGTCAGTGAGGGCTGCAACTGCTGTGATTGATACCACTGCACAAACCATTGATGTAGTGGTCAACTTCGGAACTGACCTTAAAAACGTGTATCCTCAGTTCACGCTGGCGACAGATTGCAAATTGGATCCCAAGATTACCGGCAAGACAGATCTTTCTGATCTGGCCAATCCCAAGGTCTACACTGTTGTCTCAGGTGACAGAAAAGTCAGAAAGCCTTATACCCTCAAAATCAAGTTCCAATAGTATCTCCTTTTAAATCAATCGCAATGCTTAAAATAAATAGTAAATTCTTTCTTCTGGTTTTGGTCATGATGACTGCACTGGTCGCTTGCCAAAAAGATGAATATGTATTACCGGATCCGGTTTCACAATTGACCAACGATTGTATCAAAAGAACAATCGGTCCCAATATTGTAACCTTGCCAATTGAATTCGCCTATGCCATGGCCATTCCCAAGTCACAAGGCAAATTGGTGTCTGCTCAAGTAGAGGCTTCTATACCTGGTGCGACCGGTACTTTCCTGGAACACAGGTCATTTTATACCAATTCCAGTGGTGTAGATGTTCCTGTGCTGGTGGGATCACCCTCTTCCACACTTGAAAAAGTGACCAAGATGAACTATTCAATTGACACCAATGCCGCTACGCTTCGATACTACTATGTGGTGCCTGAGGCAGCAAGAGGACAGTCAGTTTCCTTTACTTTTTCAGTAACCAGCAGTGATGGCAAGACAGCTTCTTATAAAATGGGGCCTTATGTTATCTCCAAGATGAGCATCATGCGGAATCTTGCTGTATCCAATGGCGTCAATGCTTATATATCCATCGAAGACATGGCTGTTTACAATGCTGTAGCTGCTGCAGCCAACCCTAACAAGATTGATCTTGTTTATCTGTACAGGGCTGCTCCTACAACCTTTACCCATGCGCTGGTTTCACCTGCTGCTGATGCTACCTACCTTCCAGGGGTTACGCTGCCTTCAGGGGTTAACAGAAGTACCAAATTGAGAAAAGTATTCAACCTGCAAGATAGAAACCTGGCGAATCTTCAATTTGGTATTTACGTTGACGATATCGATCTGGCTTCTGTTGACATGACTGATATGCCCAACTATGCACTGGGCCTTAGGGCAGAAGCAGGCGTTTGGGTAGAAACGGCAGATAAAAAATACAGGGCCTATATTTTTATCAACTCTATCAATGCTGCAGGAACAGCAGTGATCAGCATGTTGCGTTATCCTTTAACTTCCGGAAAGTGATCAAAAGACCTGGAGTGATTATAGTTGGGTACTTGTTACTCATCATGTTTGTTCCAGGTCTTTTCAATTATACCTACTCCCAATCCTTTCAGCATCCAGGTATCGATCAGAACACTGCTGATTTGGTGCGCATGAAGCAGTGGGTGTCTGAAGGAAAACAGCCCTATAAAGACGCCTTCCTAAAACTAAAGGCAGAGGCTGAAAAGCCATTTACAGTGACCACCCATACCAGGGTTATGCGGGGCCCCTATGGCAAACCCAATATTGGCGGGGAGGACCTGCGCCTCAGTGCCAATATGGCCTATAACAATTCCTTGCTTTGGTACATAACAGGAGAGAAGAAATATGCCTCCAAGGCCATTGAAATCATCAATGCCTGGACGCCAGTTTTATGGGACTTTGATTTCAATGACGCCAAACTGATCGCAGCATTGACCGGATCTGTTTGGTGCAATGCAGCAGAAATCCTGAACAATACCCCCTCCGGCTGGAAAAGAGAAGAAGTGGCCGCCTTCCGCAAAATGTTGATGACGGTTTATTATCCATTGCTGCGCTTCTATTTCCCTACTGCCAATGGAAACTGGAATGGCGGTATCATTCAAACCCTGCTGGCCATTTCCATTTTTATGGATGATCGTGCCATGTTCAACAATGCCATCGATAATTTTTTGCATTCACCGGCCAATGGCAGTCTCTTCAAATACATTTATCCAAACGGACAATGCCAGGAGAGCCCAAGGGATCAGGGTCATGTACAAATGGGATTGGGGCTTTTTGCAGGGGCTGCTCAGATCGCTTTCACCCAAGGCGTTGATTTTTTTAGACTTGGAGAAAATCGCATTGCAAAGGGATTTGAATTCACTGGCAGCTACATGATGGGCAAAGACCCCCATTGTTATTGTACGATCTCTCCAGCATTGCGGGATAAATTAAGAGATGATTATGAGTATGTTTGCCAGCACTATCGGTCAATAGGGGTGCCGGTACCTTGGACCCAAAAGGTCGCCGATTCCATTAGGCCAACTTCTGCCAGGCCAGTCCTCACATCAGTCCGATCTGTACAGACAATGCAGCAATCAAATGCCACTGCAGCCAATGCCAATACACTGTTCGGATTGAGAAATATCACAGGTGCCGATGCCTCGCCACACATAAGTGATACAAGCAAAGCCGTCATTGTTCAACCGGGGCAATCCATACAAGCAGTACTGAACGCTTTGGGCTATGAACACCGAATGGTTCTGCTTAAAGCAGGTGTGCACAAGATCAAGGAAACACTCAAAATTCCTTCCAATATAATCTTGACAGGAGAGGGGAGCAAAACAAAATTGTTCCTGGATCCTGCATCCGGAATGAGGGATGCGATGGTCAATGCCGACAGTACGATGCATGATGTTACCATTCGCAATATGGTCATTGAAGTGTCAGACCGATTGGAAGTTCCGTCTGATCCCAACTCGCATCGTTCAAGAGGAGGAGGGTACAACAGAGGTGGGATCCTTTTTCATGCCATGCGGGAAGGACAAATGAAAAATATCCACTTGGTGAATCTTACGATCAGAAACGCCACCTTCAATGGTGTGTTCATCAGCGGGGCAGACAATGTAAATGTCCTGGGATGTGATTTTGATGAGAATGGAGGCAATGCTATTCCGGGTCAGAAGCTCCAGCACAACCTGTTGTTGACGCATTGCAAAAATATAATCGTCAAAGATTCCCGCTTGACAACCTCTCCCTTTGGAGCAGGACTGGCGTTGGACCAATGTAACAATGCGGCCATTGTTGATAATGAAATTGCACGCAATGGATATTATGGTATTTTAATTACAGAAAGCAAACAAGTCGAGGTCAAAGGAAATTTGATTGAAGCCAATGACCGAAGTGGTATCATGATGGAGTATCTCCTCAATGGCAATGCAATGGTGAATATTCATGATAACAAGATTCAGTTCAATGCGGGATGGGCCATTGAATCATATGCAACCTTGGCTGTCAAAACAGATCGAAATGAGATGCAGCTCAATGGAAGCAAGAAGGAGCAGATCTATATATCCGCTGAAAAGAAAATCCTAATGCAGTAATTTATTGTGCAATCTCAAAATTCTTGCCTGGCGCAACTTTGAATTGCCTGTTCTTTGCTTTGATCGTCACCTCCCGGTTACAAGTAACCAGTATTTTGCCATCCATGATTTTCATATTGGCTGCAGCATCAGACAAGGTACTTGAAATGGAATAGTCGCCAAAAGCAATTTCGGTGCCGTTGCCCAGATAGATTTCTTTGGGTTGGCCTTCTTTCAAATGGATGACGCCAAAGGTTCCCTTGAATTTCCAACTCATACCATTGTTTTCTTGTTTGTTATCAGCGGATTGAAAAATGAATTGTTCAGATCCATCCTTGTTGGTGATACGGAAGGCAGTGATCGGATTCTTGGTTGCAGTTGACAGCCATTCTATAGATCGCGTAATATCTTGGTTTTCGCTATACGGTTCGAAAACAGCTACAAAGGGAACTTGCCATGCCTCACCTTGCTGTTTGACAATGAGGGTGGGTGTCTGCAGGGTTGTATAGGCCGGTAAAACCGTTTTGGTAGCGGGTGCCATCCCAGTGAAATATTTTCTGTCTTTGGTTCCGGGCATCATGAGTTTCATGAACCTACTGCCAGGTTGAGCTATCTCATCTTCCATCCTGAAGAAGGCTTTTACAGTACCCTCAAATGGTTCGCTTCCCTTTAATGATTTGATAAAACGCAGTCCGGTCAAATCATTGGGCTTGAGCAATTGTCCAGCCACATTATCCTTTAGCGGAACAGGATTGTTATTGGCATCCAACAGGCTCATCTCTTTGCCTACATTGTGGTAGACATATTCATTGCTTTCTGGGTGGGCTGATCGGTAGATGTCTGCATAATATCCATGGGTGGGGGAAGTTCGGATGATGGCCAAAGTTCTTTCCTGTTTTGCCCCTGTTGCCCGGTCGATATAGGTGGTGGTGGTGAATGAAAAATTCTCTGAAACTGCCTGTTCTTCGGGCATGGGTTCCATGCTCTTTAATTTGATCTCTCCAATATGTTTGGTTCCGCCGCCGCCTTTGAATGTGGGAACAGAAGTGGAGCTGGCACCTGCGATCACTGTATTGTGGGCAGCCCATTGTGTATAATATCCAACATGCATGGGGTCTTCATAAGTAAGTCCATTTCCCGGATCAGGCCCCATGACCGAACCCTGTCCGTAGAATTCGACAGACATTCCATTGGCATGGTTGTGGTTGTAAGTTGCACCTTGCACAACATACATCAATCCGTTTTTTTGGTCTGTTCCGTTTCTTTGTACAAAGGCCTTGGCGAAATCCAGGGTTCCGCTTCTTGGCCAGGAATAAGTCTTCTTAGGGGTATTCCTTTGAATACTCGGTAAATAGGTCAGCAGCCCAAGATAGTCTGCATTTTCTCTTTTGTATCCCTTTTCTTTTTCAAGTATTTCCATGGCGGTGGCAAGATCCTGGTATACGGGAAGTTGATATTGTTTTGCCATCAGCAAACCTATTTCTAGTGTCTGTGGACTCTGGGAAGCGGGACCGGTATCGCCAAATGTGGGTGCTGAAAGATTGGGGAAGGAATATTTCAACATTACGTAGGAAGCCTGAAAGAGTGCAGGATGTTTTTTGAAAACAGGATATCCGTTCTTTTCCAGTGCCAGCCCGGCTATCAGCAAACTGCTTACCGGGAAGTTGTGATATCCTCCTGGTTCTTTCCAGTGTCCGTCAGGTGTAAGCCATTCCCTCACCACGGAAGGCATGCTCAGGTGACCACAAGCACCGTTGAGGGTATCTTTCTCCATCACAAAATTCAGGTAGTAGGATTGCCTTTCCTTGTTTTCCAATGCCAGCGCAGAAAATGTCAATGCGGGTGTCTGTGCCGCGAACCAATTGTTGTTCCAGAAACCGCGAAAAGTCATGGTATGAGCGATCTTGTCAAAGACAGGTTCATACCATTTGGTTTCATAGCGATGGCTTCTCAAATAATCGTACAGGAAATCATAGATGAGTGGCATGGGCTCATAACTTCCATCACCAAGGGTTTGAATGGATAGGAATCCAGTTCTGCATGGGCCTTTGATGGGATTTTGAAAGTAGGCCCCTCTTGCCCATTGAGAAAGGATGTCAGCTGCAAACTTGGCATAGCTTGTATCACCCTCCAGCCAGAAGATGATTGCAGCATCCAGTGCCAGGTCGTTGATTCTTTGGTTGATATTGTCTACAAAGGTTTGCGGATCAGCCCATTCTTTTCTGCGGACTGGGGAATTGACGGTCAGGTACATCAGCAGGGATGTATCATTGGGGACCAATTCTTCAATGGTGGGTTGTTTATAGGTGTAACCATCTTTGCTGATCGGCTGACGTTTATGTGGGGCTACTCTTACCGTGGGGTATGGTGCATCACCGGAATAGGCTATCAAGGCGGTTCCCTCTGCATCTGAGATGAAATCAGTATATCTTTTTCCGGGTGTCCTGTTCATGAGGTATCTGCTCAAGATCCAATCCGGATCTTCTTTGTGTCTTGTCACATAGGGGTTCAATCGATTTTTCATTTCCATGAAAACCTTGGCTGCCCAGTCTTGTTGCCGGATCTTTTCAAGGATGGCCGATCTGTCTTCTTGGTTGACCAAGATATGCGGATGGCTTTGCTGTTTTGTGGACTGCCCCTTTGCGTTTAGGCCAAGGCCTACAACAATGAATAGCAGCACAGTTCGAAATGTCAACATACAATAAGTTAAGCAAGACTTTTAGGAACCGGGTTGAAGGACGACCTTTAACGTGACGTTGGTGGAGGCAGGAACAATGGCTTCAAACCCGACCAGAACAGTGCCCGGATTGGGGGCATCATAATCACGGGGTGGTTGGGTGGACCAGGTTTTCATGGTGATATTGGTAGCGCCGGAAACAGTCAGCGCCAGCTGCTTTCCATCTTTTCTAAGCATGGCTTTGTTGGGCCCAACGATCTCCACTTCAGCAGGTGTGAGCATGTTCCACCTTATTTTGGTTTCTCTGTTATTTGTTTTGATCTCATCCTGCACCTGAACTTTTTTGCCATCCATGATGGAAATGGTTCTTTTTGCATGGTTCACCTGTCCCTCATATACCGAGCTCAGGTCCAATGTGGCAAACATGTTGTTGGCTTCTTTTCCGGATGCAATGATTGCAGCATGTCCGGAAACCTGTTGCAGTTGGCTGTCGATGCTAAGGGTATTGTGGCTGTAGTTGTTCAGTCTGAAGACATTCCATCTCTCTGAATCCTGGGTCCTGCCCCACAATTTTACGCCTTTGGATTCCAAGGATTCATAGTCCTGCATCCCAAAGTCCATGGCCCACCGCACACCATTGGCTTCCATGATAAAGGACCCAATATCCATGTGTGCATGGTTGATGGAGGCTGATCCACCTTTGGTTGCCACATAGATGGCATTGGGGTCGGTCCAGGAGGTTCTCATCATGGCGATAGGGTTCTTTCCCGTGCCCACCCACATGGATTCTTTGGGATGAGCGATCTTGTCGAGTTGGATATTGCCTTTCCAGAGCAACAGCGCAGGAAGCAATCTGTCGTTCACTCTTTTTGCAAAACCATTCCTTTCAATGAATTTCTTCTCTTCCCATAATACGGTTTCATCTTTTGTTCTGTTGGCAAGCCAAAACATAGCGGGATGAAATCCGCCGCCAATGCCAGCATCCGAATAATTGAATGCGTTACCGGTTGCACCCGTCATGTGTTCCAGGAATTCAGCTGTTTTCAAAAATCCCGGTGCGCTGCAAAGTCCAAAATCAGTTTTGAACAGTTTCTCTACTGCACTCAGGAACATGATGTTGAAGCTTGTGCCATACCCCCAATAACCATAACCTTCAGGGTATATACCATCGGGTCCGTAGTCTTTCATGGGAAGCTTGATCGATTCGATGGCCCTGTTGATGATGTTGATGGCCAATTGGGGATGGTCTTCCTTTACTGCCAATGCTCCATAGGTCATACCTGCATTGCATACCTGGTTCCAGTTGTGTTCAGCTTTGAGCCATGAGTTGTATTTGTTGTCCAGCGATGGCTCCAAACCCTTTTTCACGATGGCTTCTCTGATGATTTGTTTCGATTCATTTGAAAGGTCCTGGTAAAGCCAGTCATAACCGATTGCCATGGCCATGGTCATTTCGGCAACATCCAGAAAATGTGATGGATTCCAGTCGGAGAAAGCGGCGATGGCCAGCATTTCTTTTTCGGTCCGATCAAAATATTTTTTTGCATGTGTTGTACGGTAGGCGTAAGAGAGTTGAAAAATTCTTCTCAGTGCTTCCCTTGATTTGTCCAGCAATCTTCGTCCAATCTGAATTCGTTTGATGGGTTCAATATCGATCAGTCGGTCCGATTCACGTAGGATTTCCTGATGGATACTCTTGGCAAATGGATCTGCTGTTATCGTTTTTGAAAAGGAGGTCTCGTCTTCTTTGAAAAAAAGAATCCTGGGGTGTTGGCCAAAGTTTGACTTTAGGTCAATGGGTCCATCTTGTGAATAAGCATTCCAGGTAAATGAAAGACAGATAGCAAGAAAGGAAATGAAGCGATGGATTGTTCGGGGGAGAAATAGCATTTTGTTATTCATGTTTTTTCGTATGGCTTGTTCACATGAATATACGCTATTTCCAGGTTTAATGGGTAAGGGTATGCTGGTTAATCCGGTGGATGTCTTTTACATAGATGATGTTGTGATCATAGCCGTTTTCAGCCACATGGATCATGGCATTGGACACTTGTTTCATGGTGTTGAAGAAACCTGAGAAAAAGATTTTGATCACCGGCATCAGCCAGGAAAGATAATGGTAGAATTTGAGTACATGTACTTGTCCTACTGTCGGTTTTACAATTCCGATTCTGAATCCAAATGCTTGTTTGAAGGGAAGCTTCATCAGATCGTTTTCTGTCTTGCCTTTTACCCTTGCCCAATGCAATCTTCCTTTCTCACTGCTGTCTGTGCCACTTCCACTGACGTAGATAAACGATAGGGAAGGGTTGGGGTTCAGCATTTTGGCAAAGTGAAGCGTGGTGTCATAGGTGATCCGTTCATAATCTTTTTCGTTGATGCCAACTGAACTGATGCCCGCACAGAAAAAACAAGCATCATACCCCTGAAGCATTTCATCATTTTCCTTTATCGACAAGAAATCGGACACCAAATATTCCCTGAGTTTTGGATGGGTCTTTCCGGTAGGTTTTCTGCTTACACTCAAAATTTCGGTAATTCTATTATCCTCTAGGCATTCCAGTAAGATTCCTTCTCCAATCATGCCCGTGGTTCCTGTGATGATGACTTTCATGTTGTTTAGTTGAGTTCTGCGGAGTCAAATGTAAATCATGTGTAAACAAAAAACCACCATAACAGCTGTTACAGTGGTTTTCGTGACCCCGTCAGGATTCAAACCTGAAACCTTTTGATCCGTAGTCAAATGCTCTATTCAGTTGAGCTACGGGGCCGAGGCTAGGGGTCTACTGTAACATCTTTCCACCGTTTCGTGAAACAATCATGTAACACGACGGTATTTATCCCATAAAAGTAGCTGTTTGGAGTAATCTCTGCAAGTTTAAATCTTGCCTTCATCAGCAAAAGAGTAGTACTCCTCTGATGTCAAAATAAGATGATCCACCAGCTGGATGTCCAGCAGTTTTCCGCCGTCTTTGATCTTCTCCGTCAGCTGTATATCTGCCTGGGAAGGTTTTAAGCTTCCGCTAGGATGATTATGGGCTACCAAAATGCCAACGGATGCCAGCTTTAATGCAGTAGACAATATCAGCCGTGGATCTGCCACCGTCCCTGTCAAGCCACCCCGTGATACTTCATAGGCTGCTAGAACCCTGTTGGCTCTGTTAAGATACAGAACAACAAACTGTTCCTGAAGAGCCAGTGTATCCTCCGAAAACCAGTTTTTAAGTTCCAGATAGGCATCATTGGAGCATGTGATCTGTGTTCCAGGTCTTCCGGTAGGGATGTAGCTGATCTTGATTTCAGCAACATTTGAGGATAATGCTTTCATGTGAATAGGTTTATGTCTGTCCACCGGTTATTCTTGTGTTACCAGCGGACGGACGTTTAGAAAATCGGTTACTTGTGCACCCCGTTAGAAGAGATTGGAAGTTGTGCAATCATGGAACGGTTGTCTGGGACCAACAGAATCAGTTCCCGTTTCTTCTGCTCGTACCCTTTTTTCAAGACTTCCTGATATTGAGGATACATCCTGTAAAGTGTCAGCAGCTCTTGTATGGACTTGCAGGATCCAATCTTGGTATTAACCTCTTCTGCAGAAACGATACTGCCGCTGTTACACCAGTCAGCTATCTTCTTTCCATCCTGGGCTGAGAGTCTTTGTTCCGGTTTGCCATAAAACAACCCTGTCCGGTCTTTAGACGCAAGAGCATTGTTCTTGATGTCTAGGTCAAAGACCAGGGTCATCTCGTAATCCAGCCCATCACGCTGAACTGATTTTAGTCCAACTTTTTCAGGGACCAGCTTGCCGTTCTTCTCGTTCATGACGTAATCGGTCTTGGTACGGACAGTACAGATGATATGGCAAGAGGATGACAGGATCTTCTGTACAAAAGCATTATGCCGCGGTGTTACCTTAGACCAGTTGGTGAAGCTGTTCCCCTGTAAAGAAGCGTGGTAGTCCAAGAGATACTCCCACTCATGTGTGACGCTGTCCAAGATGATGACCTCCATGCCTGCTTTCTCACATGTTTCAATTGCTTGGATGTAACGTTCAGGTGAAAAAGTATCACTTAGTCCTATTACATAATAGTTCCCTAAGTGAGAATACAGATTGGCTGAACCGTTTTCTGTATCCACTACAGTAACCTTGGACCAGTCACCGCATAGACCGAAGGCTACTTGTAAAGCTGAGAAGGATTTTCCGCTGGAGCTTGGTCCCTGAAGAGCCATCTTAATCTTGGCTCTATGACGTTGAGCTTTCTGTAACTGCATAGTTTACACTTTTAAAGTTTAAGAAATAAAAAAGGGACCAGCTGTTACACTGATCCCCTGCACAAAGCATCCACTAACCACAAAGAGGAGTTCTGGTCCTACCAGTCTGATGTAGCGGTTATGGATTACTCCTTGTGTAGATGTTCCACTGCTGTGGACATTCCCTCTCCTTATGTTTGGAGCTTTGTGGTTTCTTTACAAGCTGGCTACTTCCATTACCCTTGTGTGGCCAATAGCGTTTTCCTGCTTGCTGTCCTGGGTGTAGGCATAGCTGTGTTGAAGCTGCATTACCTCACCAGTCCTCTTGTTTAGGAACTCATAGGGCTCACAGATGACCCGTACGATTTCACCAGGCAGACGCTGGCCTATCATAGTCTGAGCTATGTTGGCGTCAAAGGTGGAAGGTATCCTGCACTTTCGTACTGTGGCATACCAATTTCCGGTGTTCTGTGACTGGATCAGTTCTGCTTGTCCTGTTAACTCAAGGCTGATGAACGTGGTTCCGTCCTTGCGTTCTACTTCATGAAAGGCTGAGATTGTTACCATTTTGTGTGGTTTTGTGTGTTAAT
>Ga0315899_10007282_pt1 | contig 11887 bp, 13 predicted proteins | sample LakEriMetagenome_2_FD_203518 | JGI IMG/M metagenome (GOLD analysis project Ga0315899, IMG submission 203518) | Freshwater fungal communities from buoy surface, Lake Erie, Ohio, United States - Buoy 4 MA112 | ecosystem: Environmental > Aquatic > Freshwater > Lake | place: USA: Lake Erie, Ohio... | reverse complement strand
GTCCTACTCCGCCCAAATTCGATCCCAGAATGAAGAGAAGAACCCCCCCCCCCAAAACCATACCTGCCCCTACAGACGAGAACTGGACATAGACGATCACACAGACCCCATCCAATGTGCAAAGTAGACGAACACCAGCGTTAATAAACACCTGTCATGATGCTCGATTCAGGAATGGTGTCGCATCTGCAGACTTTCACGCAGTCGTGGACGCAGGCTGCAGGGATGCCCCCCCCTAGAATGCTCTGTACGCTCTGACGAGCTGCCAGTGTGCGTGCGCGTGCGTATGCGCGTGAGAGTGTGCGGGTATACGGGTACGTGTGCGCGTGCGTAGGACTTGAAAAAGAGACTAATAAACCGTGGAATTGGAACCGCCCCAACGTATACGTATGGAACGATTCGCCAAACCTTGCCAACAACCAAAACATAACACAACCACTGCATTTAACATACACATTTTCTCTGTGCCCCCCCATCCGAGTCCTGCTCTGCCATTGCGATCCGTTACTGGTGATGGTCTTGAATACAACCTAAAAACTTGTATTCCGGAGCGTCTCGCAAACCCCTGAAATGGGACACGGTCTAGAGCACCTTGGTGCTTTGGGCTGAACACAAAAAGTGGACATTAATCTCCACGCGGGACCATCATAGGTCTCCATTGTAGGGGTGAGAAGGGGAAACCCTGATTGAGAGCCCCGCACACTTCGATGAAAAATGGTTATACTTCTGCCACACATCCTCGGTCCGAAGTACGAGCGATAGCAGAGGCCCCGTAACTCGGAAGAGTTCCGGATAGGAGAGAGCCAGGGGAGACCCTCAGCCATGACCTCCGACGTGGGCGGCATTCATCTCCTGTAGATGATTACGTTACCATGAAACCCTCCGTCACAAAGTCACAAAGTCACGTTAGCTCCAATTTCTGCTGCAAATTATCAGTCGGAGCTGTCTGAGTATGGTGAGCGTGGCTGTGCGGAGGGCGAGCATCGCAATCAGAAGGTCAAGCTATGCTCAAACTTGGCTGAGTGCTGGCTCAAGACTGAGGCGTGGGAGGAGGCAGCTGTCGCTTCTGCTGAAGCCCTCACGCTCGCACAACGCACGCCAAGAGCCTGGTACGCCTCGCAAAAGACTCCAAGAAGCTCGGCGAAGTCGAGATCGATGTGAGGGATCATAGGCTGCAGCATGTCGTCAACTGCGCCGGGGATGCTAGTCAGCAGGCTACCGTCATGACGCAGCTTCAGCCTCTGGAGGCGAGAATTCGTGAGAGCAAGCAGGAGGAGAAGCGTAGGCAGCATGCGTCGAACTCCAACTTCTGTCACAGTGCCTGTTTGCCTAGTGTGTTCGGTAGCGGTGGCAGCCCACGGGTCCCATCGATGCCATCGATGGCGGATATGGAGGCCAACCTTCAGAGCGAGCGTGGTTCCGTGGCTTGTCCAAGGTGGAGCAACTCGAGTGGCTTGTAGACTGCTACCACATGCGTGTCGATGTTGATGCTACGTGGGGCGGAGGCTTCCTCCATGGCCTGTACGCCAAGCAAGCGGGCTACACCAACGACACCAGGGAAGATGGCTCGATCACGGAGGAAGTTTCCTCATCTTCTGCAAGCTTGCCAGTAAGCACTGCGTTGTACCTGCTGGATGGGACTGGCCCGCTTGCCTTCAGGTGGCGAAGGGCTTGCTGCCCTATGCTTTCGAGAAGTCTGACGCCAAGGAGAAGTGGGGCAGTGAAAACGTATTTGCGGCGATGACAGGTGGCCTCTCGCTGCGCGCAACGGGCGAAGTCGTGTATGGGGCCTCGATTCAGGCGACGAGACCCTCAAGCCACATGGAAGAGTTGGAAGATCTGCGCCAGCCTGGCGGAGTGATGTGAGCGTTTGCGCGAACGTGGGCGGCGCTGCCGCATGGAAAGCACTCGCGACAGACCTTGGCGAAGGCAGTGGCATGGTCGACGAAGTCGAGTAATCTAAGTTCGTGCCGCGTTGTCCTAAACCAGTTTCGTATAACGCGGCAAGAACTCGGTATAGGCCGCCTGGGCAGCAATGGATTCTGGGGAGAGAGAGAGCTTTATGCCAGTCCAGTAATAAACACGTGTCAGTACCGAAGTTAAGTAACCCTTTGCTACGCGCATGCAGCTCCTCGGCAGCCTTAAGAGCTGCCGGATTACATACACATGTACGCACACATCGGACGTCTAGCGATCTTGCATATCTCTACACGTACGTTTATTAGTACATTGAAAGAGGAGAATGTTGCTATTTCCGGAATCCGGACCTAAAAAGAAACTTTCGGGTAAACGGCTTCACTAAAAACCGCGACCCCGGAATTCGGTCTGCAACCCCGGAATTCGGGTCTAAAAAGGACTTTCGGGTAACGGCTTCACTAAAACCGTGACCCCACACCTACGCTCAATCGTTCCTAACGTCCAACGGCACATGGCCTACTTCGCTTCAGTGACCCGAACCCGGTACTTTAACACAGGGTGGCGCCCTGTTTTTCCTGGTTCCTCTCGTTTGGAAATCGAACCCAAAACTCCAGGGTGGCTGGTCATGGTGCAAGCCCAACCGACAGCCCAGCGGGGATCTGGAGCCCTCCCAGGCAGGGATAGGACCCGTGAAGAACCCGGTACTTTAACACAGGTTGGCGCGCCCCAAATCACGATATTTCCAGCGCTTGTGCTAATCTATAGACCCCGGAACGTTCATCTCTAACATTACCCCCTTCCACTGGATGAGACACGCCCCAACAAGAATTTGAACGTAACCTAAGGACTACAACATCTAGCAACACTGAGTACGCTGTAGAAGTCTCACGACGTTTCATCCGTTATTCTATTGCTAGATGACACAATTCTCAAATCACCCATGAATCCTCGTCAGCAACGTATCACGTCAATAGTGCTTGAGCGCTTTGTCGATCGACAGTCCGTCCGCCAGCGCGTAAGGCATCCTGGCCACCGCCCTCCGGAGCCAGGGCGGGGATGGGCACTCAGGAAATGACCTGCTGGTGGTGCCAACCACTCTCGTGGGCGCGCCCAGGCTCTAGCTGATGCAGGCGCAGCTGAAACACGGCGTCGTCCAGCGCAAGGCGTCCAACAGCATGCGCACAAATTCCACTGACCGCCGGCAATGCCAATGGAGAGCAGAGACTTTGTTGTGCCGTGGCCGAGCACGAAATTTTCGCCGTAACCCCAGGACCACACGGCGCCGTGCTGCGTCACAGCAAGCGTGTGGATGCAACCACAGGCAGGGGGACCTTGAGGAACGTGGCGGGGCCCGGGACGAGCTGCCAGTAGAGGTCGCAGAGGAGCAGCGTCCCAGAAAGCACCAGCATGCGCATGCGGTTTGCCCGGAAGGGATCAAGCGCGCCGGGGTTGAGCTGGATACTTGCGATGCCCATGCCGTGCCTGGGTTTAGGGTTTAGGGACTTGAGGTTTAAGGGGTTGAGCTGGATACTTGCAATATATACCCGCTCATCACGTCAGATGATACTGTCACGGTCACAGACAGAAAGAAACACGCGGCGCCTCGTTATGGCTCCTCGCCTGGGGCGAGTGATGGTGCCGAGCACGGCATTGCCGAGCTTGATCCTGAATGTGTCGTCGAAGATCGAGGGCGACTCGAGCGCGATGGCGCCGACTGCATGGTTGGGCGTAGAGTCCACCAGCACCAGTCTTCGCTTAATCGCGTCCCATTCAGAAGTGATTGTGCCAATGAGCAGGTCCCCTTGAGCCCCCGCTGTCGGTCCGACAGCGGCCTCACCCCTCTGGGGCACCAGCGACACGCGCGCGCGGGTGTCTGTAAGACTAAACGTTTTGTCCACAGTCACGAGGGGGCGAGACGACGTGTCGATCAAGTCGTATGCGGCCTGGCGCGACCGCCCGGCGAAGACTTTGCCGTACCAGGTACTGCGCTCTCCTACAAAGAGCAGAGGCTCTGCCACGCCGAATGCCCCGTTCATCACCACCCACCCCCCCATGCCCGTGTCGTGTATGTTCAGCTGGTCCGCGCCTGCAATTGCATTCAGCGGGTCCATCGGGTGACCTCCAACGAGCCGCCAGGTCTCGCCACCGACCCCCGCAATCGCTTCCCCCACACTCCCGCGCTCTGCGCCCTCCTCGGCGTCTTCGGCGGCGTCGGCGGCATGCTGCTGCTGCTGAAGCATAATCTCTTGCTGCTGTGCTTGTTGAAGCTGTTGTGCGTGTTGGAGGTGTACATCTTGCTGCTGGTGCTGATGAGCTTGCTGAAACAGTAACTCTTGCTGATGTTGCTGCTGTTGTGCTTCGCCGTTCCGCCTGGACCTCTCATGTTCTCTTTCGTCCCCCGCCGCGATCAGCCAATCGGTTGACGCCTGCACGTCGTTGTTGCAGGCCACCGCCGCTAAAACGCACGCATCGCGCTCAAAACCCATCTGCTGGAGCGCGTAGACGACGTCGGGCGACGCGCTCTGGTCCATCGCGGCCGGTGTCCTCGCAAAGGGTGTCCTCCGCGCCCCCTTTGAGTCCCCGGGTCTCTTTCAACTCTTTCCATGTCAATTTTCCCGGGGATTCCGACTTTTCCGACCTTCTTAAGGTGTAGGACAACGGTCAACGGGACCAATTCCGACAGTTTGCCGACCAACGGGTCGTTCACCGCCGACTGACGGCAAAGAAAGTAGATCTCGGTTACAACCGGGAGCCCTTACCGGTGCCCAGGCCGCGGCGACCGAGATGGCGGAGCGACGACGAGAACGGGATCACCCGTTTTGGATGTCGTACGAGGTGCAGCAAAAGGTCAAGCACGACCTGTTCCTGGTGCAGCAGCTCCAGCGCAAGCGGGTGCAGTACCTGCGAGAGACCAACCGAATGTTGCAGTTCAACAGCGCAGACTGGAAGAAGCTGATAGAAATAAGGAGCGTCAACGAGCGGATCAAGCAGCAGGAAACAGCCAAAAAGGAGGATATCATAAACCGCAACGTTGTGGATATGTGGGTGAAGGAGCTACAGGAGCAGAAGCAAAATCTGGAGACGGAGTTTATGGAGCGCTGCCGCGAACGGTACGAGGGCAGCGAGAGGTTCGCTTATCTCCCCGGCCCCGTCGGGGACCTGCCGGTGCACAATTGCTTGCTGCTCGGCCTACAAGACCTCACCAAGAAGCTGGTCGACGAGCTGCACTCGCCGTCGGTGCAGCACGTGTACCTGCAAGGGATCCACGATGTAAACACGCCGTTTAAGAGCGACCTTGACGCGTGGAAAGAAATGCAAATCCTCCGCACGGTACATCCCTATGACGACCGGGGCCTGTTCACAGGCGAGACGCTACTGCATATTGCCGTGGGGCAAGGGGACACGGAAATGGTGCGATGGTTGATCGAAGACAAGGGCGCATCCATCGCCGCGCAGGCAGTCGGCGCCTTCTTCAAACCCAAGCAACTGATCCTTTCCAAGACAGAATCTGCTATGATAGTGGGCTGGCGCAAGGTGTGTGTGTGTGTGTGTGTGTGCAAACATAAGAGTTCCACCCTTTTTATTGTCATTTTTTCTTTTTGAAGTGTCCTTGTGTGATGCTAATCACTTGCCGCTGTATTTGATTTTTTTTTAAAAAAAACAGAATGATAAACAGAATGAGGTAGCATGTGTCCAGACTTATCATGTGTTAGCAGCATACTGAGATTTACAGAATTAGATCTAGATAGATATGTAGATCGCAATATCAGCTGTGATCTACAGATCTAGATATAGATACATGGCTGTTTCGGGGAGGTTTGTACAATGTATAGATGTCTAGTGATGTATATTTGTAACATTTTCGCTGGGCGCAAGGTCACCGTGGAGCGCAGCCCAGATCGTCGGCGATACCTCGAAAATTCAGATGGAGAGTGTGATTACGGAGAGTTTCCGCTCTCGTTTGCCGCCTCGATGGGCCAGGTCAAGATGATGGGAGTGATTAAAGATGCGATGACACAGCGAATACGCACGGACGAACGCGGCTCCTACTACGATCATCTGGTCAAGAATCCCATTTTTAAGAAAATACGAGAGAAGCCTGTACCATGGAGCCGCGAGTTCCACGCGTGCTTCTTGATGCTCAATGCCCAAGACAGCGACGGCAACACAGCGCTGCACAAGGCCGTGCAATTCAACCGCATCGAAGCCATCGACTGGCTGCTCGCCCACGGCGGCTACCCGTCGCTGTTGGTTCTGAACAGCTTGGGCTACAGCCCGGTCACGCTCGCTGCCAAGTGCGGGCATGTCGAGTTGTTTAACCATCTCATGGAGTCGGAGCATCTCACCCAGATTTCGTGGCGCTTCGGTTCGGTCGCGCGCACCATGTTAAATCTCGAGCAGTTGGATACCTACGTGGTGCCGCCGCCCGTAGGTGCGGCTAAGGAGGTGGAGGCCCCTCTCGTGCAGGAGCTGCTGAAACCGATGCTTCAAACCTCGCATCCGGGCTGGCGGTCTGCCATACAAATAATAGTCGACGACGAAAAGGAGGAGTTTGCCCACGATGCTTTCTTCATCGATATCATCGACCAGAAGTGGACCAAGTTCGCGCGAAAGATGTTCTTGGCTAGGAAACTCATCCCGCACTACACGTTGACCATCATCTTCATCATCATGTTGCAATTTCGTTCCAACGAGCTCCGTACTAGATGGGAGCAAGCCTACCTCGACGGTTGCCTGCCCGCTGGAGCGCCTCGCGACGTGGCGATCCTGGGCGAAATGCTCCCGCAGTACGTGCCGGGGGTGCCGCTCAAGTGCATCACGGATAAGTACGAGACCACGAAAGACATAAGATTTTGGGTCTCGGACCTCGGCGGTAATCTGCGCGCGCGGCCCTGGGAGGGCGGCATCTATATATTCCAGTTGCTCGTGCAGATTGGCTTCAGCCTTTTCACCATGTTCACTGGGTGGAAGTGGAAGCGCACTAACAAGCGAGATCTGCGGGGGCCGGGGAACGGGTGGTACATGAATTTCCGCATACTGCTCTTCAAGAACCTGACATTTATCTTCGACTATTGCGCGGCCGTCTTCCTCATTCTTGCCACTCTGTTCCGGTTGCTGGCGTTTGAGGACCAGGAGCTACAGATGCTTGCCAATGCGTCGGTTTTAATCGTCATTCAGTGCGTGCTGCTGCTGATACCGTTCCGGCGAATCGGCGTCCTCATCATCACCATGTTCCGTATACTCACCGACGACGTTCTCAAGTTCCTCGTCATCTACATCACGGTGTGCTTGGGATTCACCTTTGCCCTGACCGTTGTCATTGACTATCCTGACGTGCTACCCGCGAACATTCCGCGCGAGGGTTATTTCTGGCACCACTTTTGGGCCAACTTCTACGAGTTGGTTCTAGTGTCCCTGGCCGAACTCGAGTCTGAATGGCAGCCCACACCGTACAGGCTTGAGGCAATCCTCAAGTTTGTATTTGCCCTCTTTGCCTGCGTCCTGCTGCTCAACTTTCTCATCGCCATGATGGCACGGACCTTTCAGAACCATGTTGAAGACACCTGGAAGACGTGGGTCTTTCCCTTCGCACACAACGTGCTGCGGCTCGAAAGGATGCTACCCAAAGCGCTGCGGGCTCACCCGCTTTACCGCATCGGGGAGCCCAAAGAAAAGGGGACACATGGAAGCACCAGCTTCGAGAGCGAGACGTTTTATATCTTCCAGGTCAAGGAGAAAAAGAGTGCAGGAAAGCCACCTCAGGCAGGCAACGATAAGAAGGATTTGTCGTCAACAGATGACGGGGCCCAAGAGAGCGTGACGTTGGATCCTCTGTTCCGGGACTCTCTTGACAACATTGACGAGTTTTGCACACAACTCGACCAGAAACTGAAAGATCTTCTGCAGCGGGGGTTTACATACAATCCGAAACTGATGTAGTTGACGTCCCAGTCAGACGACTCGATCGGCATCGCTGACGCGCTCGAGTGTGTATAACAGTGCGGTATCGACACGAACATCCCAAGCACCTCCGAGTCTGCTCGCAGGCCCTTATTCATTTGATGCGTTTCGAGCACGCGTTGCACACGCACATGTTGGCGACATACCAGACAATTGAATTAAGCTTTAATAATGTACATGCAGAGAGCCTTGCACAACCACTCACTGCAGAGAGAGAGAGAGAAGTTTATCGACAAAGAGAGGGTGTGTTCCCTCTCGTTCTCTTCTTCCTCCTCCACCTCCACCTGTCAAATGAGCATTCCGATGGGGCGCCAAAAGCGTGGGAGAAAGGGGACCTACTGGAACACCTTAATCAGCGCCAACCCTAGAGAAGACACCTCCGAACGTTCGTCGCAGCAGCCTTGCTTGGGGTTTGCCTGCATCTCCTCCCTTCGTGCTTGTCTCCCACGGCGCCTGCTCCGTCTTCGGATGCCTCTCGTTCGCCTTGCACGCACCAAGACTTGACCACGTCTCAGGGCTGGATGGTTTTTCTGACGCTGCCATACTCACTGTTTCTTGTGCAGGAAACTTGCAGCGAGCATATGTGCGAAAAAGAGGAAATCCCGCCGCCTTTTCCTTCTCTGCTGTTGCTGTCCCAGCAGCAATTGCATCGGCGGTAGGCGCCACACGGGGCTCTGCATCTTGCGACAAGGCGGCTGAGTCCAGAAGGTCAGACCCAGACGTTGAAATGGAAGGCAGCCGCTGGGAAAGCGCTTGCGAGCATGTGTCCCAGTTGTTGCCCTCTCTCGCATCCTCGCAGCGGTGTCTTTGACTCACCCCTCCGCATCCTCCAGCTCTGACCACGCGCGGCGTGGTGTTGGAGCTGATGGATGCCTGCTCCTCGCAACTATCTGAGAGCTCACCCGCACTTTTATAAACATCCTGCTTCTCCACCCGCACCTCTTCCCCCCGCTCTGGTCGCATGTGCTCTGGCATTTCTGGTCGCCTCGCTAGGCTGCCGCTTCCTCTGACCGCTTCGCCTGCGCACACTTCTTGAGACGAATCGCTGCTGATTATGTAGCAAGCCTCGGCACTCTTTTCTCCCTTGCTACTCTGGGATGACAAATGTGTGAGATCGATCTTATCTCCTGCAGATGCTCCTGCTTCCTGCTCTTGGCCCCCTGCGACGACTGGCGGCCTTCTTTGATCAATATCATCTGCGACTTGTTCTTCCAGGCCAAAGATGCTGATGCCCAGCCCTGCCCAAATTTCCTGCACAAGAAACAGTGAGTATGGCAGCGTCAGTCTCGTGTGGGGCATCATCAACGGAGATAAACACGACAAGGTTGTGCGCTGAAACTCGACGCTAGATATAGGGCGTATCAAACAGCCGTAAACACATGCTCGTTGGGCCCCTGAGTAGTAAAGTAAGTGAAGTACAAAGCCCATACGCATACCTGCATTGCTGGGGAGCATCGACCAGACATGCGAGGATGGGACGTGTTGGACCGGTCACCCATGCGAGCGGCATCTTCAGCGGCCAGCTGCACCTCAGCTCTTTCCGTTGCTTCTCGCACCTGCTGCCCGACGGGCACCGCGCACACACGTACAAAGGGCGAGCAAGGCGAAAACTGCAAGGCCTGCTCAAGGATGGGTTGGTTGTGCTGCGGCTGCCCGGGCAGCGCGTGGAAAAAGCGCGCGGACGAGCTCTCGCGTTTGATGGCATTATAGAAAGCCTGAAGCTCTGGGTAGGACGAGTGCATGGAATAAAGAACACGCCATGTTCCACCGCCGCAGTATCGTATGTTGTACGGGAAGTCGCGCACCAATGCCCCTGGCCGCGGCTTCTCGCGGGTGTTGCCGCTGGCCTCGAGCACGGCCTCGTCCTCCTTGCTGAACGCCAGAGTGCTGCAGCGGATGAACACCGCGTCTTGGCTGCGCTCGTGGTGCTGAAAGTAGCGGCGCACATCATACATCCATGTTGAGCGCGGGTCCCGCCGCCGGCGCTCGTAGTCTTTTTCTTTTCGTAGATACTCTTTCGTCTTGTTCCCGTGGGTTTTCTTCTTGCCGGCGCGCGAGACATCAGTCCGACCTAGATGCCCAATGTCTGGCTGGTTCTGTTCCTTTTCGACATCTCGCTCTGCTTCCCGGCACTCCTTTGCAGCGCACTTCTTCTTCCTGTTCAACTTACGTCTCCAAAAAGTGCATGCTGAAATCGACGGCGCTTCGTACTCGTAGGACTCCTCGTCCCGTCTGCGGGACCCTTCCTTGTTCTCAATGGCAGTACCAACCCATCCCTGAGCACAGCAGTATTCGCCCTCCTCCCTCGATCTCTTTCTCACCTTTTCCCCGCACCTCGTTGCACATGACAGCCCTTCCCCTCCTCCTCCCCGAGGCGCATAGTCGCATATGCTGCACCTTAGGCACTTCTCGGCTCGCTTGACTATGCCTTGCAGGGCAGGCATGTCGAGCCAGTCGTGCCAAACCAGCTCCGCGTTCGGGTTCATCTTGCTCTGATTACAGACATTCAGGGGCAGCACAATCTTTCCCAGCGTGCTTCCAAAAGCGTGGTGCACTGCAGCCAGAATATCCTCTTGTCCCAGCATATCCGCCGCAAGAAACACCTTCTTGCCACGCACGATGTTAAGCTCTCGGAGAAGCTCGACGATCAGGGCCGTGGACTCGGCTTTCGTTGGTATCGACCATGAAGGGTGCAAAAATGTCGTGTCCATGTACACCTCTGCGACGTGTCTCAGCAGGCCGCACTTTTCGGGCAGATGCAGGTTTGGGTCGAAGCGGAAGTCGCCAGTGTGCAGCCGATTGCCGGACGGGCCCTGAACAAACATCATAGCGCTGCCTGGGCAGTGGTTGGCGTCAATGAGCGTCACCGTGAGGTGCCTCGTCTTGGCCGCGTCGAGGGCGATCTCGTGGCCTGCCTCTGGGTCGATGTCCAAGGCGAGCAGGCGCTTGCCGCCGCCCTCAGACAGCGGCATGTCGTCGGCAAGAGAGGGGAACCTGCGACGGAGGATCCGCGCGGTCTCTGTCGAAGCCACGATCTGCCCGCGCTGCCAGCCATTGCTGAGCCCCGAGAGATGATCCGCGTGCGCGTGCGTGCAGAAGAAGAGGACAACCCGCTTATTGCCGCCCCCCCCCCATGAAAGTCATCCACCTTGTAGTAGCTGTTGCGCTCGGGGTCGTGAGGGTCGGTGCTGAAGAGCATCCAGTCCCGGGCGAAGGCTTCGCATGCCCGTGAAGGTGCTTTCACCTGAATGCCACAGTTGTGATGATGATGATGATGATTTATTGAGTCCTGATCGCGGACTCGGAAAGAGGGTTTACGCGGACACCCCCGGGGGTAGACTCTAACGTCAGTGCCTGGTCGCGGCCGTCTGTTGTCGCCGTTCACACGGCGGTTTCGCCTGGGTTCTGCACTCCTCGGGGATGTTCGAATTTTTTTTTGGTTCGGCGTGTTAAAGGAGAGGAAGCGACCGGTAGTAAAACTATGTTCTCCTTATCTCAGGTTACTTACATTACTTGCTGGGAGTGGATTCCTGCGTTTTTTTAATCTTTACGACAAAAGTTGACCCAACTCTCGGGTCAACTCTTTTCAAATTGATCCTTTTCGAAAAATCTCGTGTGGAATGGAATTCGTTTTTTTAATCTTTACGACAACGACTCTTGTCGGAAACACCTTTCAAACTCCGGGTCTCTCACTCGAGTTAGGGGGCGTGACGAGATGGGGCTCGGAGGAGGAGGAGGGGCGGAGGTGGACGACGTGGTGGCCCGCGCGGAGAAGCTCTCCGCCGAGGCCGTCAGCCACGTCTTCCTCACTTTGTGCGGGACGGCGGAGGCTCCGGACAAGTTTACAGGGATGCAGGTTCGCGCTTGGTTTCCTTGGCAACCGCAGCGGGAATGCGGCCGTGATCGTGTGTCCGCACGCGCGAGCTCGGCGCCCTGACGCCCGGCGCGCTCTTGTGCAGCGCGAGATGAACCTGTACATCAAGCGCATCATCGAGGCTGCCGTGCAGGC
>Ga0315899_10007279_pt1 | contig 11889 bp, 9 predicted proteins | sample LakEriMetagenome_2_FD_203518 | JGI IMG/M metagenome (GOLD analysis project Ga0315899, IMG submission 203518) | Freshwater fungal communities from buoy surface, Lake Erie, Ohio, United States - Buoy 4 MA112 | ecosystem: Environmental > Aquatic > Freshwater > Lake | place: USA: Lake Erie, Ohio... | reverse complement strand
TGTACCAGAGAGAGGAAAGTATTTGTACCAGAGAGAGGAAAGTATTTGTACCGGAGAGAGGAAAGTATTTGTACCAGAGAGAGGAAAGTATTTGTACCAGAGAGAGGAAAGTATTTGTACCGGAGAGAGGAAAGTATTTGTACCAGAGAGAGGAAATCAGCATGACCTTCTGTCATACTGGTTTCATCATACTGATTTCCATACTTGATCACGATCAAAAACACCCTGGCTGAATTCGTATGCTCTTTTGTACCAGGGAACCAGTACGACCTACGCACGATCAAAAACACCCTGGCCGATATTTTCCCACACGGCGAATTCCTCCTCTCCGCCTCCAATGAAAACGACACGTACTAGAGTGTGTGTTGCCAACGTGTTGCTAGTGTACTACAACAAAAATCCCTAAATCGCAAACCCTAAACCTTAAACCTTGAACCCATTCCCTAAACCTCAAACCTTGAACCACACGGCGAATTCCTCCTCTCTGCCTCCAATCAAAATGATACGTATGAACAAACCCTAAACCCCAAACCCTAAACCCAAACCCCAAACCTAAACCTAAACCCTAACCCCAAACCCAAACCCTAAACCCTAAACCCCAAACCCTAAACCCCAAACCCACACGGCGAATTCCTCCTCTGAAATTGTCACTCACACAATTCAAATTAAATGCACACACGCACGCACGCACACACACTCACACACGCACACACACACACACACACACACACACACACACACACACACACAAACTCACACACACACACATACACACACACACACAGGTACACAGACATACAAACGATGGGAGCGAACTTGGCAGAGGAGGTGGACAGACACATCCAAAACCTCGTCCTCCCCCTCGCTAAATTGTCTTTCATAGGTATGGCATAAGATACCACATTAATAAGAGGAGGCGTAATGTGTTCCAAAACCTCTTCCTCCCCCTCGCTAAATTGTCTTTCATAGGTCGCTACGTCTGTGTGTATTGCTAACGTGTTGCTAAATTTTCTTTCTGAGGTCTATACGTCTGTGTAACTGTGTGTGTGTGTGTGTGTGTGTGTGTGTGCGTGTGTGTGTGTGTTTGTATATATATACATACATGTACATATATATAAATACATATTACATCTATGCATATCCAAAATTTCGGCCTCTTCCTGGCTAAATTAGCTTTCATAGGTCTTGGCATTAGCAACACATTAGCAACGCATTAGCAACACATTAGCAACACATTAGCAACACATTAGCATTCATAGGTCTTGGCATTCATAGGTCTCAGGTCTCCATTCTCAAAAGTGTGCTTCAGAGCAACTTTACTTCAACTTTACTCAGGAAATATACTAGGGCGCGAGTGCAACTTTACGTGATAATAGAACCTTAACTTGATGATAGAACCTTAACTTGATGATAGAACCTTAACTTGATAATAGAACCTTAACTTGGGAAATAAAGTATCCTCTAGAGCAACTTCACTTGGGAAATATACTAGGGCCGACGTTTGAGAATGATCCTTAATAGGGAACTCAATGGTCCTTAATTGGGAACTCAAAGATCCTCAATAGGGAACTCAATGATCCTCAATAGGGAACTCAGTGGGCGGTATTGAACTAAACTAACCAAAAGCCCATACTGAACCAACCAAACCTCCACCAACCCGAATAGGACACTCAATGGGCGGCATTATTACGCGCGCGGCGCTGGCGCATCCGCTGCTGCGGAAATACCGGTAAGTGACCTGCAACATTATTATTTTTGCGTCATTGCTATTGTATACACTGATTTGAATTAGCACGCGTACATGCATACACTGATTTGAATTAGCACGCGTACGCCGCTGGTGCATACGCTGCTGCGGAAATAATACATAAACAAATAAAACAAAATAATGTAAATTTGTGGTTGGTGCATACACTGCTGCGGACATAGCCGTAGTCAGACATAGCCGTAGTAAACGTTCTGAACAGTACTTCTACACAGTAGGGAAACTAAACTAGACAAAAAACCAACTAAACTAAACAAACAACAAACTAAACATACAGTAACTTTACACAGTCCCAAGATGCACACCTACTGCTCCCTCGGCAGCCCTCATCTGGGCTATATTTATACTGGTATGCTGCCTAAACCCTAAACCCTAAACTGAGCTATATTCATACTGGTATGCTGCCTAAACCCTAGACCCTAAACTGAGCTATATTCATACTGGTATGCTGCCTAAACCCTAAACTGAGCTATATTCATACTGGTACGCTGCCTAAACCCTAAACTCAAAATGTAAACCAACAGACAACACATTTGTGGATTGAGGCGTGTGGTTCCTGAAGAAGATTCGGGTTTAGGGTTTAGGGATCTAGGGAACTAAAGCAACTAACTAAATCCTCAACAGACAACACATTTGTGGATTGAGGCGTGTGGCTCCTGAAGAAGATTGGGGTTTAGGGAACTAAAGCGACTAACTAAACCCTCAACAGACAACACATTTGTGGATGGGGGCTTGTGGTTCCTGAAGAAGATTAAAAACTCTGCAAGCCTCCACCAATTCTCCCTCACGGTAGTAAGAGAACACATTCTAGTAAGAGAACAAATTCTGCCAGCCTCCACCAGTTCTCCCTCACGGTTCCTGTTTTGTATGTATATCTGTATATTTTTATGTGTGTGTGTGTGTGTGTGTGTGTGTGTGTGTGTGTGTGTGTGTGTGTGTGTGTGTGTGTGTGTGTGTGTATGTATATATGTATATATATATTGTATTTATATATTTCAAAGGGGAGCAGCCCGGAACCACTTGGCCCTGGCGATAGGTGTATATGCATCACACACACATAGGTGCATAAGCATGACACACACATAGACAGACACATACATGTATTGCATTTGCATTCGCCTGTTTCCCGCAAACTGCCTTTTTCCATTTTTTTTTTAAAAAAGTACGCATGTATATAGAAATAGATATAGATATACACGTATCCCGGATTATAGGTATAGACCACACACGTGCTCACACACGCACACACACACGCACACACACACACACCCTCTCTCTTTCGCGCGAGTGCGCGCGCTCTCTCTCTCTATCACAAACACACACAAACAGGCCAGAAGAGCGGGGCACGAGACGCAGGAGGCGCGGAGCAGGCGTATTCAAACACCTCGGCACGCACAAAACTAAACCCCATACCCTAAACCCACGCACAGGACTCGAAGAATCCGCTGACGTCATTCATGTACCGGTTGAGCGAGGCACCGGGGCTCTCGAGTTTCAAGAACGTCTTGTTCGTGGCGTCACCCCAGGACGGTTACGCCCCTTTCTACTCGGCGCGTGTCGAGGTACATGCCAAGAGCCTTAAGGACCCCAAATACGGGTCAGTGCACCTGTCAATGGTGAACAATCTGATGCGCCCGTTACAAGAGGCCAACGTCAATGTGGTGCGCTACGAGGTTCACTTCAATGTGGAGGGCACTGGCCTGGATGGCACCATCAAGCGCGCCGCACACATCATGCTCCTCGAGAGCCTAGCTTTTATCCGGCACTTCGTCTCTATGAACCGAGACTACTTCGAGTGAAAGAGAACATATTCTATCTATATAGAAGGCATTCCATTTTTATCGGCCACTTTGTCTCCATGACCACTAAGTGGTCATGGAGCCAGTTTAGGGATTAGGGTTTGGGTTTTCGGGCCTAACCCTCAAACCTCGGCACTGTGAGCGGGGGGCTCCAATGAACAAAACACCAACGCAATAAAGCCAAGCAATTCTGCGTCTTGGACTCGTTGCCACCCTTTTCTTTGGACTGTATGACTTTTTTTGTACTAATTTTGTTTATCATATTTGGACTAAGCGACCTTTTTTTTGGCCAAATATAAATAAAAAAAAACTCAAAAATTGCACGTCCAATATTATGTTTGGATCATACGACATTTATTCGGACGTCATGACTGTTTTGAATTTTATTTTGGACTAAATTTATTCAGACTGTGTGGATTTTTTATTTTTTGTATGATTTTTAATTTGGACTGACATGGACTATATGACTGCGGCTGCGCATCGGAACTCTTCACGAACTCTTACTCATGTCTCATAATACTGGGATGTTGAATGGGCCACCCTAGTACAAGGGCTTAGAGTTTAGGGTTTCGGGTTTAGGTCTGATAGGCGAATGCTTGGATGTTGAATAGGTCACCCTCTAAGTGCAAGATCAACAGGCTTACCGCACACAGTGTGTGTTGCCAATGTGTTGCTAACGTGTTGCTAGTGCAAGATCAACGAGCTCACCTGACATCATCATGCATAGTGTCACATCATCATACAGCAACGGGCCCACCTCACACAGCTTGGGGAAGGCAAACCAGACTCGTTACCAGAGGCATGGGCCTCGGTCGTTGTATTCAAACAAAACAATGCGCCGGCGCCACGTCAACTAAGAGGCCGGCGTTATAAAACTTTTTAAACTGCCTACATCGCTATCAAGTTCGCAGGAAGTGCGACTTTCTCCCCACACACCAATAGGAGATGTCTGGAGCGCATGTGGCATCATGACCAGGAAAATATTAGGAACACACCAGGAGATCACGGAAACGCCGGTGGCATCATCATCGTCATCTTGATCCAAACATACGCATCATCATTATGATTCAGCGTTGCGGGGAACCCCCCCCCTGCACCATCTTCACGAACCGATCGTGACCGTTTAATGCCCGCGTGTGTGTTCATGCGACGCAAATACACCGGCGGGTAGGGTTTAGGTTTAGGTTTAGGGTTTAGGGTTTATGTTCGAGTTTCTCTCCCACACCACTTTAGGATATCTCAGGCTCAGGCCGCTATGAGGGTCGTGACCTCAGGAGCAACATCTCAGCGACCCGTAGGCGCCGCCAGGACACGCGGTTTTGTGTGTGTGAAAGCCCGAGAGGAGATCTTTCACACATAGCGAGTCTCACCTCACCTCTGTTGCTCTCGGCACAGGGAATGCCCAAGGCAACATCTGGAGCGGAGGTGACATGTCACCGCCGCCCCGGCGACGTATACACTTGGTTCGGCACTACTGACACACTGGGGGGCATTGCAGGCGACATGAACACCGGCGACCGCCCCGGCGACGTGTACACTTGGTTCGGCACTACTAACACACTGGGGGGCATTGCAGGCGACATGAACACCGGCGACCGCCCTGGCGACGTGTACACTTGGTTCGGCACTACTAACACACTGGGGGGCATTGCAGGCGACATGAACACCGGCGTTGAAGCAGGCTGATGCGTGGGCACCTGGCAGAAGGGCAAGGAAATTATTATTCACAGGAGAAATTACTATTTATATGGTGGCTGTGCCTTGACGCGCGCTCTCGCTCCCCTACAAAGTATATGCTATGAATGATGTGTTGTGTTATTCAAGAATTATATATATGTATATTTTATATGTTATGTTATGTTTTAGGTAAATCTTATGAATGAGGTGAATCAGGGGGGTTCTGTCAGAATTTCTGACAGTCAGTGCCCTAGTCAAATTAGTGTGTAAAATTAGGTTAGGGCTCTGACTTCTTAGAATGTTTGCCGAGATGAATCCTGGGGGCATTTTTATTTGTTGGGACGAGGCGACGCGTTGCTGCAGAATATTCGGAGGCGATGCTGGCTTAAAGCTCGTCATCTGTGTGTGTGTGTGTGTGTGTGTGTGTGTACGTTTATTTTTTAAACACACACACGCACACACACGCACATGTGACCATGCTAGGAGTTGCTGTTCACCGCTAATGTGTTGCTAGTGTGTTGCTAATGTGTTGCTAATGTGTTGCTAGGAGTTGATGTTCACCGCTCTCGAGTCTATTCTTTTCATGTTTATCAGGCAGCACACCTAAACCCTAAACCCTAAACCATAAACCGCTTTCTCTGTTGCGTGAACGTTTCTGAGGCAGCACACAACCAGTCGCCACCTGTGTGAGAGGGGTGAGGCAGGGTTTAGGGTTTAGGTAGGGTTTAGGGTTCTTTGTGGGAGAGGGCGTGAGGCAGTAAGAATTTAAGGATGTTTTCAAACATTGCTTTTGACCGTTATAACCTACTATGTGACTGGACCAAGACATCGCTCAGACATCACTCCTCAGACACAGGAGAGTGGCGAGCCTTGTGTGTGATTTGTGTGTGTGTGTGTGATTTGTGTGTGTGTGTGTGTGCGCGCGCGCGCGGGTGAGGGAGTGCTTTGTGCACACCCTGTGCGGGCTTGAAAAAGGGACAGGCACGACACCACGGCGCAAGATGGCACACATGTATCCTCATATGCCACACATGTATCCTCCTCCTCATATACAAAGGTACACGCAAGACAAGCCCACGGCGCAAGATGGCACAATGTACCCTCATATGACACACATGCATCCTCCTCCTCACATAAAAAGGGAAAGGCAAGACATGCCCACGGCGAAAGATGGTCCAATCAGCGCAGCAAGCAGCATTTGCTATAGTTTAGTTTAGTTTAGTTACCTAAACTGTTTAGTTACCTAAACTAAACTGGTCCAATCAGCGCGCAGCAAGCAACATTTGCTGGGCTAGGTAGTGGTGTGAGGTTCAGATAGACGTTGAGATGTAGATAGTGGCTTTGAGGTTTAGTTAGTGGTTTGAGAGTATCGTCGAATCCGCGCAGCCAGCAGCAATAAACACGCAAGGGTTTAGGGTTCAGGGTTTAGGGTACAGGGTTTTGGGTGGACCTATCAAAGTCTTTCAGGTCGGTTTTGACGTCTTCCGGAAGGGCAGTTGGTTTGAGCAGTGCTATCCTGGCGTGGTAACTGAGGAGGAGGATACATGCAAGTCACATGAGGAGGCGGATACATGTTGGTCCGAGCAACACTACATTGGTTCGAGAACTGTTCAGAGTTTTAGGGTTTAGGATTTACAGTTTAGGGTTTGGGGTTAGGGTTTAGAAATTTTAGGGTTGGGGTGAGGGCTAACGGTTTCAGACTGCTCATGCACTTACTATTTTTTCCAGGCGTTTGCATATACAATCTTGCGGATTTCTTCTGGAGGCTTGCCCAAGAGTATGCTGCCGTCTATCGAGTGCACTACGTCGCCAGGCTTTATCTGACCCGATCCTGCGCACGCATACGCATGTAAATGTCCACACACTCACCACGGCGTATACAGTTTAGGCACATAAGCTAAACTAAGGTCAACCAAGCTAATAGCCTAGCTCTAGGATAACTCAGGGGAGCCAAGGTGAACCGCCATTGATAGTTTGGTTTAGGCACCTACACTAAAGGTCAACCACTAACTAAACCTCAGGGGAGTAAGGGTCAACCAACATTAATATTCGTCCAAACAGAGCAATTGCAAACCACAATCTGAAGCGCAAACCTCAAGCCTCTATCTAAACTAAACCTCAAGCCACTATCTGAACTAAACCTCAGGGGAGCCAGGGTCAATCAACATGAATATTCGTCGAAAAAGAACACCATCTAACCCCCAAACCACTATCTAAACCCCAACCCACTATCTAAAACGCAAACAAGTATCTAAACCTCAAACAACTGTCTGAACCAAAGTGGTAAATCTCGAGTCTGGTGTACACGCCCTCATTCCAAAACCACACCAGAGAGAGAGCGAGAGAGAGAGAGAGCGAGAGAGAGAGAGAGAGAGAGAGAGAGAGAGAGAGAGAGAGAGAGAGAGAGAGAGAGAGAGAGAGAGAGAGAGAGAGAGAGAGAGAGAGAGAGAGAGAGAAAGAGAGAGAGAGAGAGCGCGCGCGCGCGCGCGCGCACGAGAAAGAGAGAAACCCGCAGCGGCTTGTCCGGGCTCCAGGCTGTGTACGACCACAACGCCGCCTTCTTCCTTGAGGCTTAGCCCCAAACTATCGTAGATTTTCGAAATGTGTGTGGAGGGCACAAGGCCTTGCTTTCCGGCGGCGTTCGAAGCTATATGCCTGTAAACACAAAAAAGGTCTCGCTTTTCTGTAAACAAACAAAACTTCTCGCTTTTCCTGCGCTGCTCCAAGCTATGTTCCTCAAGTGCACCCGCGTGTATTCAACGCGCAGATTTATGCGCACGTATAAACAATGCAGAGCGTGCACAATGTAGATGCGTTACAACACATTAGCAACACGTTAGCAACACGTTAGCAACACGTTAGATGTAGAACGTGTACGATGTAGATGCGTTACAACACATTAGCAACACGTTAGCAACACGTTAGCAACACGTTAGATGTAGAACGTGTACGATGTAGATGCGTTACAACACATTAGCAAAAACACATTAGATGTAGAGCGTGTACAAGGTAGATGCGTTAGTAACACATTAGCAAAACGTTAGCAACACGTTAGCAACACATTAGATGTAGAGTGTGCACAAGGTAGATGCGACCACATCAACATACAGCAATATGAAAACATGAGCATGCCTTCAACAGTGTCTGCATGTAGCACTTTCTCTATTTTTACTACACGTACAACAATTTTTTTTTTGCCTATTGCATTGTGCATCCATAACCAGCAGCACAGCACACAGCAAAAGAGAACCTCAACACCCCTCACGAACTCAACTCCCCACACGACAAGTCAACACACACAGCAGAGTACATAGTCGCAGACGCAAGCAGAAGCTTACACGTGTACCAATCAGCATCAGGTGCGAGTGTGTTGCTAATGTGTTGCTCATGTGTTGCTCATGTGTTGCTAATGTGTTGCTAATGTGTTGCTAATGTGTTGCGCTAGTGTACCAATCAGCATCAGGTGCGGGGCCGTGCACTTTAAGGATTTCATCCGGTGTTAACGACAACTCGTCGGCGTTTTGTGCCTGGTACTTCCACAGGGCCATGGCTTCTATCTGCACACGCCATATACGAGCTCAGCATACAACATATACGCGCGCAGCATACGCACTCACACGCAGATGCACACAAGTCCGCAAGCACTTGAAGTAAGTGTGCCACTTTAAGTAAGGGCCAAGTGTGCCACTTAAGTGTGCCACTTTAAGTAAGGGCCAAGTGTGCCATCTTGAGTAAGGGTGCTACCCACACACAAACACGCACACTTGGCCCTTACTCAAGATGGCACACTTGGCCCTTAAGGGTGCTACCCACACACAAACACGCACGCACTCATGCATGCACTCACATGATAAATAATCACTTGAAAACGCACGAGCACGCACACCCAACAAACGGGGCGGGAGGCGAGGGGCAGGGGGGTGGGATTGGGGGTGTGAGGCGTTGGGGGTGTATGGGGGGCGGTTGGAGCCCATGGGTGCCCTTTAGGCTTTCTCGCTAAAATTGGTCACGAGATACGTGAGAAAGACTAGGGAGGTACTGTGTGATACGTGAGAGAGACAAGTGAGAGACTGGGAGAGACAAGAGAGATAGAGACAAGTGAGAGACTGGGAGAGACAAGAGAGATAGAGCGGCCGGTACCGAGGCTGGTGGCGCGACTGCTTTCACGGGACTGGGAATGGACACGGCTGCTTTGACCGGACTGCGAATTGACACGGCTTCTTTGACCGGACTGGGATTTGAAAAGGCTGGATATAAGACTCCGAAAGCACCACACTAGCAACACATTAGCAACACATACGCACCTGATGCTGGTTGGCACACTAGCAACAAATGTTGGAAATAAGCCTCCGAAGGTAGGGTCATACGTTCCTGCGCCAGGTGAGGTGGAAGCAGGGCCGACTGTTGCTCGAGTTGGAGGTGAAGCAGGGCCGACATTACTAAAGGAAAGGGACTGAGTGCGAGAGGTCAGACGCCCCTTGCGCAGTTTTGACTCGGGATCGTTTACCTGCGAGAAAAAAATTGAAAAACAAATTGAGCGCACAGGGTCAAGGCGGGACGGTTGAGTGCAAACGGTAAAGTAAAACACATGCACACGTATGTCAAACGGCAGCTGGCGTTTACATGTGCTGATATTAGCAACACGTAGCAACATATTAGCAACATGTTAACAGCACATTAGCAACACATGTGTATGTAAAACGGCAGCTGTCGTTTACATGTGCTCCCGTTTGTGCTTTCCCCCCCCACGCAAACGCACACACACGAGTGAGAGAGTGTGTATGTGCACGCACGCCAACACAAAGATTGTTGGTTCACTACAATACGCCAACCTGGGACGTGAGTGTACGGGCAACAGAGGCGGGTTGTGGGCCCGCGCCCGCAGGATCAGGGTAAATCCTCATGTCCACCACTATGCTGCCGGCACTGATCTTCTCAACTTGAAAGCTAGCTGTATCCGGTTAAGGTTTCCGGAATCATACAGAGAGAGAGAGAAAGACAAACATGAAGGCGCGCACGCGCGCGCAAACACAACTCTCTCTCTCTCTCTCTTTCTCTCTGTATCACAGTCACACACACACAAACACGCAGTGAGCGCACACGCGGCACCTGGATTGGCGCCTGACGCCCCAGCCAGATCCAAGCGAAGCGCTTGTTCAAAAGCCTTACGCGCATGCGTTCCCTCTTGCCCGGCCTCAGAAAAGTCGAGGCCCAGTTTGAGTTTCATTTTCACGCTGTCTGGCATGGAAGAGGCAGGTCGCCATTGCTTTGGTGTATTGAGAGAAGCTGTGTCCAGTAGCGCGGCTGCTTTGACGGAACTAGGGCTGGGAATTAGAGAATATCTGTCCAGTGGAGCAGCAGCTTTGGCGGGACTGGGGGTTGACAAGGCTGGATATATGCCCCCGAAGGTAGGGTCATACGATTTCTGAGAAGGAGACAAGTTCGCCACAACGGGATTTTTAGAAGGAGACACGCTCGCCTGAACGGTTGGTCGCGCAGGAGGCACTGGGGCCAGAACGATTCGCGAGGGCGGTGACGAACCCGATGCCAGTGCAGACGCATCAGCACCAGTATCTGGGATGAGGGATGGTGGCTCACGTGAGCCACCATCCCTCATCCCTAGGTCGTATACACTTTCAGGAAACGTGTGCACTTGTCGGTTGGAGTATGTGACTGCTGCCGGAGATGGCGGCACGTAGGCGTTCGCGGCAAGAGTGCGTGACTGCTGCTGCATTGCGACATCGTAGGCGGGAACCTTTCCACCGTCCCGGACGTTTCCCACATTCTGTTTCCAGCGTGTGCATACCAGTTCGAGTACATCAATGCGAGCGACTAAGGAGGATCGATTTCAAGCAACCCATCATCGATGTGCATGCATGCACCGCGCACATGCACGCATGCACTCAAGCACACTTGCACGTGCTCGCGCCTGCTGCCTGCGGCAGTCGCGCGCTGGTCAAGCGTCTTCTTATCGACGCTGTCTGCACACGCGTGCACAGAGTTGATGCGCGCCAGCGAGCATCTTGTTCGCAAGCCACAATTCCCGCGCCGCATCCAGCACGCACCGACGGATCGGGGCGTTGCTGATCCGTCGGTGCGGGCGTCCATTTCGCTGGGTTAAACAGGTCGTTGACGGAGTCGCCGAGTTGATCAACCCAGGAACGCGAATTGCCGGATCGACTGGGCACCGATGCGCCGGATCGACTGGGCACCGACGCGTCTGTTGGTGTGGGATTATGTGCTCGCGTGCTGTCACGGGGGCGTACAGCAAACATTGTTGCCAGAACAGGTTGGCTCCGTCTCTGGCAGCCACAAACGAGAATAGAATGCTCTGGCAAACACACATCTCACCGCCGCCTTGTTCCATCCCCTTCCCGGTCGTCAGAGGAATTTATGGGACGTAGGCAGCAAAGCCTGTCAGAGTCTAGCTGTTTACTACACGAGTCTCGTACAAACATAATTGTAAGAATGGACCTACATCCCTTGTCACGGAAGGAACCAAGGCTCCCGGGTAACACCAGGAGACTCGCGACGGGGACGAGCGCTAGACTGCGCGCAGGGCACGACGTCTGCAGGGCACCTGGCTCGGCGGCGCGCTGGGGGCGGGCGGGACGCAAGCTGGCGGATGCGCGTGGCCGCTGTGACCTG
>Ga0315899_10007278_pt1 | contig 11889 bp, 15 predicted proteins | sample LakEriMetagenome_2_FD_203518 | JGI IMG/M metagenome (GOLD analysis project Ga0315899, IMG submission 203518) | Freshwater fungal communities from buoy surface, Lake Erie, Ohio, United States - Buoy 4 MA112 | ecosystem: Environmental > Aquatic > Freshwater > Lake | place: USA: Lake Erie, Ohio... | reverse complement strand
TATGACTCACGAGCTACGAGAGGCGTGCTACGAGAGGCGTGCTTTCTGGCGCAAGATGCCGTGCGTGCCAATTGAGTGAGAGGAGGGCTATCTGAGTGAGAGGAGGAGCCAGTCACGAGCAGTCCTGCCGCCTACCAACATGCATGCACACATGCATGCACACATGCATGCACACATGCATGCACACATGCGCGCTTGGCTATGCATACACGCACACACACTTGAAGATAGCCTTGACACACCTCGGCACACACACACCTCAGACACACTTGAAACACTTGACCCACCTCAACGGCATGCTGGCTATCGGTGGCAAGAAAGACCTGCGAGATGTTGTACCGTGCTGCCATGCCCAGGGCAGCGCCGACGTACTCGCCAACGCGCACACAACCGCCGTGCTCTGGCGCCGAGGAGCCCGCACTATAGAAGCGCGCTGTGTGCGTGCACGAGTCCCCCATGCGCACGTGGACCGAGATGTAGGGCCCTGTCAGACCCAGCCCATTCCGCACCCTGCCGCCACTCCAGCAAGACACCGCCAGTAGACAAACAACTGTCAAACTCTTTGGGGACCATGACTTCTAGCGCGCCTTTACCATGACCCATGACTTCCTAGCGCCCCATTGCCATGACCCACGAGTTCTAGCGCGCCATTGCCATCACCTCCACCTCAGCAGCACAGACAGGAGCCAGCAGCAAGCACGCACACCTGCGTAGGATACTGCGGATGAAAGGGCTTGGACGCATGATGCGGCTCACCAGGTGCGCTCGCCACCACAGCGCCCCGTGTGTGGGGACTCCGAGGACCTGTCCCCGCACACTTGCTGGCGGCTCCAGCCCAACCTTCGGTATTCCGTCCGCTCGTGAATGCACCTTCGGGCTGCTGCTGCTGCTGCTTGTGCTGCTGCTGCTGGCACTCTGGCCTTCAAGACCCACAGCGCCGTATCTTCTTGTGTCCTGGGATAGATGAGCGGGGGGGGCATGAGGAGGCGCAAACAGGCCCTGGTCCTCATGCCCCTCCACGCCCGCCGCGTCCACCGCGAGCTGTGCAAAGGAATCGCAAGCACTGAGCGGCTCGAAGAGGCAAGACCATCCTTGCCGCTCAGGCGGACACGCAGGTGTGTGACCGTATGGCCAAGCACCGAGGGCAGGCGTTTCAACCAGGGCCGGCACTTGCCTCCGCTCAGCAGCCCACGCCACCATGTGCGACACATAATGCACGTTAAACCCGAGCCCGTGCGTGGGCGGCCCAAAGAGCAGCATGCCTCCACCCTGTTTTCGCCCTTGAGGGTCGTCGTGTGTCTCGGCGCACGTGGCGCCCAGGCGACACGCAGCCCCGTGCGAATGCGCGCGTGCCTCACACCGCGAGGCGTCCGAGGGCAGAAGCTCCTCGAAGAGCTGCTCCAGACTCGATCCATCCAACTCCCACGCAATCGACTTGGCACAGCGGGAGAGGGCGCGCGCTGGATCTACGTCGGGCAGGAAGGCGGCATGCCGCGAGATGTCATGGCCGCAAACCTCTCCTGCCCACCCAGCAGCACACAAACAAGCTCCGTTCTGACATACTCCATGGCCGCTGCACACGTCGTCTTGAAGCACCGCGCCCGCACCATCGCGAGTCGAGTCACCGATCTCCCCGTCTCTGTTCGTCGACGAGCACGAGAAGGCTTGCGCGCACCGACTGCACAGGGGCGGCGTCCACGCATCCGGCGGCGCGGGTGGCGGACGAGGGGAGTCTCGCACAAAGAAGGAGATTGTGTGCTCCGGAGGTTCGAGGCCGCTGGGCGCCTCGTCGCGCGGCTCCAGTCGGCACGACGCCACATGCTCGCCCGCGGGCAGGGCCGGCACCGTGATGTGTGCGCTCACCTCGCCCAGGGCGTTGATGAGCTCCGTAGCTCGCCAGCGCCCGACCTCGTGCGCGTTGATGTCGATGGCGAGGTCCCAGCGCCCGCCTTCCCACTGTGCGAGGCGCTCCGCGTACCCAAACGCACGCCACGCGGGGTCCGCGAGCGCCTGCACCACCAAGATCACGTCTGCGCGCTCGCCTGCCGCCGCGGGCGCAAACTCAAAGTCCTGCGTCGGGTGGTCAAAGCGGACCGCCGGCAGCGCAGAGGCCGCCACCGCGAGCAGCGCCACGATCAGCGTCTGCGCTCCCCGCACTCCCCGCCCTTCCGGAGCACACAATCCCGCGCCGCCCACGCGCAAGAGATCCCCCAGGGGGAGCATGGGTTCGAATTCGCGCGTACGCGCGAATGTTCGAAGCGAAGGCGGTGGCGGATGGCTCGATCGCGAAGGTCCGGCCAGTGTGTATGTGTGTCTGTGTATCTGTTTGTCAGAACGTCCCCGTGCTCACTGGCACCCTCACCGCAGGCCAAGGTCGGCGATCTCAAGGCGTACCTCAAGGCCCACAAGCAGCCGCAGGCTGGCGAGAAGGAGGACCTTGTGGCGCGCGTTACGCTGCACGTGCAGTCGCGCAGTCTCAAAATCGACGGGCGGGACCCCTTCGACCTCAAGCCCGCTGAGCTGCGCAAGGCATGCGCCCAGCGCGGCCTGAACCCGATGGGCGAGCGCGACGAGCTCCTGAAGCTCCTCATCGACGCAGAAGGCGGCGGCGGCGGCGGCGGAGGCGGCAGTGGCGGCGGCGGTGCCCCTGGTGACGACGAGGCAACCACTCTCGTGAAGCAGGTGAGAGATACGTATTGGAAAGAAAGGGAGTGCACGCGCCGCCGCCGGGCGAGAGCGTATGCGCGGCACCTGCGTCTGCGTGCTAATGATCCGGGGCGATGATGGCAACCCCAGGTGCTTGCGCTGGAGGGCGATCACTGCAGCATCTTGTCGCTCCTCGGCACCGCCGTGCAGGCCTCGTCCCCGGCAGCCGTCATGCGCAAGCAGGTTTCGTCATGCGCAAGCAAGTTTCGTCCTGCGCGCGCACTGTCCCGTCCTGCAGGGTTTAGGTCTTAGGGTCTAGGGTTTATGCGCACGCGGCGACTTGATCAAAATGGCGCTCGGCTTGCACTCACTGCGCTTGCTCCACTCGCCTCTCCTGACTCACTTATTGCCTTGCCCAGTACCTGCTGTTGTCGACCAAGGTGCATCCGGATAAGCACCCCGAAAAGACGCGCCACCTCGCCACCAAAGCCTTCCAGGTAGGGTCCCTCCCTCAATTCATGAAATTAAAGCATTATTATTTGCAAAAGAGTGCTCACACGAGCATGTGGCGGGCTGGCACAAGGAGCACAAATTAAGACCCAAGAGGTGGGCCTGGGCAGGTGCTGGTGAGCGCCTATGACGCCCTCTCTCAGCCCGACATGACCCAGGCCGACACTGCCAAGCCAAAGACGAAAACCATCAACCGCTCCAATGAAGGGTGGGCTCCAGCTCTGCTGTGTGCATCTGTGTCTATATGTGAGAGAGTGAACGCGCGCGAGTTGGTGAGTGCGTTTTTGTCCCCCAGAAGAAGGCAGATGACGGCTCATCACGCCTCTTCACCCTGCTCCAGCGATGCACCAACTGAGAGGTGTGCTACCAACAGGTGCCACCGCACACCCGTCCATTGTCCCAGGTGTCAGGCGCCATGGGGCGAGGCAATCGATGGGTTGGAGGCGGCTGCATACTCGCACTTGATGACTGGAATCAAATGCTACTGCTGCAGGTAATGAATCAAAAGGCAGCAGTAAGCTATCATTCAAAAGCTACTGCTCCAGGTAATCAATCAAACGCTCCTCCTCCTGGAGTAGCTCAATCAAGAGCTTGATTGAGCTCCTCTTCCAGGCCCCCTTGCTGCTCGCCCTCTTGCAAACGCTTCAAAGCATCCAATGGGGTTCAAAGGATCCGAATGGGCTCAAAGGATCCTGAGCCTCCACACGAGGGCGAGGAGTAAAGCATCCTCAGGATCCACTTCATCGTGCTCCTCTAAGGCAGCACATGATGATGCTGAGACGGTGTAGGCACTAGAGGATCCGCCACAAGCCCTGTCCACTACAGGATCTTGCTCCTGGCCCCCGCCCTGCTGGATGGTTGATGGTGTGGAGACGGTGATGCATGATGGTGTGGCGATGTTGGTGGGTGTTGGCAGCACGTGTCTGCTGGACTTCGGGTGCATGACAGCCATTCACAAGTGCCCCTTTTGCCGCAAGCCCTTTGACTACACCCCTCATGATTATCACGCCAAGGTGCGACGCCCTCCCCTCCCCTCCTGGTTCTCTCCCTCCCCACCCCTCCTCCTTCCACCTCGACCCCCCGACCACTTCTTTTAAGTTGGAGTGGACGCAGATAACGTGCGGCAACTCGGGGTGCACGCGAAGCTTCGGTTTCATGTTGTACAACGTGTCTGAGGCACGTATGAAAGAGCTGCGCGAGGAGCTAAAGGCCGCGCAGGTCTCCCGTCCTCTTTCTCTCCCGTCCTCTTTCTCTCCCGTCCTCTTTTGTCTCCTGTCCTCTTTTCCCTTCCCGCTCTCCTCCCGTCCTCTCCTCCCCTCCCGTCCTCCTCCTCCTCTGGGAGTAGCTTTTATGCATGGGCGTGTATACGGGCGGGGTGGACTGCTCTAAAGTATGCGCGAGTGCATGTCTCTAATGCATGCGAGTGTGGATGGGTGTGTGTGTGTGTGTGCGGGTGGGAGGACAGGAAAAGCGATTGAAGAAGATGGAGGGCCTTGCTCGCCGCAATGCGCGCGCTGGCGAGAAAGGGGGACAGGCAGCGGGGGGTGGCTTGGTGCAGGATGACATGCTGGCGGATGAAGTCAAGGCATTTAAGGCTGGCTTGCTCGATGCTTGTCCCCGCTGTGGCTTTCGGTTCGTCATCCGCCGCCCCGTCTTCCGCGCGCGTCCTCACTTCATGCCGTGTTGGTGTCGCTCTTGCCCCGTATGTTGGTGTCGCTCGTCCACGCACGTCGTCGTTGTCCGTTCCTCGTGTGCCGTGTTGGTCCGTCAAACACACACACGTCGGTGTGCGTTGTTGGTCCGTTTCTCACTTGTTCCACACACACGCACGTTGCACACACACGTTGTACAAACACGTTGCACACACGTGTTGTCGGATTGGGTTGTTTGTCGTTTGGCACACTGCCTGCCACACTGACTGACACACTGCCGTCACATGCCTCTCGCCCCCTGCTGTCTCTGTCTGTCGCTGTCGGCATGGTTGGCGGTGTGTCGCTCCCGCTATCACCCTCCCGCGCACCGACACACGGACACACATGCCCCGACACACGGACACGCATGCCCCGACACACATGCTGGTGCGTGCGTCATTAGGTTGGGGAAAAGGGAAGGAGCAGAAGAAGCGGAGGCGCACGTGAAGGAGTGCAAGGACAGCAAGAAGATCCAAGCGCATCAGCGGCAGCGGCGAATCGAGGCTGAAGCTGCTGCCGTCAGGACCCAGAAGCGCGCCGCCCAAGATGAGGTAGGATCCCCCTCCCTCTCTCCCTCCCTCCATCCCTCCCTTCCTCTGTCCCTTCCCTCTTTCTCCTCCTGTATACTGCAGATAAGTGTGGGGAGCGCTGGGCTAGAGTAAGGAGAGTTGGCAGAGTTAGCAGAGTTGGCAGTCCGTCGATGCTTGTCTTGTACAAGACTCTAGCAGTGCGTGCATTCTTCACTTGTGTCTGGATGCGTCATGGTCTCGCGCCATAGTCTCGCGCTGTCTTGATGGGCTAGACGGCGCTAGACCATGCCGCCAGCACTTGCCATATGCCCGCTTGGAGCGTGACGCAGGGTGGGGGGGGAGACAGGTGACGACGATGAGTTCGTGGGAGTTTCTGGGTGGCGAGAATGAGAATATGTGGATGCTCTCTGAGGACGGGCTGCGCAAGCTCTGCAACCAGTACAAGATAGATAGCGATGGCTCCAAGGATGACTTGATCGCACGTCAGTTGCCCCCCACCCTAAACCCTACACCCTAAACCCTGAACCCTCGACGGTGGTGGACCGCGGGGGTTAGGGCCGGAGGGGTGGCGCTCATGCAATTCTTAGCACAGACCCTCCCTAGGGAGATGGCAACCACACCCTAGTCTCCACACCCTAGTCTCCACACCCTAGTCTCTTCGCAACCACAGAGACTGGCTGCCTCGGCCAGAAGGCGATGCCGTTGGAAGCATCACATGAGATGCCGTTGGAAGCATCACACAGGATAGATGCATCACAGGATGGAAGCATCACAGGACCGAGGCCGTTGCATCCACCACATCACATCAGATGCCGTTGGATGCATGACAGGAGACTAGAAGCAAAGGTGCAAGGCATGTGTGCAAGCCATGTGTAATGGAGCATCCCATGCCGCCGCTGCCGCCCCGGGGCGAGGGGGCAATTTTTGTAAGAGGCAAGGAGAAGTTCGCGAAGAATGGGATGAGCGCCGCCCCTCCGGCCCTAACCCCCGCGAAAAGCCCTAATCCCCTCTGAGGCAGGGGGGTGCATACACCAAATCTCAGAAGGCCAACGGGCCACACTAGGGAGCGCTCCCGTACTCGCGCTCCCTAGGAGCACACGCAACGCCACACGTTAGGCCTCACACGTTCGGCTCCATGACGTGCACGCATGCGTTTGATGCATGCGTTTGATGCATGCCTGGGCATGGGCAGGGCTGGTGCGACATCGCAACTCCCTCGACTCGTCGCGCCTCCTCACAGAAGAGGGCGGCGGGAGCGGGCGGGCAGGCAAGATTTCGATTCCCACGAGCCTTACGCTCCCCAGCAATCTCGAGAGTATGTCTGTCCCCCAGCTCAAGGCTGTCGCCGCTGCTCACTCCATCTCTGGTCTCGTTGCTGTGCGTGTGTGTCTGCACCCAAGTTTGTCCAAGACGCTGTGGTTTCTTTGTGTGTGTGTGTGTGTGTGTGTGTGTGTGTGTGTCTCGATGCCTTCTTTGTCTGTGTGTGTCGAAGCCTTCTGCGTCCTGTCCCTTCTTTGTCCGCCCCGCCCCGTCCCCGTCTCTCTCTCACTCAAACGCTCGCCCGCTCGCTCTCTATCTCGCTCGCGCGCGCTCCCCTCCCTCCCTCCCTCTCGCCAACACGAAGTGCATGGACCAGTCTTTCTCTTCTGTCATGCACACACTCATGACCTGGTGCAAGTGGTGCAAGTGGTGCACACTCAAGAACTGGTGGGCAAAGAGGACGCTGACGCATGCGCCATATTTCGATTGCTACCTATTGCTACCAGTGACGTGCACACGCAAGGAGGGGATAATCGAGGCGATAGAGAGAGAGCGCTTCCGGAACGAGCCGCAGCTTCGTCTGACGCGCACCGCTGAGCATGAGGAGGATCAGCCGGTAGCTGCGCGCAAAAGAAAGGCTTCTGGTGGCGGCAAGACGGCCAAGTCCAAGGCCCTCGAGAGCGACAGGTCATCTGTGCAGCAAGAGAGGGAGGGAAGGAGGAAGGCGAGGCTACGTGAGGAGAGGAAGCCGAGGCCAAGTGAGCATGCTGCAAGAGAGCACGCTGCCGCCCGCCACTGCCATCCCCCGTGGGGGCGCTCAAGGAATGAGGCCAAAGCTGCTCGTCACCCTGTGCTCCGTAGATATGCATCTGTGAGCACAGGCGTGGAGCGATGTGGGCGCGAGAGTAGCAGGGATGTAGGTGGTAGACGTGCTGAGGTGTGAATGTTGGTGGTGGCCGTGCGTTGCTGGCAACATGCCCTGGAGTCAGCACATTCCGAAATGCCGAGGTGTCAACAGCATGCAACTTTGACATGCTTGCGCTGTGTCCTTGGAACGTGGACTGGCTTGTGCTTCCAACATTCACATTCTTGCACTGTGCATACATCTGTCGGGTCCGGCCGGCGGTTGTCGCGGGCGGACGGGGCGGACGGTGACAGCGACGACGACGTCTCACTTCTTGACCTCAAAGACAAGGGCAAGAAGGCAAAGCAAGACGGCGACGACGGCCAAGACCCTGACTTCTGCCCTGACGCCTAGCTGTTTGCGTGCATAGGATAGGATAGGTGAGCAAGGATAGGTTAGGTGAGCCTGTGTGGTGGCGTTGGCATAGCATAGCCCCCCAGCTTGCGTTCTGTGGTGGCAGGTCCCGCGTCCGTCGTTGGCAGCATTGGCAAAGCATGCTCATGTTTCGAATGTTGCCGCAAGAGCTTGGAGCGTTTATACACTACACGCTGTACCAAACAACAACAACAATCCATCGTAAGTCAAGAGGTAGAAAATCAAAGGAGGAGGAGGAGGAGGAAGTGGAGGAGGAGGAGGAGGGTCTCGAAGGTTCATAGCCTAGCTTGGAATTGGAGGGTCTCGAAGGTTCATAGCACTGCTAGCTTGGAATCATTTCACTTTTAATAAATCGACGATTCCGGTTGTGGTTGGTAAACCGCTCACGACGGTACTGGTTCCACCTTGCGGGTATCGAATTAGTCCGTTTGGGGGACGACAACTTGTTGCCTTTGTGCCATGTGCCGCGAATGGGTTTGCAGTCGCAAGTGGGCGGCCATGAAGCATGTCTAGTATTCAGCGCGCCGCCATCAAGCATGTCCTGCCGCGTCTCTCATGAAACATGTCCTGTCGCGTCTCTGCCGTCCTTGGCTCTGGCGCGCTGGCCTCACTTGCGTCACCTTGGTCTCCGCGTGCCTCACGCCTCACCTTGCGGCTGGAGTGGGTGAGTCCGAGTGGATGGAGGCCAGCAATGGCAGCAGCCTGTTTGTCCATACCCGTGTTAGTGACGTGTAGAAATGACACTGCAGACACATGGCACACGTAGCGGCGACGTGGAGGCTAGTGTCTGATGAAGGCTAGAGTCTGACATGGCACACGTCCCATGCCACAACACCCAAGACTGTCACAAAGACACACTGACACCGACACACCTGCCAGAGAGGCCCGTGGCGTGCCGCTCGCGCCTCCGCGAATCCTCCATGTCCCTAACAACCACAACCAGACGCAATTCAAACGAAGTATGATGAGGGACCGGCACCCGGCACCCGGCACCCGGCACCCGGCACCACCCTGCCTCTCTCGCTTGCTCTGGCGCTCTGGCGTGCTGACAACACGCGGGTGCTCACAACACTTGGGGTGCTTGTGACAGTGCTGACCACGCACGTCTGCCCGCGTTAACTGTTAACACTCGTGCCTCCCTTGCCTCCCCCAGTGTTTGAAGCGGAGTTACCTCATTACCGGGAAAGGTTAGCGATCAAGTTTTGTTTCGTTTCGACGAGCAGACGCAGCTTCATCGCCGTTTCCTGCCTGCGCGCCATGTGTCACATGTCCTGCCGTCATTCCCTCGCATCCAACACGTTGCAGTTTCATATCCACCTGTAACTCCCATCTGTCTCTGACAGTCTCAAACTGGTACGCGCCAAGCGCAGGGAGCAGGGCAAGGAGGACAAGCCTCAGTTGCTGTTGTGCCACCACGCGCCGTGTGCGCTCAGCTGCATTGCTTTGATAGGTGTAGTACTGTGGTGCTGTGGACCCTCTGCGGACACATGGAGAAGGTGGGTGGAAACACTGATGAGGACACACTGATGAGGACACGCATACCAGGCCGAGAGTTCGGCGTCGCTCGCAAGCAGTCTATCCACTGCCTCCTTCCGCTCGTGCTCCTGCGCACATACAGTGGCGGGATGGAAACATCAACGTGAGGAGCTGAGACATCAACATGAGAAGCTGAGACAAGTTCGAGAGCGTCGAGGGACCGCATTCGAGAGCGGCCAGGACCTCCTTTTCTCACAGTCCTGCCCTCCGCTCGCATTGAATGCCGGTCCGTGTCAATGGCGTGCGTGTGTGCGTGGAATGCCGCTGCGTGTCGGCGGCTGCGTGTTTAGTGTCTGCCACCCCAAGGTGGCTTTTTGGTTGTGTTGCTGCTTGCTGGTTGCTGCTTGCGCACTTGTCCGCTCCGCACTTGTCGTTGCATGCGTGTCGCGTGTCGTTGTTGCTCGTTGCATGCCCACGTGCACATCACACGCACACTCTCACATGTGGCACGTATGGATGCTGGCGCATTGCAAGCATGCTGGCTCATTGGATGCTGCCGCCCCTCCTTTCTTACTGTGCATGCTGCACATGATGCAGCACTCATCATGCAGCACATGATTGAGGACATGCGAGGACGTGATTGAGCACATGGGCGGCAGCGCCTAGACACGTGACACATGTTGATATCATCTGGTGGCACGTGAGTCACAAAAGATGAAACTCTTAACTCGCCGAGACACGTGCCTGGAGTGACACCAGATGAGACTCTGCAACTCATGTCACTCACGTGACACAAGATGACATCTACAACTCATGTCACGCAAGACCAAGCTCTACACCAGACCGTGTTGTCGAGGGCTGAGGAGAGATGCCGATGAAGCTGCTCCTTCGTTTCAACACGCTGCCGCAGCGTCTCAGCCTCTGTCTCCAGTTGCTGCCGCTCCGTCTCCAGGTGGATTATCGTCAGCCGCAGCCCCGATTCCACCACTATGTGTGTGTGTGTGTGTGTGTGTGTGTGTGTGTGTGTGTGTGTGTGTGTGTGTGTGTGTGTGTGTGTGTGTGTGTGTGTGTGTGTGTGTGTGTGTTTGTGTGTGTGTGTTGTGTGTGTGTTGTGTGTGTTGTGTGTGTGTGTGTGTGTGTGTACCGTCTCGGGCCTCATCATTTTTCTTGGCCTCTTCCTCCATCTGCTTTTTTTTTTGTGTGACGGATAAACCGTGTGATTATTGTTGGCCGAGCGTGTGGCATGCACGCAATGGGCATGCTGAAAGACACCAAGGTCGCGTGAGCGCACACGATTGGGTGGAGGCACCCCCAAGGTTGCCTCACATAATGAGTCAAATGCTGACACATGCAAGGCAGGTAAGAGAGGGGACTGTTGCAGGGACAAGCAACGCTAAAAAGTGTCAAGGGCATGACCTCTCGAAGAGCCGCTTGAAGACTGTGTCGCAACTGGTCTTGCTCCTCTAGATACGCTCGAGCCTCTGCACAGGAGACTAGAGACTTCTGCGGAGCAGCGCAAGTTGTTATCTTTGTAACTGCACAAGAGTTGAGCTAGTCGCGCCATGATGATTGTGATATCTGTTCATTACTCTGCTGCTCTCATGCAGACACAACTGACTAATGCTACAAGCTACACGGCTGCTCTCACGTTTACTAACGTTGAGCACGCCGGCGCCAATACTCTCACACTGTCACCCACCTCGCGGTCGCTCAAAGCTTTGCGTTTTGTTCGCCGCTCATCCTCGAGAATATCGCTAAGAAGCTGCCACCCATATATACAAAGCATATGCCGACGTGTAGTTACAGGTCAACAGTCACAAAGTCACAAAGTCACAAAGTCACAAAGTCAGTGACACAGGACACGGGATTTCCCAAAGGTCTGAGGACACACGCATGCCAAAATCGCATGACAAAATTGTTACAAAGATATTTAGATTAGAAGTCAGTGCACCAAGAGTCTCGAAAGCAGCTCAGATGCGTGCGTGCATTGTTGAAGCACCTTATTCTGGCTCCGGAGTTCTCGTACTTGATCGAGCAAGGCAGCGTTTTGGCGTTCAAGGTCATACCTCACTACTGTCATGTCTTTCAGTAGGTCCTCAAGCAGCTGTCCTCCAGTCCAAAGGTTTCAGTCACACACACACACAAGTCTATCACGGAAAGTGCCATGTGTCGTGAATTGGGACATTTTCCAGTTGTACCGATGGAGTCTTGCGTGTCTTGCTCGCGCTCCTCTTCGATTTTGTCCCCATTCCCCAGTTCCGCTGCCTTGGTGACCTTGATCGTTCTCTGTGAGGTGATAAAAAAAACAACGGCTTTTTCTGTACGAGGCGTTAAAATCCGCTCATCATCAGTCTCCGCCGTGACCGCCCTTTTTCATAGCAAAACGAATCTGATTTTGGGGGTTTTTTCTAGTACGGCAATATAATTCGGCCCCATTTGTGGGGCAATTTGGGGAAGGAGCCTGATTCAGCCCCCTTTGATTATCACAGTCAGTCAA
>Ga0315899_10007277_pt1 | contig 11890 bp, 16 predicted proteins | sample LakEriMetagenome_2_FD_203518 | JGI IMG/M metagenome (GOLD analysis project Ga0315899, IMG submission 203518) | Freshwater fungal communities from buoy surface, Lake Erie, Ohio, United States - Buoy 4 MA112 | ecosystem: Environmental > Aquatic > Freshwater > Lake | place: USA: Lake Erie, Ohio... | reverse complement strand
CGATGTAGAGTGGCGGGTTGTTGGCGATGTAGTGTCCCAAGGGTTTAGGTCCTTAGGGTTTAGGTCCTTAGGCGCGTTGTTCCCAGCTGTAGGGTCCCGCGTTTAGGGTTTAGGCTCTAGGCTTTAGGATTTAGGGTGTTACAGATGTAGTGTCCCAAGTCCTTTGGCGTCCATGTCCTGTGTCATGCGCCGAAGCGTGCGTGGGAGGGGGGGAGGAGGGGGCGAGGAGGGTTAGAAGCGCGCGCTCGCTGATGCAATTATGTTTTGTCAGGTTCCTGGGACGTCCCCGGGACTTCAGTCCCCAGGCCCGCATCAACCAGGTCTTCTTTTTAGTTCTCGCGTTTTGGCGGAGCGTTCTCTCTAGGCAACACAGGGTGCTTTGTCCAGTTGACTCAGGCGTGTTCACATGCGTGTTCACATGATGTTTTGTCAAGGAGACATGGGCGCGTAGATAGGCGTTTGGCTGCGTTTCGACAGGCGCCTTCGAGGCAGGGTCGTCCACACGCCAACTGTCAACACCCATGCGTAACTCTGCCACAAACTCTGCCACAAACTCTGCCACAAACTCTGCCACGCGCGTACCGTAACGCCTGTATCGCCTGCGCGCACTGGCACGCATGCGCACACGCAGCTCATGGGGTATCGGTTGCCCTTCGATCGCCATGATTGGACCGTCGATCGCTGCGGTACCAAGGTGTGTGTGTGGGGGGGGGTTGCATGTATACAGATATGGATACAAATGTACAGATTTAGATATAAGTATAGATATGGATATAGTGAGAAGGAAGGAAGATGACAGGAGGCGGAGGCGGTAACAGGGATACTCGCGTCCGTGTGTCCGTGTGTCTGTGTTGGGTCCATGTCGCAAGCGCCAACCGCCGAGATCGCCCTGCGCAGGGAGGAGGAGGAGGGTCATTTGCATTCCATGATGATCCCATGATACTCAAGATACTATAGAACACGTTAGCAACACGTTAGCAACACGTTAGCAACACGTTAGCAACAAGTTATGTATTCCATGTTACTCGCATGATACTCTAGAGACCATAGAGGACGCCCAACGCCTGGGTGCCTTGCGTGCATGCCTCGCCCAGGGCGCTAGCGTCGGTGCGTACATCGGTGCGTGAGGTGTACATCGGATGCGCGCGCGTGTGCTTGCGCGCCACGTGCGCGCATCCCGCGACTTGGCACGGGGGCGTGTGTGTGGATGGCATGGGTGCGCATGCGCATGGCATGCATGCGCATCCACGCATCCAATGCCCATCATTTTCATGATTCCTTTTTCTATGGGTTTAGGGTTTACTTGAAGTAAACCCTAAACCCTTGAATGATGTCGGTAGGTGGCAGTGCCTGCTTACGTTGTTGATTGATATTGGCAGGTGCGCTACGTGATTGACTTCTACAGCGGGAAACTGGAGGAGGGCAAGGCGGTGGCATACCATCTCGACGTTCGCCCCGCTCTTGATAATTGGCAGGTCGATGCTCTCCTCTCCTCTCTGTCTCCTCTCTGTCTCGCCTCCTCATCTCCTCTCTGTCTCGCTTCATTGTCCCCCTCCTCTCTGTCTTGCCTCCTCCTCCTGCTCTCTACAGCAGTCTCTTCCGAGGCCTGGTGCAACACAGCTGCCTCATGTGCACGTCCAGTCAAATGTGCTTGGTCTCTATTTTCCACCTTGGGTGTTGCTCTTGTTTTCCTGACCCCTGTTGTTTCCTGACCCCTGTTGTTTCCTGACCCCTGTTGTTTCCTTACGGCTGTTGGTGGGGATTCAGGCTGTTCAAGACCGCGTGCGCATGGCCATGGGTCAGTCTTTTGCTTGATATTGGTTTAGTTTAGTGTCTTTAGCTTTTGCATGGCCATGCGTCAGTCTTTTGCCCCTTTTGTGTGCGTGCATGGACTTGTGAGGCATGAGACAGGTCTGGCATGCCTCCGACTTGGGTCAGGCATGCATCCGACATGCATGGGTCAGGCATGCATGCGACAAGGGCGCATGGCAATGCGCCCTGTTGCGCTGTCGCCTCCAAAGTGCTTGCTCAAGCCCGCTGTTTCGTCGCATGCCCTGGCTCAGCGTTGGCTGCGCGCGCTGTTGACTCGAATGTCCTTGCTCCCGCGCCTACCCCTCCTCTGCCTCCCCCTCCTCACTCCGCGCCGCCGCCGCTACCTCTGGTATCAACAGGGCCGTACATGCCGTCAGGCTTCCTGTTGCCATCTGCAGCTAACATTCTGTTGCCAGCTACCGCTAACATGCAGTCCGCCTCAAAGACGGAGCCTTCCAACCAGAAGTAAAAAATCTATTCGATCAAGCACTGTTGAGTAGGAGGCTGCAACTCGTCAAGGCTGCAACTAGTCAACTGTCAACCCCCGCGAAGAATGCGGTTAGCCAAGACTGCGATGAATGCCCAAAGGGCGAGCTACAACAAGGTGTGATTGCACACTAGAGCTTTGGCACAGGATCAGGAAGACAAGGAAGACAGATCGCCCGCACAGTACCATTCGTCTTCTACAGCGAGCCCAAGTGTGCCCTGTGAACGCGGCGCATTGAGGGTGAGAGTTGGCCCTGGTGCCTTTTTACAACCGCTGTACAACCAGATTAAACAAGAAGGCCTGGCCTCAGTGCTGCAGTTTTCTACACTTGAAACTCGAGATACAGCACCACACGCTGTGCTCAATTGCTGCCGCAGTTTTCGCGGCAATAGCGCGCGAATTCTCCTCCTCCTCCTTCCTCCACCAACCGACATTCACTCTGGAATTGACCTTTGCAAGAATCTCGAGCCACCACGCGTTCTAGCCGTTCAACTCCACCACGCGTTCTAGCCGTTCAACTTGTCCACCAGCCCTTGGTCGTCGCGGAACTGATTTCCGTCCCTCACCTGCACAACCGCATCTGCCTTTTTTACGCCCGTCCGCATCGTCTTCATGTCCGTCGCAGCACATGGTCCTGCTCGCGGGCAATCTTGTGGTATCTCCGGCGGCAGCAGTTGGAGAGCGTCTTGGGAGCTCTGAGAAGTGGACGGATGGCCCGACGGTGAACCAACTATATTGAGACGCTGATTGTGAAACTTCACGCCAACTGCGTCATCCGACGGCGTCCACTACCGCGTGAAAACAAGCGTGTGGTTTCGCTGTATGAATACACCGGAGCCGCAATGTACAGGTTCCAATAGGATGCTTTATTGCAATGTCCATTGGATGCGTTTTCATGTTTCAGAAAAGCGTGTGCATGCAAAAGCATCTCAAACTTTTTAAATGTCCAACTTCTTGCTCCAACGATGGTCAGTTTAGTTAGTAGAACTGAACTAGCACTCAGTTCTACTAACTAAACCTACTTACCATGGGTAGGAGGCAACGGAGGACGACGACGCAATGCCGGCACCCAACTTGACAGACTCAAACATGACCAAGCTTACGCCTCCCACATTGCCACTTGCTTGTCTTCATTCACACTCAAAGCCACAAACAAGAGAGATGTGTTCGTTTATTCATGGGGTAACGCCACGGGCACCTACAAGACAAAAACCACTCGGAAGCCGGCTGGGCTCACTAGACCATGATATGGTAACCGCTTGGTATAGTATCACTACTCTAGCTATTCTACCTAGGCCAAGTCGTCATGATCAGCCCAACGAAAGACATCGGCGACCATGTGGCCGGGCGGCAGGTTGGAGACCCCCCCCAGCGCACTTCACCCACCACCTGCCCTGCAAGGTACAGGAACATGGCGACGCGCGACTGTGGGGGCACCACGGAGCGCCACAGCCTGAGCGCATGCCATCCCAATGATGCACCGGTTGCGGTGAAAGAAGACACCGCGGCGGTGACAAAACTCCTCCTTGTGTGCCTCGTAACCAAGAGCTGCAAAGTAATCGTCGGCTTGCTTGTTGGAGAGGAAGAAAAGCAAACGCAAGAACTCGCCATGGATACTTCCCGATGTAGACATGCACGCCAGTAAAAAGGCCACCTGGCGATTGCGTTGATATGGGTCACGATAGGTGCGGATCTTGTCGGAAGCGGCGCTCTCGAGGATGCGGTCCGGGTTGTCAGGGTTGCGGAGCTGACCCTGAGTGTGCCCTGAGCGGCCGGCGCCAATGAAATCATGGCGAAGGGTGACGTCGATAAGCAGATCGGTCTTGCCCGCCACTATGTTGCGGACTTCCAGATCGGCGCGACGGTTGCCCTCACTCGGGAGCACCCGCCGCTTGCGGCTGGTGGCGTAGCCGGCGTCAATACAGATGCGCTCCAGCGCCTGCAAACCATGCTCATGCGCGATGGACCAGTTGGCACTATGGCGGGTGCAAGGTTGTAAGAGTTGGTATGGTCCTAAGCACCGTCACCACCCGAATCTTCAAAAAGCCGCAACAACGCGGAATTATCTGCCGCATCACGGCGCTCGTTCCTCTCCTCTCGTGGGGGCGCCGGCGGGTCGGAGCGCCGCGCCGGCGCCCGGATCTTTAAAAGGATGCAACCCACGAAAAAAAAATGTCAACCGAGAGTGACCAAAAAACAAATTAGGCGTCACGTGCGTTGCCGTAGGCAAGAGATACCGCTGACAAGGGCATTGCACAATCGCGAGTGGAGCCAGTGCCGGGTTGTTGGTGAAACCGAAGAACTGATGAAAGAAAGCAACATAGTCGGCCTCCGTGATTTTCTCCGTGCTGCCTGTCACGCTGTGGCCGATTGATGTGAAGGGCGGCATTGTGAAGGAGGCCCACACCTTAGGCCTCCATACATGTCCCGGCCATAATCGCGAGCCCCACGGCACGCCCCCTTTCTCGGCGGAGCACGGAGCGAAACGAATAATCAATATCATCCCGCTGTTCCCCTTCCTCATCCTCTTCTCCTCCTCTTCCGGAGCGTCAGCTGGAAGGCGAACGCGAGTGCTGCCGGAGCAGCGCATCCACCTCGCGGTTGTCAGGACGACTGCTGGCACAAAACATCGGTGTTTGACCGAACCTGTCTTTCGCGTTGACGTCCGCCCCTGCGCCCAGGAGCGCCTGGGCCAGCGCATCTGTCCACGAGTTCGGTCCTTTGTGATTCACATCCGCTCCAGCCTGGAGCGCCATGAGAACCCCGCCTGTTAAACCCTCTTCGGCGTAGTCGAGTAGGAGCCTGTTCTTCTTCTCCTCGGGCATTTCAGGCATCGTGGCGCCTGCTCCCTTGAGAACCTGGATTGTCTGGGCGTTTTGTGCCCGCTCCACGGCTGTGTTGCCCGCTTCGTTTTGTTCGTTCACATCAGCGCCCTCCTTGATCGGGTCCGCCACCAGCTCCTGCATGCCTTCCTCGGCCGCATAAAAGAGCGAATGCTTGGCTCCGTGCTGGCGCAGCGCTGCCTTGACGTCGTCGTTCGTGGCGACGTCGAGAGCGGGTTTGCACCACTTGTCTTTGAGTGCGACATCGGCGCCGAGCGACAGCAGCTTCGCCACGATGCTCTCCAGCCCGCTGCTGCTTGCATAATGCAGCGCCGAGTGCATGTTGGTGTCCTGCACGTCGAGGGCACCGGCGTTCTTAGCCGCCTCCATCAGCAGAGCTGCCGCTTCCTCTTTCTTTTCCTTGCACGCCAGCATCAAGGCGGCGAACCCGTCCTTATTTTTCGCGGCAACATTGGCGCCGGCGCGCACGAGCAACTTGACCAACTCCAGGTTGCCGGCGGCGACGGTAGCCAGCAGCGGCGTGTCGCCTCCCTTGTTTGCCACGTTGATGGCTGCCCCAGCGTCCTTGAGCATCGTGGCCATTTCGAGCATTCCATTCTTGCACGCCAGCAGCAGCGGCGTGTCGTCCTCATTGTCCGTTGCATTCACATTTGCGCCCGCCGATATGAGCAAGGCGAAAAGCAGGGTAAGACATCCTTGCTGCACCGCACGATGAAGGGCGGTCTTTCCGTTGCGGTCTCGCTGATTGCAGTCGAAGGTGCGGATCTCTTCGAAATCGTCTTCATCGTCTTCATCGTCGACCGGAAACGACACACCCAGCAGCAGCGCCGCTTCCACGACAGCTGCTTCGTTGCCGGCAATGCAGGCCTCTGCAGCCACCTTGAGAAACGCCCCCTCGGCAGGGGCAAGCGCTTGGTCGAAAAGCAGCCGTGGTGCCTCAAGGGCGTTGAGGAATGCATCGAAAGGGCACCGGCACGCCAGCGGCGAGTTGGCGGCGCATGGTTGCTCGGCTGACTTCTCTTCCTAGACCGCCGTGTCGGCCTTCGTTTTCCCTTTCCACCCCCCTGTGGTGGTTTGGTTGCTGCCTTCCTGTCGGCAGTCTCCTCCTCGACCTTCCTCACCTCCGTCTTCCTTCCTTGCACTTGCCATTTTCAAGAAATAAATAAACTTGAAACTGAACTTATATTTGGCTTTACTTGAAAGAAAGAAAGAATAAAAATAAAAAAGCAATTTTGTTACAAAAAGTTGAGTAATTGAAAATTATTTCGACTTTCCCCACTCATAATTGGATCCACGGGAGAGACCAGACAGCGTCAGACCTCCGCAATGCTCAGGACCGTCCTCCTCGCTGCCGCTGTGGCTTCGGCCAGCGCCTTCGCCCCCATGGCGGGCTTCGGCCGCACTGCCACCAAGGCTCGCACTGGTGTGAACTTCCGAATTCCCAGCTTCGGCTGTCATGCGCAGCCGACACGAAGGAGCGTACGCAGGCGCATGGGAGGAGGAAGTTGCGGCAGGGACAAGGCGGCGAGCTGCTGGAGGCGAGGGTGAATTGCAACAAAGGAGCGCGCTAGCACGCAGAGCGGCGGCAGGCAGTTGGAGACCAGCCGTCGGGATTGATGCTGACCATTTGCCTCTTTTGTGTTGTGTGCAGCTGCTGTGAGCTCCCTCAAGATGCAGGGTGACTTCTCTGACGCTGTCCCCTTCCTCAAGCGCCCCATCAACCTCGACGGCGAGTATGCCGGCGACGTTGGCTTCGATCCCCTTGTGAGTAGCTTCAGTGACATGCCAAAAGAGACAGCATTACCCTAAACAGCATCTGACGCCTTTCCACCTCGGGATGCCCTCATGGCGCGCACCGGCATCGCCCGTGCTTGCATGTCCACGTGCCAGCACACCCCATTCCGAGAGCGAACGCGCGCGCTAGGGAGAAGACAGATAACCAAAAGAGAGAAGAGAGAAACAGAGGGAGAGAGACGTCCTGCCACCACGTCGTCTCCCCCACACCCACCCTGACGCTATCCCTTACTTTTTGCGACGTATCCCCCAGAGGGCACCCTGCATGCTCCTCTGCACGATACACGCCAGTTTTCATGCACAGCCTTGCAGCTGCAGAGAGGATGGAACAGGATGAAAGGAGATGGAACCATCCCTGCCTGACGCCGTGAGGGATGGGATGACTGATGTCTGTGCACCGACAGGGCTTCTCTGACGTGTTTGACCTCCGCGTGCTTCGCGAGGCCGAGCTCAAGCACGGCCGCTTCGCCATGCTTGCCGTCCTTGGCTTCCTCGTTGAGGAGAAGTACACCCTCCCCTTCTTCCCCAAGATGGCTCCCGTTGATGCGCACGACTACTTCGTGCAGCAGGGTGGCGGCTCCCAGATCATCTTCTGGATCTCCTTCGTTGAGATCTTCGGCGTTGTTGCTCTTTTCGAGACCCTCCAGGGCAAGCGTGAGCCCGGGGACTTCGCTTTCGATCCCCTCGGCCTTGCCAAGGACGAGGCCACCCTGGAGAAGTACCGCCTTGCCGAGATCAAGCACTCCCGCCTTGCCATGATCGCCATCGGCGGCTTCATCCACCAGTACTGGGTCACCAAGCAGACTGTCTTCGAGCAGCTCGCCAACTTCAAGTCCCTCTCGTAAAGCAATAAATGCGGGCTTGTGCACAGGAAACGGCCGGCGTAATGTTGAGCGTTTCTACAAATTTCTCTCCTCTCACCTACCTCATGAATAAACATTTACATTGCTCACGGAGGACACTGTTCACACCTTGGCCATGTACTGCCGCTGTAATTCTGCCTCCGCTTGAAAATTTAATTCCTCAACAAACCTTCTCTTTCTCTCTCTCTCTCTCTCTTCTCAAACTTATCCCCCTCCGTCCAGCGATCTTCTTAAATGTTGAAAATTTAATGCCTCAACAAACCTTCTCTTTCTCTCTCTCTCTCTCTCTCTCTCTCAGCGGCCCAACTTGCCGCTGCGAAAGTCGATGTTGGCTTGCTTGATCTCTTCGTATGTGTTCATCACAAAAGGGCCCTGCACACGAGAAACACTTAGCTTGCCTTTAACTCTGTGGTGCACATACGCTCTCCTCGAGAGAGAGGAGAGGTGTGTGAGCCGCTGAATGAACCCAGGAGATACACCTGCGCCGCGATGGGTTCATTCAGAGGAGACACACCTGTGCCGCGATGGGTTCATTCAGCGGCTCGCCAGCCAGGATAAGAACTTTGGTGTCGGGCGCCGATGCCACGAAGCGCAGGGTAGTGCCCTCCTTCTTCATCAAAGCGGTAGCGGCCGGGCCCAGATCCTTCTCCCCTCCCTCATTCCCCACCCGCAGACGCCCTGCACGTCCAGTCACATTCCTTTCATCAGACTGTCATATCGCACTCCAACTCGCAGGCCCACGCACGCATACGCGCATGCCTGCGCCTACCGCTTCTCACGAACACGATGCAATTGTGTCCGTCAGTGAGTTCCAGCTCCAATGCTTTGTTCTGCGTCTTGATCTCCACGTCCCACAAGTCCACAGGGGTGAAGGTCCTTGCAGCACCCTTGACGCCCCGGAAATTGCCTTGATACATGCAAGACAACGTCACGTTCTTCAACCAGACAGAGATTTTCAGTAGAACCGCTTAGTCAGAATCAAAGCGCGTGGCTGGAGACCGGCTGGGCGCGGGAGGAGGAGTGGGGATGGACGGACCAGAGATGACGCGCACGACACCATCGTCGCTGCCGTCGGCACTGATGGGTACCTCAGGAATGTCTTTGGCGAGGATGGGCTGGAGTGTGGGCCAGTTTGCCGTGCGTCACAGGCACGGCGAAATGAAATCATGTGTCAGTCACGCCGTCATGAATCAGTTGGCCGCAGACGCTGCGGAAAGAACACAAAAGAGCAAAAAAGATGCCCCGACAGACTAGCACCTGGTAATTCGGCGGGTCCATTTTGTTTTTTGCGGGCAGATTGAGCCACAGCTGGCACATCTCAAACGTTCCTCCCTGCAACGCCCTTGATCAAACGTCAAACGTCAAACGTCAAACCACAAGCGTCAAACGTTGCACCTTGCCACCACGCCACGCATCCACACTACACAGACATGTTGGTGCACGCACCTTGGCCGTGAACTTATCCGAGTGATACTCTTCGTGAATAATCCCCCGAGCCGCTGTCATCCACTGCACGTCGCCCGGGCCGATCACGTCGTGGTTGCCCACTGAGTCACCGTGCTCAACCTCGCCCTGGAAGGCAATGGTGATGGTTTCGAACCCGCGATGCGGGTGCTGTCAATGTCATTCCATTCCGTCAGTCTCGCGAGGCCAGCATACGCGCGCCAGCGATGCTGCTACTGTCTCTTTCCGCCCCGAACACGCAGCAAGAGGACACGCGACACTACATGGGCGCCTCTGCAGGCAGCATACCTGGCCCACGCCTCGGCGGGTCGTCGAGGGCTCGAACACTTTGGGGGCCGCATAATCAAACATGAGCCACGGCGAGAGCTCCTCAGTGAAGGCGAGCTCCCCGAACACTGGGAAAACATGGAAGCCGTTGCCGACCCAGTGCGGCCTTGGCGCGGGTATCACTTTGCGAACGACCTTGGGCACTGCTGCAATGCGAGAGGCCATCTTTGCGCCGCCCGGGCACGTCTTGGCGTCGTCGCCAAGCTCAGAGTGCACGGAGCGCACGGAGGAGAGCGGCGAGTAGCCGGCTGCAGTATTTGCGACCAGTATTGCACACCACAACAACCCCGATCCCATGCAACTGTTCCACCTACTCCCGGCTCTTTAGTTAGCAACACTTCATGGAACTACGCCGTGTTTGCGTCTTGTAAAAAAATCACAAAAATCATATTTGATGGAGCCCCCGCTCCCGCCGTGGGAGCGCCGTCGGCCGGACCCGGCAACGGACCCGTGGGCGGGGCGTGCGGGGCGCGGTTTCGATCTCGCAGGGAGCGCGGGCGTCGGCCCGCTGGCGTCGGGAGCGGCGAGCCGGGCAGAGGGTATGGCGCGGCTGGCCGCCAACCCAGAAGGGAGAAACCTGTCGAAGCCGCCGGACCTGGGCAAGCTCGGCACCAAGCTCGCGCAGAAGCCCGTGGGCACCGGCGGGGGCACCGGCGCTGTCCCCTTCCCCGACGCGACCGAGGAGGAGCTGCTGGAGCGGTTTCCGGGCGCCGCGAGCGAGCAGGCCCGGGAGCTCATCCGGCTGCAGACTATGAATGCGGAGCTGCTCAGGCAGCTTCAGCAGCGACGACAGGACCTGTCGCGTAAGAGCAACAACTATCTCGGTGAAACTGTGCTGCCGGACGCGGCTGGTAACCCGAGCACGGTCCTCAAGGGCGATACCTGGAAGGTTGAATTCCATGATGGCAGCTCGCCCATCCACGTTGTCTGTGACGCAAAGGAGAATGTGCATATAAGATGCTGCCGAGGGATAGAACAGCCGGTACACATCTACATCGAGGGCATTGCTGGACTCGTGTACATTGAGGATTGCGCCAACACGTACGTGGTTACAGAGTGCGTCCTGTTCGGAATGGCCGCGTGCAGATCAGTAAACCTCGACCTCATTGTGGCCTCGGAGGTCCCCGACATTTCAATCCGCGACAGCAAAGGGTGTGAGCTGACCCTGTCCCCCGATAACATGGACGGCGGCGTTGAAACCATACGATCAGGAAACGTGTCTCTCCATTGTGTCTTCCGCAAGGGGATCGTCGCCCTCGAGCCCGAGGATCTGATCAGGCATGCACAGCGCGTGCATGTGCATGCGTGCATCAACCCGCATACACGTGCGCCTGCACAGCACATCTAGCACAGGCTATTGGACTGGAGTAACCTGCTGTGAAACCTTCTGTGACTCCTGCTCTCACACCTGCTCTGACAGCTGCTAACATATCAGGAACCTGTTTAACATATTGCACAAGCTGCGAACATGTTTGACAGTGCTAAACCTTCTAAACCTCCTCACAGTGCTAAACCTGCTGACAGTGCTAAACCTGCTGTCTTGCTGCACAGCGGCAACCTCATCCATTGGCGAGAGGATACACTGGCATGAATGCGAGTGTATACTCATACTCATACAAAAGCTATCAATGCAACTCCTGTATGCCCACCCCCCATCCCCCTCAACACGCACAGTGCGTCGACAAGATACACGGCAATGGTGCCTGGACGGGTGGTGACACGCAACGACACGGGGCGGCTGGTGCATGAGTGCCGGGCCCATGGCCACTTGCCCAATGACATCCAGGTTGTCCAGCCTCATCTCACTGCCCCATGTGCATACACATACGCATACACAGGCACATGCGCTTACGCATGCTCATGCGCAACGCTGCACTTGCGCAAGGTTGCACAGGGTGCTCTGGCGAGAAAGACTGCGTGCACTGCTCTGCGGCAACAGACTGCGGGTGCACATGGACCTGGACTGTGTGCGCACTGCGCATGCACACAGACAGTGTGGGCACTGTGCATGCATGTGCAGATGGCTGCACAGATTTGCAACCATGCCTTGCACGGTTGCGGGTGGATGCGCAGGAGAGTGCCGAGAGTTTCTTAGGGACTGGACTCGGAGAATGCATTCTCTCAAGGGCACATTGCGCTCAACTCACATTCACCCCCCGAACCGCGCAGCTTTTTTGGAAGCGCAGGGAGAAAGAGCTCGTTGGGAAAAAGGAATATTGCTGAACCGCCAATTTCTTTCTTCTTTCCTCCTCACACATACGCACAGACAACGATCCAACGCAAATATACACAGTAATTAC
>Ga0315899_10007274_pt1 | contig 11894 bp, 12 predicted proteins | sample LakEriMetagenome_2_FD_203518 | JGI IMG/M metagenome (GOLD analysis project Ga0315899, IMG submission 203518) | Freshwater fungal communities from buoy surface, Lake Erie, Ohio, United States - Buoy 4 MA112 | ecosystem: Environmental > Aquatic > Freshwater > Lake | place: USA: Lake Erie, Ohio... | reverse complement strand
GCACAAGCCGCCGTCCCAGAAAAGCTGGCCGACGCCCAAACACGTGCAGACAAGCGCTAAGGCACATGTTGATTATGTATCTAAGGCATATATATACGACACATGTTGATCATATATCACATATGTATTGCAAGTGGACTGTATAATATAGACCGTGGCAATTAGGGCACAGTGTGCTTCCAGGATCGTCTCCAACGCCCGCTCCAACACTCTTCCATTGCCCCACCTGCCACTCGCTCCACGCCCTGACACAAGCAGGTGACCAAGTGCAGCGTAGTAAGGCTTGTCGTTGTAAGGCGTGTCTTTACTTGAGACTCGCTTCGGCTCCGCAGCTTCTTTCAATATTTGCTGGTGCTGGGCTGTGGAGATGCCCCGCTGATCATCGGCACTCGCTATGCGCTTGGCAGCGGCAAGCATCTTGTGCGCAGCCTCGTTGATCGCGTCCATGACATGGGCTGTGGGGGTGTGTGTAAAAACATATCTATCGCTCAGGCAGACTCACGGCCACTCCGCCAGAGGCAAAACATCGATACCATACCGGTCCCATATGGGGCACTTACCGGTTGGATCTCTTATCAGTGGGCAGCATTCATCTCCCTGAATCGCTTTCTGGGCCCTGTAGATGATTACGTTACTACGAACTCAACCGTCACAAAGTCACAAAGTACCGGGTTCCTCACTGGTCCCAGCCCCGCCATGGGTGGGCTCCAGATCCCCCGATGGTTGGGATCAGATCCCCTATCGGCCTGGTGGTTGGGTCTTGTACCAGCCACCCTGGAGTTTTGGGTTCGATTCCCATACGAGAGGAACCAGGGAAAACAGGCAATTGGCCTTTATCTTGGGTCATCATATGTTAGTGTTTTGGCGTGCCTTGCAGACTGCTTGCTTGTGAGCTGGCTTGACAACGGGCTGATAGAATGTGAAATTATGGACTGCAGAGGGCGAGTGCATTCACACTTGTTGTGGCGCCAGTCACTGAGGTACCATGACCAGAACCATGGTGTAGTCTGGCAAAATCCTGGCTGTCGTATTTGGCCGGGCCCGCGCATTTGATTCCCATGCCTTCCGCCTGGTGCCTCAAAATGAAGAGCTTCACAGTCACAGTGCAGCAGCAGAGACAGCTCAGGTGGAGTCGCAGGCAGCCTTCGACATGTTGGTGCGCACAGTGCAGCTGGTAGAGTTGGATTGGGCATGCACGACGTGTATGCACTGTCACCAGCGTCCTGTGTCTGTGTCCTCTATTCCTTTCTGGGGCCCTTGGAGAGACCCGTGTGGGCGCTGGCCGCCTGGCCCTTGAGTGAGGGGTTTAGTTCACAACTTGCGTGCGGCGATGAGTGTGGGGGCTTGCACCTGTGGAGTGTGACAGGGGGCCTGGTCGCGGGGGAGGCAGCCTGGCTCGCCGCGTCACTGGGCTACAATTAGCGTTCGGGCAGAGACGCAAACCCATGAGTCATCTAGGTATGGCTAGCAGGGACAGAGGGGCTTGCATGGAGCAGACATTTGTTGAGATGATGATCATTGGATTTTATTGAAATACGGCGGGTAGCCAATCTCCTAGATGCTCATCAAAATAAAAGGGGGGCGCTGGCTATTTCCCCAACTGTATAGTACTACCATGCAAATCTAGATAGCAGGCAAACATGGGGTCTCCCACTGCAGGTTGATACTCCCCCCAGACGTCGCCGTTGTCTGGATTGTATCCGAAGCGCCGCACGCTCCTCTCGTTGAGATCTGTAAAGTTTTTACTGAAAAGTCATCAATAAAATAAAACCACGAACAAACCACAAACCGGGTCGTCGTTTTAGTACCTGAGGTTCCTCACGGGTCCCAGCCCCGCCATTGGTGGTCTCCAGATCCTCCGATGGTTGGGATCCGGAGTCAGATCCCCTATCGGCCTGGTGGTTGGGTCTTGCACCAGCCACCCTGGAGTTTTGGGTTCGATTCCCAAACAAGAGGAACCAGGGAAAACAGGCGCACCCTGTGTTAAAGTACCGGGTTCCCCACGGGTCCCACTCCCCCCCACGCGCACAGCTTTGTAATAGGTCCTGCAGTAATAAACACACACGTTTTAACTGCTCGCTGACCCGAGTGTGGGAGTGTCGGTTGTCTGTTGAGAGGTGGTGGCGGCGCAAGATCAGCTGCACGCGATCTTGGTGGAGGCGACCTCGACGACTAGTGCCGTGCGAGGCGACGGGGGAATTGCGTGTGGTTGCCTGCGTCGCGAGGAGTTGCCTTAGTTGATGTCGCACGGCGCCAAGTGCGTGGCTTCATCGATGCGCATACAGACGTGGTGCATTGCATGTGCCACGACGCCTGATGGTCTCGTTACTGGGGGAGGCAAGATGGACGCGAGGGTTCTCATGTAGCATGCGTCGCTGTGGCAGCAACCTGCTGCGGTTTCGGGAGAGGCAGAACGGGAGAGGCTCCTGGGAAATTAGGTGGAGAGGACAACCAGGTTTTACTGTTGAGAGAGGCATCACAGACGCTCAAGGAACTTGGCTATGTGTTTCGATTAGTAGACGCTCAAGGAACTTGGCTATGTGTTTCGATTAGTAGTCCTCCCAGACGCAACAGCTGGATCAAAGTGTTATGCCCTTGCAGGCGCGCCATATAACACAGTCAAGATCTGCCTGTGACACAGGGCCCTCATGAATTTCAGTTGGACAGACACTATGACTACAACTCGTAATCACTGTCAGACTCCCCCGCACTCACTTCTCCCTCCTCCGCTAAACTCCTCTTCTGCGCCTCTTCATCCTCGTCTACAACCACACTGCCGTCAGCGCCAACATTTGGCGTAGGTGGCGGCGAACTTGAAACAGTCTCCTCCCGCCGACCCTTTCTCTCGCCCTTGCATGCGTCCAGCTGTACGTCAAAGCGGCTGTCTGAAGACGCAGCAGTCACTGGTGTCGCCACCGATGTCGCTGCTGCTGCTCCCGCTGCTACTCCCGCTCCTCTTACATCTCCGCCAACGCCAACGCCAAGGCGCAAGAGGCCATGTTTGCCTCGCTCTTCCTCTCTCCCTGCTCTCCCTCCCACTAACCGCGCCTCTAAAAAGCGCATCATCTCATGCACTTCCTCGTCGGTGGCCTCCCCGGGACGGACCACCGCTGCTAACTGACAGGCCACAGCATCAGTATCTCTCATCCCCACTCTCCCACCTCCCCCTGCCATCTTCCCAGCATCCTCTCCTTCCTCCGAACCTGACAACAGCTTATCACGGAGGCTGACACGACATTCACTCCCGCCAGAGTGCCTCACATCGGCCTCCCTCTCATCCACCATTTGGAAATATTTCCATATTTGCTCTCGATCTGTTGTCGACAAGGCTCGAGTCCCCGCCTCGCCGCCGCCTCCCACACCGCCGCCGGCGTTTACTTCTCCTTCTTCTCCTCCTCTTCCTCCTCCTCCGCCTCCTCCTCTTTCCCCTCCAACCCCTCCTTCCCGCCCCAAGCCTTTGCCAACGCGACCTCCACGCCCACGCCCACCTTGTTTCGCTGACAGACTCACTGAGCGTGGAGGAGGCGCAGGGGGCAAAGGTGAGGCAGGCACGTTGCCCCGGAGCTTCTTGATGGGCATCACGAAGCCGGCATCTTCTGCTGGCCCGCCCTCGTGCACGCGCGTCATGTACCTTGCCACGATGTAACTTGCCACCAGCGCGCCCCAGTCTGCCTTGTCCCTGCTGCCGCCTCTGCCACGACCGCCGACACCAGCACCATTGCCTCTACCAACGCCGTCACTGTCGAGAGCACCCGCCGCTGACGTGCTTTCCGAGCATCCTAAACCAGGAACGCCGCCACCACAGCCTCTGCTGCTGCTGCTGCTGCTGCTGCTGCTGCTGCTGCTGCTGCTGCTGCAATGGCCATTGCCCTTGATCTCCCCGTGCGACGGTTCATGGTGCAGCAGCGTGTGCGCATTTATCCACGGCAAGAGAGTTCTGTCCGGGTTGGCGGTGGCCGAGGGAGCTTGTGAATCGATGCAACTTGCATCAACTTGCAGGTCATATGAGGAGGAGGATGCATGCATATCAGCTTGTGGATCGATGCAACTTGCATCACCATCATCCACCCATAGAGAGAAAAGTGTTCCAATGGGGCTGCCCCGACCACATACTGCAGAACTAGTCGCATCCTCAGCTTCGCCACATCTACCTTGCACCTGCTCTCCCTCACTCTCACCCCCACCAGCACCCCCGGCTTCCCTCTCCCGCAGCAGCGCAGCCCGCGACCGCCACACACACACGGCCCAGGCCTGCATCGCCCTCATGCGCAAGATCGTAGCGTGCACAGCAACGCGGCGGTGTACGCGCCTGACAGAAATTCTGAAAAGTCAGTGTCCTAATATATTTACTACGTAAAATGACCATATAGATGACTTTTGAGAAATTGTACCTAGAGACACAATGCAAGTGCCGCGAAGCCCGCGCCCTTTGCTGCCAACCCCCAAATGCCGTGCGTCGCGCGCTATGTATCCTCCTCCGCACCATCCCCGCGACTCGACTCTGCACAAATCCAAAAAACAATCAGGGCATCACCTGTTCCGGAGAGAGGAGAGCAAGGTGTAAAGTTGGCGACAGGAGTGGGGAGAACGTGAGGAGGGTCAAGTGTCACGGTTCAAGAGAACGGTCAGGTTAGAGTTACCTGGCGTAGGTGCAAAATGTAGCGCGATGCCACGTCATAAAACCTTGTTTTTTATTTATTAAAGGGTGTCACGTGTTTTCCTCGTCAGCATGTGCGTGTTTGCAATTATTTTCCAGTGTGTGTGGAGGTATGTGCGTGTACAAATGCGTATGTGTTCAGGTTGCAGAAACTGTTTTTTTTTTAGGCCAACGTAAGGACGTTGGCACTTGTTTACGTGAGCACGCGTGCGCACAAACGCGAGCGTGTGCATGCAAGTAGACCAGAGGCAGAGAGAGAGAGAGAGAGAGAGAGAGAGAGAGAGTCAGTGCTGGTGTGAGCGTGCGTGCACACGTACACGTGCATGCACACTGCACAAGCGGCAAATGCGTCTACGAAACTCTATTCGAGAACAGCCCCCGAGAGCCACAGCTTTACATCTAGGATCGCTGAATTGTAGCTAAAATGCGCTATATTGTAGCTAACAAGCTCAAACCTAAACCCTGAACCCTGAACCGGAAATTGCGCTATGTTGTAGGTAAATTGCGTGCACGCACACTGCTCAACTGCCGGCACACTGCACACGCAACCACTTTCCGCGAATGACCCAGATTTCGATCAATGTTCGCTAAATCTTAGCTCCAGTTCCGTCCATGAGCCCACTGCTGTACTAAAGATGTCAATTTCCGCATATGAGCCGGCTCATTGGCGGAAATTTACAGGCTCATTGGCGGAAATCGACCTACACTTTACCGAATCCTCTGCCTCTGCGCCACTCTTTCAAAACAAATCTATGCCACTGATTAAAAGCTCGTTTCTTTCCCTCAGTTGACTAAAATATGGCGAAACGCTCCCCTCTTTCAAGGCACTCTATTGCGCACACCAGGGCTCGACGTGGCATGCAATTGAGGCATCCAAAACCGTCCATACGTCACTGTTAGAGAGAGAGAGAGAGAGAGAGAGAGAGAGAGAGAGAGAGAAGACAGAGAGAGAGAGATCCAGACACTGTGTCAGTGAGAGAGACCCGCACAAAACCCCTGCGCATTCTGCAGAACACATTCTGCAGAACACAGCCCTTAATAAAACTGCTGCTCAGCAAACCTTGAACTAAATCCTAAACCCTAAACCCTAAACCCTAAACCCTAAACTAAAATGCCTCTTTAGCACCCTTGAGATCAAAGCCTCGGCATCAGTGCCGCATCACTGCGTTTGCTCTCAATAAAACGTGTCCCTCCGCCCCCAGCACAAAAAGCGTAGCATCATTTAGACCTCGACGCCGTAAACCCTAAACCCTAAACCCTAAACCCTCAAACCAAAAAGCGTAGCATCCTTCAGACCTCGATATAAACCCGCTGCAACCAAGGAGAGAAAGTGCGCGTTCGACGGGGTGGCAAGGGGGACGGGGGGGCAAGCCGAGTGTGCGCGGGAAACGGAATGAGGCGCAAGACAGCACTTCATAAAAAAAAAAAGTAACACCAGCGTTGGCATTCTGCCTGCCACGCATCATACCGCGCCGCTGCCTCTGTCACAGAGAGAGAGAGCGAGAGAGCGAGAGAGCGAGAGAGAGAGAGAGCGAGCGAGAGAGCGCGCGCGAGAGAGATGTCAGTCGGCCGCTCTTGGGGGAAAGGGAGAGCGAAAAGGTGCGCAAGAAGACGAGAGAGGCTGAATGTTGCGTGTGTTCTGAAGGTGAGCCAACACATCAACACATGCGACACATCAACACATGCGGTCATCCCATGCGGACACGTATAAAGGGAGAGAAAAGGCGTGCTCGCGTGGTACAAATACACATTCTAGTAAGTACACATTCTAGTAAGAGAAACATGCTATTCAGGGAACATATTCTATGTCCACTGACCTTCGACACTTTGACTGCCCCCGGCTACTGAATTGAGAAGTGAACACCCGTCTTCCGCCTGCGCCTCCTCTTTCTTCTCATCCTCCGCGACCACTCCCGCCCCCCCCACACACCCATCCCCCTCCCCCATCGCCTGCGCCACAGCATGTTCCCCTCTCCTCTCACCATCAACCATACACCCTCCGCTCGCCGTCCCACCAGCAACACCGCACTCCCGCGAGCCTCCTTCGCCACCAAGCCGCCCTCCCCCCCCCCCCCATTCTTGCGGCACGTGGTGCGCCTCCGCGGAGTCTGCAACGTAAGCCACTTGCACTTCCCCTATACCCCTCCCCCCCTTTTCCGATTCTGGAGGCGCATGGACAGTGAGTGTGTGGGGTGGGAGGGGGAGGGAGGGAGGGGGAGGGAAGAGGGAGGAGGGAGGGAGGCCGATGCGGGTAGCTTTTCGGCGGTTTCTTGCTGAGGACAAAGCCGCTGCGGGCCAACGACTCCCCAATGTGCCGCGCACGGCGCCGCTAGAGCCCCGGCGCTCCTGCAGGCATGCTTGCAGACATGTGCGGTCAGGGCAGAAGGGAGGAGGTGGAGAGAGGGGAAGGGTGATGGAGAGACTCACCTCCCTCCACTCTCTCCACCACCCTTCCTTCTTGTCTGCCTACATGTCTCTCTACACAATACCAGGTTCCGACACGATGCCACGTTCCCTTGCTCGCCACTCTCTGAATTTTCCTGCCGCTCTCCCTCCCTGCTCTCTCCTTCTCTTCCTCCCGTCACCCACGCGCGAATCCCTCACCTCCCTCGCAGGAACCCGATCGCCTTGGGTCAGCGCCTGGGCCTGACCCTCGAGACACAAATTCTGGAAGTCAGTGCCCTTGTACATTTGCTACATCAAAATACTACATAGAGGACTTTTGACAATGAATGCCGTGAGCGCCGCTCGAAATCCAGCACGCAGGGGGGCTGCTGTAATGGTGCTCAGGATGGCCTGCCGCGTATTTGTGCACGTGGTGCCCTTGGTCATCTTGCCCTTGGTCATCTTGCCAAGCAGGCAGTCCATACCCTCACATGCTCGAGACCGACACATACATGCAAGCGCTCCTTGTCTCGCGACTCCGAGAGAGAGAGTGCGCAAGAGAGCGCGAGAAAGAGCGCGCGCGCGCGAGCGCGAGCGTGCCTGTTCCAACCGTTATCCGCTCACACACGCACGCACACTGACTCGCGCACACACCTCAATCCACGCCTGCTTGCTTGCAGACGACTCGGCGCGCACGAGCAGCAGCACCGAGCGAGACCCCAATGCTCCAGAAGCCTCTGGGATCTGACTTCTCCCCGCCGGCGAGAGAGGTGATGACGGAGGTAAAAGTGACGGGAAGGAGAGCGGGGTGTTTTCCCTATCGCCAGAGGTGACATCACACACCAAGTTGCCTCGCAGCTGGAAGTCAGTGTGAGATTGCAAGATCCCATGCGCGGGTCCGGTCTTGCTGTGTGCCGTGGGACAGGCACCGGGGGTGGCGAGATCATCTGCGGCGCCCAGAGCATCGGTGAGGACAATGTCCTGGAGAGGGAGGCTGCCCAGCAACTCACAGTCCACGGCGAGGAGCGGGGGGACGCGGAAAATAAAGACGCCCAAGTCATTGAGCAGGACGTATCGACGACGCCACGTCACCTGCCGCGCTGCCTCTCCATCCTGCACATCCTCATCTTTATCCGACGCGGCGTGCCGGCCCTGTCTGTAGCGCCAGGTCTCTTGGACATGCAGCCACCCTTGATGCTGCGTCGGAGTTGACGACATGCTGCACAAAATTCTGCAAATTCAGTGCCCTAGTATATTTCATATACAAAGTCACTATATAGAAGACTTCTCAGGCTTCTCAGATTTTTTGCTGCCTGCGCGTGCGATCATCTGTGCTCGGCCGTACGTCTGAGTGAATTGCACGTAATTCAATGGCGTCGTAAAGGCGCCCGGCAAAATCGCCAATGACGTCATCTTCCTCCGGTCGCAGCTGTTGACAATGCTGGACGAATCGCAGGCGCGAGATGCGCTTCTCCTTGCTCTCGTCCTCTAGATCAAACGATCCCACGCCACTGTGCAGATTCATGCTCAGGAGGTGCGCCGAAAGACACAGCGCCACCATTGTGTCGACGCTCAGAGATGCATCCGAGCGGTGAAAATGTCGCGAAAATGCAAGCAATATTGTTTCTGCAGCGCACAGCCGCGCAGGAAGCCGAATATTTGAGAGGAACAGCCGCAGCGCTTCGTCGATCTTGAGGCCCGTGAAACTATACGTGTTAAGCAGCGCCTCGAGGCTCGCAGAGCTCAAGGCATCATCGAAGCTCAACCATCGGCCAATTTCCCCTGCATCTAGACCCTTGGTCTTTTGCAGAAAACTTGCTATCAGCTGGGCAGCTGGGATGCTCTTTTCACCTTGGGAAGTTCCGAGCACCTGCAGAACATGCTCCATTGCCGTGCGGGAGTTCTCGTTGAAAATAGAAACAATCCTTTCTGCAGTCTCTCCTGTGTGCTTCATTTGTCCTGGCGCTGCGCGTCCTTGCACTTCCACCGCACCTCTCCTTGGATGCACGTGTCACCGGGCCATTTTCTGTAGACGGGGAAAGCGCACGAACTGGGGCGGTTGGGAACAAAATTCCTTTGAAATTCGGGCAGATTTCCGTCTCCGACTCGGCCTGCTCAGAGTGTCAAATCGCCCAGGCCGACCGACACGTCGGTGCATGCCTCCACTGATCCAGTACGTCGACCCTGAACCTCGGGTGCGCGGACTCCGCACCTTCCACCAGTCGCCTCTGCTGCAGAGGCAGCGTCTCAATACCGCAACGACCTTCAACCACGCCTTAGCAGAAGCAGTCAGTGACAGTCGACCGCACTACGAGACGGTAGTGTATGAGCTGCTGGTTCCTCGCCCTCGCTGTGGGGGGAGTCGCCGGCACACGACTCACACTTCATTGCTCCCTCCACGATCTCGCAGCTCACTCAGCAGTGCGCCCAAGGATGAGCGAGGTGTCCGGAGCAGGTGAAGAGCCAAGCGAAGCGACGTCTGTCTGTCTATCTGTGCAACTGTTTGTTTGCCTTGGAGCTTGGAGCGAGTACTCGCCTGCCTACCTGGCTGCTCGTCCGTGTGCTTGCCCGCTTTGCCACGGAAGGTCCAGAGTCGCTTGCTCACCTCTCGGGCCCATTATCTTTGATATCATCAATCAAAATAGTACGATTATCTTTTCATTTTCCTTAGGTCATCAAACTACGGCCAGTTTCATGAGTATTGGTACGAACATCAGCTGCGGACCGCCGAGCGTATCTCGCCTGTGGAGCATGAGCTGTACTCAGCCACGCGCATGTCGTCTTTTGGAGGAGAGGGCCCTCGTGGATTTGATGCCCGGCACCTGCCTGCAGGCCGGGTGCAAGCGGTACAGAGGCTTGTCCTAGACGAATCCTATGACCTCAGCCGAAATGGCTCCTTCGCGGAGCCCTATGCCTCGAGTTCGCGTGTGTCGGCTCCCACAGCGCCAGAGAAACAAGGCCCCGAGCTCGAGACCCAACCCAAGTTCCTCTGGCTTCCCCACCGCCTTTGTCCAACGCCTGGTGTACTCTCTCTCTCTCTCTCTCTCTCTATATATATATATATATATATATATATATATATATATACACACACACGTATCTATGTATATAATACATACGTATATATACGTGTGTATGTGTATACCACGTATATAATACGTATATACATACGTATGCAATACATACATACGTATGTATACGTATATACATACATACGTATCGGTTTTGTTTATATTTTTGGTGAAAAAGATGAAGTCCGTTACAAGGAGGCCCGAAGTATTGGCGAGCCCCTCGAATGAAGTGAAACACATTTTTTGTTGCGATGTGATTTATATCGCGCGGACTAATTAGGAGAGAGAGTGTTGTTTATTGGTACTCAATTTAGTATCCTCTATACAGTTCCATGTATTCGCCAGCCGGGGCCGCGTTTGACATAATACATATCGCGCGGACTAATTAGGACGCAATACATATCGCGCGGACTAATTAGGACGTAATACATATGCATGCAAGACACCAGCCAAGGGGTAGGATCCGTTCTGCTCCAACGCCCTCCCCTGACTCACCTCGCACTTGGCTGCCAAGCCGACTCCTAGTCAGGCAGCGAAATGCTCCGAAGGGGAGCTGGGAGGCAAAGGAGGACGCGGCGCAGAGCGAATGGCACATACGTATTACGTGCGTATACTCGTATATACGTATATGTATGTATATATACATACATACATACATATGCATATACGAATGCCGTATGTATGTGTAAACATACATTTACACACACACACACACACACACAGGCGCAGCAACCTGGACTATTCCCAGAACGAGCATGGACATGGAAGCTGCGACAGAGGCAGTCAAGTCAGAGGCAGTCATGTCCCAAGTCATGAAACCCAGTCTCCCGGCTCCAACGTGGTGGCGCGGGGGACGTGAGCACTTAGCGAGGAGGAGCTCTCAAGAATCAACGGCGGACATGAGACATTGACAGTTCAGAGGCAAGAAGTAGTTAGTTGAACTAAACCAAGTTAGCGGACATGAGACGTTGACAGTTCAGACAGGCAACTGTGAGCTGCGCCCAGGACTAGCAGGACGCCTTGAAAGCCGATTGGCTTTCGAGAGGCGATGGCGGTGGATATTGTGACAGATATAGACTCGATGTCTGCTGCAGGCTGGTAGACCGCGGCGTAGGTTTGTGCGTGCTTTGGCTTCTTTATGTGTAGGTTGTGTGGCAGGCTCGTAGCACCCAGCAGCAGCAGCAGGGCGGAGGGGAGGCAGGGTCATCGCACGCCAGGCAGCATGAGCATCAAGTCGTCAGGCTTAACGCGGCTGCGAGTCAAGCACGTCTTCTAAGGAGGCGGGAACGTCGCCATGCATGTTAGGTCGTGATAAAACGTTTGCAGCAAAGTTTCCCCCGAATTCCTATTACCTCCGAAAAAGCAAAACTTATTTTCCCCCAGGCTTTAGGTGACTTTAAGTCGTGATCAAGTGCAACTCTGGGTAAGCCTCCCGTTTCAAAGGCAGACGGGAAACAACAGGAACCCTGACTTAGGGTCCCCTGCAGGAAGCTACCCTCACTTTAGGCGACTTTAGGTTCTGACCGGGACTCAGGGAAGGAAGATTTGGAGAAGGAGACCTAGGAAGAAGCGGAGGGAGGTGGGCCTGAAGAGGAAGGAAGGGGAAAGGAGTAGGGAAAGAGGTCAAGGGGGCTCACGCACATCACTGACGGTGGTACTTAATTCAGTAACCACCCGGGCAAAGGGGGCAAGGAGAGAGAGCGAGAGAGCGAGCGAGCGAGCGAGAGAGAGAGGAGAGACCTGTTAGAGTGAGTCATAAAGGCCTCCCGCTACTGCGCCGC
>Ga0315899_10007273_pt1 | contig 11894 bp, 3 predicted proteins | sample LakEriMetagenome_2_FD_203518 | JGI IMG/M metagenome (GOLD analysis project Ga0315899, IMG submission 203518) | Freshwater fungal communities from buoy surface, Lake Erie, Ohio, United States - Buoy 4 MA112 | ecosystem: Environmental > Aquatic > Freshwater > Lake | place: USA: Lake Erie, Ohio... | reverse complement strand
AACCCTCCAAAACTCTCGCAATCTCTGTTTAACAAGCGTTGTTACTTAACAACCCGTTTGCTCTCGGACCCCTGGAGCAACGCTTTTGGGGAAAATGGCCGGCGGGTGAACGCGATGCCAAGAGTTAATCGCCTCTATTTTTCGGATGTCATCCGCTGGTTGCAAGTTTGGGTAATGCAAACGTTAGGGCCAAGGTTTTACGATCGCAACTGCTCGCCGAAGCACCCCACGCCAGCAAATCAGATCATAGGTTCTGTGGTAGCACCGCCATGCGTGTATGGCTAAAATTAGGGACACTGCTTTAGTTGCACCCGGGTTCATTACTTCCATTGGGAGGTTTTGACGCTAGAGCGAACTACGAAACACGCCAACGCTGATGAATCAGTCATTTTTTGTCCCGCCAGAAGTACTCGAAAACAGGGAGGTAACCGACTGCGTTCTTATCCCAGTTGCCACCGAGTGTTTTCATGTACTGTGTGCGTTGTGGCTTTTTCTTTTAGATTTGCCAGTTTACAGCCGATCGCAGAGCGTTCTCGCGTCTCAAACGAACGACTTCCCTTGCTTCACTCGGTTTCGCGGCTATCGCATCTGCAACTTCGGACCGGGCTGGTTTTTTCGTTCTGCTGCGTGCGAGAGCGATGATGAATCACTCAACCACTAGACAAATATATCTTTAAGCCATCGGCCTAAACTGATCGAGGTGACTTTTGACTGTTCAATTTATCCCTTGCGGTGAGTTTGCGAATGAAAGCGAGCGCTTCGCTGTTGAACGTTTGAAATCGGATTTAGCTAAGGTCCATGGACGTTGGATTATCCTGTCAAATATCCCCCATTCCGTCAGTACACAAGCGGTTCCTGATGATGTAGATATCATAGTCATCGGCCCATCTGGGTTACACGTAATTGAAACAAAACACTGGGATGCAAATTACGTAAAAACTGTTCGTGATACGGTTACTCACGAAGCAAATAAGCTCGCCATGAAGGTAAAGCGTGTTGCCAGTAAGATTGGGAAAATTGGTATCGACGCTGGCTTCCTAGCTGGAAAGTTTCTTCTTACCAGAGGTGTCGCTACATTTGCATCCAATCGGCCGAAAATAAGCGGAGCGAGTTTCTTTGGTATTAAGGAATGCCATGAACTACTGGAGGTTGGGCTCGCAAACAACCTGAGCGAAAGCGACATTGAACGTATTTGCCAGATGCTTCAGCCGCTTAGCAAGGTTGCACTTCGTGGTGAAGTTAGAAACATTGCAACAGCAAAAAACCTCGAGCGAATCGAGAATCTTTCGGATCGCTTTCATCGTATATATCGCGGAGAACACATTCGTACCAGAGATAAGATCGTGTTGCACCTATACGATCTGTCAGCGATTGATGATCCAAAAGCCGAAGAAATCGCGCAGCGACACGCAGCTACATTACAGAAGCTGCAAAAGTCAGCGTTTGTCCCAAGGCTTATGGATTCTTTTCAGGAAGTTCCTCAGTACCCCGGGGAACTTTGGTATTTTTCCATCGTTGATCCATGTGCGCCATCACTAGAAGATAGATGTGTTGACGACCGTTGGGATGTCGAATCTCGGCGAGATTTTGCAAAACGAGCGATTGATGCTTTAGCCGATTTGCACGCTACAGCATTGCGAGATGTCCAATTTGTTCATCGCCATATCTCACCTTCTTCGCTACTAGTTGGGTCGAATAATCAACCCATTTTTACCAACTTTGACCTGGCTCGCATCTCGGGATCTATGACGCTGTCACCAAACGCAAAGCTCAGCGAGAAGGAATCTGCGTTTGCTGCACCGGAAGCTTTTAAACTTGGTCTAGGGAGTACAGATCAACGGAGTGATGTTTATTCACTTTGCAAGACATTGAGTATTTTGTTCGCGAATGCGAATTCAGAAGTGGGGGCGAGAACTTTGATGCAGCTTGAAGCGGGTATTACTGAAGATCCCGCGAAACGCTGCACTCTCGCTGAGTTATCTCAGTCATTGAATGCCCCCGATACTCAAGTCCCTTCGGAAGCGAAAATACAAACCGTAACATTGGCGGCTCGATATTGGAGTGAAGGCGATCAAGTTACCTTCAACAACCGGCAGTTCCGTATTGCTAGCCGTATCGGCTCAGGTAGTTTTGGATCGACTTTCAAAGTGATTGAAGTTCACGAAGGGCAAGATGTCGGCATCTTTGCTGGAAAGGTCATGTTCGAAGCCGAGACCGGCAAACGTGCTTTAAATGCTTATCTCCGTGCTTGCTCGCACACCGATAAGCCACATCTAGCCACTATATTCCAGCTCGCGAATGAATGGGAAGATGATCGATTTATCGCACTCATGCAATGGGTGGAAGGGCGTACGTTGCATGATTGGATTGGATACATAGAAATGTATGCGGAGGAGTTAGGGGAAACTCCAGTATCAGTGGTTGGGCGTTGGATTACGAGTTGCTGTGAAGGGTTGAGTTCCTTGCATCGAGCTGGTTTGGTACACGGCGATGTCAGTCCAAAAAACATCATTGAAAACGCAGGCGATGTTTCGCTTGTAGACTTCGATACTCTATTGCCTCAAGGGGAGAGTACTTGGAGCGGTGGCACTGTATTATATACGCCGGAGCAACAGTCCATCGGAAACCCAGCAAGCTGCTCACACGACGTTTATGCGTTAGCTGCGACGATGTATCACGTCGTATTCGATCGTCAACCATTCTGGTACGGTGGCGAGAAACATCGAGAGCGTGGACTTGATTGGAACGAGATCGACCGTACCGCTTGGCAGTGGGTGCCAGAGTTTCTCGATAAAGCAACCTCGCCAATTGTCGAAGATCGTTTTGCGAATGCAATGATTGCTCTGAAATGGGTCAAATCGAGAGTCCGCAATATTGCGCTGGATTTGGGCGATCTTGAAATGGAATCGAGCGATGCTCTGTTGACCATCAAAGCTAAAAGAAAGATCGTTCAGGTAAATGATCTATCGGGAAATGAAGATGACGGTGACGATTCTATGCGGACAGCGAATCGCGTAGATTGGCTCGCGGAATTACTTTCGACTTATCCCGGTTCGCCGCGAGGAGGAATTGAGACTCGCGGCTTGGATTCCACGTTTGCCCATCAGACTTACGTCGAAACGACTCTCGAAGCAAATTTGCTAGAAGATATTAAGAGCAGGAAGGTGCAGCTGATTATTTTGTGTGGAAATGCTGGCGACGGTAAGACGGCATTCCTTCAACACCTATCTGTAAAACTTGGTCTAGGCAGGCAGAATTCATCCGAACGAGTTGCGACCGGGAGCGCATATGGGCTATCCGTAAAGATCAACCTGGATGGCGCAGCTTCGTTTAAGGGGAAGACAGCTGATGAGTTGCTCGACGATCTTTTCGATCCATTTCAACAGGGCAAGTCTGAAAAGCCTCGTATTCACTTAGTCGCTGTTAATGATGGCCGACTGCTACAGTGGGCGGAGCAGTACGAATCTAATAACGAAGAAACACCGTTAACCAACTGGATCATCGAATCGCTGATCGGTGATGGGTCGCCAGGCGAACCTATGGACCACATCCGCTTAGTGAATCTTAACGCACGTTCACTTGTTGGTGATGCTCGCGAGTTACCAAAAACGGAAGAAGCGAAAGCTACATGGAAACCATCGACAGAGTTTTTTAATTCTTTACTTGACCGAATGCTGGGGGGGGGACGCGCCGAAGAACTGTGGATGCCATGCCGTAATTGTTCGGCTGCTCCACGATGCACAGCTTGGAAATCCGTCCAATTATTGACGGGAAAATCCATCGGCGGAGACAAGTTGGCAATTAATGTTCGCGACCGATTAGCTGAGGCATTTCAAGCCGTTCATCAAAGAGGTCAGGTTCATGTGACTACCCGTGAACTACGAGGAGCGCTCAGCTACATTTTCTTCGGAGTGCATTACTGCGATGACCTTCATGATCAGCCAGAGCTCAAACCAATTCACTACTGGGATCGCGCGTTTTCAGCCGATTCACCAATGCGGCAAGGCGAATTGCTTGCAGAGCTTCAGCGTCTCGACCCTGCTTACGGTTCGAATCCAACTGTCGATCGGTATTTGCGGAGCCATGATCAGGTTACCGATCCATCGTTTCCATCCAAGTTCGCGGAAGTGGATACGCTAGTTTCAAAACGACGACGTGCTTATTTTGAGTGGTTGGAATCACACGCGGCATTGATCACTGCGGAGCCATATCCCGTTTCACTATTCCAAAGCAACAGTCTCAAACAGTTTCGTGAAATTTCCGTTTTATCCGAAATAGAAAAACACGAACTAATGAGGCGATTGTGCTACGGCATATCAAGACTCGAACAGCTTCCGCATCTGGTGCTGCGTCGCAAAGACGTTGTGCCGCTCAAGATTATGCCTCGAACACCAGTGGAAACAACGTTCTGGATTGAAAAGCCACTTGATCGCTTTCAATTGGTAATTGACGGAACTGGCAAAAACGGAGGAGTGGAATGGTTAGCCAATGGAGTGATTTTACGTTATCGCTACCGTGCCGACGATCGTGAGGAAGAATTGCGATTAAGTAGCGACTTGTTTGGCTTGTTATTGGACCTAGCTGATGGATACCAGATCATGGACGCTGCCAATGACGAGATTTTTACAAATCTCTCAATCTTCACTCAGAGACTAGCGCAGGAAGATGAGAGAGAAGTATTCGCATGGAATCCAAGTCAACCGATGGAAGTTTTCAGGCTAGGCATTCGCATGAATGATGGCGTTCAACAAATGGTTTTCGAAGCTACTGAGATGAACAGAAGCTTGACGGAGGCAACTTCAAATGTCTGAAAAAATAGAAAAGGAAATACTCAATGAGATTCTCACGCCAGCGATGGTAAATGAGATTTGGACAACAAATTATGCCGAAGCACTCGCGTTCACTTTACAAGATTTTTCCGTGGGTGCATTGCTACCAGCGGTTTTCTATATGTTCCGTCGAGGGCATCGTCGAGGACAGGGGGATTTTGCGGAAAAATTCGCTCCAATGACGGATGAGACTGAGTTGAATCGGTCAAGCACCAAGAAAGCAGCTAGCGTTGCAAGTGTTGCACGGGTTTTGAGCGAAGATGTAAAATCATTCTCAGGATTCCGAAATCCAGTTGCGCGAAACATTCTCGCCGATTTTCTTTTAACCCATTGTCTTGAAAACCAGAGACATGAATCTGGAAGAAAGAAACCGGTAATTCGAGCGTTTCCGACACACTATCAGTCCGCATGGATGGATTTGCCGGCCAGTGTAGGTCATTTGCGACTTGTTCCCGAATCTCTGGTTGCAATTCTTGCGGATCAACGAAGCGGTGATACTCTATCTGCAGAGTTGACAAAGAAATCTTTTTTTCGCGTATCAGATGACTTCACAAATAACATCCTGTTATCCGTTTTCGGTGCGGGAATGAGTGCTCGCGAGTTCAAATCGGATTTGGTTGATGAATTCGATGAGAACTCGGAAATGGGCCTCGACCAGTTGGCAACTATTCGTGTCGCTCGCAAGTGTAAGCAGCCGATCAAGCTAAAAGATCGACAAAATGAAGGGCATGGACGAGGCACAAGTGAAATCGTAAATCAGCACCCAATCGCGACTAATGCAACGCGTACGTTTCGAGATGATGCTCGAATTTTCCTTCAGGCATTTGGGAATTCAATTCCACGCCAATCACTGACTCAGATGCTTGAGTCTTGTATCGGTTTAGGACTATCAAACATCTTTCTTTCAACAGCCTCCTCATTGTTCTATTGGGAACAAGAAGGAACTCTCCCGTCTTCTGATAAGCCATGGCCATTGGTTGTTGATTGCTCAGGGGGATCTGACCATGAGTTGCGACGTCTTTCCGAAGAGATAATGGACGACGCTATCCGTCGAATTCATCGAATGCCAGTGGTTTTAATGACACTCCGGGTCTTAGAGTATCAGTCTCGGTACGAGATCACCGATTTACCTGCAAAGCGTCCAGACGCGACCGCACGAATTAATGTGCTTGGAGACGTTTTGCACCAGCGTCATGGCGATAGCAAGATGATTCTTCGCGATCTTCAAAAGTATTGCATGAAACTCTCTGAGAGGTTCAAGGAAGAAGATATTGGTGATTCTTGTGTGACCATTTTGGATGACCACGTTGCGATTCCGAACGCCGCATTGCGACTTGCAGAGGCGATCGTTCAAATGATGGGCGATAGGCTGCAAATTGTACATCTTTTAAAGTGCTTTGGTTCTTGCATGATGACTGGGCAATCAAATGGTCTAGCAAGTGAGCGCCGTGTTGTTTTTCAGACGATGCGAAACGGTAAGAAGTCCGGCATGATGAAGTCGGTTGTTTTGACGGATACGATGCTGGACTTTCTTGTTCACCGACACTTGCGTAGACCGGGAAAAGGTGGAAACACAAAGGCGAATCCTATATCGTTCAACGATTTCGTCATTCTGTTGAGCGAGCGGTATGGCTTGCTTGTCGATCAGGCTCCTCCAGGTCAGACGATTTCACGCGAACTACTGCAACGCAATCGGCGATTTCTTGAGCGTAGATTGCGCAGTCTCGGCTTGTTAATGGGAGTGAACGATGCGGAGTCAATGAAGCGTCTGAAACCAAGATTTAATGCCCGCGAAAAGGTTGAAACATAGGCCATGACGACTGAACTCAATACCATCCCGATGACAGAACCATTGGTTTCGTTGCTCAATCGCGTTTTTACAGAACTTGCAGGGAATCCTACTGATGGAAATGTAACGTTTTGTAGATGCCTTTCGCCATCTGTGGTCGAGTCGCTGGCGATAGAATCGCGGTTTGAACCATTGGGGTGGGACGTTCGCGCGGTTGTCCACGAAAAAGATGTTACGCGTCGATTCATCACTTCGGACGAAGCGGTAGAGATCCGCGAGAACAAAGGGAAGGCGATTCTTTTATTGGTCGACGTGCTGCGAGCAGGCGCGGGAATGGATGGAATTTACAGCGCTTCGAGAGAACTGACAGAAGAGATGATTTTCCATCACACCAAAATAGTGACTCGAGGTGAAGTTGGACGCGAATTGTTCGATAAAGCAGAGCTTGCGTTGAAGCAGGTGCGGTATATAGGTGAACGCAAATCATTGTCAAAATGGCAACAGATTCAATTTTTTGCTTCACTATGTGCTAATCCAAACGAATTTGGGCGCGCTATTACTTTGCTCGGTCTTTGGCCGATTCAAGGGGATGCTCATAAAATTGGTGAGCAAGAATTGCAAGTTGCGGCGCGAATGGTGGATCGGCTGTTTCTTGGTTCTGGTAATGCTCGAACACCATCGGAGAGAGTAGAGTCACTGTTGCTGAAGGATTCTTTGCCTCAGCATGAAGCTGGCCTGCAACAGGTTGTACGCGAGGCTGCCCGCAAACCATTGGCTGACGTAATACAACAGATAGTGGCGAATCCTTCAATCTGGTTGGGGGAAATCCAGCCTGAGTTTATGAGCCAACAGCTCCGTAAGTTAAGAATAAAGCCATGGCGAAACCTCAAAGGCACAGTGGGTAAGTGGTCTGGCCTAGTTGATGGTGCTCCCCCCCAGTTTTTGTTGTCAAAAGATAAAATTGCAAAGCTTGAGGTCCGTTTCGAAACCGAGCCAGCAACGCTTCCCAAGGGTAGTGTTGAGTATCGTGTAAGCGTGATGTCCGGCGATGATGAATTGGCATATCGAGTTGCTTCGCACACAGTTCGAAAGGGCGCACAGTATCAAGTAGTCAAACTAACTACTGAGGATTTCGATGGGATCGGTGAGGACTCCCAATTTGAGGCGCGTGTTGTTGTTTCCGTAATCGGTGCGTCTGACGAAGATGTATATGGAGATGCGGAGAACGAATCAGAGGAGTTTTTAATTCGCTACGGCGAAACCAACGTTGAGACAAATTCCAACACCACAAAATTTGAACGCTGCATGGCGGACGGCGCCGTTCACATTTCGGATATCGAGCAATTTGACAAGGACGTGAACGAAACGAATTGCTTCGAAATCAATCGTTCAAAAAACTATGTTGCTTTTCGCTCGACCACCTCAAAGAAGAGCTTCAAGGTACAGCGACCAAGCTTGATCGATACAATTGAACAGATGCAAATGGAGCAATCGAACCTGGGACGCTGGTCGGTTCAAGTACGTGACGACGGCCAGCGTATCGCCGATCCAGTTTTTCATGCCTTCAATTCTGGTTCCGTAGCTGTTTTGGATTGGGAGCGAGCAATCAAAGCAACTACTGCATTGCAAAAAGAGCTTAGCAGTCGTGGTGGATTCTGGGGTAGTATTTATGGAGGAAATACAAAAAAGGCAGATGATTACGTAAACTCTTGGTTGACCATCTTTGACAACGCATCTCCGGAAGTTGCCTTGACAGATACAATCGAAGTGCAATCGCTCGCCGGTAAAACAATTGGGTTAATCGTTTTACCTAGTCATCCACTGCGTGTAGCTTGGCACGTAGCCTACGATCAACTCGTTCGGTATTTGAGATTTGATTCGGAATCATCGCCCGCCCGCGTCCGTGAAGCGGTTGGTAGCCTGCAAGCGGTACATTTTCCTGCGATTTTACCTGGTCTAAAAGTTGGCGAGAACTTTGTATATGCCGATACGCTGTCGTTTTTCGCAACGGCCATGGTACTAGACCGAGACCCCGAGCCGAAGTCGGCCGTTGCATTGCTGATGCGATCCTTGGGTCTTAACGAACATGATCCCGGTGTTAGCTCAATGGGTATGCAGGTCAGTGACTCGTTGGCAAAAGAAGTATCGCGTTACATTCAGTTTCACGATTTAGGGCAATCATCAGGCGGTGCAGTATTGTTGCACGCTCTTCGTCCGGGTGATGGATGCACAGTGGCACGAGCACTCGGCTCTGCGCTAAAGAGTTTGAATAAACCAGAAGAAGGTCCATTGCCGGTTCGGTTCAATTTAGAGATGTTTCCAGCTGCACCAAACTCCGATATCACAGGGAATTTTCTTGTTGATATGGTTGAGCGACATCGGACTGGGGCGGCTGGAATCGCTGATAGTGATCGATGGATGTTGGAAAGCCAGTCAAGTGGTGGTGGCGTTACCCTGCCTCGACTCCGTTGGGCGAAGAAAGACTCTGTATTGCCTAAGTCATCAGCTCATATGGCGATTGCTTTCGACAGCTTTGATACTCATGTTGATTTTGTTCCACTTAAGCAGTTGGCGGCGCCAGCTCCTTTGCATGTGTATGGGCTAACTGCGAATGTACAAAGATCGTTTACTTTTCAACCAACGGCGGAATGGCTTAGTTGGTTGCCGGTAGAAGCTGATGGAGAGAAACATCCTGCGGGTCGGGCAATGTCGGAGCGTCTTATCAAACTAAATAAATCCATTTTGCGTTGCGTTTGCCGTTTTGCTGGAAAAGGAGACGAGTTCTGGCCAGTCTTGAGAACAAGTTTAACTGCTGAGCAACAGGATATGCTTCGAATCGTTCATCATCTTTCTGATTGGGTAATCACTATTGATCGCAATTCAGGAATCGAGTTTTTTGACGCTCCAAAGGATGAGCCAAGAATTTACGAGGCTTATGTGATTGACTGTGTGCCTGAACGAGATGACTTAGGCAGTTTGCAGATGATTACTTCCACGACTCGCACGGATGAGATTCGTGAACTTCTCGACCAAATGCTGGAGCAAATGAGCTTGAGCGCCAGTCGGCGGAATTGCGAGTTTCTGGTACGTCATCTGAAAGCACTTAGTGGCCGTTTGGCGATGCGGTTGACAAGTCTTGGCAGTACCAGTAGCGAATTGATTGCGTTAGCACTTGTGCATTCGCATTGCGAGAACGCTGCGGATGAAAGTATGTATTGGATGTCTTTAGAGAAAGGCTTCTTCGTACCAGTAGACGATATTCGTGACTTAGCTCCAAAAGAAAAGTTGGTAGATGATGGCGAATCCAACCCTGAGTCATCGCCTAAAGTCCGGTCCGACCTGATTTATATTTCGCTTCCTTCGTCTCGCGGCGGATTGTCGTTCACGTTTGTCGAGGTGAAGTATCGTCGCAATCTCCGTGCAGCGCGATCTCCTGAATTGATTCAGCTCATCGAAGAACAAACACAGTTGCATCGCAAGGCTTGGATGGATTGGTATTTTGATGGGAAAATTGCCGAGCCAATTTTAGCGATTAGACGTAGTCGATTGGTTCGTGCCATGCGTTTTTATTTAGAAAAAGCTAGGCGTCATTACTTGGAGTTGGCTCAATATGAACGTTTTATTCAACAGTTAGATCGTATGATGACGGATGGCATTCACTACAAGTTCACCGAACCAGCGATTGCTAACCGTGGATACGTTTTCTGCCCGGAATACACGAACGGTGATCCAGTCAGGATTTCGGAAGTAGATGCAGCGACAACCACGATTCTATTCGGAGCAACGACAATGCCTGATCTGGCAGTTGGAGTAGATCGTTCGCCTTCACCCGATACACCCAAAACAATAGTTCCGCTGCCTGAAGAGATCATTTCGTCGGTCCCTCCTAGTTCCGAGAACGGAACACAGAATGTTCAAGAGACCGGAAAAGCAGTACCCCAATCTGTTGAGAAGTTACCAAAAGCTAATTCATCTGATGTGAAAGTTTCTGAGAACAAGGTTGTCGCGATTCGCTTCGGTGCAGATGTTTCAAGCGATGAGCCTGTAAAATGGTCCGTTTCAAGTCTTGCCAATCCCCACTTGATGATCGTCGGTTTTCCTGGAATGGGTAAAACTGAGGTTGTAATGAATGTTTGTCAACAGTTGAGTTTGAATGCAATTCAACCGATTGTTTTTTCCTATCATCCGGATATCGATGAGCGACTGTCTCAAAAAATCACAGGTGTGCAGTTGCTCGATCATCAACGACTTGGCTTCAATCCGATGCACTTGGATGTTGTGACACGTACTGCTCATGTTGATAGCGCTGGAATGCTACGAGATGTTTTTGCAGCGATGTTTCCAGATCTTGGAGATGTTCAATTGGAGCGGCTTCGAAGCGCCATTCGTGAAACCTACGTTCGACATGGATGGAGTGGTGACATAGAAACACCTACCATTCCAAATTTTCGTGAATTCTATAATCTACTTAAAAATGATCCAAAGCCTGAAAAGAATCTTTTAGCACGACTCGATGAACTTGACGATTATGGCATCTTTGAGAATTCTGGCGATGTCCGGAGCCTGCTGGAAAGCACTTCACCAGTTGTCCTGCAGATTCATGCTACTCAGAATGAAATGGTGCAGCGTGCCGTTGCGATGCTTTCGCTCTTTAATATTTATAAAGAGATGTTCCGGCGTGGTGTCCAAGATCGAATAACGCACGCAGTGATTTTCGACGAAGCTCATCGAGCAAGCAAAATGAAGCTGCTACCTAAGTTGGCTGCCGAATGCCGTAAATTCGGTATTGCTCTGATTCTGGCTTCCCAATCCGCAAAGGATTTTGACACAGCGTTGTTTTCTAATGTAGCGAGCTATCTGCTTCTGCGTATGACCGATCAAGACGCAGGTATCTTATCTAAGAACATTACAACCTCCGATCAAGCGAAGCGAACTTCGGATCGAATGAAGCAACTCCAGAAGTATCACGCTTTGTTCTTTAGAGAAGGCTTCCGCAATCCGACACATGTGAAACTTGATCCACCCACTTGATGCGATCCACTATTGTTGGGCAACCGCTTCGCAGAGATGGACATGATTTCTCCGCCAACTCGCACCTCCGCCCGGTAGGTAAACAATACAGGCCACACTTGGCCACGAACCTACCCTAGCCATCGATGCGTCGGTGCCCATTCTTTTGCGGAGATTTTTCATGTTGACCAACTGCGCTGATTCTACGCGCCGGCCTGACGAGCCACGGATTGCTGAGATCGCATCGATTCTAGCTACAGCGGTCT
>Ga0315899_10007272_pt1 | contig 11894 bp, 14 predicted proteins | sample LakEriMetagenome_2_FD_203518 | JGI IMG/M metagenome (GOLD analysis project Ga0315899, IMG submission 203518) | Freshwater fungal communities from buoy surface, Lake Erie, Ohio, United States - Buoy 4 MA112 | ecosystem: Environmental > Aquatic > Freshwater > Lake | place: USA: Lake Erie, Ohio... | reverse complement strand
TCTGAAACACGTCTGTACCCAAGCTAAAGCTACCCCCCACACCCTCACTCGGATCAACTCACCCCCGCCCCACATACACTCACTCCGATCAACTCATCCTTTATTTTCCGAAAGGATTTTTTTTGTTTCTCGGAAAATAAAGCGCGCGCGCGCACACACACACACCTTTCTCCGAAAACAAACACGCGCGCGCGCACACACACACACACACACACCTTTCTCGAAAAAAGGCCATGGCCGAATCCTTTACGAAGGCCAACTGCGTGGACATTGACAGTGACATGACGTGGACATGCACAGTTACATATTGTATGCGTACGTACAACACACTAATGATGATGATGATAATGATAAATACTTACTATCAGGCGCCGCAAGCGCTGAAACCCCAAGACCTCCTGATAACAACAATAAGTAACAACAACAATAATAATAAAGATAATAATAATCATGATTATTATCATAAAATACTTACTATCAGGCGCCGCAAGCGCTGTACCCCCAACTCCTCCTCTGTTGGGTCAGGTAGACTATCCGCCATGGCTGCAGCGTCTTCGAACCTGTATATGTGTCCTTAGACGTAGACTATATATGTGTCCTTAGACGTAGACTATATGTGTCCTGAGACGTAGACTATCCGCCATGGCTGCAGCGTCTTCGAACCTGCGTTTAGTTAGGGGCCAGGGTTCAGGGAGCGTTTAGTTAGGGGCCAGGGTTTAGGGATGGGCCTCAGGGTTTTGGAGTTGGGGTTTATCTTTTCGCGAGCGTACACGCAAACACGCCCACACAGCGCAAACCTGCGCTCAGCATCTTGGGCCCAAGGAGGATCCTTCTTCTTTTCCAGCGTGGGATCCTTAGGGGTTTCACGCAGACTCATTTCCTGTGTGTTTGTGTGTGTCTGTGCCTACATATACATACATACATACATACATACATACATACATACATACATACATACCGAGTTATCCTCACCACCCAAGCGTGCCTCCCCACCGCCCTCCCTTCGCTCCCGTGAGCCCACGTGCGCGTTCCCGGCACTTGCACGCCCAGAAACAGACGCGTTTGGACTTGAGGACTCCGGAGAGTATGATGTGAGTGATGACGTGCGCGCAGTCCGTGACGCGCGTGAATCCTCCTCCACCTCCATACCTTCTCTCACCTCACGAGCTGTCGCCGCGCGTCCCCTGTCCTTCCCGGAACCGCTCCTCCGTTCTCCGTCTCGCCCGCGCCCGCGCCCCCGCTCATCTCTCTCATCACCGCGATCATCACTCTTCGCCCTCGTTTCAGCGCGCGCGTGGTGCGCCTCACGAACCCTGTCCCTATCCCTGTCCCTATCTCGATCCCTTGATCTGTCTCGAGGCCTGTCACTGTCTCTCTCCTTGGATCCCACCGGTGACCGGTCCCTCCCCCGTGTTCGATGGCTATCCCGGTCACGTGCGCCCCCCCCCCCCCCCCCGTGCGCGAGACCTCTCCCGCTCGCGCTCACGGTCCCGAGATGGATGCAGCTCCCGATCTCTGTCGCGTGACCGATCCCGCGATCTGGATTTCTTTCCACGTCCACGCTCCTCAAGTTTTGCCTCCTTTTCTGCCTTCTGCTGTTCCAAAGCCTCCCGCTCGCACTTGCGGAGGTATCTCCCGTCTTTGGTCGGATCAAGAGGTCGCTCAACACCCCTTCCAACCGGAACCCAAACCACGCGCTCGCGGTCGCGATCACGGTCGCGGTCGCGGGCTCGCTCTCTCTCCCTTTCGTCTCTCTCTCGGTCGCGTTTGTCTCTGCTGCGCTCCCGGCTCCTGTCAGTATATACGCAGTCACGCAAATATCAAATGAATGTATTGATAAATATCCAATGCATGCTTTGTTTGTTGAGCATTAAACATTTGACTTCGATTTTCCATACACAGACAAAAGGGGGAAAACGTGCGCGAGCGAGCTAGAGATATCAAGAAGTGGCGACAAAGAAAAAAACCTCTTGCGGTCCCGGTCGGCATCCCTGTCCCTGCCCCCACTGTCTCTGTCTCTGTCTCTGTCTCTGTCTCTGTCTCTGTCCCGCTCCCTGTCTCGATCTCGCTCTCGCCTCCTCTCTCGCTCTCGCTCTCGCTCTCGCTCTCGCTCTCGCTCTCGCTCTCGCTCTCGCTCTCGCTCTCGCTCTCGCTCTCGCTCTCGCTCTCGCTCGCGTTCTCTCTCCCGGTCTCTGTCTCTCCCTCGATCCCTGTCCCGATCCCGGTCGTCATCTGTTTCTCTCGCCCTGTCTCTGCCCCGCCCAAAGCTCCGATCCCTCGACGATTCCCGCCGCCCGCCCGATGCCTCCCGGTCCCGGTCTCTGTCTCGCCCGCCAGACAGATCCCTGTCTCTCTCCCTGCCTCTGTCCTTCACACCGTCCTTGCCTCTAGATGCACCGTCCTTGCCTCGCCGAGCAGCTTCGTCAGGGGCATCGCGCTCCCTCTCCTCTCGTCTGTAATCGCTGCGGTCCCTATCGGGATCAGTGGCTTTTTTGTCTGCGCTCCGCCCGCGATCGTTACTCCAGTCGCTCCCCGCCCTGCCATTGCCGCCGCTGCCCCCGCTCGCAGCACTGCCAGAGCGCTTGCCACCGCCCGCCCCCTTGTGTGATTTCACACGCTCGCCGCCGTCCGCGGTGCCCAGCGGCGAATACATCGCATCGTCAGAGTCATCGGCCTGCACACCACACGAGTCAGCGGCCGCGCGAGGCTGGGGCCGCATTCGCTGGTATGCGCCAAGCCAGCACACGCTCCAGTGGGCGGTTCCAGCGGATCAAGGGGTGCAATACCGCTGACGGATCGTAGATGCCGGCTCCATCAACCATATCCTTAGCACCGCCCTGGAGTGATATTGGGCCAGCGCCGCGGTCGCTCCCACGGCGCGGAACCCTGACCGCAGCAGCGCGGACCCCACCACCCACTCCTCCGTCCTGTACACCCGACTTGAACTTGGGGCCAAATTCAAGTTGGAAAACTGCCCTGTATGGAAAGACAAGTTCGAACCTTTTGGAGCCCTTGGAAGCGTCGTTCCACACCAAATATTTCGATGATATCTGAGCCGTACGGTTCTGGTTGGCACTATGGCCAATATCGCGGTGCTCCTGGCGGTGATGGCGATGATGGTGGGAGGGTCAGGAGCGACGGTGCTACACAGCGGCGCGGCCGCGCGGCTGGACCGTGCGTCGTGCCTGCGGCTGCGAGGTGGCGGGAACGTGCTCTCGAAACTGCAAGAGTTTCGAGAGAAACTTCCTCTCGTGCAGCGCAGCGGGCCCAAGATTATCATATCGGGCGCTCCGGCGTCGGGCAAGGGCACCCAGTGCGAGCTTATCGTCGAGAAGTTTGGCGTGGTAAAGTGTGCGTTGTGCCCCTGAACCCAAACCCCCCACGCACAAGCTGAAACTCGGGAGCGTGCAGAGGAAAGTGCAGCATGGAGGCACCGCCGTGTGGGAAGCTTGGTTTGATTGGTTCTTGCTGTGCTGCCCCATTTTTCCGGGGTAGTTGCACATATGACACCTATCCCGGACAGCCTTTGCGTGTTGAAGGGGGGGGTGGTCGGAGATTTAAATGTTGTTGTGTGTTGGTCTGCAGGTGCACATATCGACTGGCGACGTGCTTCGGGCGGAGGTGAAGGCCGGAACAGATTTAGGGCACAGAGCCAGTGACTACATGAACAAAGGAGCGCTGGTTCCTGATGAGCTCATCATTGATATCGTCAAGAGCCGACTGTCGGACCCTGACTGTACACGAAAGGGGTGAGCAACGCGCTGAGGCCGGATTAAAAAGACAGGCACGCCTAAAAGCGAGTCTGAACCATGCGGGCAGACTCGCTTGCATGCACCCTCGCATGATGGCGTGACGTGACGCCAGACGTCAAGCTCGAGCCTCCGCGCTCGCTCGCTCTCACACACGCACAGCGCTGCCTGCTCACCAAAAAACGCCTTCCACAACCAAACACCAACCCCCGAAGTAACTGCTACCGCCCACGCGCCCGCACCCCGGTGTAGATGGCTTCTTGACGGTTTCCCGCGAACTGGGGTGCAAGCGGAGGCCATGCGCAAGGCAGGCATCATTGCTGACCAATTCATTCTGCTCAATGTTCCCGACGAGACCCTCATTGAACGGTATCTATTTTAGACTCTCTGGCGTGCATGTGCATGCGTGCATGCGTGCATGTATGTGGCACGCGGACTTTGAAGGGGGAATGGGCCTTGAAACTGGTATTCGTGTTGTGCATCGGTCTGTGTGTGTGTGTGTGTGTGTGGGTGGGTGGGTTGGGACTTTTTTTTTTAGGGTGCTAGGGAGGCGGACGGACCCGAAGACAGGAAAGATCTACCATTTGAAGTTCAACCCTCCGCCTGATGACAAGGCGGTTCGTGTCTTCATGAGTGGCTAACTAACCTATGCTGTTTGTTCCTAATAAACTTTAAACCCTAAACCCTGAACCCTAAACCCTAAACCCTAACCTATACTGTTTGTTCGTAATAAACCCTCTCTCTCGCGCGCGCTCGCTCGCTCTCTCTCGCTTTCGCGCGCGCGCGCTCTCTCTCTTTGATGCGCGGAGGTGCTGCACCCCGATTCAACCCGCTTCAACGTTGGCGTGTTGCGTGTCTTGCAGGTGTCCTTACCGCTTCCTTTTAGAGATGTTTCTCACGACGCCTTGTCGTCTGGCGGATTAGTTTACGTTTTTTGTTAACGTGCATCTGTCTCCTGTACAGATTCAGAAGCGTTTGGTACACCGGACAGATGACAACTTAGAGGCAATCCAGGCGAGAATCGCTCAGTACAAGGCCAACGTCAACGCTGTCCGGGGCTACTTCAGGTCGCCCTTGTATTTGTGCGCGCGCGCGAGAGCCAGAGCACACACGCGCGTGCGAGAGAGAGTTTAATAGGAATGATACTCCATAACGGGGGGTGCAGGGTGTCGCCCGCTAACAGGCTCCACACCGCCATACACCATACATGCATATGGTAGGGGCATCACGAGCGAGATCGACGGCGTGGGAGACAAGAGGGTGATAGCGGAGAAGATTACGCAAATAATCAAAGAAAGCGTCCAAGCCCTTTGAGTTCCCCCCTGTGCTGGGCCTTTTAGGTCTTTTCACCTCTGGCCTCGGCCTCTCGACCTCCAGAAGCGCGAGGACGCGTTTGTCGAGGACGGTGCTCTCTCGGATCTCTCTCGGGGCGCTCTTGCACACCAAGCACGAAATATGGTATATGTTTATTGGGTCACCGGTATATGTTATTGGGTCCTGTCATCTCAGGCTGCGTGGTCCCGTGATTGTCAAAGCAGGTAAAGCGGTGTCAACACACCACAGTTTACTGCACTCTTTCCTGGAAAGTGCCAACTAAGAAGCGGTAAAGACTTTAAAGAAGCGGCAAAGACAGCGGTAAGACTTTGCCTTACTTGGTCATTACGGCCACTGACTCGGCCCTACTTGCATCGAAATGAACCATACCGACAAGCGTGTCCGTCCCGTCCCAACGCGCATGTGTGATTCATCGCCATGAAAGTCTGAAATGCAACATTCCGACCCCTCCTAGCGCTCCCCGCTCCCCTGTCTTCCCCACCACCGTGCGCCACGCGGGCTGCATGTCCAGTTTGTGAGATGGGAAAGACCTCCGAGGTTTTCGCAAAGCGGGGATAGAAATCACCGCTGAATCCACTTATTGGCCGCTGGGCTGAATCGAAATCCACTGGTTGTTCTGTGTGATCTTGAAGGGCTGCACTGCGACTGCACGACACAGCACGTCAGACCAGGCGCGCTCATATGCTGGGCACACGCGCTGCCTCGCTATCCCCCACACGTACATTCGACCATGCACAGCAGCATGCTTGCAACACGCAAGTACCAGTCCTCTTGTCGGAGGCCAAAACGGTCCAGAACTCGTTGCCAAAGGCCTGCTGGCGCGTAACCGAGTGCGGCTTGATTTCATTGTACACGTGCATGGTGCCATCGGCACTCTGGAAGCCAAAATAGAGCGGATCGGGGGTCTTGTTGTCGGCGAACAGCCACACTATCGGAAATCCTGTCGTCGCGGCCCGCGACGGAAGGTACTGCTTGTCGTTGTAGACGTAAGGGATGTCGCCAACAGCCCCCGGAAGCACCGCCGGCGCCGCGGGAGGAGCACTTGCCACGTCTCCAATTTGTTGCACGGACTGCACGGGGGCATACTGAAGAGCCTGGTGCGGCGAAGCTGCTGTGCGAGCGACCGCCTGCTGCTGCTGTTGGATAGCCGCCTGCTGCTGCTGCATGGCCGCCTGCTGCTGCATGGCTGCTGCGTTTGCCGCCTGCTGCTGCTGCTGCTGTACCGCTTGCTGCTGCTGCATCTTGGCCTCTTGCTGCGCATATGCCTGCTGCTCCTGTTGAGCTGCCACCTGCGCCGTGGTCATTTGCTGCTACAATGGCAGTTTTGAGGGTGGGGGGGAGAGCACGAAGGGGAGAAGGCAAGAAGGCGCGTCAGCACTCCTACGGCTGATTCTGCACTCCCAGCGCGATGCTCAGGACGCACGAATACAGCATTGCTGTATGGTAGCACTAATGCAGCAGAGCATGCACAGCTTCAGTGATTTCTGTGCATCGGCAGAGAAAAGGATAGAAACAAGTAGACGCATATCAACAAGGGCATGTGCTCGTCATACCTGCTGCTGCATCTGCGGCTCCTGCTGCATCTGCTGCTGCTGCGGCACAGGACTCCAGCCCTGCTGCGGCAGCTGCCCCCCACCACCAACCGCCATCATCTCAGGATTGGGCTGAGCAGCCGCTTGCTGAGTTGGCACGTAGGCCACTTGCAGTTGCTGCCCCTGCACCTGCCCCTGAGGCACATAGGCGTACATGGGCGCACCCTGCTGCTGCAGCTTCTGCAGCTCCTGCTCCAGCTCCACCGGCCGCTGGCTCCACCAGCTGAAGCCTGCCCCCGCATTTACCTGCAGTAGGCTCTCCCCATCCAGCGAGGTGTCCGCTTTGCTCCCGGCGTCATCGCTGTTGTCGTCAGAGGCGGCATCACCGCTCTTGTCGGCGCTTGCTAAGGTGATGGAGCGCGATGCCACCACCTTCTGCGCGGCCTTGTATTGCTTAGCACGGGTCTCCACATCCTTCTCGTCAGCCCGCCGAAGGTCCTTCCACGTGTGGATATTGGACGCGATCTTGGAGAGCGTGGCCTCCACCTGGCTGTGGTCCGAGTTTGCATCCCCCAGCAACTCAGCAAGAGAGCTGTACTTGCTCCGCGCTGCCTTCAGAGCCGCTGTATCACGCAGCAAGTTGGCCCTTGCGCCGATGGCGTTAGATGCCGCCTTCTCTTCCCGCGACAACAACATTAGGTTGTGCGCCTTGGCCATATCATTCTGCATCTTCTTCTGCGTGAGCTGGGCGCGCTTGCGCAGCAGGCGCGCTCGTGCCGCGATCTGGTCCCGCATCTTCTTGTTCTCCTCCTCCTGCGCGCGAGCTCCCTTAGCAATCTCCTTGCGCTGCTTAAGACGCTGCTGGGCACTTCGAAGCACCGCCACATCGCCCGCCTTGGCGGCGTTATCCACGTCATGGCGAGCCTCAAGGACTTTCATCTCACGGTCATGAAGGGCGATTTCTCCGTCGCGGTTTTCCGTGTCCACCTTGTGCAGCATGCGCGTCTCTTGACGAGCTTTGTGGTGCTCCTTGCGGAGCTTGTGGGCAAGCTTTTTCAATTGCAGGTGGAGATTGGAGACCTCCGCCTTCAAATCCTGTGACTTTTTCTTTGCCTCGCTCGCGAGCATCGTCTCGGCATCCACCTTCGAGCTCGGAGAGACCTCGAGCTTCTTCTTCTCGGTGCTGCGCAGCTTCATCGCATTCTTCGCCTGTACATCGGCCGCAGCAGCAAGCTTGCTGAGCTCGGAGAGGCGCTCCGAGTCCAGCCTCGCTGTTTTGGTCTCAATCCCCTTTGCTGCCTCCAGGGCTGTTCTCATCTGAGTGCCGTGGTGGCTGGACAGAAGTTCGACGGCAGCGTCGTTTCCGCTTCCTATTACGACCATCACGACCCCCACTGCCACCACAGCCAGGGCGCACATGCCTGTGCGAACGGCCTCCGAGCGCGAGCGGCCGCTGCTGCACATGCAAGCGTCGGCGTGACTCTCGCTGTATCATGCAAGCGCGCTTCCGGAAGGCAAAGTCGCGTGCGGGTGCGGGTGCGCCGCACGCTGTCAGGGATGATCGCGCCGCCCATTGCCTGGGCTGTACGCGTACAGCCAGGGCTTTGGGTGCTCGCACAGGCGTTCACGAGCGAGGGGAGAGGCGGGGGCGCAGCGGAGGGGAAACGCACCGCAGGGACATGTCGTGGTCGGTCCTCGCGGCTGCGAGGCTGGCGCCCCCAGACACCATGGTCGTCGCGCAACCTCTCCCTCACCCCGCTCCCCTTGCCGTGTCAGCCAAAAAAGACTGAAGACTTGGCTTTTGGGAGGCCCTTTAGTTTAGTACGACCAAAAAATGAAAAAAATTTAATGAGCGTGAGGCACGAACATTGGGTTAACTAACTATTTTTTTTTGATCCGCTCGTGGCTCCGCCGAACAGTGCAGCAAGATGGTAAGGGTGGGGCGCTGCGGGGGAGAGGGGGGATAGCATGGTGGCGCATGCGCGTGCTCTGCCGTGTCATTTCTGGGGCGCTTGCTCAGATTGTCTTTTTCCGCATCCGTAGCGGCGGGATGCATCGAGTTTTGCGCCGCTTTAGCTCCGCACGAGAGACAGCGGACAGGAGGTGGCGGGGGCGTGGCAAGCGAGCGTGCAAGCTGGGTCGGGAGTCCCAGTGCTGGAAGCAGGAAGGTCAGGACTGGAAGTTCCAGGGAGGGATCGACGCAATCGTTCACTGCCGCGGCAGAACCGCACGAAATGTTGCTCGAATGCACCGGCACAGGGCTCGTGTGCTGCGTCGGGGGGCTGCATCAAATTCATGGACTGGCTTGCGGGACACCCAGACAAACCCGCCCATAGTTAGGCGTTCGGTTGCGGGACACCCAGACAAACCCGCCCATAGTTGGGCGTTCGGTGAACCCGCGATGCTGTTTCCGAGCTCTGGCTTTCACACACGGGAAGGAAGCCTGATTGCCGCAGATGCAGGGGGAGGCGCTGACATGGTTTGCTTTGTTCATTACTGACTGGACAATGGTTTGGGGCTGACACTGCGCGGGATTGTCGGTTCACGGGCTTGTGCACCAGTCTCTGCCATTGTGAAAATTGGTTGACGCTCCACACGTGTGTGCTGTGCAGCCGGCCCGTTTGAAGAAGCACCGCAAGGAGCGCGGAGGCATGCACTGCGGTAACGGCCGTATCGGCAAGCACCGCAAGCACTCCTCCGGTCGCGGTAATGCTGGTGGCCAGCACATGCACAGAATTGCCTTCGACAAGTACCACCCGGGTTATTTCGGTAAGGTGGGTATGCGCTATTTCCACTACAAGAAGAACCCGCACCACATGACGGCGGTCAACGTGGACAAGCTCTGGAGCATGGTGGGCCTTGAGCAGCGCAAGCAGTACGCCAATAAGAACGACGGCACTGCGCCCCTTATCGACCTCACTCAGTTCGGTATCTTCAAGTGCCTCGGCAAGGGCAAGCTCCCGAAGCAGCCTATCGCCGTCAAGGCCAAGTTCTTCTCGGAGCTTGCCGAGAAGAAGATCAAGGAGGCTGGCGGCGCCTGCATCCTGACAGCATAAAGTGACTGTTGCTTGCACAGTAAACTAGAGGAAAGAGAGGAAAGAGAGGTGCGAGAGAGGGAAAGTCATCAGGACGGCGGCAAGAGAGGGAAGAAGAACTCTTGGCAGAGATTCTAGGAGCACCTGGAGCTAGAGAGAGTCTGCTGGCTCTGTGTTCTAGACTGTAGGGTAGGAGAAACTGCGGGCTCTAGGCTTGGGGCTTGAAATGAGTTGGCCAAGCGAGGCCTCACAGAACAGCGGCAACCTCTTTTATAGTTCTCGTGCCGAGGGACGTGGCCACATGATCGTGACCCCACACCCCTAGTGAATCCCACCATATTTCGCTAGGTAGAGTGCGCAGCGCCACCAGAAGCTAGCAGCTGTCGCTACCAGCAGCCTGCATCATGCAACAGCACCGCAACAGCGACTGTCGCCACACGTGCCACCAGAAGCTAGCATCATGCAAAGCAAATGCGAAATTCCGTCGCCAACTGCAGAAGCTGAGCGTACCTAGCGACCGTATCTCTCGGAGTTGAGCTCGGTTCACGCGCACGGTGGCAGGAGCCATCACCTCCATCAAGAGAGATTTCCAATCTTGATGGTTCCGAACCAACTCGGAGCCTATAGGCCCATAATCGATTTTTGCGAGGATCTGGCCCGGGTCACCTCGAACTATATCCGTGAAGCAAGCAGAATGTTCTCGAAGCTCCACTTTGCTGACGTATTACTGACTTTCTGCCTCGAAACTAGAAAAATGAGGATGTCGGGTACGCTCTGGAAAATGTGTACTGGAAAATTTCGTTTAGATTTTAGATCGTTCGCCTCGCAATCGTTTCCAAAAGAGACCTATCGTGATAGGGTTTAGGGTCTAGGGGAGGGGGTCTGGGGGGTACCCCCAGCCTGAGAACAAATGACGACTTCGTGTACGCACGTGAAAATTTGTACTGGTACTCCTGAAAATTTGTACTGGAAAATTTCTGTCTGGGGTGTTGTATCCACATATCTTTGAGCGTCCTGTGTTGCATCTCATTGTATCTCACCTACCCCCCCCCCGCTTTTTTTCTTTGTCTCACCTGTCCTCCTCACCACCATTCTCCCTCAACACTGCCCGCTCTCAGCCCACTCTCAAATAAAATCATCTCGGCGCCTAATAATTTAGCCCATCGGACCCTAAAAATTCAGATGCTCACTTCCTGTCACACAGTCTCAAAAGTCAGTGGCCTAGTTACCTGTGTGCAGCGGTTGTGTGTGTGTGTGTATACATGTGTGTGTGTGTGTGTGTACATTGTGTGTGTGTATACATGTGTGTGAGCTTGTGTGTGTGTGTGTGTGTGTCTATACACGTGTGTGTGTGCATACAAGTGTGTGTGTGTGTGTGCCTGATGTTGGCGTGCTTTTCTGGCTTCTACTTTTGACTGTTCTAGCTGTAAACGTTCCAGGCCCTGCAGACACATACACAGACAGACACATACACAGACAGACACAGATAGACAGACATACAGACACACAATACGTGAGGTGCACAAACAAACATGCGACACACACGTACACACACGTACACATACACATACACATCTATGCATGCATGTTTGTATCTATATCAATCTATTACATGCATGTGTGTTTATGTGTTGAGTGTGTGTGTGTTGTGTGTGTGTGTGTGTGTGTGTGTGTGTGTGTGTGTGTATCATAATGTATCTAATATGCGCACATGAAGCGCGCGTACGCAAGCACACAAGAGAGAGACAGACATACACACAAGAGAGAGACAGACATACACACAACAACAACAACAAAACACACACAAATACACACACACCACCACCACAAACCACACACTCAAACGCACACACTTTCACACACACACAAACACACACACTCAAACACACACACACATGCTCAGGCAAGAATTTGCCACACGTTTATACACGGCATCGTCTAACTCTATAATAGGTCTTTTTTGCCTCTATAGTAGGTCTCTTTTGCCTCTATAGTAGGTCTCTTTTGCCTCTACCGATTCTACACACTTACACACACGCACACCCACGAACTCTGTTCTCTCTCTCTGCGCGCACGCACGCAAGCACACGCACACACACACACGCACACACACACCTGCTCTGGCGAGATTTTGGTGGTGACTGGGGTAACAGGCTCTACCTGTTCCGAGTACACATCCGAGGAACTGGGAATATATATATATATATATATATATATACATATATATATAATATATATATATA
>Ga0315899_10007270_pt1 | contig 11896 bp, 18 predicted proteins | sample LakEriMetagenome_2_FD_203518 | JGI IMG/M metagenome (GOLD analysis project Ga0315899, IMG submission 203518) | Freshwater fungal communities from buoy surface, Lake Erie, Ohio, United States - Buoy 4 MA112 | ecosystem: Environmental > Aquatic > Freshwater > Lake | place: USA: Lake Erie, Ohio... | reverse complement strand
CAGGACGAGGTACGCTGCCCAAAGTCAGGATACTCCATCGACATGATCGTCGCTCACGACAGCGCCCTGGAGACAGGAGGCGTCAGGAGCAGCGGGCGGGTATGGGCAGTGGAGTTTGATGGTCCTTCGCACTTCCTCACGAGCAGGGCGCCAACGGGTGCCACCCTGCTGAAGCGACGGCACCTTCTGCTGCTGGGCCACGCCCTCGTCACCGTGCCCTACTGGGAGTGGGAAGGGTGCAAGAGGGCAGGCGAGAGGGAGCAGTGTCTGAGGGACAAGCTGGCAGACTGTGTACAAACACCGGGCAATGCTGTCTCCGAGACATAGCAATTCCAATAATAAAAAGCTGAGCGGTCCCCATGGGGACATCTTGCAAAACTTCGCCACCCAAACCCCCAATTCCCCCACGGAAAACCATTATCTTTCACGTTCACTGGCAAGTTAAAGTTTGCCTCCGGCGGCTAGCCGCGGCCAGGCGGATGCGCTGGTTGCCAAACTAATCGCCTTCGGCGATTAGTTTGGCGACGTTCGCGGATGGATAGACGGATGGATGGGCGGAGGGATGGGCGGAGGGAGGGGCGGAGGGATAGATACTGAAGGGAGGGGTGCGGGTTTAGCTCTCTTATGAAGCAATAAATAAAAGCTAAAAAATGCGCTGTCTTTTGCTTCGCCGGAAAAAGAAAAATATTTTTTATTTATTTATGAAGTGATTACATGGGAAAATTTTCATAAACGGGCTGCTATTCACTACTGTCGCCCCAGGCAAAGAGCTCGCCGTCCTCGGTCACGGCGACGGTGAAATCACTTCCGCACGCCGCCATTGCCCTCGCCCTGACTCCTGGGATGCTGGCTCACAAAGTTGGGGGTACCCCCACTGGCAGACCCCCACTGACTGAGATGGAAGACCGGCGTGCGACAGTGACAGACGCGTTACAGTCAACAACATTCAGGTTATACTCGTCTGTGGCCGCCGGCACCGTGACCGAGACACCCGCTGCCTTGGTGCCAAGGCACAAAGTGCAGGCCCGGCACGCTGATATTTACGATGGGTCGGAAAGTCCCAAATACAACTTTACGTACCATTTTAATTTTCACAATTGCCCTAATCGTACAATAGTTGACTAACCTACAACTTTTAATCCATAATCCCAGACAAAACTCAGACTCTCTCTCTCTCTGTTGATTGTTTATTTTTAAGGTCACCGAGCCGAGTTCTATACTGACACACAAGAAATACGAGACCAGTAAAAAATACACTTAATAATACAATAGTTGACAATATTGTAATATCTAATTTAATCCAGTCCAAATTTCTAGGTCGCGTTAAGGCCCAATATCCCCAATTAGTGCCTTTAACCCCAAATTAATACGTTAACCCCAATTTCACCTACAGGGCAACTTCACACTTGATAATAAAACGCTGAGCGGCCCCCTCGAGGCCCTCACAGAATGCCTCAGGGACACCATAGAAGAAAGAAAAACAGAACAGGACAGGACAGGCACGCGAAAGTACATGCAGGGGCCCGGCATCGAAAATAGATACCCTAGTTAGACACACCATAGACTCTATTTACAGGCTAACTTGAAAATAAAACGCTGAGCGGCCCCCTCGAGGCCCTTACAAAATGCCTCCAGGCTACTAGGTCTCCTAGTGCCAAAACCACCACACAGTCACTGCTTGCAGCGTACACATTTCCTTTGAGCCACCCACCCCCCCATCCGAGTCCTGCCCTGCCTGCATTGTAGGGGCGAGAAGGGGAAATCCTGATTGAGAGCCCTGCCGTTTCGATGAATTGCTTATACCTCTGTCACACGTCCTCGGTCCGAAACACGAGCGACAGTAGAGGCCCCGTGGCTCGGAAGAGTTCCGGATAGGAGAGAGCTGGGAAACCTTTGCTATGACCTCCGCCGTGGCAGGCATTCATCTCCCTGAATCGCTTTCTGGGCCCTGTAGATGATTACATTACCACGAACTGAAAACTCACAAAGTCACAAAGTTGGCCTCGGGCACTGAGTAGTAACTGAGAAACTGCGTTTTCCGTACAATTCCCAGCAGGCCCGAGGGAGGTCATGGAAAACCATTTCGCGTTTGCAGGCCCGGCACGCCCGGTATTCTGAAATACGTAATCCGTGGTAGGTTATTTTTGCGGAAGGGATTCCAATTGTCAAATACTGCGTCGTAGTCTTGAATTACTTGTTTGGTGTTTCCAAAAACATCAGGAAAAAACATGCGAAAAATTCATACCATATGGTATGAAATGGTGTATATTTGGTATGAAATGGTGTATAAACAGTATGAAATAATCCTCATTTACATGTGTGGTATGAAATTATACCTTTTGCGGGGGCCACGCAGAATAATGCGTGGCCCCCGCTTTATAATAGGTCCTGCAGTAATAAACATACACCCCCAGCAGCAATGGCAGTGCTCTCAGGCTATATACAGCAGTGGATAGCCCTTGTGAATGTCTGAGCTCAGCCAAGCTCAGGTCGACAGATAACGTAAACCCTCGGGCAGTGCTCTCGCGAGTACGCCCCCGCTATAGGCCTTTACTCTGTGTGACTTCGAGTTTGTCATTAACGTCACGGTCTCTTGTATCAGTACGGCCGACCGTTACTCGTAGTTTAGTACTGGGACACATTTATGACGAATAGTCGCAGCTCTTAGAGCAAGAACAAGGAAGAAGGAGCTCGGCGCGTCAAGGTCAAGCATCTAACCGTCGTCTTGAGTAAAGCCGCCCTTAGCGGCCCGTCTGTGTGTCTGCGAGCGAGAGCCCCCTGCCCACTTCGCGTATCTTGTCCCGTAGCGGATCGCGCCGAGAGAGCGCAGCTCAGCTGCAAGCTCTCACGCTCCGTGCCGTGGAGCGGATCGCGCCAAGCTGCAAGCTTTGGAGCTACCTTGGGTCCAGACAGGTTATGAGCCCTGACGTTCAGCTCACGCACGGACTCATTTGCGCTCCGCGCGCATTCTCTGGGGTGTTGCCTCTGCAGACCGTACAGACACATCTGTGTTTGTGCGCAAAGTACTGGCTGACAGTCCAAGGATTTGCAAACGCTCTTCACAATAGAGGCGAGGGCGTGTTTGTGCTAGACACAGTCGCGACCAACTTCTTCCTGACTTTTCCGACTCTGACTGTTCCGGACCGTTGGATTTTTCCTAGAATCGAAGGCGGTTAAAACATGTCAAACAACGAGAAGACAAACGGCTATCATGCATTGAAAGTCAGCAAGTTCGACCATTCCTCTACGACGCCTTGCGCCACGCGCTGGCGGGAATGGGTGGTCAAGTTGAGGTACGCTTTCGGGTCGGCTTATCCTCAAGAGGGTCTTAACCAATCAGACCTCCGAGGCTTTGGACCCTTCGAGATATTGGTGGGGTCTGAGCTGGAACGCTCTTCTTGATTTTGATAATTTCAACCAGGAACAGGAGCAGAAGCTCTACGTTGACTTTCAAAAGGCCCAATACTCCTTGTTGCATGTTTTGTCTGAGAATTTCGGCATGCATAACAAACAGATTATCGCAGACCACGATCCTGTTCAGCTTGTGGAAAAACTCAAGGCTAAGCACACGGTCGAATCCCCCGTCCCCGGTAGACAAAGAACTCGAGCTTGGTGGAAAGAACTCGAGCTTTTGCACCGTTTAGGCTCCGAATTAAATCGCACCGTTTAGGATTCTTGTGGAAACCCCATTATCCGTACCGGATAACACGTGACTTTTGCGCAGAGCCAGGTTTTTTTGCGAACAGAGCCATTCACACCAAAAAAGAAGCCAAAAAAGGAAGTTGACTATTTTTGGAAACACCAAACAAGTAATTTTTGGAAACACCAAACAAGTGATGATAAGAAATAAATACAGCTAACTACAGGAGCAAAAGACGGTACATCTGCTGAAAATCTCCTGATATATATATAATTATATGGTTAACGTTCAAGCGGCAAGACATCAAGTACACACAACCAATACGGACAAAAGGATGTCAATGAAGTAAACGCTTGCATTCTCTGCATCGCAGCATCTCAACACCCTGTTCTTCAAATAACAATGCGACGCTAGACACGATCAAACCCCAGCGGTTTTCGTACACGTCCTCCTCCTGTTGCGGCAGGGGCGTCAGTATCTGAAGCTGATTTCGAGGCAGTCGTTGAAACATTCGGATCTTCGACACCGTCACGTCAGCTTTCTCACGTTCTCCGCGAGGCGCTGACATCTTTGATGTACGACGATTATCCGAATGTCCAAGGACTGAGTGTATTCCATTTTCACCGATAAACGATTTCAATTTTTTCTGGCACGCTTCGCGCTGCGTGGCGGTATATGTTCCTGCTGGATGCTCGCTAAGGCGCCCGCGACGGAAACGCGGTTGTTCCTTTCGTAAAAATTCTTCATAAGCCATGAGCGCCTTCGCTACCACTTCTTAGAAGATGGCACCCGTCTGAATGCCACTGGACTGAGACACAGAACGCATCCCGCGCACGCGGGTGTTGGCGGGCATCACACGACGGTAGACTCACTTGAACCTTTACTGATGTGACCACGACCCGGCCCGTTCCCCTTGCACCCGGCCTACAGCATTCTCGTTGATTCCTCTAAAACCTGGTGCAGGATGACGTGGCTACTTACTACAGTTGGTTTTACTATGGCTGGTTTAGAATCTTCCATGTTGGCGCGTAATTGATATCTCTAGATATCAATTACTCCAACCATGAGTCAGGGCTCCTCATGGGCATGAGTAGATGATATCCATCTACTCATGGGCATGAGTAGATGGATTCCATCTACTCATCATCTACTCATTCTAATCATGAGGAGCCCTGGCATGAGTAGACCCCGATTTCCCGAATGCCAATTACCAACGAGCTTAGTACCAACAAGTCAACGGCCGAGATACGGGTCGCGTATCTAAGAAACCTATGAACGCCTGAGTGCATACCTACACGAAATCACAAACACCAAGCACACGGATACGCGGCCCCGGCTGGAGGATACACGGAGGTGTAGAGGATACTAAATTGAGTACCAATAAACAACACTCTCTCTCTCGCCCCGGGCTCCCACCCCATCGTCGCATACGCCCACAGAGTGTTTGCCACTCCCTGCGCGATGAATGTGCCCGCCAGCGCCTCCGCCTGCCCCTCCAGCACTCTCATCAGTCCAGCTCTGGGCGACTGTCCCATCTTCGAATACTCCCACGCGTGTTCGCCACGTCCTGCGCGTTGAACGAGTCCGCCATCGCCTCTACCCGCTCTGCCTTTGAACTCCTGGTTAATAATGCCTCCTCTGACTCTTTGGCTTTCTCACTTCGCCGTGTGCCCTCCCTACCTGCCGCAGACGCTCCCTCGACTCGCGCGGGCTCCTCCGCCGTTCCATCCTTAGCCCATCCTCCGTTCCATGGGTCCTCCTCCTCCACCCTTCCTCCTTACTGCCTCCTCTGACACTTTGGCTTCAAAGTTCTCACTTCGCCTCATGCCTTCCCAGCCTGCAACAGACGCCCTTTCAACTCGCCAAGGCTCCTCCGCCGCTTCACCTTCGACCCCTCCACCGTGTGGGCCCATCCCCTCCACCTGTCCCTTTAGAGGTCAACCATGGGTTGAAGGATGTTTAACACGTTTCAAACTGATACGCCTTCGGTGTATTAGTTTGGCAACGTTGCCTAGGTTAAAACCAAAGTTTTAGGCTTTATGGTTTAACCACCTCGTCACGACGAGGTACGAGGTGCGTGAACCTGGTCTCGTCACAGGGGTCAGGAGATCTGTTTGGGATCCCGAACCCTCGAGAGAGCGGGTCGGTGATTGGGGCGGACCGGAGACGGTCTGGGCCCTCTTGTGTGTTGCCGAAAGGCGTGCCACAAGGCCGAACGGAGAGTGGGGGTATAGTACTCGCCGCCAATGCTGGGCCATGAGCGCCCAGAGGCGGTGTCACCCGCAAGAGGCGTTGTACTTACCGACCTTCAGTCATTTATTGATTGTCAATAAACTTTTCTCTCTCTCTCTCTCTCTCTCTCTCTATATATATATATATATGTATATATACAAACTTCTCTCTCTCTCTCTCTCTCTCTCTCTCTCTCTCCCGGCCCGCCCGTTGTACCAGGGAGGCTGTGCATCGGTTTGGGATCCCGAACCTTCGAAAGAGCGGGTCGGTGATTGGGGCGGACCGGCAACTGTTTTGTCCCCCTTGTGTGTTGCTGAAACGCGTGCCACAAGGCCGAACGGAGAGTGGGGGTATAATACTCGCCGCCAATGCTGGGCCAAGTGTGCCCAGCGGCGGTGTCACGCTGAAGAGGCGTTGTACTTACCGACCTTCATTCATCTATTTTATTGTCAATAAACTTCTCTCTCTCTCTCTCTCTCTCTCTCTCTTGCCTAAACCCTGTCGTCGACACCTAGGCGAACTTATACTTTTGCATGTTCATCTCTGGCTTATACTCGATGAGCATGTCCTTGTCCCACTTTTCATAAGGGAGCCCTTCGCTCCTCAACACCTCGAGGGCGATAGGCCCCCAGTAGTCCGAGACGGTGATTGGGTGATTCATAGCGAGGGCGAGCGCACGCAGGCGAATGGTCATAAACTGACACATGACAAAGTTGTCTGGGACTTCCTCCCACGGGTCTATCGCTTTGAGATCGTCGATAAATTGCACGAGATTCTTGCCGCCTGTCACATCCTTGCCCCAGGAGTCGTAGCCGAACTGCATCAGTTTCATCAGAACTTCTTTTTTGCCGTACTTGGATTTGTACCCGCTCACCTGGGCCATGTCGATCATCATCTGCTCGTCCCTGCGGTGGAGCGCAGCAAACATAACGCACGCCCCGATCCTCTCTTTCTCCGTCAAATGCTTCGTCGCCCCAAAGTCAATAAGCCCAATGCGATCATCCGGAAGCATCAAAAAGTTGCCTCCGTGGGGATCGGCATTAAAGACTCCATCCGCAAGCAGCTGTGTGCCGTGCACGCGCATAAGCGTATTGATGACGCGCGGCGCATTGGGCGGGAGGCAAGACTCCACGTATGTTGCCCGGCCTGCCGCCCAGCCCAAACTCGCATTGTAGAGGCCAACCGCCACGTTGAGCAGAAAGTCACGCGCGCGCATCAAGCGCAGGTATGCCGCGATCGTCCCCGCACTCGGACCTTCGTATTTGGCGGGCACGAAGCCGTCCTCGAAGCGAGCTCTCATTTCTGCCTCGAGCTGCTCCAGTGTCTTGCCCTCGCGCGCCGCTGCTAGGGCGCCGTATTTGCGCAGTCCGTCGACGAGCTTTGGGCCCGGGAGCAGCTGCATGACAAGCATGCGCCGAGTGCTAAGTCCGGCCACCGGCAGCGGCACGGCTACCTCGCGCGGTAGGAAGCCGTGCCTTGACATGTTTCCATGTATCAAGGACAGGTTGGCCGCTTCGATCGTATAGTCGAGCTCCAGGGCGTTTTGCTTCTCCAGCGCATCAAGCTGGAACAAGTTCTCGGGCGCAACAAGCTGGAAGAAGCCGCGTATTGCTTTCATGTCGCTCCGGAAGAGCCGCTCCGAGTCCGGGTACTGCACCTTGACAGCGACCTCGCGCCCATCCAGGAGCGTGGCGCGGTGCACCTGCCCGATGCTCGCGGAGCCCAGCGGCGTCTGGTCGAAGGACGCAAAGATCTGCTCGGGCTCCCGCCCAGTCTCCTCGAGAATCGTCTGCCGCACTACGGCCGCCGGCCGCGGCGGGACCTGGTCCTCGAGTTTGCGCAGCTCCTGAACCCACCCGTCGCTCAGCGTGTTGGTGAGCCCGGCCGCGGTCTGCCCGTACTTTGCGTACATGCCACCTAGCTCTCCGAGCACTGCCACGGTCGGCGCCGCGTAGCGCCGGTCCAGCGCCCGCCACTCGTCGCTCGCGGCGCCCGCAGACGGCGGCTGCAGCTTGTGCCTAAACTCGACAGCGCGGTAGTGTGCAACCACAGGCAGGCAGGCAGCGTAGGCTTTAAATGCGCGACGCACACTCTCGTCGGTCTCGTGCTTGTACGCTGCGGCGACGGCGCAGAGGCCGGTGCCAACGGCCAGCACCCGCGCGGAGCCGCGCGCGAGCCGCATCGCTGGGTCAGCAGAAAGATCGAATCTTTGGATGCACGTTTAGAGTCCGTCGCGCCAATTTGAACTTTGGAAGCAGGGCAACGGAGGGGCTCCACAGCTGCAGCCGCAGCAAGTAGCAAGGAAGTGCCGAACCTTGCTGCCGGCGGGCGCTAGCTGCGTCTGAGAAACAGGACCCGGCAAATGGACGACTCACACCAATTGCTCGGGGAGAAATCATCTCCCACCTTATCTTGCTGCTGTGCGCACGGCCTTCAGGTCCTGTGCAAGCTGCACGGGTCGCGGGTTGGCAACATGCCCTCCACGCTCTGCAAGCCTCAGGACGGGCCCGACGCCCTGAAAACGGGACAGAGCCCGCCGCCCTTCCCGCCCAGCGTCAGTTCGCCTGCCACGAGAGGGAGTGGCAACTGGCCTCCGTGGAAGCAGTATGCTGCTGCTGCGGCCTCCACAGCGCCCAGTTGCGGCCTCCACAGCGGCTTGCAGCAGCACGATGGGCACAAAACACAGCCGCCGAAGTCCCGCGCTCTGCCGATTGATCTGACAAGAGACGAAGAGGAGGTCATTTTTGAAAGGGAGGAGCTCGCGCCAAAGGGGGAAGAAAAGGTACGTGAAGAGCGTCCAAAGAGCCACACGCCTGTGCGCGCAAGCGTCAAGCCCTATTGCACGCTGGGTCCTCGTTCTCACGCAGGAACACTTTCTCCCTCCCTGTGTCTCCAGATGCGCTTCGACCGCCTGAGCCGCATCCTCGCGGACCCAAGGTGCCGAGATGTGCCTGCGGGTCCGTCGAGGCAAGGTGCGCGCACTACGCGCACGCGCGAGTCTTAAAAATGCCCCATCCCCTCGTTTTCCCCACCCTCGTCCAAGCGAATAAGGTGGCGAGCGCCTCGACGCTTCGCGTCGAGGCGCTCGACGCCTTTTTTGCTTGGACGAGGGGGTGGGGAAAACGCTCAGTACGAGCGCCGAGTACTTGGTACGAGCGCCTCGACGGAGCGCCTCGACGCGATCTAGACGCTAGACGGAGCGCCTGGACGCGAGGACGCTTTCAAAGAGCGCCTCGACGCGATTGAAGAGGGCCTAGACGCGATCTAGACGCTTTTAAAGAGCGCCTCGACGCGCGCGCGCGCACGCACAGTGCGCTGGCACGTGCACGCGAGCACGCACAATGCGCGCATGCCATCGCTGTGGAGACAGATATGTGTTCTCTAGATAGAATGTGTTCTCTAGATAGAGTGCGCGCGCACACACACTGCGCGCATGCCATCGTCCTCGATGCAACGCTCATCTCTAGGGCGCCAGCAGAAAACGAGCTCCTGGCAAGAGTCGACGAGTACGGGATCAAAGCCTGTAAGAAGTTGCCATAAAGTCCCCTCTGTAGTGTATGTATCCTCCTCCTCATATGACGTCAAAGCCTGTAAGAAGTTGCCATAAAGTCCCCTCTGTAGTGCATGTATCCTCCTCCTCATATGACGTCAAAGCCTGTAAGAAGTTGCCATAAAGTCCCCTCGCCGACCAAGTGCCCTCGTGTCTTGACGTCTGCGTGTGGTGTGTGGTGTGTGCACCACACTCGCCTGCGTGTGGTGTGGTGTGTGGTGTGCCAGTGCCAACCCTAAACCCTAAACCCTAAAAAAAATTGAAGCTTCAACGTTGGGATGGGTTTAGGATGATTGTGCAGACAAATGCCACTAGGTAACGGAGGATACATGTCATACGAGGAGGAGGATACATGTCATACGCGGAGGAGGATACATGTCGTACGAGGAGGAGGATACATGACTGAGGTGCCACTAGGTAACGGAGTATCTAACTAAACCCTAAACCCTAAACCCTAAACTGGATTGTGCAGACAAATATGAGGTGCCACTAGGTAACGGAGTGTCAGACTGCGTCGGCATTGACATGGTAAACCCTAAACCCTAAACCCTAAAACCTAATCCCTAATCCCTAATCCCTAATCCCTAAAACCACCCTAACGGAGTATCCGACCGCGTGAGTATTGACCTGGTGAGCTGCATGTGTGTGTAGGGTCAAGGGTTTAGGACTGCGGCGGGTTAAGGGTTTAGGGCTGCGTAGGGTTAAGGGTTAGGACTGCATGGGGTTAAGGGTTTAGGGCTGGGTCGGGTTTGACATGGTGAGCTGCATGTGGCTGCGCCCGCAGAACAACAGATTATGTGTGGTGGAGGCCAAGTGTATTGGGTTAGACAAGGACGGGAGCAGACGTGCAAAGGTCCTGGAGCAGGCGTCGTCCTATGCCGTCTACTTGTCTCAGGAGGTACTTTGGTACATTGTCGTGTCTCCCTGCGAGAGAGGTGCCCTCACTCTCACTGAGAGATAGAGAGGTGCCCTCACTCTCACTGAGAGATAGAGAGGTGCCCTCACTAGTTGGCTTCAGGCTCGCAGAGGGTGCACTGAGTAGTTACTGACATCGTTTAGTTCAACTAACTACTACTGACTAGTTTTGCTTCAGGCTCGCAGAGGGTGCACTGAGTATAGTTTGTTTTGTTTGTGCCCCTTGCTTCCAGACAAAGTCGGACGTGGTCGCATATTGTTTCGATGACCAAGGGGGGCTCATCGCGCTCGAGCGTCGGTGACTCTACCGAAACTCTCTCTCTTCCTCTGCGCACTCCCTCACACTCTCCTCCCTCTCCTCCCTCACACTCTCCTCCCTCTCACTGCCCCCGACTGCTTCCGCCTGCTTCGCTTCGCGTGTGCACACGGCGTAGGCACACACACACACACACACACACACACACACACACACACACACACACACACATGGTAAACATGTACTGATGCACTCATGTCTCGTCGCAAGTGGTCACGGTATCTCACGGTATCTCAACGTTGTGTGAATGCACCAGAGGGATTTTCCAATACGACAGGGTGCAGCACGCACGACCTCGAGGCTTCCAGAGCCAAGCTTTAGACCCCGCCGCGTCACGGCCGAAAGATCGGAAGGCTTTGGCCGTAGCCAAACATGCTGCGAATCGCCAATGCACCAATGACCCGAGGGGCGTCAAGAAGCCGTCTGTATGCTCTATACATGTGTGTGTGTGTGTGTGTGTGTGTGTGTGTGTACGTGTGTGTGTGTGTGTGTGTGTGTGTGTGTGTACGTGTGTGTAGGTGTGTGTGTGTGTGTGTGTGTGTGTGTGTGTGTGTGTGTGTGTGTGTGTGTGTGTGTTTGTGTGTTTATATATACGTGTGTGTGTGTGTGTTTGTGTATGTGTGTGTGTGTGTGTGTGCGTGTGCGTGTGTGTGTGTAGGCTGGAGACTGGAGGCACAGGGGAGCATACGATCTCAAGGAAAACGAAAAAAGTGATCTCTTGGCACCGTTTTCTCTCCGTGCCACTGTCTGGGAAAGGCCGGAAGGAGGGGAAGCGAATGGTGGGAGGCTCATTCCGGACGCGGGACCAGCAGCAGCGGCCAACCAGAAACAACAGACAAGTCCGACACAACAACAAACACAACCGACGGAGAAAGAGAAGCAGCTGTGTGCTCATGTAGATTTTGCTAGTAGGGGTGGAGCTGTGTGGGAGTGCTCGATATGCACGCTGCACAATGAGGACATGCATCTCGTCTGCGACGCCTGCGGCTCGCACAAGCCCTTGTGATCAACGACCAGGCATGTGCGACACATGCCTGGCAGACGCGTCTGCCAGAATGATTGCGGTGTCCTCTGCATGTGCGTGGATTCATTGGTGGGCTTGTGCATATGCGTTTGCTTTGTTCTCTCTTCATTGATCGCAGGCGTGTGTACTTGTACTACATGGCCAAATGGTGAGCAAACACACATGCGAGTGGTGTGTGTTGAGTGTTTAATTGGAAAACAAAAGAAACCAATTCTCTTT
>Ga0315899_10007269_pt1 | contig 11897 bp, 7 predicted proteins | sample LakEriMetagenome_2_FD_203518 | JGI IMG/M metagenome (GOLD analysis project Ga0315899, IMG submission 203518) | Freshwater fungal communities from buoy surface, Lake Erie, Ohio, United States - Buoy 4 MA112 | ecosystem: Environmental > Aquatic > Freshwater > Lake | place: USA: Lake Erie, Ohio... | reverse complement strand
GAGACCTGTTCGACAGGGTGATTGGTGCTGTCTCTTCTGAGGCTGTCTCCTCTGAGATTGTCACCTTGAAAGCGACTCGGATTCTTACCCATCATCTTCTCGTACTGTGCCTGAGTAACCTCATACAAACCTAGGTAATAGTCTTTGCTGATTGTCACTTCGTGCTGGGTTGCGTCCGCTATGCGGACCTCACTCTCGGGCGAGCCCATCATGAACGCCCCCTTGGGGATCAGCACCAGTTTCATCCCGATGCTGTTGGTGATCTCTTTGGGGGATTGGGCCAGTACCCGACAATCCAATTGGATCATCCCCAAAATCACCAACGATGACAAAAAGATCGATAGCGGACGTGGCATGTGCTCTTGGCTCCTCACTCGGTGGTTCGGTCGAACTTCCTCAAACGCCATGGAATTATAGCATGCTAGGCACTTCACGACCCCCTTTGGCCAGGCCTGCGAGTTCCGCACAGGCTCCTCCGAATACTTGAGGATACCGGAGGAACTCAGGGGGCAGGCGGAAATTGTCCCCAAGGGCTTCCCGACGCGCGGCGAAGGATTTTTCCAGTGTAGAGCCATTGTCCCCAATAGCTCCCCCCGACGCGCCAGCGGCGGCGTCTTAGGGCTGTTCGGTTTTAGCCCGGAGGGCGACACTTCTCTGCCGGTGTGCATCGGCCAATCGAGGTTGCTGCCTCAAGCCTCCAAACAAAGGTGGTCGGGCAAAACAAAGCATCCTTAGTTTGATTCTCCGGAATTGGTCGATCTACACAAGGAGCTTCCTGCCTTGCTCTTCGACTTGGCGAACTTCGCGCCTTTGCGGTAATTTTGGGAAGCTTTCCGCAAAGAATCCGGGGACAGTCCCCCCGCTTTTTTGAAAAACCAATTTCGGTTATTCCGGGTTCATACCCTCGTTACGCCGCTATTCGTCTTCCCGTATTACCATCCGCACCTTCACGGGGTAGTCTCTTTTTCCGAATTCTGAGAATACGCGAATCAGTATATCGACATCGAATTCTTTTCCGCCATGTTCGTCGTTGAATTCAATCGTTTGCGAGTGCCATGCATCAGGAAACAATCGAGGTACAGTGGGAAAAACATGAAGGCGTTTATTGTCAGGCAACGTAACGGTGGATGCCGCACCCCTGAAGCTGTTAATTATTTTCGGTGCAACGACTGTGAGCTGGAATTCGGAAGAGTCGTAAATGCGTTCTGACACGTTGTGGATGTCGACGGCAAGCATGAGAAATTGAGTCCCGTCCATTTCAACTTCAGTTCCGGATTGCGTTAGGAGCGTTCCGTTGATGTAGAGTTCGATATCGGCGGATGTTTCGCGAGCTATGGAGTTTGGGTTTTTCAAGGCCCATTCAATTCTGTGGCGAAGATTATCCTTGAGATCACTAATTCGCCCGTTATAAACAATATGAGGAAAGTGCTTGAGATCGAAGGGAATGTCATCCGCAGTTTGCGTGAGTAGGAAGACATTTTTCCCGAGGGCATGCGCGTAGCCAACCTCGTAAAAGACGTTGGGATTCCGCCCGGTCATGTCGGCAACAATCAAGTCCGCCTTAGCGATTTGGTTGTAAATACGAGTGAGAATGCTTTCGTGAAAAATTTGTTCATCAACTCGCTCAGCGTATGCGTTTGCCTCTTCGGCAGCCGCTTTGATGCCAAGCCGGTAAACATCGTCAAACTTGCTTTCAAACGGCATCAGGGTAAAGACGAACGGTTTAGGGGTTGTAGTGCTCACTGGTGCCTTTGCTGTACAATTTGTTTTTATGCGGATCGGCCTAAACCCGTAGAACAATTCGGCGAAGCCTATCATACAAGCCAGCCTCGATCTGACGGCCGATGGTAACAGACGATTGCATCCCGATCAAGAATTTTGTGGAGTGATCCCCTGTTTCGGCCTAATCTCCCCGAAACCGCTGCGCCAACCCGTCTGCTGGGCTGTGAACGCCCATACCTCCAGATAGCGCTACGCAGTCTTCAGACCCGAACGGGCTCAGGCACCACTGCCGCGATGCAAATTGCCTTTGTTTAAGCCGAGGCGACTGGAGACAAGGTCGCCTTGGAGGGTTACCAGCGCAGGCAAGACGAGAATCAGTTCGGGTGAGATTTGGACCGCCAAGTCGGCGTTTTCGAGGGCCGCTCACGCGTCGAACTTTGGTTCGTCGCTCTCGGCAATCGTTTGGTCTCCCCGTGTTTGGGGCCGAAACCGCGTCTTCGCGGACCCGCATTTGGCGTGGAAATTCGCAATAGCTCAAGCTCGGTCAGGCGACAATTCGGCGGGAACTCCCCTGATTTCGAGCCGACATCCAGGAATCGCGGTGTGATGTTCAAACCATCGAGGGTTTGTTAAGCTGGTGTCTTGGTGAACATCGCCCCCAACCTTGCGAGGCCATAAACCATGACCAAATTGTCTGAATACTTGCACACCGCAGAAGCTGCCGAGTACCTCGGCGACCACAACAACACGATCCGTAATTGGGCCGCACGTGGGGAACTTCCAGTGCATCGAAACCCTGTAAACGGCTACCGTTTGTACAAACGTAGTGATCTCGACAGACTTCTCAGACAAGCTGCCAAGCCCGTGAAACTCCATTCGTGAGCAAATTGCGTTTTCCGATCTTCCTTGAAGGTGCTCTCGCGAAAGGGCTCTGATTGATGAACCTCGTCAAATCCAAGCAACGTGTTGCTGATCACGGAGAAGTTTTCACCCCCGAGTGGATGGTCGAAGCGATGCTAGACCTCGTAAAGGATGAAACCGACCGCATCGACTCCCGATTCCTGGAACCCGCCTGCGGGAGCGGGAACTTCCTAGTCAAGATCCTTCGCCGCAAACTTGCGGCTGTCGAATTGAAGTACAGCAAATCAGAGTTCGAGCGGTGTCATTATGCGCTGCTAGGCCTGATGTGCTTGTACGGGATCGAGTTGCTGCCCGACAACATTTTGGAGTGCCGAGCCAACCTCTTGGAGATCTTTGTAGAGTACCTGAAACTCGAACCTAACGACGATCTCTACCGCGCCGCTTCGCATGTGCTATCCCAGAACTTGATCCACGGTGACGCCCTGACTATGCAAACCCACGACAAACAACCCATCGCTTTCGCCGAATGGGGATCCCTCGGTAAAGGCAAATTTCAACGTCGCGATTTCCGTTTTGATATGCTTTCACAGAGTTCCGAATGGAGTGAAAAAGGATCGCTCTTCGAAAATTCTGAGAGGCAAGACATTTTCATGCCGACCAAGACTTATCCGCCGATGTCGATCGTCGAATTGGCAGCGCAAGCAGCGGAGGCGAAAGCATGAGCCACCAAGCTGGATTTGCGTTGCGTGGCCGGAACCCCGATGTGCTGACGTGCATCGCAAACCTCTCGAATGACGAGGTATTCACCCCTCCCGAGCTTGCGAACAAGATGCTGGATATGCTGACCGAGGCATGGGCGGCAAACCACGGAGGTGCAAACCTCTGGGAGGACAAGACTGTGAGGTTTCTCGACCCCTGCACCAAATCAGGCGTGTTCCTACGAGAGATTACCAGTCGCCTCATCAAGGGCCATGAGAAGGAAATCCCCAATCTGGAAAAGCGAGTTGAACACATTCTGACCACGCAAGTGTTTGGGATCGGCATCACGCAAATCACCGCGATGCTCGCGCGACGCAGCGTTTACTGCTCCAAGTACGCGAACGGAAAGCACTCGATCGCCAAGAGTTTCAAGAAGGACCAAGGAAATATCTGGTTCGAGCGATTGGAGCACTCGTGGGAGGGCGAGAAGTGCAAGTACTGTGGGGCCGCTCGTTCAGTTTTTGAAAGATCAGATGATCGTGAGACACACGCTTATGCGTTTATCCATTCCAATAACATCAGGGCTCGACTGGAAAAGATTTTTGAGGCAAATATGCAGTTCGACGTAATTATCGGTAATCCGCCATATCAACTCAGCGATGATGGCTTTGGGACGAGCGCGGCGCCCATCTATCAGCATTTCGTTGAGCAAGCAAAAGCGTTGGAGCCTCGCTACCTGTCCATGGTTATACCAGCTCGTTGGTTTGCTGGTGGAAAAGGTCTCGATGATTTCAGAGAGTCCATGCTAAACGACAGTCGTCTTCGAACGATTCATGATTTTCTTAGCGCTTCAGATGTTTTTCCGGGAGTAGGCCTCAAGGGCGGGGTCTGCTATTTCCTATGGGATAGAGATAACCCTGGTCCCTGTCTTGTTACGACGCATTTCAAGGACCAGCCGCCTTCGACCGTAAGTCGCAGTTTGCTTGAGGAAGGTGTGGATGTCTTTATCCGTTTCAATGAAGGGCTGTCAATCTTGCGAAAAGTCGTCGCGGTTGAGACCGGTCAAAATAGGTCACTCGCGATACCCGAAAGCATGAGATTTGATCGATTGGTAAGCTCAAGAAAACCATTCGGCTTGGAAACGACGTTCAAAGGTACGGAATCATTTCGTCAAGGGGATTTGATTGTCTACCAAAATGGTGGTGCTGGTTACATTAGTAGAGACCAAATTAGTGCAAACACCCATCTGATCGATCAATGGAAAGTGTATGTGGGCCGGGCAGCACCTGGAACTGGTAATCGGGACACCTACCCTCATAAGATCATAAGCACCCCGTTTGTTGGTGAACCGGGAAGTATTTCATCTGAAACCTATCTTTGTATCGGCCCCTTAACATCAAAACGTCAAGCAGAAAGCGTATTGTCTTATCTTTCATGTCGACTAACTCGTTTCCTCATACTCCTTCACAAGCCGTCTCAGGATACAACACGGAAGGTTTATTCCTTCGTGCCAACACAAAAGTGGAACAAACGTTGGACGGACGAATACCTCTATGAGAAGTACGGTATTTCCGACAAGGAGGTTGCCTTCATCGAAACAGTGGTACGTCCGATGAACGACAATGATGAATAAGTCCTCCATCGATGAAATCCTCGCATCCCGCCCCGAGGCCCGACCACGCATCTACGCCTACTCCATCGCGGACACGGCTCACGCTGGGCTCCTGAAAGTCGGTCAAACAACCCGTTTCGTCAAGAAACGGGTTGGTGAGCAACTCAAGACCGCAAACATCAAGAACTACTCGATCGAACTCGACGAGTCGGCAGAACGGGACGACGGAACGACTTTCACAGATCGCGACGTGCGCGCGGCACTCCGTCGAAAGGGATTCGAGAATACCGAGTTGGAATGGATGCGTTGCACCGTTGCGGACATCAAGACAGTTCTGACGGAACTCCGTAAAGGATTGAGATTTGTCGGAACTCATGCTGAAACGTATCCAATGCGTGCGGAGCAGCGAGCTGCCGTAGACAAAACTCATGCGTACTTCCACTCGATTTGGAACGAGGATATGCATGCCGTACCGCGATTCCTGTGGAACGCTAAGATGCGATTCGGCAAGACGTTCACCGCATACCAACTTGCCAAGAAGTTAGGAGCGAAGCGTGTCCTTGTTGTGACGTTCAAGCCCGCCGTTGAGGATGCATGGCAAACCGATCTTGAATCGCATGCCGACTTCGATGGTTGGCAGTACATGTCCCGTAGTTCAGGAAGCGATCCAATACGAGTATCCAAGAGCAAACCGCTCGTGTATTTCGGTTCGTTTCAGGATCTGCTTGGACGGGACAAAGCTGGAAAGCTAAAGCAGCAAAACAAATGGTTGCACGACATGAAGTGGGATCTTGTGGTGTTCGACGAGTATCACTTTGGTGCATGGCGAGAGACGGCAAAAGAGCTTTTCGAGGGGGAGGAGGACGCGGTCGCCAAGAAGGAGGCAAGCCTCGAATATGCGGTGGCACTGAAGGAGGTTAATGAGGATCTCGGTGAACTTTCTGCGCGGGAAGCGGAGTTCCTGGCAATCACAACGAAGGCGTACCTTTACCTGTCCGGTACTCCGTTTCGAGCGCTGGCAACTGGCGAGTTCATCGAAGAGCAAGTATTCAATTGGACCTACACCGACGAGCAGAGAGCAAAGGAGGAGTTCGAGACCAAGAATCCTGGCAAGCGGAACCCGTACGGTGCGCTTCCACAAATGCGGTTGCTGACGTACCAGATGCCGGATGAATTAATCGCGATTGCCAGTGGTGGAGAATTCGACGAATTTGATCTCAATGCATTCTTTGAGGCAACGGGGAGGGACAAGGCAGCCAAATTCCGACACAAATCCGATGTTCAAAAGTGGCTCGACATCATTCGTGGATCATACTCGGCGAAAACAACAGAGTTTCTTAAAACAGGAACCCGGCCTCCGTTCCCTTATTCGGATGTGAGGCTCCTTCCTTACTTGCAGCACTCGTTCTGGTTCTTACCTAATGTAGCTGCCTGCCATGCGATGGCAACCCTACTGGCAGAGAAGCACAATGTGTTTTGGCATGAATACGACGTTATCATCGCAGCCGGTGGATCGGCGGGTATTGGCCTGGATGCCTTGCCCCCCGTGCGTCGAGCGATCGGCAGCGGGTTTGATACAAAAACCATCGCTCTTTCTTGTGGCAAACTAACGACAGGAGTGACCGTACCGCAATGGTCCTCGATCCTGATGCTTCGCAATCTCAAGTCTCCAGAAACCTACTTCCAAGCTGCTTTTCGGGTGCAATCGCCTTGGTCGATCAACAACCCGAACGGTGACAACCCGAACGAGGAGGAAGTTCTCAAGCCGGTCTGCTTCGTATTCGATTTTGCACCGACGCGGGCTCTTAGACAACTCTCCGAGTACGGGATCGGTCTTTCACCGAATGAACCCAATCCAGAGACGGCAGTGAGAGATCTGATATCATTTTTGCCCGTCCTCGCCTTTGATGGGGCGAACATGACGCAGATTGATGCGGGAGGGGTGCTCGACATTGCAATGGCAGGAACATCGGCTACGTTGCTTGCACGTAAGTGGGAAAGCCCTGTACTGGTCAATGTCGACAACCACACACTACAGCGGATTCTCGACAACCCTGACGCGATGGCAGCAGTAGAGCGGATCGAAGGATGGCGTGCGCTAGGCGACAACATTATCGAAACGATCATCAACAAGAGCGAGAAAATAAAAAAACTAAAGAAGAAAGCAAAAGAGCAAGTTCTACCTAAAAAACAGAAGAGGGAACTCAGCGAAGCAGAAAAGGAGTTTAAGTCCAAACGCAAGTTGGTTCAGGACAAGCTTATCAAATTTGCTACTCGGATTCCTGCGTTTATGTACTTGACTGATTTCCGTGAAAACACGCTTCAGGATGTGATCACGAAAATCGAGTCTGACTTGTTCCAAACCGTAACCGGTTTAACCGTCAAGGATTTTCATTTACTGGTGCGGCTCAAGGTGTTCAACACTGAACGGATGAATCAAGCTGTTTTTGCTTTCCGCCGTTACGAGGATGCCTCATTGCGTTACACGGGGATCGAGAGTCATGATGGACTCACGCATTACGGCTTGTATGACACCGTGGTTGCGAGAGAGACTTAGGATACCGCTGATCCTGTACTGGTTACACAGACAATGTCAGCATTCAGTGTTCAAGCGTAGTGAAGATTCATCATTCCAAAAAAAAGCAATGAAAAGGCATTTTAGTAATTTCACGAGATCCACAGGAATCCAGTCCACATGCAAGCGTCAGAAACTACAATCCGTAAATTGATCGAAGGCTCCAAGCAATACGTCATTCCGTTGTTTCAAAGGCCCTACTCGTGGAGTCAGAAGCATTGGTCGACGCTCTGGCAGGATGTCATTGAATTGGTGGACGAACCCGCCAGACGACCGCATTTCTTCGGCTCAACCGTCACTGCTCCAGCCAAGAGCGTTCCACAAGGAGTTGGTAAATGGCTCCTCATCGACGGCCAACAACGCCTTACCACGACTCAGTTGTTGCTCGCCGCCCTTCGCGATGCCGCAACTCATGTTGGGGCCGATAGCCTCGCTCAGAAGATCGAAGGCCAGAGTCTGCTGACTGCGTATGAAGATGGCGACGAGCAACTGAAGGTGCTCCCGACGCAAGGCGACCGCGAGGCTTTCCGCGCGATCATTCGACGCGGTACACCGTTGGCTTCACGCTTGACGGATTGCTACTCCTTTTTCTCGTCGCGTCTCAAGGGCCATAAGGAACTTTCAGGCGACCTTATCGAGCAACTTTACCTTGTCGTCGTCGATCGACTCTCCCTCGTAGGTATAACTTGCGATGAGCAGGACAACCCGCACCTAATCTTCGAAAGCCTGAACGCGAAAGGCGAGAAACTAACTGCTGGCGACCTCATCCGTAACTTTCTTCTAATGCGGATACATGTCAATGAGCAGCAAGGTGTCTTTGATCAATACTGGCGTCCAGTGCAGGAAGCACTAGGCGAACAACTCACGGAGTTCGTTCGACACTATCTGATGAAAGAAGGCAAGATTATCAAGTCGGCTGACATTTACTTCGAGTTGAAAGACAGGCTTGCTAATTCAAGTCCCGATCAGACCAAAGATTTTCTCGCGGACTTGCATCGGCACGGTTTGTACTACTCTCGATTCATCGATCCGATCAAGTACGAATCGAATCAACCGTTGGCGACTGCACTCAATCGGCTGCGGATCATCGAGGCCACGGTAGCGTATCCGATGCTTTTGCGTGTTTTCGATGCTGTCGATCAAAAGGCATTGACGACCGAGCAGCAGTTTGAAGTATTGCGAATTTTAGAGTCGTTTCTGATTAGGCGATCCGTATGCGGCTATCCATCGCACCAGCTTCGAACAATTTTACCGCCAATCTTCGATGCAATAGGCGGGGCGAGTGAATTGTTTGTTCCCGGAGTGCGCGAGCAGTTGGGTGGCAAACGCTGTCCCGATGATCATCAGTTTATAGAATCTCTACAATCCCAGCCGCTTTACGCAAGCGCAATGCGTGGTACGCGGCTCCGTGTCATTCTTGAACGTATTGAGGAGTCCTTCGATCACAAAGAACCGGTTGACTTAGTTGACTCCAAAAGCATTCAGATTGAACACGTAATGCCACAAACGCTAACGGCCAACTGGGTAGCTGAATTGGGAGAGGGCGCACAAGATCACCACGCTTACTTGCTTCACACCTTGGGAAATCTCACTCTGACAGGTTACAATCCCGACCTTTCCAATCGGCCTTACAGCGAAAAAAAAGAAGTATTAAAGGAAAGCCACTTCGAGTTAAACCGTTATTTCGACAAGATTGACCGATGGACACCTGCGGAGATAAAGAAACGAGCAAAGTCTCTAGCCAACCGAGCATTGCAGATTTGGCCTGACTTAGGCAGAATTGGGCTGGCAATCAAAGATGCGGATGAAAGTTCCAAGAAGCCCGAAGCTGTTCGATTTCAGGGACAGACTCAAGCGATCAAAACCTGGAGGGCGGGAACCGTGAAATTACTTGAGATGCTAGAAGCTGCGAATCCGGGAATGCTCGCCAGTCTTGTAGCAAAAGGCGTACTCCCAACCGAGTTGACTGCTGATCCCCATAAGTTTCCTAGGTCTAAGGCAATCGTAGGGGGCGTTTACTTCAACACTCATGCTTCAGTTCAAGAATTGAAACGACGGCTAAGAAGGATTGCGGAGCAAGCTGGAGTCAAAGAGTCTGACTACGAATTCATACTTCCGGACATTCCTGGCTCGAACGCCTGACAAGTACGGACATTTTATTTGGCCCGAAAATAAACAAAACAAGCTGAAGGCACGAGAGAAGGATTGCTTTTGGGGAAGGCTAAGAATTCGACAGCATCGCCTGTCGGTCTTTGATTCGTCGGACTCCCCAACCCCAACGACTCACTGCATTCAACCGGATTGTCGAGGAGCAAACGCACGCCAGGGACGTTTGGTGGGTCGACTGGTATCCATGGTGCCGTTTGTCAAGTGTGGAATAGACAACGGGCGGCAACGGGAAGGATCACGTCGTATCTCGTGGTTGTCTCCTAGGTCGGACCGTCCAAACTGACGCCGTGTGAGTGCCTGATAGGGTACACCCTATTTGTAGCGTCGTACTTTAGCGACGTCGTGGTAAAATGACAGGCCTGCGATTAGGGTAGCTGACGAAAACTAGAAACCTGACTGGCTGCCGCTTTCTTCCTCAGGTCACTTGCATAAACTCGGGATCTGTCCCCGAGTTTGTGTCATGGCATCTAATTGGCTCTCTGTTGCGGGCATCAGTACGGATTTCAGCTATTTCTTGAGTATTCGAGACACTGGCGCAATCAATGTCTCAACAATAGCTGCACCTTCTCTCTGAGGAGTAGTGGATATGTTTTTTTCTTTCGTCTGCAACAGTTGTGGTTGGGCAATTGCAGCCAAACCCTCAATGACATCAACGATGGGATACTCTCGCCGTTCATCCAGTATCTTCGCCACCATTCGCTGAGAAGTCGAAGGGAGAGCAGACTCCTTTGGAATGCAAGCATCTGACTTGATGAATTGCTGAACGATAATCCACGCCGAATAGAACAGCTCCATAAATGCAGCATCATAAGGTAACGGGCATATCACAAGATTCTTCATCTCGTCAAACACCACAGCATCACTTTTACCATGGCGTGACGGAACAATCCCGACTCTTATGCCCTTCGCCCCTTCCAAATGGGCTTGATTTATTTTGACGCTTGTCCCAACCCATCTATCGGTATCTAGCATTCCGAGGAAGAGATCGGCCTTCCAGGCGCCGCTAATACTTGCGGGTAAATACAGTCGTGTCGTTGGGCGTCGAAATGCTGCCGCGAGCATATTTATGTAGTTGCGTAACTTAATCGGTTGGGCTTGAGCACCCGTTAACAACCGCGATTCATCAGTCAATATATTCTTCGCAGTGTCGATGAGGCGCAAAGCCCCGTTTTTCTCGGCTCCGAATAGGATTGAGGCAACAGTATTACCTTTTACTTTGCAATACTTCTTCATACCGTCTGAAACCTTCTCAAGAACTCTGTCATCGCCACGGCTCACGGCATCATGCACTGCATACTCGAAGCAGATTCCAATATCGCCATCGCCAGGGCGATACAAACGTGGGAGCATCTTTAATTTGATATCACTATGGCTACCAATTTCCTCAACCACTTCCTTTTTTATGGCGAAAAGGAGTCCTTGCAGAATGGGACGAATCACCGCAATAAGCGCTGAGACCTCGTCTCCGACTGAATTCGTCTGAGTTTCTGTTCGTATGTTAATGGTGGACATTATTTTTTTGGACCAGCGTATGTAGCGTAATTGTTGATTAGTTTCAAATTCGTAGATGAACGAACAAAAATTCGGGGCGTCTCGGGGATACTACTCCCCAAACACTTGGTACTTTTCAGAATGTCGTAAACGGAACACGGCATACACCGGAGGGTGACTTACGACCTCCGCTTACGTTGCACTTGCATTCGACATCTATTCGGTGCCAATGTTGCTTCCCGGCAATATCTGACTCTACCAGACTACGTTGATCATAATACTATACAGTAGCTGCAGGACGGCGAATTTTTAAAAAAACTCGGAGAAAGTTCACCGTCGTACTGGTTACCTGGCACCGATTTGACATAAACTCCGGGTCTGTCCCCGAGTTTATGTCCCGCTGTACCCCTCGTGGGTGACACGCTTGACTGCAGCATCGATGAAATCTTGATCCAAGGACCGACGGGGTTTCTTTTAATGGGTGCCCTTGGACTTCCTCCGGCTTGAGTGTAGGGTTCGCCGCCGGTCTCCGCCCGTCCTGGGTTATCGCACTTTCAACACAAACGGCAATAGAGGCAAGCCGAAAGTTGCAAACGCTCGAATACCAAGAACTTACTTCTTTTAGCGCAAAACGCCATGAACGAATCCGAGACCCGAGCAGAATTGATCGATCCTGCCTTGCAAGCGGCGGGCTGAGGTGTCATCGAGGGTAGCCGTATCCGGCAAGGTATCTTCGCGATCAACTTGGAGACGGGGCAAGAGCAAGAG
>Ga0315899_10007268_pt1 | contig 11897 bp, 9 predicted proteins | sample LakEriMetagenome_2_FD_203518 | JGI IMG/M metagenome (GOLD analysis project Ga0315899, IMG submission 203518) | Freshwater fungal communities from buoy surface, Lake Erie, Ohio, United States - Buoy 4 MA112 | ecosystem: Environmental > Aquatic > Freshwater > Lake | place: USA: Lake Erie, Ohio... | reverse complement strand
CTTCTGGCGCCATTTTGGTCAAGTCGCACTCGTTCTGGTCATGTTTCTGGAAGCAGTTCATCCTGCGTATGTTGTACATCCACCTGTAAATTTACCTGTCTTCCCCGCTGATCTTCTTGATTTAGTCGGATTGGAATGGGGCTGTTCGCATCCTATAATGGATCAACGGCGAAGCAGTTGGAAAATAAAAACTTTCATCCGTGACGGGTAAGGTTTGGCCAGTAAGGCACATCAACGAGCAACGCAGGATTTGTGACTTATCTCAATTTCTTTCTAAACCACAGGGGCAGAATCCGATGAAAAGACGCAATTGGCTGGTATTGGGATTGATCGCAGCGTGCGGTTCGACTTTGCTTTTTGCGGGGCAACCACCGAAAGGCGATGCCGAGGGCAGCAAGCCTACGGCTGGTTCCGATAGTCAAAAAAAAGACGATGGTGGATCCAAATCGGAAACCGAATCAACGAAGTCATCAAAAGATAAAGGTACAGCGAAGAAAGTGGATATTACTTCCTACAATGAACTGACTCGTGACGAAGAATACGTTCTTTTGAAAAAGGGGACAGAACCAGCGTTCCGCGGGAAATACACAGATTTGGAAGCCGAGGGAACTTACATTTGCAAACGTTGCAATTCTCGGCTTTACAACTCTAAAGACAAATTCCACAGCGGGTGCGGATGGCCGAGTTTTGACAGCGAGATCAAGGGAGCTGTGACGCGAAAATTGGAAACCGACGGAACCGGGCGAATAGAAATTGTTTGCACGAATTGCAAAGGCCACTTGGGACACGTATTCGAAGGGGAGCGTATGACTTCCAAGAATACCCGACATTGTGTAAACAGTATCTCTATGGTTTTCGTCCCAAAAGCAGAAGAAATTCCCCCTGTTATCAATTTGAAAGCCAAAGCCAAAGCCAAGTCCGATGCCAAAGATAATTCAACCCTTGAAGGTGGGACTCCCTCGAAACCAGACTCGAAAAAGTAAGTACGAATGTCGATAGAAAAACTCAAGGCGTTTGAAACCTCTGGACTTGAGTTCGTAGAGCATCGCGGTTTGCTTGCAGCAAAGGTAGATACGCCGCAGGCCAAAGGAATGGTCTTCCTGCATGGTGCCCATGTGACTTCATGGACACCAACCGGTCAGCAAGACGTTCTTTGGATGAGCGAATGCTCGTTTTTTGAGTTAGGAAAGCCAATCCGCGGTGGCGTGCCGATTTGTTTCCCATGGTTTGGGCCTTATCCATCTAGACCCGATCTACCAGCGCACGGACTTGCTCGAACCAAGGTTTGGGATGTCGCTCGGGTGAACGGTAATTCTACTGACGGTATCGAGATCTGCTTGGCTACGACCATCGATCGAATGCGTGTGGAATACTCCATCGGGTTTGGATCATCGCTTCGGCTATCGCTGACGGCCACTCTGGCTCAGGATTGCCCAGAGCCAAGATTCTACGAGGATGCGTTGCACACGTATTTCTCGGTAAGCGACATCGAACAAATCTCGATCGAGGGACTAGAGTCTCGCTCCTACATGGACAAAATGCAGAACGGATCCATGAAGCCGAGAACATCGGAAGCCATTCGGTTCAACGCCGAAACGGACCGCGTTTATGTGGATACGAACGACGATTGCTTGCTCCTCGATCCCGGCTGGAATCGGAAAATTCGGGTAAGCAAACTTGGTTCTCAATCGACTGTTATCTGGAATCCTTGGATCGAAAAGAGCGCTCGCATGCCCGATTTTGGCGACGACGAATGGAAGGGTATGGTCTGCATCGAAACCGCCAATGTTGGCAATAGTCGCGTACGACTAGTTCCAGGCAGATCACACATCACGACTGCAATCATTTCCGTCGAGTAAGACACGATTGTTGTGGTTCGCTCCGCGAACCATCTATTTGTCTGCAACCACCGGTACCGGCGGTGGGACTTCGGCAATACTCAGCACGTAGTTCACCAAGTGCCAGACATCATCCTGCGTTAGTCCAGGAGCACCTTCACTCGCGGCCATCGCAGCAGCAGGCATCGTTGCACCTGGAATTCCGTATCGAATACGTCGGTAGATGTCGATCGGATCTCGACCGCCTCTCAGATGGCCAGCGACAATGTTTCGCGGCTTCAAGGGTTGGGGCTTCAATCCGCCTCGAGCCATCAATGGAAGCAACTTTTCCGCATCCGTCGGTTGAATTCCGATCTTACTGGTCCAGTCTTTTGTCCAGTCATCGTAATCTGCGGCTTGTGGACCATCTCCCTTGCCTGCCTGTCCATGACACTTGGCGCACGCAGCCGTATCGCCAACGAATAGCTTCTGTCCTTTCTCAATCGACTCCGTCAACTGAGATTTGTTCTCATCGGTCTCTTGTCCAAAGATGGGAAAGGAAGGTTTGGCAAACTCTTCGACCCGATCCGGTGCATCTTTCCAAGCGTCAGCGATCTCGGTCAATATCTCCGTTGCCGCATCCACCTGCTCTTGATAAGTCGATTTCTCCTTCTCGTCGGAGCTGGATTTCCAGCTTGCATTGTAGATCCTTGCACTTTCTAGATCCAAGTCATAGGCAGCCAAGTAGAGCAATTTGCGTTCAAGCTCTCCACGGATTGAAAGATAAATAACATAGTCGACCAACGATTCGATCTGCTGCTCACTTAACTTCGTGAATTTCGGCATTTGCGAATCCGCAAGCCCCTGGACCAAAATTCGCTTCAGATCTTCCTTGAGAGGTTTGCTTTGGCGGTTTGGGCTCTTGTATTTGAACCAACCATGTCGGAACTCGCGCGGATATGGATTCTGTGAAGCTGCGACTGGTCCTCGACCTTGCCCAGATTCGCCATGGCATGAGGCGCATTGCTGACGGTAAAGCCCCGTAGCCCCCGGCTCTGCGGAAGCTGGTGGGTCACCTGCAGCCATCTTCAACTTTTCAAGCGATAGGAGATCTGCATACTCTTCAGTAAACAATGGCGGTATCTTTGGATCGTTGAGGGTTCCGAACCACTCCTCCACCAACTGCGAACTATCCATAAGCGGTTGTGCAAGATCCACATCCTCCGACGTTTCCAATGCGTGCGCATATAGAAAATTCGGTTCGAATTCGGGAGTGCGATTCGACCCGCTATCGCACCCCAAAATAGAAGTGGCTGCAAGCATCGCAGCCAACACGCATCTTTGTTGTTTCATAGATATCGCGATTGAATTACTACGTGATTATTTCTTCGATAGATCTCGAATCTCTATGGACTTCCAGCGAACATCGTACGGCCCTTCTTCTTTGCCGATTCCGTGAACTTGAAGCCCGATGAATCCAGAATCAAACGAGAGCGGATCGGTAATGTCCTCGATCAATGTCCCGTTAATCCATGTTTGAATTCGTTTGCCAACGGCCCGGATATGGTACTGGTTCCATTCGCCGTTCTTCAAATGACTGTGTTGTGGTTGGGTGGGGGAGATCCAGTTACGGCCGGTCGCTTCACCATAAACATACCCAGCTTCGCCAGGGCTCGATTCGATTTCTACTTGTGGTCCATGAACGCGACCATTGTCTTTGTCTGGAAGGCTCTTGGATCGGATCTGCACTCCAGAATTCAACTTGTCATGCACTTTCACCTGAAAGCGAAGTTCAAAATCAGAATACTCTTCTTTCGAGCATAGAAATGAGTTGGGACTCTGATTCGATGTCGTTCCTAGGATCGCATCTCCATCGATACGATAGATTGCCCAGCCATTCTTCGCTGTCCAGCCCGACAGGTCCTTGCCATTGAACATCGAGACCCATCCGTCTCCCGAGGGTGCGGCGGGTGCAGGCGAGTTCTCGTTCCGAACGACTTTCGGTTCGTTCCCTTTTTTCTCTTGTCCAAAAACATAGGACGGATCAACCTGGACGCCTAAAGTCAAACAAAAAGCAGAGCAAGCGACAAAACCGCGGAAGGATCGGAGCATAGAGGACCTCGACGCAATCGATAGAGAGGAATACGATCAGAACTTGCCTTCAAGTGTACATTAGAGAACCGCGTTTTACGAGCGGTCAGCAACTAACCTCAACGAACTGCGACGAAAAGACATGCGCGACTATTTGCACGACTTATCTCGACCTTCATCGCCTGGGCATGCCGCTTTCCCTCGTACGCGTCTACGGCGCAATCGCCGCTGGCCGTGGATTCGCGAAATGGTCCAAGAAACCAGGTTTGTTGCTGCCAATTTGATTTGGCCCATCTTTGTTATCGAGGGTACGAATCGCCGTGAGCCCATCCACTCGATGCCTGGTGTTGAACGGCTAAGCATCGACCTAGCTGCTCAAGCGGCCGAGGAAGCGGCAAACCTGGGAATTGGAGCGATTGCAATTTTTCCCGTGACACCCCAAGAAAAGAAAACGGAAGATGGTCGCCACGCTTGCGATTCGAAGAATCTAATCTGCGAAACAACTCGAGCCATTGCGGCGAAAACAGGCAACAGAATCGGCATCGTTTGCGATGTCGCTCTCGACCCGTACACATCGCATGGGCAAGATGGGTTGCTTCGCGATGGTTATGTTGTCAACGATGAAACGATAGCTGTCCTTTGCGAACAAGCAGTCAATCAAGCGAAGGCGGGGGCAACGCTTATCGCTCCATCGGATATGATGGATGGTCGCATTGGAGCCATACGTGATGCGCTCGATGAGTCAGGGTTCCAGCACATTGGCATTATGTCGTATGCTGCCAAATACGCATCTTCGTTCTACGGCCCATTCCGCGATGCCGTCGGTTCGGCAAAGAACTTGGCCAGCGGTGATAAGAAAACCTACCAAATGAACCCAGCCAACTCCGAGGAAGCCATCCGAGAAGTAGAACTGGACATCGCGGAGGGTGCGGATATCGTGATGGTCAAGCCTGGTATGCCTTACTTGGATATCGTCCGAAGATTGCACGATTCCTTCCCGGTTCCGGTGGCTGTCTATCAAGTGTCAGGCGAGTACGCCATGCTGAAGTTTGCTTCTCAAGCAAATGCCTTGAATGAACAATCCGTCGTCATGGAGAGCATGTTGGCGTTTCGACGCGCTGGGGCATCTGCAATCTTGACATACTATGCAAAACATGTCGGTCAATGGCTGGCCGAGTAGTCGATTGGAGTCAGTCCGAGAAATCAATCGACCTTAAAATCAAAAGAATTTGTACCACTCTTGACCTCAGCGTTGAGCTTGGAAGCGGTTGGATTTGCATATTTCGGCGGAAGCAGATTCTTGGAGAGAGAGGCCGCGATTTCTGAAGCCTGCATTTCGTTGTAACCAGTCGGATATTCGTTGGTAATGTCGTAGGGGTCAGCAAGCTTATCAGAACCTTCGGACTTTTTGGGTTCGAGCTTCTTGTCGTATTTGGCGACCGTGACGTCATATTTCCCCGCCGCTGCACCATCTCCACTCATACGAGTCGTCAACTTGTAAACGCCAGAAGAATCGGTAACGCCAGATGCGGATATGCCGACACCTGGAGTCGTTGGCGTAAAAGCGACAATGGCACCCTCCACTGGTTTGCCTTTTGAAGTTATCGTACCCGATACCGGATAGACAGGCTCCAGATTCTCGCCCGAGCACCCTAAACAAACCAAAAGCAAAAAGGAGCTTAGTTTCCACGGTGACGATTGGCTGATTAGCATTTTCTACCCTACAGATAACTGCCAAGATGGACATAGAAAAATGGCAGTAGGCACTCAGAGCCAGCTGCCAAGAAAGAATTGGATATCGACTCCACTAATCTGGTATCGATGCAACTTCGCCGCCACTCTTTGATCCGAGAGCTCCCCATGCTCCATACATGGATGGCCCTGCAATTGTTTGTCGTGCATTCAGATTGCCTGTATCCACGCTGTTGCTAATAAAGCGGACGGAACCATCGCAAAGTGCTGCATTAACACCACCGGTATGTCGACTCGCAGGGGGAATAACTAAGTGGACAGAATCACCATTAATCCCACCATCAGCACAAGAGGCTGCGTTGGGAGGCAAGACTGTGTTGAAACTCACATACATAGGATTTGCGTCCTGCCAAGCAATTCCAAAGCGAGACTGAATTGCTGAACCTGCCACAAAAAATCTTCCCGCTACCACGGTATTGCATAAGGAAGGAGTGTTGATCAAACCAGTAATTCTCGTATGTGTTCCTAAAACTATCTCGACTTGATTCGCGGTGACAGTCACGGGATTCTCTGCACGGACAGGAGTCGACTGTTGGCAAAGTCGCTCACTCAATGCAATCGTGTTACTCGTTCCGTCGGAGATGTCACCAAACTTATAGCCACGAACGCTCCCTCGCGGGCTAAAAACACCTCTCGCTTGCCCGGACACTCCCGACATCAACCCCTCAACCATGTCTCCTGCACTAAGTGCATAGCTGTTGGTGCGAGTATTGTTTGTGTAACCACTGTCGGAGGGGCATCGCATAAATGCAGGGGATGTATTCCATGGCCCCCAGTTAGCCCATGCGTGTGGGCCATGGGGTGGATTGTTTGCGTCCCCAGCGACAATTTGATTGTACTGATTTCCACCTTCAATGAATGCGAGTAATGGAATGAAAGCGCTTAGTCGACCACGATTGGAATTCATCAGGCCAGTACCTGATGTGCTATTTGTTCCTCCGCTGCGTGTTGGCAAAGACTTAAACGTTGATTCGTAGTTATGCAAAGCCAAACCTAATTGCTTGAGATTGTTGGAGCATTGCATGCGCCGAGCTGCCTCTCGCGCCGCTTGAACGGCTGGAAGAAGCAGGCCAACCAAAATTCCTATGATGGCAATAACTACCAATAGTTCAACAAGTGTGAATCCACGCCGAGTGGAAGCGAAAACAACTTTCTTCATCGCGACGTACTCCCAAAAACGAAAAAACCAATAAAGCGACCCTAGTGTACATTAACAGTCTATTAGAGGGGTCTAAGCCTCGCAAGATGGCGTGATGAGCAAAATTATCTACTAAAAATCGGGATCGATTGCCTGCACTCTCTCAACAGGGGCAGCCAAGAAGCGGATCGTCCATGGCTCGCAAATCCGTGGTGGGTAATCCGTCTGGGAATACGGACCGGATGCCGTTGATAGCCTCTTCTGCGATCTCGATGTGCAGCGATTTCGTCGCTTGGTAAAAGTCGTTAGCCGCTCGTGGAAGCTTGGGGCTTCCGTGCAATGGTTTGTCTGAGACGCACAGCAACGATGCGGATGGAATGCGATATCGAAACCCATTGGCAGCCACGGTTGCTGACTCCATATCAACTCCAATGCTACGACTCGCCTTGAGGTCAGCTAGCTTTCGACTGATTGCCAACTCCCAATTTCGGTCTGCAGTCGTATAAACAACTCCGATACGATAAGGGAGTTTGCGCTCTTCGAGTACGCGTGCCAAGCTTCGGTTGAATAAGAAGCTCGGTGTAACAGGAACGGATCGAGGCAACGTGTCGTCCAGAACATGATCATCGCGCATATAACTGGTGGCTAAAACGAAGTCTCCAATTTCTTGATGGTTTCGGATGCCTGCGCAGTGACCGATCATCAACATGGCGTCGGGACGCAAGACGGCTAAGTGGTCTGTGAAGTTCTTTGCATTGGATGGCCCTACTCCGATATTCACAATCGTGAGGCCGTTGCTATCGGGGGATACTGAATGCAATGTGGGCATCTGGACATCGGGTCTCGATGATTCAATCGAATTCGGATGCAGTTTGCGAAACGCGTCCATATGCATGTGGTAGTTGGTCAAGAAAACAAATCGTTGGAAATCTTCTGCACGGGTGCCGGTGTAATGTTCCAACCGTTCGAGAGAGAGTTCCACGCGTTCCGGCCCAAACAAAAACACTTTTTTTCGGGTCTGATCAAATTCCGATTCGTCGATTGCCGTCAGGAGATTGGGCGAGTTCAAATCGATCCGAGGCTGCGACTGGGTGATCTCAATTTCAGCTCCTTTGGCTGCCAGTTTGTAAAGCTCGCGGCGCAGATACCAGCGATATGCTCCTGGACGAGCTATTTTGCCGGAGATCGTTGGGTTATGTTTTGACCAATGCCGAAGCACGGTCACCTTGGAGTATCTACCATCTTCGTAAAACCGCTCCATCAGCTCGCACGCTTGCTCGATTGCTGCCGCGATATCCTCAGTTTCGGGAGAAATTCGGTAAGTTTCATTCATAGTCGTGAATATTCGAGCCCCTGAACCAATCGAGCGTGCTCGGGTCTTTTTGAGTGTTCAGAATTGGAATTTTTGTTCAAATATCAGCGATTCACGGGGCAAGTACGAAACTTGCAATCGCGCATTACATTCTAGCAAACGACTTCCATCGCAATCATGACGAACGCTGAAATCCAAGAAATCCCCAATCGCTTTGATTTTTCGACTGCATGCGCAGAAATCTATCAAGCTTGGACAACGAATGGTTGCTTTGATGCCAACGTCGATCCCTCGAAAAAACCCTTCACGATCGTCATTCCTCCACCGAACGTTACCGGAGCATTGCATCTAGGCCATGCGTTAAACAACACGATGCAGGATGTTCAAATCCGAATGCACCGAATGATGGGCTTCGAAGCACTGTGGATACCCGGCACGGATCACGCCGGGATCGCCACGCAAGCCGTCGTGGAGAAACGTTTGAAGGAGATCGAAAACAAAACGCGTCACGATCTCGGACGCGAGAAACTCGTTCAGCGAATTTGGGAATGGAAAGACCAATACGAAGCCCGCATTTTGGGGCAACTCAAGAGCATGGGCTGCTCATGCGATTGGCGGCGAACACGCTTCACATTGGACGAACGATGCGCCAAAGCGGTTCGCTCTACATTCTATGATCTCTTTGCCAAGGGGTTAATTTTCCGAGGCAAGCGGTTGGTGAACTGGGACACTTTCTTGCAAACCGCTGTCAGCGACGACGAAGTTTACGCAGCAACGACCAAGGGGCATTTCTGGCACTTGCAGTACCCGATTCTCGATCCGAAACCAGGTGAACCAACGCATGTCACAATAGCAACGACTCGGCCGGAAACGATGTTGGGCGATACGGCCGTCGCCGTGCATCCTAAGCCGACCGAGGCGTTGGCAAAATACGAGCAGGGACTTCGTGAAAGAATTGCGGATGCGAACGCAAAGGACCTTCCCGCCCTTCACTCCCAACTCGAGGAGCTTGAGTCGCGGCGTCGCGATCACCTACCGATTCTGGAGCTACTGGCAAACATGGCTCGGGACGGTCGCAAGATCATGCTACCGATCGTCAATCGAGAGATACCCCTTGTCGCGGATGTTTGGGCCAAACCGGAATTGGGTAGCGGCTGCGTCAAGATCACACCGGCTCACGACCCCAACGATTACGAAGTTGCCACACGGTGCGATCTTCCGTTGCTGAACATCATGAACTCGGACGGTACGCTAAACGAAAATGGTGGTCCCTTTGCGGGAATGTCCATGTCACGCGCACGCGACAAAGTCGTAGCACGAATGGAAGATCTTGGGCTACTCCTCAAAGTCGAAGACCGCGAGATCGAACTAAAGCATAGCGACAGAAGCAAAACTCCGATCGAACCATATCTCGCAGATCAATGGTTTGTCAAAATGGATCAGCTTGCTCAATCGGCAATGGATGCAGTAACCGATGGGCGGGTCAAAATCTATCCACCCCGTTACGCCAACGGATATCTCGATTGGCTTGGGGAAAAGCGTGACTGGCCGGTCGGTCGACAGCTTTGGTGGGGGCATCAAATTCCTATTTGGAGCCGTACGTTCGACGATGCTGCGAAAGCTCACTCGCTGAAGTTCCAAATCGAATCGATGCCTGAGCGCGTTGCTGGACTAATGGTTGCCCACATCGAAGAACCCGCTACGGTGCATGTTTGTGTTCAAGAAGAGGACCGTGGACTTGAAGTGAAACTTGAGTCGCTCGGTCTCACGCGGCAAGAAGACGTTTTGGACACGTGGTTCTCGTCGGCGCTCTGGCCGCACTCGACGCTTGGATGGCCTGATTTGAACGAGGATCTTTCGTACTTCTACCCGACGACGACGCTGATCACGTCACGGGACATTATCACCCTTTGGGTTGCCCGAATGGTGCTCATGGGGCTCAACAATCTGGGCGAAGTACCGTTCCGCGAGGTCTTTATTCACCCCAAGATTCTGGATGGTTATGGCGAAACCATGTCCAAGAGCAAAGGGAACGGTGTCGATCCGATCGATGTCATCGACAAATTTGGTCCAGACGCATTGCGGTTCGGATTAGGATGGCTCTGCACCGAAACGCAAGATGTACGTATGCCTGTCCAATACGAATGTCCACACTGCGAAGCCAAAGTAAATCAGACCAAAGAGAATCGACAAACACCGACGGTCAAGTGTGACAAATGCCATAAACTCTTCTCCACTCAATGGGCAGAGGCTGAACAAGACAAAGCGCATCCGAAAGCACCTGTCGTTAGCGAACGATTCGAACAAGCGCGCAATTTTGTGAATAAACTCTGGAATGCTTCGCGATTCGTCATGATGAATTTGGAAGACTTCGCGTTTGAGAAGCTTTCAACCGAGGACTTGCCATTGGAAGACCAATGGATTCTTTCCCGCTTGGCATCTGTTACGGAACAGATGGAGACGGAACTAAAACAATATCACTATGCCGAGGGTGCCCGAGCGATCTATGACTTCGCATGGGATCACTTCTGCTCGTTATACGTCGAGATGGCAAAGCCACGATTGCAGAATCCGGCAACGAAGCCGCAAGTTCAACGCGTTCTTGCACATGTGCTGGACCGAATGTTGCGATTGCTTCACCCGATCATGCCATTCGTTACCGAAGCGATTTGGACTCAGTTGAATAGGATCACCCGTCAACGCGATTTCATTACCGGCGAAGTTGCCGGAGATTGGATTGTTCGTGCACATTGGCCGGCTGTGGACAAGAGGTTTGTCAATCCGGATGTTGCGAAACAGTTCTCGCACTTCGTTGATTTGATTGGCGCCGTTCGTGAAATTCGTTCTCGACAGAATATTGCTCCCAAGGACCAGGTTGCTTTTTCCGTTCGTTGCAACGACGAGATGAAGCAGTTGCTTTCGCCGATGGCACCGTTTATAGAATCGATGGCCAATGCCACAGCGACTCAGTGGAGTAGCAACCCTACCATGCCAGCCATTCCAGCACAGATTTCTATCCCCGAGATGGATGTATTTGTGGATTTGACGCAGTTCATTGATGTCGCTGCTGAAATCGCTCGCAACGAGAAATTGGAAGCCAATTTGGTCAAGCAGATTCAAGGCAAAGAAGGGCGGTTGGCCAACGAAGCTTTCGTCAGCCGAGCACCTGCCGACATTATTGAAAAGGAGCGGCAAGCGTTATCTGATTTGGCCACACAGTTGGCAGAAGTAAAAGAAGCGATCAACAAGCTTCGAGCACTTTAACCAGAAGCTTGGTGAAACCGAGCTATTTCGGCTCCGTGCTTGCATCCCAACCCGAAGCGTAAGAGCGTAAGCGAGGGACTGGCCGCACAAGCGCGCCCGCGACGGCGTCCCTCTGGGATGCTAGTTGTCCGCGCTTCGGAGAGATGCGACTGCGTGTACAATTAGACCTTTCTTACACTAAACTGCGGTGCGCAATTCAAATTCCTCTCCATCGGAACCTGACTTTCATGACAGTCGTATACCGGAGATCCTTGCTCTCCAACATTCGGAGCCTCACTTGTCTTTTCTTTATCAGCATCGCGATCACGCACAGTGTGTTGGGTGAGAACGTCAATGTTTGGCTTGGAACAGGTCGCAGCCCACAAAGCCGCGGCATCTATCACTGCAAACTTGATACCACCAACGGCAAACTGACAGAACCGAAGCTCGTTGCGGAAATGGAAGGGCCCGGGTTCCTGGCGAAGCATCCGAAACTACCGGTACTGTATGCTGTCGGCGGCATCAAGAATGAACAAGTAGTGGC
>Ga0315899_10007267_pt1 | contig 11897 bp, 7 predicted proteins | sample LakEriMetagenome_2_FD_203518 | JGI IMG/M metagenome (GOLD analysis project Ga0315899, IMG submission 203518) | Freshwater fungal communities from buoy surface, Lake Erie, Ohio, United States - Buoy 4 MA112 | ecosystem: Environmental > Aquatic > Freshwater > Lake | place: USA: Lake Erie, Ohio... | reverse complement strand
GAAGCGCCAAGCGCCGTTGTCGAACCGGTAGCGGGCATTAGTGCCCAGCGTCCGGGCCGCGATGTGGATCGCGTTGCCGGAGAACGTCACGCCACCCCGGCCGGTGGCGCCGATGGTGGTGTCGGGACTGAAGCTCAGCGCCGAACCGCCCGCCACGGTGGGCGTGGGGTTGGTGCCGGTGGTGGCCGAGCGGTTCACGTTGCCGTTCTTGTCCCGGTAATAGGTCGCTTGGCCGCCGAGGGAGAGCACCGAGTTGGGGGTCACGCGCCAATCGGCCTTCAGGCTCGTGGAGTCGCGAGTGTACCACTTTGGAGCGTCGATGATCTGGTGGGTCTGCAGGAACGGCCGGGAGGGCGAGGCGCCCGTGTTCGCGGCGGTGGCGTTCCAGGTCATCCCCGAGATGTTCTGCTCGTTCCACTGCTGCGAGGACAAGCCGGTGAAGACGATGCCGAAGTCCTTGGAGATAGGGAGGGTATAGTCGAAGTCGAAGCCGGGCTTGATCCGGCGCTCGCGCGTGTCGAAGGGAAAGGGCTGGCGCTTCCATTGCAGGCCGTCGCTGCTGGCCGTCATCGTCACGCGGTAGTTGAATTGCGCCCGGCTGCGCTCAAAGGCGCTTTTGCTGACCATATTGACGGTGCCGGAGATGCCGTCGGCCGGATTGGCCGGGGTGGGGACCTTGGTGACCTCGATGCGCGAGGTGTTGTTGATCGAGACCTGAGTGAAGAGGAACGACCGGTTGGCGGCGCTGCCGGAGGCGTTGGCCAATTGGGAGCCGTCCATGGTGACCGCGGTGAGGTTCGGATCGAAGCCGCGGATGGCGACCGCATTGGGTGAGGCGTCCGAATACTCGATGGTCACGCCGGGCAGGAACTTCATGAACTCGGCCACGTTGCCCTCGGCCACGTCCCCGAACGCGTCGGTGGCGACGACGTTCTTGATGTTTGGGGCGAACCGCTGCTCGTTGGTCGCGAGCGCCTCACCCTCGTTGAGCTTGGAGGAGGAGAGCACAAAGGCGTCGAGCTTGACCACGCCGCCCGCGGCCGCGCCGTAGGCCGCTTGGTTGGTGAGGTTGAAGTCCCGGCGCGCTGCCTCGCCCGCCCGCAATTCCACGGTCGCCGTGACCGGATCCAGTCCGGAATAGAAGGCCTCCACGGTCACGCGGCCCGCCGGCAGGGCGGGGAAGCGGAAGGTGCCCGTCTCGTCCGTGAAGGTCGTCTGGTCTGTCCCGCGCACGCTGACCCGCGCATTGTTCAGGAATTGGCCGGTCACCTCGTTCTGGACGCGTCCGCTGAGAGCGGCCGTGCCGCCCGGGGCCTGTGCCAGCAAGGCGCCGGTGAGCAGGAGGAACGTGGCGATCAGACGGCGCCCAAAGGCGCGCGCAGCGACGGGCAGGCCGTCCGGGGGTAGGGTGGTCACAAGAGGAGAAGAGCAATTTCCGGGCCCGATAGTCCAGCGTGATGCTCGGCTGCGGCCGGAAGGCCCTTGCGCGCGATCAGGGCGAGGGACTAGGGATCACGTCGCCGCTTTCCGCCCCTATGCGTTTCCTGCTCCTTCCCTCCCTGCTGCTTCTCCCACTCGGCCTCGCTTGTGCCGGTCAACCAGGGGAGGGCGCTACCGCCGTCACGCTCCGCGTGGGCGCCGCCCGGGCCGACATCACGCCCTCGGTCGAAGTCCGCAACTGGGTCAGCGGTAAGCCTTACGGGGTCGTCCACGATCCGCTGAGCGTGCAGGCATTAGTGCTGGATGATGGGCGCACTAAGGCGGTGCTCCTACGCTGGGATCTGACGGACATCTCGGAGTCGCTCCGGGATGAGGTGCGGGCGCGGGTGGGGCGGGCCCTGAGCATTCCGGGCGGACACATCTTGCTCAACGCGAGCCATACCCACTCCGCGCCTTGGGCGCCGGTGTACCAAGGGGGGCACCGCGGCCGGGAGCGGGATACTTGGTGGGCGATTCGCCATATGCCGGCGCAGAACGACTATCCGCCCTACCGGGCGTGGATGGAACGCTTGCTGGCGGCGGCCGAGGAAGCCTCCCGTGAGGCGGCCGCCGCCGCCGAGCCGGCGCAGCCGTGGATCGGTCGGGTGGGGATCCAAGAGTACCTGTACAATCGACGGCCCCGGGCCCCGTCGTGGGGCGTGGCGGGTAAGCCGCCGGCCGCGATCGGCTACACTCAGGAAGGTTGGGATGCGCACGTCCTGCAGGGGGGGGCAAGCTTCGGTCCGGTAGACCGCACCCTCGCCGTAGTGGCCTTCCGGGCCGCAGGGGGAAAGACGGTGGCGACCGCGTTTAACGCCGCCTGCCATTCCGTCTCCATCTATCCGTTCCAGCCCGGCATCTCGGCGGACTGGCCCGCGCCGGCCGCGGCCGCGCTGACCGCGGCCTTCGGGGGGGAAAGCCTCTTCTTCCAAGGATGCTCGGGCGACATCACCCCGTGGCTGCGGGGGGCGGCGGCCGTCCAGGAGATGGCGACGGGATTGGCCCGGAAAGCGGCGGCGGCGGTGCGTTTCGCGGTGCCTTTGGAGACTTGGCCGCTCCGTTTTGGTCAGGTGAGCGTCGAGTTGCCCCTGCAACCCGCCGCCAAGGAGCGAACCGGCACGGACACCGTGGCCGCGGAAGTCCAAGTGATCGCCTGCGGCCCGCTGGCCTTCGTCACGCTGCCCGGGGAGCCCTTGACGGACCTTGGCGTGGCCATCCGGGAGCAGTCCCCGTTCCCGCAGACGCTCGTGCTCGGCTACAGCAACGGCAACGGCGTCCACTATGTGGGGATGCCGGGCGAGAAGGCGCGGGGCGGCTACGAGATGGGCGTGGCGGGCGCGGGCACGGACGAGTGCGGCGCGCTGCTGGTCGGGGCGGCGACGCGACTTCTCCGGCAGGTGTACGACGAATCCGGCTACCCCCGGCGCTGACCGGGGGGGCGGGGTTAGCCGGACCACTGATCCGGACCCATTCTGGTGCTGGCGGAGCTTAGGGGCTCCCCGATCAACTGAACCTCTCCGGCTTAGAAGCGGACAGTGACGTTCAGTTCCGTCTGCAGGGGGACGACGTAGCTGAAGCGGTAGACGTTCCGGCCGTCGTTCATCGTCGTGAAGCTGGTCTTGCGCAGCTTGCCGTTCTCCAGATCAGTCAAGTTCCGGAAGCCGAGGCGCACGCGCACCTGCTGGTTCCAGACCTTCTGGTCTCGCATCACATAGCCGTGCACGAGGTGGGTGGAGCCGCCGACCATCTCCTGCCCGTTCGGGATCCCGAAGAGGTAGTCGTCGCGCCAGCTGCCGTTGAGCCCGACCCGCACGCCGCGCAGCGGGGCCCAGGTGTCGCGCTGGAAGGCATAGTCAGCGACCCAGCTGGCGGACCAAGGGGAGGCGCGGGGGCCGGCGGGCTTGGTATCGATGTCCAAGGTATCGAGGAGCAGCTTGGCTTCCGTGAGCAGGGTGGGGAGCTCGTTGCCCCGGCGGACGGCGGCCTCGTAGTAGCCGCGGAAGCGGTCGAGGTCTGGCTGGCCCCGGACCTCGGTGCGGGCGAGGGTGAAGCGGAGCTGGAGCCCGCGCACCGGGCGCAGGTTGAGGGTCAGGTCGGCACCGCGGGAGTTCTCGGTCGACTGGTAATTGCGGGCCGCGCTGGCGGTGCCTTCCTCCCCGTACTTGTAGCGCGGGTCGCCCGGAAGGATGTCGTTCGGGTTCATCAGGTCCTCGATCTCCGCGGTGTTAAAATCGACGACGTTGTTCCAGCTGAGCGCGACGTTCTGGCGGTCGATGTCGAAGACCCCGAGGTTCAGGCTGGCCCGGTCCTGCCAGAAGCTGCCCTTCAGACCGACCTCCTTGGTCACGCCGGTGATGGGCGGGAATCGCTCGCGGTCGAAGGTGCGGAGGCCTTGGAAGCGGAAGGATTCCGAATAGACGCCGTACAGGTTCAGGTCCCGCGTCAGCACCACGGTGAGGCCGCCGGTGAAGCTGGTGTTCTCCAGCCGCAGTTGCTGATTCTGGACATATTCGCCGGGGCGCGCCTTGGAGCGGACAGGCGGTTCGATGTCCTCGGCATAGGGGCCGAACTTGCGCGTGCCCTCATACTCGTAATTCCGATTCCAGTCGTGCCGGGCACCGATGAGGGATTGGACGCGCCCATTCAGGTAGCGACCGCTGGCCGAGAGGGCGACCGCGGAGGCCTGGCGCCATTGGGTGCCGTCGGTGGCGCTGGAGCCGGAGGGGAAGAACGCGAGGGACTTCGGGGTGATGTCGGGGGTGGTTGGTAGGTTGGCGGGCTTCATCGCGTCGAACAGCGCGCGCGAATAGAAACGCGGGTCATCGAAGAACAGGCGCAGGCGGACCCGGTCGAGATTGGTGTTCAGGCCCGCGGCCGTGCCCCGGTCGACGTTGCGCGTGTTGAAGGTGTTGAAGCGCCAATTGATCACCTGATCCTCGCGGTACTCCGCGCTGGCGACGAATAGCTGCTGCATCCACTTCCAGCGGTCGAACTTGTATACCGCGGTACCGCGGAATGAATCCACGATGTTGCCAAAGCGCTTCTCATCGAGCTCCGACTCGACGAATGGCCGGCCGTCCACGTCGATGCTAATGGTGCTGGAGAAGGAGTTGTCGTTCCGGATGGCCTTCTGTTTCTGGTGGTTATACGCGAGTTCGAGGCCGACGGGGCCGAGGCGCTGCTCGAGGGTGAAGGTATAGGTGTGGAAAGGCCGGTTTTGACGATCAAAGGAGCCGCGGAGGTTGTAATGCTTCGGATAGCCGGCGTACCGCCGCGTCCCGATCACCGCGCCCGCGGCGTTGCGCATCGTCACATCGAAGTAGTCGCCCTCGACGAGGGACGGTGAGCCGCCGATCGGCCCGTTGGAGCGGTCCGCGGCGGGAAGGTTGGCGCGGACTATCCACTGCCCGTCAGAGGTGTAGTAGAGGCGATCCGAGGTGTACGCGCGGGAGCGGGCGGAAATCTCGCGGATGGTCACCCCGCCGAAGCCGCGGACGTTCTCGAAGTCCCCGCGCTCGTACTCGAGTCGTATGAGGGTCTGCGGCAGCGGCTGCCAGGTGGTGGTCAGGGTCTCGCCCTCCAATTGGAAGGTCGAGGCATCCTGGAAGGTCCGCTCCTGCCGGCGCACGGCGTTGAGGCGGAGGGCGAGCCCGTCGCGCAGCTTCCGGTTGTAATCGAGCTGGAAGCGGTAGGCGCCGTCGCTGTTATAAGCCGCGAATAGCGTGCCGAAGGTCTTCATAATGGCCCGCTTGGTGAAGACGGAGGCCTGGCCGCCCGGCTCGACGTCACCGAAGATCAGCGAATTGGAGCCTTTGCCGAAGTCGATTCGCTCGACGTTGTAGGTGTCGCTGGGCACGTACCAGCGGAAGTAGTTGCGGGTGGCCGTGGAGCCCGAGAGGCCGCGGAAGGCAATCGTGCCACCTTGGTTGTCGTTCTCCAAGGTCGGAGGGGCATAGGCGTTGGCCACGAAGTTCGCCACTTCGTCCGCCGTGTACAGACCCAGGTCCTCGATGAAGTCGGACGTGATCGCGTCGATGTTTACCGGCACGTCCTTGAGCGCCTGCTTGGTGCGGGTCGCGGAGAGCGTCTCGTTGGCGGACCAGCCGGTCTCCCGCTCCGTCGCGATGATAAACGGGGACAGGGTCACGGTCTCCTCGCGCGAGGGCGGGGCCGCCGGCGCAGGAGGACGGGTCTGGGCGAGACTGTTGGCCGATGGTAGGACGAGGACCGCGCAGAGCAGCGCGGGGACCGGGCGAAAGGCGGCGAGGGGCATACGGTGGGGATCAGGGTGTCGGGAGTTGGGTGCGGTGCGATCAAGAACCTGTAATCCCGTTTTGCAAAGCGCCTTTCGCTGTCCGGGCGGTCAGCGCCGTCCGGGATTGAATCCGCTCCTGCACTCGGGCAGGGCATCCCGCGATGAACACCCTGATGGCGGAGGCGATGCGGTGGTTTGGACCCGGCGATTCGGTCTCCCTCGCGGAGATTCGCCAGACCGGCGCCACGGTGGTCTACTCCGCGTTGCACGACATTCCGGCCGGCGAGGCCTGGCCAGTCGAAGCCATCCGGGCGCGGCAGGAGATCGTCGCCGCCGCCGGACTAAGCTGGGATGTTGTTGAGTCCGTGCCCGTGTCGGAGGCGATCAAGACGGGCACGGGGGAGTGTGCGCGGCACCTAGACAACTACCGCACGACGCTCGCGCGCCTCGGCGCGGCGGGCATCCGCGTCATCGTGTACAATTTTATGCCGGTGCTCGACTGGGTGCGCACCGATCTGGCCTATCTGCTGCCGGATGGGCGGGAGGCGTTGCGCTACGAGCCGTGGCGGTTCTGCGCGTTCGATGTCCACGCGCTGCGTCGCCCGGGGGCGGAGCGGGACTGGAGCCCGCAAGTGCTTGAGCAAGCGGCCCGCGGTTGGCGCGAACTGGGCGCCGTGGGCCAAGACGAGCTGACCCGCCAGACCTTGGACCTTTTCCCGGGGGTACGGCTAGGACTGTCTCTGGATGATCTCCGTGCGATGTTGGCTTGCCACGCTGGGGTGGGGCCGGAGGGGCTCCGGCGGCGTTTGGCGGTGTTTCTGGAGGCGGTGCTGCCGGCGGCGGAGGCGGCTGGGGTGCGCCTAGCGATCCATCCCGATGACCCGCCCTTTCCGGTCCTGGGGCTGCCGCGCATCGTGTCCACGGCGGCCGACCTGAGGGCGATCGTCGGCCTGTCGGCTTCCCCCGCCAACGGGGTCTGCTTTTGCACCGGCTCGCTGGGAGTGCGGCCGGAGACGGATCTGCCGGATCTCGTGCGCCAACTGGGCCCGCGGATCCACGCGGCCCACCTGCGGAGTGTGACGCGGGAGCTGGGCGGGGCGTTCCACGAGTCTGGCCATCTGGAGGGGGATGTGGACCTGCCCCCGGTCGTGGTCGCGTTGCTGGTGGAGCAGGCGCGGCGGCGCTCGGAGGGCCGGCCCGACTGGAGGATCTCGTTCCGGCCGGACCACGGGCACCGGATGCTCGATGATTTCCGGCGGCCGGCGCCGGCCTGCCCCGGTTATCCGTTGATCGGCCGGCTCCGGGGGCTTGCGGAACTGCGGGGCTTGCAAAGGGGACTGGCCCACGCGGCGGCCGGCTGATTTCCGTCGTGCAAAATACGCCAATCCCGTCCGTGCTGCCGCCGTTGCTTATGAAGACCCACCTGCTCCTTACCCTCTGCCTCCCGCTGGCCGCCTTTGGGGCCGCCGCCGACAACAAGCCCCATCCGGTCGGCTACGATGACACGCCGCTGATCCCTGGCACCCAGTGGAAGGTCCACGATATCGCGCGTCCCGCTCCGCCGGTCGTCGCTCCGTCGGGTCGGCCGGGCGGGGCGCCCTCCGACGCCATCGTCCTGTTCGATGGCACCAGCACCTCGCAGTTTTATGCCAAGAAGAAGGATGTCCCGGGTAAGCACCCCTCCCCCTGGAAAATCGAGAACGGGGAATTGCTGGTCGAGGGCGGCGATTGCTGGACCCACCTGGAGTTCGCGAGCTGCCAGCTGCACCTCGAGTGGAAGAGCGAGCCGCACACCAAGGGCAATTCCCAGAAGAAGGGCAACGGCGGCGTGTTCTTTATGGACCGCTACGAGAGCCAGATCTTGGATTGCGACAATAACCCCACCTATGCGGACGGGATGGCGGGTTCGGTCTATGGCCAGACGCCCCCAATGGTGAACGCGGTGCGCAAGGCGGGCGAGTGGCAGACCTATGACATCGTCTTCACGGCTCCGAAGCTGAAGGACGGCAAGGTGGTAGAGCCGGCGCGGATCACGACGTTCATCAATGGAATCTTGGTGCAGAACAATACCACCATTATGGGCCCGACGCTCCACAAGAAGGCTACGTCGTGGACGGGGATGTTCCCCGAGAAGGCCTCCCTGCGGTTCCAGGACCACAAGAACGAACCGCCCGTGCGCTTACGTAACATCTGGGTGCGCCCGCTGCCCTGATCGGGCGGAGGGATCCTAAAAGTAGAACGCCGCGGCCCCTCTGCGGGACCGCGGCGTCGGAATCGGATCAGTTCCGTCCCGGCTTGAGCGTCTTGCCGGAGCGGCTTTCGACGAATTCGCGGATCACGGCCATCCGCTCCCGCTGCCGGTGCTCCTGTTCGATTTCGTCGACGGTGCGGATGGACTCGTGGCGGGCCATCGCGCGGCGCATTTTGTTGAGGGCTAGGTATTCGAGCTGGCGGATCCGCTCCCGGGTCACCTTGAAGCGGCGGCCGACCTCTTCCAGCGTGAGCTCGTCCCGGCCTTCGAGCCCAAACCGAAGCCGGATGATCTCGGCCTCGCGGGGATCGAGCGAGTTGATCATCGCGTGGAGGTCTTGATTGAGGTTCTTCTCGCGGAGCCCTTCGTGCGGGTCGAGGGCGTTCTCGTCGCCGACGATCTCGCCGAAGGTAGCTGAATCACTCTCGTCGCCCACGGGGGCGTCGAGCGAGGCCGGACGTACGCTGACCGACTTGAGGTGGGCCACCTTGGCGGTGGGCACCTGCAGCTCGATCGCCAACTCCTCGTCGCTGGGTTCGCGGCCCAACTGTTCGGTCAGCTGCATCGCCGTGCGCCGCATCTTGGAGATCTTGTCGACCAGGTGGACGGGCAGCCGGATGGTCTTTCCCTGATTGGCGAGCGCGCGCTTGATCGATTGTTTGATCCACCAGGCAGCGTACGTCGAGAGCTTGCCGCCCTTGCGGGGGTCAAAGCGCTCCACAGCCTTCACGAGGCCGATGTTGCCTTCGCTGATCAGGTCAAGGAGGGGCAGGCCGAAGTCCTTGTAGTCCATCGCGATCTTCACCACGAGGCGAAGGTTCGCGGAGATCATATGGTCGCGGGCGGCCTTGTCCCCGCGCCGGATCCGGCGAGCTAGGGTGACTTCTTCGTCGATCGTCAGCAGGGGGGTCTTGGCGATCTCCTGCAGGTAGAGCTGGAGGTTGCTGCGTTCGCCGTGGGGGATCGGGGCCGCGGCGGCGGCGGGTTCGTTGCGTTCGAGGAAGGAGGGCGGCGCGTCCTGCGCCGGAGCGGCGAGAACGGTGGTCGCGGTCGAGGAGTCAGTGCCGGCCGAATCATCCGTGGCACCGAGAGAACGGGACGTCTTGTGCTTCGTGGGCATAGCGGGAATGGAGGTTGAGAGACAGAAAGAGCGGGGAGCGGTGGGTGTACCGTGCTCAGCAAGCCGCGTTCCAGTCTGCTACGGGCCAATTCCCGGGTAGGATGCGCGCGGGGCTCGATATTTCGGGACAGTTTGGCGCGTGCGGTGTGCCGGCAAGCGGGCGGCACCGGGCGATCTGTCGCACTTGACAAGTTTGCCTGCGCCCGGAGGCGGATTCGATGAACGGCGGCGACCAGTAGCGGCGGCGCGAATTCTGTCACGCACTTGTAACCTATTCGCCGTCAATAGGCTCGACGCCTGGCGGGGCGCCTTGGAGGTTGCCGCCAATGCAGGACTGGATCACTGGCTTTGCCGGACTGGGCCTCTTGTTCATCGGTCTGCGGATGGTTGGCGCGGAGGTGCAACAACTGGCGGGCGGGCGCGCGCGTGCGTGGATCGCGGCGACGTTGCTGCGGCCGGTGGCGCCTCAGGTGGTGGGGATGATATCGGGTGCCTGCTCCCAATCGGCGGGCGCGGTGACCTTTGCGGCGGCGGGGTTAGTGGCCGCCGGGGCGGCGACGCTGGGTCAGGCCCTGCCCCTGCTGCCGTGGTCTAGCGTGGGCACTTCCCTGTTGGTGCTGGCGGCGGCGATCGACCTGCGCCTGATGGCGTTCGTGCTTTTTGGCTCTGTGGGCTGCGCGTTGTTGCTTCAAGTCGACCGGCGCGCTCGACTGCGGCCCGCGCTTTACGGGCTGCTGGGGCTCGGACTCTTGCTTTTCGGGGTGGGCTTGCTGAAGACGGCGGTAAACGGCCTCAAGGCGGATCCTCAGGTGGTGGCGGTGCTGGTGGTAGCGGGAGGCAGCTTCAGCTTCGCCCTACTTCTCGGCGTGGTTTCCGGTGGACTCCTGCAATCAGCCCAGGTCGCCACGGTGCTGCTCTTGCCCCTAGTGCAGACCGGCCTGCTAGATCTGACGCCGGTGGCGGCCGTGATTTATGGCGCCTGCCTCGGCACGGGTTTTGGCCGGCTCTTCGTCGCGGGTTCGATGGATCTGGCCAGTCGCCGGCTGACCTTGGCTGGAGCCTTGGTTCGGGTGGTCGGTACCGTGATCCTCATTTTGCTCCACTTGGTCGAGGTCCACGCAGGAGTGCCGTTATTGCTGGCGCTGGTGCAGCTAGCCGCGGTGGATCTCGGCCTGCAGGTTGGACTGCTGTACCTTGTTTCCCAGGTGATGATTGCGCTCGCCGGGGAGGCGGTGGGTCCGGCTCTGGCAGCGCGGGCCGTTCGTTGGTTACCGGATCCGCAAGGGAGGGAGCCGGCTGCGCTACGACCCGCGCACGTGCCGACGGGCGAGGTGCGGGATCCAGCTGGCGCCTACCTGCTGTGCCAACTCGAGTGGACCCGGTTGGCGGCCTTTCTGCCGCATTACCTCGACGACTTGCTCGCTCCGGAAGAACGGTCGGCGGAAGCGTTCAGCCTGGCGCGCCGGCACGCCGGTAGCACGACGATCCTTTCCGCGCTGGAGAGCTACTTGGTTGGGGCACTTCGGGCGGAGCCATCGGCAGGCGACCTCGAGGCGCTGGTGCGCCTTCGAACCCGCGTCTCGCTCCTGCGCGCCCTGCAGGCGTCGCTACACGGCTTCGCCCAAGACGTGGCTGCCCTACCGGCGATGGAGCGACCCGCGCGGGTCGAGCGGTTGGTGCACGGCCTGCACGCGGTCCTTGGCGTCGCCGCAGAGGCGCTGGGCCCGCGGGCCACGGAGGAGGATCGGCGCACCCTACGGTCGATCACCTCGGAGCGGGGTTCCTTGATGGACCAAGTCCGGCAGTCCTTGCTTGAGCCGGACGGCCGGAAGGTCAGTGCCGAGCACCTGGTTGACGCTACGCTCCACTTTGAGAAGTGCCTTTGGCTGCTTCGCCGGCTGGCCGAGGACGGGACGGCGGGGGCGGAGTGAGCGACCGTTAAGGCACGACGAAGGGGGCGAAGAACGCGGCCTGCGCTGGCGGATAGCGGCCGATGAGGCGTACGCCGTCATCCAGTTGCTCCTCGCTCTGCACGTGGCCCACTGCGTGGAGGCGCGCGATGACGTCGTAGCGGGAGTGGGGGACCATCAGCTCGGTAACGGCGTGCGCCTCGGCGATGCGTTCGAGGCAGCGTTCCTCGAGGGCCTCGAGTCCTTCCCGGGAGCGGGCGCTCACCAGCAGGGCGCCTGGCTCCAGTTGCCGGGCGCGAGCGAGCATCGCCGGGGTGGCCGCGTCGACCTTGTTGAACACGGTGATGATCGGCCGCCCGGCTGCGCCCAGTTCCGCTAGGACCCCAAGGGTGGTCGCGTGGTGGTGCTCGAAGTGGGGGCTGGTCACGTCGAGGACGTGGATCAGGAAGTCGGCGATCACGACCTCCTCGAGAGTCGCCTTGAAGGCCTCGATGAGGCCGTGGGGCAGGCGACGGATGAAACCGACGGTATCGGTGACGAGCAGCTTCTGGTTGCCGCGGAGCGCTAGCTGGCGGGTGGTGGGATCGAGAGTCGCGAAGAGCTTGTCGGCCGCGAGGACGTGGGCTCCAGTCAAAGTGTTCAGCAGGGTAGATTTACCGGCATTCGTGTAGCCGACGATGGCGCAGGTCGGGACGGGCACGCGCTGCCGCCGGCGGCGCTGTACATCGCGTTGGCGGACGACGGCGGCCAGTTCTGCCTTCAAGTGGGTAATGCGGTCGCGCACGATCCGGCGATCCTGCTCCAGCTGGGTTTCGCCCTCGCCGCCCATCGCGCCCTTGCCGCGTTGTCGGGAAAGGTGGGTCCAGGCGCGGGTTAGACGGG
>Ga0315899_10007266_pt1 | contig 11898 bp, 8 predicted proteins | sample LakEriMetagenome_2_FD_203518 | JGI IMG/M metagenome (GOLD analysis project Ga0315899, IMG submission 203518) | Freshwater fungal communities from buoy surface, Lake Erie, Ohio, United States - Buoy 4 MA112 | ecosystem: Environmental > Aquatic > Freshwater > Lake | place: USA: Lake Erie, Ohio... | reverse complement strand
CGAATACTCATTCGGAGAAGGTAATCATGTTCATTTTCTCAACTTCACAATCAGAGACCGTGTGGGTCATGAAACGGAAATCAGCCGAAAGGAAATTATGCTGCTGAAACTGCTAATTCAACGAAAAGGTGAAGTGGTTAGTCGCGAGGAAATACTGGAGAAAATCTGGGGGTATGATGTATTCCCTAGTACAAGAACAATTGATAATTACATACTCGCTTTCCGCAAGTACTTCGAGTCAGATTCTCGCCACCCCAAACACTTTCATTCTGTGCGCGGTGTAGGTTATCGATTCACGGATTAATCCTTTTGCATAGCTCGTTTTACCTCGTCGACTATTTTTTCTGCTGAAATAGTTGCGCCTTTTTTCTGCTGACTCAAATAAAGTTTCCATGCGATGGTTTCAGCGGTTTGTCCTAGTGTTTCCGACCGGAAATTGCTGGCTGTTTTGTTTAGAAGGAAAATTCCTCCGGCGCAAACCGCCATTCCGATTCCGCTAAAAAACCAGTCCATCCCTATTCCCAGTGGTATAAAAGCGAAAAACAGAAAGGTAAGTAGGCCATTGAGAAAAGAATTTGGCTTGAGAATATCCAATTCCAAACCGCTCTCTTTTGACCATTCCCTCACCTTGATTCTTCGGCCTGTTGCAGGTATCAGATCATTCATTTTAGCATCCAGGTGAATGCTTGCAGCGCTTACTCCGAGGTTTAATAAGCCTTTCTGAAGCATCGCAAATACTTTTTCTGTAGTCCACTCCCCTGTCAACTCATCTAAATAGCGTTGAACGAGCAAGTCGGACAAACTCGATGCGGAGTAAGACTTTTCAATGTAATCAGCCGGATTAACAGAACAGTTGAAACGACTATTCAGCTCCTTGATGAGCTTTTCTATTTGAGATGGATTGTACAGTTCAGTCATAAGAATAGGAATGGCGCAAAAATAGTCGGCGGCCCCCGTTTTAGACACCCTTTTTCAGATTACACACAAGCCAGCGGACTATCCTTTTCTCTTTGAAAAAGAGCGATTTACGATTTTACCAAGAAAAACAGGCAACCCTCCCTTAACACAATCGTCATATACATGGTTGCGCAGTTTTTCCAGGACTGCGTTGGTTTCAAAATTTTCCTTGCAGGTTTAAAGAAAAGGGGTTCGACGTGAATCCCTTTTTTTTTTGCTTAACCGGAGGACCAGTAAAACTATTTCTACCCCTATAAATATTTGTAGACCGCGTAAGGCGAAGAACAAGCGGCGTAATTCCGTGTGTTATACTTTAGAATAAAGCTAGTAGCTTAGCTCTTTGAATATTCTAATATAAATTTTGATGAACTCATTAAGTCTTGATCAAAGAGCTGTCATGCCCAGCATTAAACTCTTAGTTGCTTGTTTTTCTTTTCTTTTTTTATATGGGCAGGGGGTATCACAATGTTGGAATTCGTTGGCGTTCCAATCAGACTCTACGGCCTCCATTTTTGCCATTAGAAATGACAATACACTTTGGAACATCCGCGACAATGTTCAGATTGGAAATGCCGATAATTGGCAGACCTGCTTTGTTGGTTCCCCTTTTAATTATGCAATTGCTTTGGATGGAACTCTCTGGGCCTTTGGAGATACCTATAATGAAAATCCTTCAACGGAATTCTTTCAAGTTTCAACGTTTACCTGGAATGAAATAGGAACTTCATATGGTGAAACTACCGCTATTCGATCAGACAGCACATTGTGGTATTGGGATATCACTTGGTCTGAATCTGGATATACATTAACGGAGATGCAACAAATAGGACTGGATCATGACTGGAAAAGCCTTTCTGTTAATTTCAGTTATGTCAGTGCCATAAAGGGGGATGGAACTCTTTGGTCGGGTAATCCCGGCTCTCCCTTAGATCAGTATGGGAGTGAAAGTGATTGGAGATCCAATGAAAATGGTTGGGCCATCAAAGAAAATGGAACACTTTGGTCTTTAGGTGCGAACGCCACCCAGATAGGTAATGATAATGATTGGCTTACCGTTGTTGCACCTGTTTGGAGTTATTATATACACGCTTTAAAAACAGATGGCACAGTATGGTTTTGGCCAGGTGATTTCGATCCTTCCAACGATCCAATTCAAGTATCATCCATTTCTAATTGTGCTCAATTGAGTGGCGATATATTCATGGCATATGAACAGGCTGTAACATACCTTGATACATCTGGAAATATTTGGATCGGTACAAACTCTGATTTTGCGCCATGCGGCGAAACAATAAATTGTCCGGATGACCTCGTCATCGCCCCAGCCGTTTATCAAGCTTCTTCCGGTGATACTGCCCTATTACAGGTGGCTACGGACATGGAAAATGCTTCATTCATTTGGCAATGTGACTTCGGTTTAGGATATCAAAACTTATTGAATTACGGAAGTTATTCCGGCGTTTATACCAATCAACTTCAAATAAGCAATATTCAGCTGAGCGAGCATGAGCGCACCTTCCGCGTCATTGCTACAAACGGCAACTGCACTGACACATCTAACGTCGCAGTACTGATGTTGACCGACACATGCATTACAACTGTTATTGATACTATTTATACACAGGTAATGATATACGATACTTTAACAACTTTAATTTCAGTTACTGACACACTAATAATTTCAACAGCAATTTCTGATGTCAATTCCAGTATCAATATAAATATTCTTAGAGTATATCCAAATCCCACCAATGCCTTCCTGAATATTGATTATGGAAATTACGAGCTCATGAGTGATTGCGAATTACAAATAGTAAATTCAATAGGCGAACTAGTTTTTCAAACAGAAATTATTCAACAAAGTGATACGCTCGATTTAAGCCAATGGGGAGGCAGTGGATTATACATACTCACCATAACCAATCCTGCAGGAGCAGTGATAGCAACAAAACAAATCATACTGGAATGATTTGTCGGATAATATAATCCCTCTATTCAGGGTTACATCAAGGTACTAAACCGGAGTTGAGTTTGGAAACGCTCAATTCTAGGTTTATTCTTATGACTTTCTATCCATCATTTTGTTCATACCCATCATTTGCTTCATCACCTTTTCCATGCCATCGGGTGAGCCATCGAGAAAGATAATGTTGCCCTTGCCGTATTCAGCGAAGTTCTTGACGGCTTCTGTCCACATGCTAAACATGATAACGGATGTGTCCAGATTCGCCTGCTGCATTTCTCGCGCAGCATTCTGCATACCACGCGCTACCTCTTCACGGAAGAGTGCAACACCCTGCCCTCGCATTTGAGCTGCTTCCCGCTCGGCTTGTGCAGCTATCTTGATGGCATTTCCTTCTGCCTCAGCGGCTTTTGTTTTCGTGATTAGCAATGCCTGACCCTCGTTTTCGGCAGCTGCCTTGAGGTTGTTGGAAGCAACTACCTGAGCCATTGATTTGATGATGGCTTCATCGAATGTTATATCATTAATCTGTAAATCCTGAAGATGATACCCCCACTCTTCTAATCGGTTGTCGATTTCTGCCTTCACGTGCTCTACAATTTCATTGCGTAAACCGAGTACTTCTGCTTGTCTTTTTGTGGCTACGAAAGCACGAATGGTTCCTTCAATTGTGCGCACCAAGGCTTGCATCAAGCTGCGTTCATCAATGAATTTAAATGCTACTCGTTTGATGACCTCTTCTTCTCCGCTCATAACAGAATACAGCAGCATCGACTTAAAGTACACATTGGCCTGATCGAATGTTACTGCCTGGAATTCCATCTCGACGCTGCGATTCTGGGTGCTAATTTTCTTGAAAACAACTTCAATAAAAGGAATGGTAAAATTGAGGCCGGGAGAAAGTACGCGGCGATACTTTCCAAAAACAGTTACTACCCCCATCATACCTTGCTGAATTACAACGAATGATTTGAAAAGTAAGAGAGCTACAACAATGATGGCAATTAAATTTCCGGTGATGAACTGCATGGCAAAATGGTATTGGTTACTTATATGAAAGACGAAAGTAGATGAAAGCCCATGCGCTCACTATTTATTCTTTAAGAAATGAGAAAGCAGGGCAATGGCTCTGCCTCGATGGCTGATGGTGTTCTTCATGTCCATGGTCATTTCTGCAAAGGTCACATTGGCTCCTTCTGGTCTGAAAATAGGATCATAACCGAAACCGTCTGTGCCTTGACGTTGCTCCATAATCTCGCCTCTCACAACTCCTTCAAAGAGAAATTCCTCGCCTCCGCTTATGAGACAAATTACAGTTCTGAATTGTGCCGTACGATTCGATTTTCCGTGGAGATTGGTGAGGAGTAAATCCATGTTATGCTCGGAATTTCGCTGAGGTCCTGCATAGCGTGCTGAATAGACGCCCGGTGCACCATCTAGCGCATCGACTTCCAGTCCGGTATCGTCGGCAAAGCAATCGACCTTGTAATTATCCCAAACATAGCGGGCCTTCATTCGAGCATTTTCTTCCAGTGTCTCCCCGGTTTCAGGTATGTCTTCATTACAACCGATAGCTCGCAAACTCTTTAACCGAATGTCACCACCCAACTTATGCTCCACCTCCAACACCTTGTTTTCATTGGCACTTGCAAAAACCAGCTCCATATTTTAATCCTTTATTTGTTTGATTTTACCGCTTGAAGTTCGCTCAAGTGTTTGTACTACGATAATTTGCTTTGGCACCTCGTATCGTTCTAAAGCTGCACTCATTCGTTCCATCAGTTTCATCTCATCAATTGGTGATTCACTCTCGATATAGAGTACTAATCGACGACCCAGAACATTATCCGGAAGTGAGTTTACATGATAAGGACGATCCAAGAAAGGCTCCAGCTTTCTTTCAATTGTCTCTGCAAATAGCTTCACTCCGCCACTATTGATCACTCTGTCATGGCGTCCTTTGTAATAAAATTCTTTAGGCCCCAGCAGCTGCACTACATCTTGTGTTTGTATGATTTCCGGGTGTATATGAGGAGCGGAAATTTGCAGTCGTTGTTCTCCGTCAACCGATAATTGAACGCCTACCAATGCCACAAATGGTATCCGCTCGGAACTTAATTTTCTTACAGCAATGTGGCTAAGTGTTTCAGCCATTCCATATGTTTCAAATACGTTGTCGCAGTATGATGCCAGTCGCTCACGCAAAGCGTCAGGAACAGCAGCTCCGCCTACGATGACAGACCCGAATTGCGACAGCATCTTCAGCTGTTCGTTGTTTAACGTTGCCAGCTGCATAGGAGTAAAAGCGGCAAAGTCGAACGGTTGGTTTACCATACTCAGCGGCTGGGCATTAGCCATGATCGAAGTAAGGCTCCACCCTTGCGTCATGGCACGAACCAACATCATTTTACCCGCTATATATGAAGCCGGTAGTGCTAATAGGGCCGAAGTTCCGCTGTGGCAGCGAAAGAAGTTAGCCGTCATGGATGCACTCGCTTCCATGGCTGATTTCGTTGTCTGCCAAACGGTTGGCTCGCCCGAGGAGCCTGATGTTTGAACTTCAATGGTTTCCTCTGTATTAAGCCATTCGCGCATGAATAGTATAGCAGGGCGCTCCCACTCCGGAAATGTTCCTTGAATGAAAGAGGTGATTTCCTGCGCGGAAATGCCGTTGTAAGAAAAACGCGGATGGATTCTCATTTCTGCAATTGCTTTAGGTTCCACTGCAGATCAGAATCGAATCGCAAATAGCCGGCTTTAGCGACCCAGGGAGAAGGAATATTATTGGAGAACAAGGATCCGGTTCCCAATCCTTGCGGCATGGATACGTTCTTGGTCATTATCCATTGTGTAATGGCATTCAGGCCAATATTCGATTCTAGGGCCGATGTCGCCCACCAACCAATTTTACGCTTTTCGGCCAATTCAATCCATTCGTCACAACCGCTAAATGCGCCGTGGAGCGTAGGCTTCAGAATGAGGTAATGAGGTTTAATCGCATCGAGTAGCGACTCCTTTTCAAGGGGGGTATGAATACCAATAAGCTCTTCGTCAAGGGCAATTGCGATTGGTGTTTTCTCAACCAACTGCGCCATCTCATCAGCCATACCGGCTTTAATGGGTTGTTCAATCGAGTGAATTCTATGCGTAGATAACCGATCCAGTTTCTCCAGCGCCTCCTGTGAACTGAATGCCCCATTGGCATCTAGCCGAATCTCCAGGTCGTTTAAGTGGAATTCACTCCTCACCTGTCGCAGTAACTGTATCTCTTCTTCAAAATCGAGAGCTCCAACTTTGAATTTAATGGTCGTAAACCCCTCTTCTACTTTTTGCCTGCATTCCTGCAGCATCGAGCGCGCGTCCGACATCCAAACCAAACCATTAATGGGAACAGCCTTTGAAAGATCTGCTTCGAAAGGCATTAACCGGCCTCCATTGACTAAATCACGCAAGGCGCATTCAAGGGCAAATTTTAAGGAAGAAAATTGAGCCATTGTAGCCGCCATGCTCTCAGGATTGCCGAGAAGTGAGGACCAATTTGCAATGGTTCGTTCTAACTCCGGTTTCGCTTCAGGACTGAGTCCCCAGATTGGAGCACATTCACCCATACCAACTACATCATTGTCGGAGGAACGAGCGATAAGGTAGTACACCTCGCGTTCGGTCATGACATTGCGCGAGGTTTTAGCAGGGGTTTTAAAAAATAGGGTATGATGCTGAAAACGAAAGCTCATTTTTTAGCAGATCCTGAAATACGCTTGATGATGTATTCCATAGGTCCCTGTTCTGTGATCTTTTTACGCCAAAGAAAAGGAAGATAGAATGTGAGCGTGGTAGCCAAAATAACGTACAAAATCAAGGCAATCCTTTTCGAGAAAAATTCAACATTGGTAGCGGTCAGCGTAATTACTCCCACCAACGTGTAGAAGAGCACTACACTGTACTTCATTGAAGAAATTGTTTGAACAAACTTGAGGATTTTAGGCGAGCTCAGTTTACGGAAGAAAAAGATAGTCGCATTCAGAATAACTATTGAGGTGCCAATGCCATAGAGACAAAAAGCGGGGAAAAGCAAGCGAACATTCATGATGAAGATATCAGAACGTCTTAATAGTAACGCGTCAGTATCGAGGACCTTAGTGTAACGATTAACGAGCCAAGCACCACCAATCAAAACCACACCAATGACACTTGATGGAGGAAGCCACCCTTTCGGCCTAACGTCGGTGCGACCGAAAATGAGGCCTGCGAAAAAGAAAATTACCCAAGGAAGTAAAGAATAATATCCATTGAAAAACAGAAATCCTAGCCCGTTGTAGATTTCCCCACCGCCAAGCGAAGGAAGTGTATAGGTTGTATGTGCGGGAACATCCAGGAATAAAAGGGTTATTCCGAACACAATGGTCAGTAAGGTTATAACACGGATGAGAACATTGTTCCATTGGGCAACGAAGGGAATTACCAAAAACATCATGCCTGAGGCTACAAACATGTTCATGGGCCAAATGGAACAAAACAAAAGCCCGGTAAGGAGCAAAACCGACCCTCTCTTCCCCGAATAACTCAGTAATTTACGATTGCTTATTCGGCGATCGCGCATAGTGAGTGTTACAGTAAACCCATTCAAAAAGAAGAAAAGTGCTGGAAACACATCGAAAATCACATTGAACTTTGTGTGAGTCAATGAGTTTTGAACGAGGTCTCCGATAGTGTAAGTAAATCCATATAAGACACAACCAACTAGAGCTATTACATAGCTTACATCTATACCAATGAGTCGATTCGAGTGGGTTGCCATATTTCCAAGTTGCGCCCGCGAATATAAACACTTAGCGGGGTTGGCCCGAATAAAGAGAGTCTAAAACTGCTTTAGCTAAATGCGGACGGTAATGCGATCGCTCGTAGTATCCTTCATGACTGGAAGTGAGTGGATTGATGCCCGAAAAGTCGTGAACGGATGTTTCTCCAAAAAGAGATTGCAAAAGCTGAACGTCATCCTTTGACATGTGTATTTGATTGAATAGTGGACTAATAACAACCTGCACATTGCACGAGGATTTCTGTAATATTCTCGCAATTTCAGATAACTGCACTTTCATCTTTTTATTAATGACAGGAGCTGAAAACCTCACCTGGCCATCACGCTGTGGTTGAAATTTCTTCAATCGATCGCTGTTGTAATACTCTCCTCTAGCTGCGAGATCTTCGAAATGCTTGTATTGAAGCTCATTGGTCAAAGGATTATAACTAAAGGGCTTGTCATCCAATAAATTCAGTTGTGACATGTATGGTTTTGCTATGCCTGTATAGCTGTAATCGAGGAATGCCCGTAGAAACTTTCGATCTAAAAAGGCCATGAAATGACTGCTTTGGAAGGTCAGCCACTTTGCTGGTCCCACCACGATAGGATCTTCCATATAGAGGTGTTCATTCAATAATGAATAAGGTCGGAAAATATCGACATCCAAAATGAGCAACACATGCTTAAAATCGACCTTGTTCCGCTCTAAAAACTCCACCTTGTGAAGAATGCCTTCCAGCGTCTCCGCTGATGCGTCGAAGTGAAAACAGCTGGCATCGTCCGGTAAATGAGTTTTCCAGTCGTCAATCTGGTAAAACATCGAACGAGAGCTACCGAAAATGAACGAATTGTAGTGTATGCTATCGTTGTAATACATAAATGTCCCTGCGCTCACTCGGTTTTGATTGAGGGGTACGCTAAGAGCCTTTCCGCCCGGTTTGTAATTTGAGTATCTCCTAATTACCTTAAAGGGGTCGAGAAATGCATACGTTGCTATTATACCCAGGATGGGGAGAAGAAATAGCAAGGCACGTAATTCAATTCGTTTCATAACTAGAACTGGAAATAAATGAACTGTTGCTGATGACCTGCAAACCAAGCAATAAGCAGAAGAATCGCATAATAGATTGTCCAGCGTATCGGACGCGTTACCGACAAATGCAGTTGCTCAAGCGGATGTTCTTTGTGCCTTGCATACCATTCGATAATAAAGAAAGAAGCCACCAGCAGCATGGTTTTGTTGAATCCAATCAGCGTTGGAGGAATGGCGAGACTCCAATCCCCTACATACATGTTCTTCATGTATAGAAGCATGTTCCCTATACTGGTGTTGCGAAACACCACGAGCGACATCATAATTTGGATGAAAGTGAAAAGCATTAAGCCCATTTCCAGCATTCGGCCTTTAAAATCGGGCTTAAGTAAACGCTCATACCAGACCTCCCTCTTCCCTCTTATAATTCCGGGAATGAAATAACATGCATTCACAAATCCCCAACCTACATAATTCCAGTTGGCTCCATGCCAAAAACCGCTGAGAAGGAATATGACGAATATGTTGCGTGTTTGTTGCCACTTACTGCCTCGGCTGCCGCCGAGAGGAAAATAGATATAATCACGAAACCACCCCGTTAGTGAAAGATGCCAGCGTCGCCAGTATTCTGCTATGCTTGTTGCGAAATATGGGTAGTTGAAATTGCGAATCAACTGAATGCCGAATATGCGCGATACGCCTTGAGCCATATCAGAATAGCCGGAAAAATCGCCATATACCTGAATCGTAAACATGGCTACTCCCAACCATAGGGTTGGTGCATTAAACTGACTCGGGTCGGCATAAATCGCATCGGCAATGATGCCGCAATTATCCGCTATGAGTACCTTTTTCACTAAACCCCACAAGAAAAACCTCAACCCTTCCACTGTTTGCTCTGAGTTAAAAACGCGAGCCTTTTTCAATTGTGGCAGTAAGTGTGTTGCACGCTCAATCGGACCTGCCACCAGCAAAGGGAAGTAGCTTACGAAAAGAGCGTAATCGACCAAATTGGCATCCGGTTCAATTCTTTTGTAATAGACGTCCAGCACATAGCTTAGACCATGGAAGGTATAGAACGAAATGCCAACAGGCAATATCAACTGAAGGGTTACGACATCAACCTTCCAACCCAGGGAAGCCATTAAATCAGCAAACGATAGTGCGAAGAAGTCGTAATATTTGAAAACGCCCAATAGTCCGACATTGATACCAACGCTTATCCATAACCAGATCTTCCGCTGACGTTCATTATCGGAATTGCCGATGCGAAGCCCCGTGAAATAGTCGAGGAGAGTTGAAAAGAGCAACAAGGCGACAAATCTCCAATCCCAGCACCCGTAGAAATAATAGCTCGCCAACAGAAGCAATGCATTCTGCCATTTTACCGAGCGCTTGATTACCCACCAATGCAGGGCAAAAACCACGAGAAAAAAGACTAGAAATGTTGAGGTATGAAAAAGCATAGTTAAAGGTGAGCGCAGCAAACATACTAAAAGCTAAGGCCAGGACATGGAATTACCTGTTGACTAATTGCAGAAATATGAACCTGCGATTGACTTGGGGTGTTTCATCTTTGTACAATGGAAAAGGTCGAAGAGCAAATCGAAGTAATTGGTGCGCGGGAGCACAACTTGAAGAATATAGATGTAACCATTCCTCGCAATCGGTTAGTGGTAATCACCGGTTTGAGTGGGAGCGGCAAATCATCGCTTGCTTTTGACACTATTTATGCCGAGGGTCAACGTCGATACATTGAAACGTTTGGGGCCTATGCGCGGCAGTTTATTGGTGAGATGGAACGTCCCGATGTAGATAAGATTAACGGCCTTTCTCCTGTTATTTCCATCGAGCAAAAGACTGTCAGTCGAAATCCTCGTTCTACGGTAGGCACCATTACTGAAATTTATGACTTCCTTCGACTCTTATATGCCAGGGCTTCAGACGCCTTTAGCTATGTAACCGGAGAGCGCATGGTGCGCTATACAGATGATCAGATTATACAACTGATACGGGAAGAATATGCCGATCAAAAAATCGTAATACTGGCTCCTTTGGTTAAAGGACGAAAGGGCCATTATAGAGAGTTGTTTGAGTCGATTATGAAGCAGGGCTATCTGCGTGCCCGCATCGATGGTGAGATTGTGGAACTTACAAAAGGCCACAAAGTAGATCGTTACAAGATTCATGATATTGAACTTGTGGTTGATCGTTTGGCTATGGGTGTGCTGAAAAAGGAAAAGAAAGAATCAGCAGATGCTGAGTTGACCCGGTTGAGACAAACCGTGAGCACAGCTTTGAAGCTTGGAAAGGGAACGCTGATGGTTATGCCGCATGAAGAAGAACCCGTTAAAAAAACAGCAAAAAAACAAAAAGCAGTTTCCATTAAGCACTTTAGTAGGCATTTGATGTGCCCCTCATCCGGTGTTTCCTATGCAGAGCCCGAACCGAATCTTTTTTCATTCAACTCCCCCTATGGTGCTTGCGCTCACTGCAGCGGTTTGGGAGAGGTGGCCGAGGTAGATATGGAAAAGATAATTCCAGACCCTTCCCGTTCTATTAAAAAAGGAGGAATCGTGCCACTGGGAGAGGGTAAAAACAACTGGTGGTTTCAACAGGTAGAGGCGGTGGTAAAGCATTTTGGCTATGATCTCAATACATCCATTTCTGATATGGATGAAGATGTTATCAATGTTCTGCTCTATGGCTCGGAGGAGTTGTTTGATGTTACCACAGGAGGCAACGTAACTTACCAGATTAAATACGAGGGTATCATTGCTCAAATTGAAAAGCAAATTGATGAAGATAGCTCCCCTGCATTACGCCGATGGGCTGAAAGCTTCATGAATAAGATGCCTTGTCCGGATTGTAATGGAGCCCGATTGAAGAAGGAGGCTTTGTTTTTTCGAATTGGTGACAAGAACATAGCAGACTTATCGTCGATGGGTATGCACGAGCTAATTTCATGGCTTGAAGGTGTAGAATTCAAAATGAGTCAGCGTCAATTGGCCATAGCTCATGAACCGTTGAAGGAAGTACGCAACCGTTTGCGTTTTTTGGTTGATGTTGGACTTGACTATCTGACATTGAATCGCAGTGCGCGCACGCTCAGCGGCGGAGAGGCACAGCGCATACGCTTAGCCA
>Ga0315899_10007265_pt1 | contig 11899 bp, 9 predicted proteins | sample LakEriMetagenome_2_FD_203518 | JGI IMG/M metagenome (GOLD analysis project Ga0315899, IMG submission 203518) | Freshwater fungal communities from buoy surface, Lake Erie, Ohio, United States - Buoy 4 MA112 | ecosystem: Environmental > Aquatic > Freshwater > Lake | place: USA: Lake Erie, Ohio... | reverse complement strand
CAAACCTTCGCGTTTGAAAGCATTCATCACATCAGCTATGGTAACTCCTAAATACGGCGGAAGCGTAGCTTCACCGAAGCCTATGACCCCATCCATAGTCAACTTCACAAACACTACATCGGTGCCTAGTCGTTCTCCATGAGCAATTCGAAAAGGAAACCGAAACTGCAAAAAAGATGGATAACTTTCTATTCGTATCATCGTTGGATGTGGACCAAAAATGAAGGATTTACTAAACTCTCTTTATTGTAATTCTTCGCAGCATCGGTCATATATCGAAACTTGGCTCCGGCCTCTTCTACTAGAATATGGCCCGCAGCAGTATCCCATTCCATGGTTGGTCCCGATCGAAAATACACATCCGCCATACCCGATGCTATGTGGCAAAACTTAAGAGCGCTTCCAACTTTTGCAATCTTAGTTACCGGAAATTCACTTAAAACTTCATGTTCATCATCTGAACCATGCGAATTGCTCGCCAGTGCAATCCAATCAGAATGCTTCCTGTTAGCGGAAATTACAGAATTCACTGCACCATCATGACAATATGCACCTTCGCCCTGAAGAGCCCAATACGTTTGACCACTCACAGGCACATGAATAAAACCTAAAACGGGACAATCACCTTCCATTAGTGCCAGGTTAATCGTGAATTGATCGTTGCGATTGATAAATTCCTTGGTGCCATCCAACGGGTCTAGACACCAATAGCGGCGCCATTTACTGCGCTCGCTATATGGGATTTGAGTTGACTCTTCTGACATAACAGGAATAGAAGCATCGAGCCGATTCAATTTCTCGCATACAAAATCATGCGAGCGACGATCGGCCAATGTTAATGGTGAAAGGTCCGCTTTCCATTCAACCTGCATATCGGCCTCATCTGTTCTGTATACATCCATTATTAAACCGCCTGCAGTGCGCAACAATTCTAGGATAGGTTGTATGTGTTCGTTCATTCGGATGGGGTGGGTTAGGATATTAAAATTACGCAGCAATTATCCCTTTAGGCAATTACCTGTCGGCCTTATCACAGCCTAGGTAAGCGAAAGTAATATTCGAACCCTTGCGAATGCCCGAAAAATTCAAATTGATTATTCAAAGCAGCTACAGGAGTCTAAGAAAAGCCGTTTTCATACAATTCATTATGTCAACTCATTCTGAAAGCTTGTTAGGCTAAAATCCTGTTATTTTTACAGCCAATTCAAATCACTATGAGAGAAATTCAATTCAGAGAAGCGATATGCGAAGCTATGTCGGAAGAGATGCGTCGCGACCAATCTGTATTTCTGTTGGGCGAAGAAGTTGCCGAATACAATGGAGCATACAAGGCGTCGAAAGGAATGCTAGACGAATTTGGGGCTAAAAGAGTTATTGATACTCCCATAGCAGAGTTGGGATTCTCAGGCATTGCCGTGGGGGCTGCTATGAATGGTTTGCGGCCTATAGTCGAGTTCATGACCTGGAATTTTGCCATATTAGCTGCCGATCAGATTATTAATTCCGCTGCTAAGATGTTACAGATGAGCGGTGGACAATACAATGTGCCTATTGTATTTCGCGGGCCCAACGGACAAGCCGGACAACTGGCTGCAACACATTCGCAAAGCTTCGAGTCGATGTACGCTCACGTACCGGGACTTAAAGTAATAACCCCATCGAACCCATATGACGCCAAAGGCCTGCTAAAAGCTGCCATTCGGGATAATGACCCCGTAGTTTTTTTTGAAAGTGAAAAAATGTATGGCGACAAAGGGCTGGTTCCTGATGGTGAATACATCATCCCTATTGGCTTAGCCGATGTAAAAAAAGAAGGTACCGATGTTACTCTAGTATCCTTTGGAAAGATTATGAAAACGGCATTGGCAGCAGCTGATGAATTGGAAAAAGAAGGGATCAGCTTGGAGGTTATCGATTTGCGTACAATACGACCGCTGGACATTGACACCATAGTGCAATCCGTAAAGAAAACCAATCGACTCATCATCCTCGAAGAATCATGGCCGGTTGCGAGTATCTCAACGGAAATTGCGTACCGTGTTCAGCGCCATGCTTTCGATTACTTAGATGCGCCTATTCGAAGACTTACACAAAGTGACACCCCTTTTGCATTTGCAACAACACTCATAGATGCAGCCCTGCCGCAAGTCGCCGACGTAGTGAAGACTGCCAAAGAAATAATGTACAAATAATCTTCAACATACATTAAAAAAAGGCGCACGACGCGGCTTTTTTAATGCTTTTAATCCGCCTTTTATCTGCGTATTACGCGTTCGACCTTCCTCCCTCGGGAGGTTTGCACATCTAGCAGGTAGGTTCCTGTGATTAGAGGCAATCGCACTTGAGCGCGCGATGCAGTGGGTCGCAACGTATCTACCAATTTTCCATCGAGTGTATAAATACGTATACTCTGAATAATATCCTTCGATGCATTTACCTGAACCCAACCATTAGAGGTAGGATTAGGAGAAATAGTAAACAAGCGTGACAATTCATCCACACCAATAATCGTAGTATTCAATGTATGACTTGCCATTTGAACAGGATCGGGGCCCTCTTGCCAGTACATTTCTTCGAACGAATTAATGAGCGGATGATCCATTGCGAACATCTCTGCATTCCATTTAGGTGGAAGCGCTTGATACCAGAAACGCGCAGTGACGGTTACGTTTCCGCTCACCCCGTCCAAAGGAACATGGTAGTGCACATCGTCGGTACCACTGCCCTCGATACCCTCGAGTGCATTAAAATTGGGATCACTCGCAGCAGTTCCAACAATCATGGTTGTATCGTAAGCGGCATGAGTAGTGCTAAAGCCTGAAGGGACTAAACGATTGTCCTTAATCATGTGATGAGCTCGCTCCAATACGGTGGTTACGTTGCCCATTACATCGCCCATCACCATTTCATAAACCTGCACTTCGTTAGCATCGTCACTTATTATGTCGTAATGGGGTTCCCATTCCGAATCTTGCCCCTGCACTTCGAAATCAGGATTGATGCGCCCCGAATGAAATACCTCATTGCCATCTTCATCCGTCATAACGAACTCAATGAAGGCCCTTCTTGCCGGATAGCCGCTTGGAAGTTTATGACCCGCCTTATTGGTCACACGCACCGTAAATCGTGCTGTATCGCTATCGACAATTCCAGGCAGAATGGTGAGTTCTGCAGATTGATTTTGAAGATTATCGAGCGTTCTATCTATTACCGTTTGAAAATGCTGCTCGTTGGCGGTCAGCCCTAATTCATCAATTCTGTTTTTCATTAGTTCCAACATAAAACTATTGCCTCCAACCAACCAATGTTGAGAATATGGTTCTCTACCCGGAAGCCAATCATAACCAGAAGCAATGATAATGGGTTCATCTGTTTTTGGCATATGACACCCTTGACATTCAACCGAATTGAAGTTTTGCGTATTATATGAGCTATTGAGCCATTCATGATAAGTGGCTTGTTCGATAAAGGTTGTACCTGTAGCATTTCCTTCCAAATCTGCCGTATTCGTAACGAGCGAATGACAACCGGCACATACTTCAGATTTGGAAACCTTGGCATGGGCAACAGGAGCCACTCCTACAAAATTGGCCATGATGAAATCCTGAAGGGGCAATCCGTTTTTAGGAATGTCGAATATGGGCCCCCAAATGGTGTCGGGGTTATAATGCAATTCACCGGAAAAGAAGAAGCCGGCCGACTCGATTTGCTGGGCATGGCAGGCCATACAACTCACACCATCACGCGCAAGTGAATCGGCATCGAGCATTTCGGTAGTGAAGTATTCAACTCCATCGTGAGCAGCTTCAAACCGACCCAATGGAGCATGGCATGAAGTACATTTATTAGTGAGCTCACCTGCATGTCCGGGATTTACCAACGTTTCATGGGCTAATTTTGCTCGCCACATGGGGTCTTTCGCAGAATTGGCCATCATAGTCGCTCGCCAGTTTTCGGTAGGACTAACATTTACTCCCTCGCTGTTAACCAAGGCCAATGGGGGATTGGTTATGTCTTGGTCTATACCATGACACCCTGCACAGCGCCCAGAACCCATAAACATATCAGATGTGCCGTTTGGCAAATCGCCTAGTAGACTGCGATAGCCATTCATTTCAGCTGACGAATGATACCCCTTTGGTTTACGTTTTTGGTAAGCCGCTGTGAATACGATAAAAACCGCAAGTGCAGATGCGAAAATGAACCACTTCGCCTTTCTCCCTGAAATACGCTCCAAACTCATATCGTGTCTTTATAATATCGAAAGTACAATTAGGATTGTTAAACACCCGAATACTCTACCAAACTTCCAATTTTTCTACTGCAACATTACCCATCAGATCATTGATGGCATCTGTTATTTTAGTTTTTTGATAGGAAAGTTCCTGTTTAAGAGGACCGCTATCCATTTTAAGAACTAGCGTTTTTCCGTGAAGTTTGCTCTCGCGTGTTTTTTTCCAAATTATCTCACCCACCACTTCTCTATAACAGCGAAGAACCTCCATTTCTTGGTAACGATGCTCCCATCCATTGCGGCGAAGTAAATCAGAAATAAGTTCTTTCAGTGGGCTATCCGTGTATTTGCGATTGAGCATGGTTCCAAATATCGGAAGCAATAGGCCTCAAAACGCAACTAAATTTCCCGCTTCTACTTTTCGCGCACTAACCGTCAATCCGGCTTCCTTCAGCAATCGAGGTGCTCGTTCGTGATGCGTATCGGTAATGAATATTTGGCCGACACCATTGCTGGCCAGCCATTGAATAATTTTTGCTACCCGCTGTTCATCAATTTTATCAAAAAAATCGTCCAGCAACAATATTGGCTTTGCTCCAATCGCCTCACTGATAAAAAGATATTGAGCGAATTTGAGTGCAAAAAGAAATGATTTCTGCTGGCCTTGCGAAGCAAACTTCTTGAGGGGATGGGCTCCTATCAGAAAATCAATATCGTCGCGATGAGCGCCTGAAGAAGTGCGCTCAAGTTGTCGGTCGCGTTTGCGATTGATGGCCAGTATTTGCTCCATCGATCGTTCATTTAACTCGGATGAATAATGAAGCGAAACATCTTCTGAAGAAAGGGCTATCTCCGCATAAACGCGACGAAAAACTGGTGAGAACTTCTTGAGGAACTCGCTTCGTGCTTCATGAATCGATTGCGCCCTCTCTATGAGTTGAACATCCCATATCTCAATAAACTCATCCGGAAAACGAGCTTGCTTCGAATAGGTTTTGAGCACCGCATTGCGCTGCAACAAGGCGTGATTGTAGGCGATCAAATCCTCGAGATAGGTTTTGGAAAGTTGCGCAATAGTGCTATCCAGCAATTTGCGTCTGATTTCACTTCCCTCCCAAATTAATTCGATATCATAGGGAGTGATTATAACACAAGGCAAAAGTCCGATATGCTCCGCCAATCGGTCGTATTCCTTAAAATTTCGCTTAAATATTTTTCGCTGATTTCTTCGAACCGAACATATGATATGCTCGGGTTGATTCATTCTTAAAAAATCACCAGTGATTGCAAATTGGTCTGCTTCAAATCGTATGTTTTGGGAATCGACTGGGTTAAAATAACTTTTGCATGTGCAAAGATAATGTATGGAATCGAGCAAATTAGTTTTGCCCGATCCATTCAAACCTAGGAAACACGTAGCCTGCGTATTAACATCCAGCGACAACTCCTCGTAATTCTTGAAGTTAAAGAGCGTAAGTTTTTGTAGTTGAATTTCGTTCATGACCCGTCAATACCAATGCACACTGAAGTCGCCTGCTCCTGTTCCAAAATTGACAAATTCGCGGTTGTTTTCCTCCATGAAACGATATTCCGCTTGCAATTCTTTCAACGGATCTTCATCCGAATCCAATACAACGCTTCGTTCAGATTCAATAAACAATGGCCAAGCATTTTTATCATTGCTCGCGTCAAAAGCCAATACATGTCCCAACCACTGGCCCGAGGAAGGCTTGTGTACTTTCAGGAAGAAAACATCCAGTTTTGTTCCGCGTATCTGTTCGGAATGCCTGTCGATTAGCACCACGCTATCGATGCGCTCGCCATCCACTTCATATCCATTTTTCAGATATAACTCAGTCAACGCATAGCGCGTGTTGAAGATGTCGGGCATTCGTATGGCGGCATCGTACTGCCACAATACTTCATACAATGAATGCACGTGGTCATTCATGCGCACCAATCGGCGTATGAGCGAATCGGACGGCGCACGGCCATGATCCCAATCAAACTGCATCAAATCAATCAATACATTTCCGTTACGACTGGAATAGGCCTTTTCAAAAAACAGCGCAATATCCTTTTCCTTGCGAACCGGATTCAACAGGGTGCAGTAATCAAGTAGAGGGTCTGTGTTGAACACATAGCCCCCTTCGTTGATATTTCGAAGACGCTTCCATTCATTACGAGCTTCAACTAAAATTTGCGGCACCATGTAACGATAAGTACTCAACGGTAACCAACCACTATCTGCTGCCATGGCCATCAAGTGATATATACTTTCTTCGTATTCATCGATTGCCAATAGCTGCATGAGTTGAGGGATAAGCGGTGCCGCCAATTTCACAGAGTCGAATAATGCTTCGCATCCGCTTCCTCCCATTTCATCAAAAACAATGGGAGGTTCTTCTACGATTAATTGCGTATAGGTGCGCCAAGCCCGCGCCGTTTTCATTTGCAACAACAAGGATAGCAATTCGTACTGATACTCGGCACTATCAGGAAATGCATTAAACTGCGCTACGACAAAATCAATATTTCGGGTAGAGGTATCAGCAGCCAAACCCGAAATGAGCTTCGCTCGTATAAGCGCCGCATCATCGGGTTGAAACGAATCAAGCTGAGTAACAACCTCGCGTATACGAGCAGCAGATGCCGGAGAAAAATCCATTTCCCCTGTAATTGCAATTGCCCTGCTGCGAAGAATAGTATCAGTTGATGCGAGAGCATCGAGGTACGCAAAATCCCGCAATTGAAAATGTGGATAAGGGAAAATGGTGTCAATGCACTCGAAATTTGAAAACGCCATGGTAATAAATTCAGAGGGCCCGGTGGTGGAATCAAAACTTGCTGAAAGATGATAGAACGATTTATTGTGAAGGAGCATCTTGTGCATATAGCGCCTGCACGATCCTGTGTCGCCTACCACAAATTCGAAAACTGCCCCGAGTGCGCTCCATTGGGCTTTTTCAGACAACACTTGCATATCCAGCCCCATGACCAATTCACGTTTATCTCGAAAAAAAGATGCCGTATCTTCTCCATCAGAAAACTCGTGATATCGCTGAAAGTCAATTTTGATAGATTGAGCATCTCCCGGAGGATTCAACGCAATGGATGCACTGGTTCCAAATGCTGTCTTTTGCTTTTCTTCTAGGTCTGCGTTGAACATGAGCGCTTCGAGTGACGGTTCTAATTGCAAAGGGATGTAGGGCAATTTGGTCTCGAAGTAAAGCTCAGAATTTTGGTAATCATAAAAGGCTGGGCATGGAGGATTATTCACATCAAACGAATTAAAACGCTTGTCGCGGCGTGCCGCATCGAGGTCATTCGAAGAGAGCACCAAATAGCTGAGGTTGTGAATTACAAGCAACGCGAAGATGTCTGTTTGCGATGTGCGTAAATGTGCTTGGATAGCTGGCATACCCTTGTGAACTTCGCTTACGTATTCTATAATGTCGGCAGACCAATCTTCGGCAAAAGCAAACAGCAATCTGTTCAGTTCGTAGGTGTCTTCATCTAAAAAACCGGGATCCTCGACCACATGTCGTTGGAGCAGGTAATACGATCCATTTTCACTTTCAGTGGCTATGACTTCAAAATCGGCCGACTGCCAAGTGTTCGATGGATTGCTATAACTAACTCCCCTGGAAGGGAGCGTTAGACTTACCGCACCGTCATCGGAAATCCAATTATTATCTGTTGTCGCCGAAAATTGAAATTGGAGATCATTAAAAAATGTGTCACCATATCCTTGTTTGACCTTATCGCCATTTGCAACCAGTTTCAAGATTAAAATTTCATCAGGCAAAACCCACACTTGCTGTCGTCTGAAATCGCCGCGCCTGGTCTTATTCACAATATCGATTCCTTCATAACCGGCTAGTCGTATTCTCTTCTTGGAGATTACCTCGCCGGCTATGGTTTCATACATCATGCTATCGAGCATAACCAAAATACTCTGGTTGGTTTGGCTTGTTACCGATGCATACGATTTCAAGCGAGTTACCGTATAATTTGCTCCATTGGCCATATCGATAGCTAACCATGTATCGGCTTCTTTATCTGAATTCGCGTGATGGACCGGCACCGGCGTTCGGAAACTTATTATTCCGTCGGGAGAGACAAAACGGTTATGAGCATGGTCGAAAATTCGTTTTTCCAACTCCTGCCGACGTTTCGCATTCCTGCTCCCTTTGCTAATGGGCGAAACTACATACCCCATGGCCCGAAGTAATTCGATGACACCGCCCTTACCTGGGAGGTGAGCGCATCCCATAGCTGCAAAAACAGATTTACCACTTTGAAGCATACTATCGATTGAATGCACGAATAATTTATTTCTTTCTAATAGGATATAGGTATAGAATGCCTTTGAAGCGGTAACCCGGCTAAGTGAATCAATTAAATCTAAATCCTGCCTGCGATAAGCAGGTTCTAATTGCCCGGTGAGTTCTTCATATTCCTGTATATCACCTTCATCCCATTCGCGCATATCATTTTCCATGGCATCCTCCATTCCTGCTTTGCGAATGAATGCGTCACTTTGAGCATAGGTTTCAAGGCCCAAGGTTTGAAGCCCCATTTTTTTAGCCGTTTGGTAGATGTGCATATCAAGCCAGGTGTCCTCTTCAAAATCGACCGATAGATTATCATCTCCAAACCGATACATGAGGTAATTGAGTATATCCGGCTCATAGAGCAACGCCTGCCTCACACGATCGCTCAGCTGCAAACCGTTTCCAACTTGCCATATTCCTCGCAAGTTTGGCAAGGGAGACTCAGAAACATAGTCAGCGTCAAATGAATCACCCGATGAGGAACCCAAAAGGGCGATTACCTCCGGGTCATCAAACAATGCGCTCAACCATTGTTCAGGCTCCAGTTCCAGCGCCACCACATCTGTAGATTGCATCGCATCATAGAACGGATCGCCCAACTGAAAAGCCACACGCGAGCTGATGTGCATGGTGCCATAGAGGTAAGAGGGCTTTTTGAGCGCCCCTCCTGAAACCTCCCAAAAAAGACTTTGATACTGTGCCCATGTAGGACTGAACAGGCCAAATAAAACCGCCACAGTGGCAAGAGCCCTCCTATTTTGCATCAGGTGATAAGAATTTACGGAACAATCGATATCCGGTCAAAAATAAGGTGTAAGAACAGGGAACTATGCATAAATGTTTCAGGATAGCCGAAATCGATTATTTTTGCGCCCGCACAATTACGAAACTATGTCAAAACAAGACACTAAAAAAGAAGAAACCCTTGTTGATATTCAGCAGGTCGCTTCTAAAACAGAGCAGTTTTTCGAGCAAAACCGCAAGACCATTTCACTTGCCATTGGCGGCATCGTGCTGGTATTAGGTGGTTTCTTCGCATTTCAATTTCTATACAAGAAGCCACGTGAGGTAGAGGCTTCGAATGCTGCAATCAGAGCAGACCTGCTGGTTGAAATCGATTCTATTCGACTTGCAGTTCTTGGTGATGGTAATTTCGAAGGATACGAGGCTATCGCCACCAACTATGCAGGCACAACCGTTGCAAACCGTGCTCATTTTTGGTGCGGAGTTTATTACCGCGACATTGTGAAAGACTATGCGGCAGCTTTAGAACATTTCAAACAAGCTAGTTTTAGCGATGAAGCTATGAGTGTTGAGCTCACGGGTTGCATCGGCGATATGTATGTGATGACCGGTGATATGGAACAAGGCGGAAGCTGGCTCGAAAAAGCTGCCAAGCAAGCTAACTCAAGTGCAAGCCGCGACTATACCGGTCCGCTTTACAACCTCAAGGCTGCCAAAGTCTACTTGGAATCCGGCAACAATTCAAAAGCAGAAAGCTTGCTTCAATATGTTGTCGATAACTATGAAAAGCGCTCGCAAGAATATGGTGAAGCTGAAAAGCTTCTCGCTTATTTGAAAGCGAAGCAGTAAGCCTCAATGGCAACCCACAATCTTTCGGCATACAACAAAGAACATCTTCCCGATGCACAAACTATGCGCATCGGGATTGTTGTTTCAGAATGGAACGACCACATCACCTCCAATCTGCTCAAAGGATGCGTAGATGCCTTAACCGATTGCGGAGTCAGCAGTAAAAACATCCTTGTTGCTCATGTGCCCGGCAGTTTCGAACTGCCGCTCGGGGCTCAAATGCTTTTCGATAATCATTCAATTGAAGCTGTCATTTGCCTAGGGTGTGTGATTCGTGGTGAAACCCCGCACTTCGAATTCGTTTGTCAGGCATGCGCTAATGCTATACAAATGCTTTCCATGAAAATTGGCAAGCCGGTTATTTTCGGTGTTCTTACAGACGACAATGAAGAGCAGTCGATTGCTCGCAGCGGCGGAGACAAAGGCAATAAAGGCACCGAAGCAGCCATATCAGCTATCAAGATGATTGGACTGCAACGCGAATTGGAGAATAATAACTGGTAAACGCTTGGCGTTAACTACACAACCATTTCCTGGTACGACAATTCCTCCTTCCCTTTCTTGGTCAATCGATATCCTGAATTGTTTTTATTCATGATATAACCATCAAGGTACAAATTAGCCACACGCTCTCCAAGTTGAGCACTGCGGGTAGAGTGGGCATCATCATGCTCGATGCGACTCCAGAAGGCTGTTTCGAGCTGACTCAATTTAATGAGTTCATTCTTATTATTCTTCTTGTAGGTTTGAATGATATCGAGAATGACGTAGTCGTATTTATCCAGAAACATGCGTGTTAAGGTTGGCCGGTTGGTTAATTTTTGATAGCGTGTTAACGCGGGGCTAATATAAAATCGACATTGGGGCATAATTGTGAGCAAGTCGCATTCTTTTGCTCACAACTTTTCAACCTAGTGAAGAAGCGATGTATGCGCTCGGAGGTACTTCCCCAATAGACCAACTAGCACCGCTCACTATTCGCCACATCACTATTTCACTATTTCACTGCTTCACTATTTCACTTGTCTCAATATGTCCTAACTTGGCATCGCCAAGACTCTTCACATGAAAAAAACCTTTACTCTCCTTTGCTTCGCTGCATCGATGGCCGCTTATGCGCAGATTACCATCAACAGCAGTCACCTGCCCAATTCCGGCGATGTGTTATACACGCAGTCTGCAACGTTGCTGACGAATGTAGACCTTGAAGCATCAGGACCGAATTACATTTGGAATTTCGGATACGACGTGCTGCAGCCCGGCACGCTCGATGCCGGAACCTCATGCGATGACTTGGGTTCGTTGTCGCTACTCAATCAATTGTTCTTTAACAACCCACTTGCTCCCAACTATAACTCAGATTTCGGGATCAGTGCCACGCTGCTGGACAACCCGTTGGTCAGTTCATTTGTAACCATTGAAGATGCCTATCAGATTTTCAAAAACAGCGGTGGCGTTTATGCCATGACAGGCATTGTTGCCACCGTAAATGGTGTTCCGCTGAATGCACAGTACGTGGATCGTGATATCATTTATGATTTACCCCTCACCTATCCAGCCTCCGGAAATTCACATTCCGTTCTTTCGCTCGATGTTCCCACTGTTGCGTATTATGGAACAGACCAGTATCGTGATTATGTGTGCGATGGATGGGGAACCATCAACATTTACAATCAGACTTTTGATGTGCTGCGTGTAAAATCAACGCTTACAGGTTTCGACTCGGTGGCGGTAA
>Ga0315899_10007264_pt1 | contig 11899 bp, 10 predicted proteins | sample LakEriMetagenome_2_FD_203518 | JGI IMG/M metagenome (GOLD analysis project Ga0315899, IMG submission 203518) | Freshwater fungal communities from buoy surface, Lake Erie, Ohio, United States - Buoy 4 MA112 | ecosystem: Environmental > Aquatic > Freshwater > Lake | place: USA: Lake Erie, Ohio... | reverse complement strand
CGGCGAACTTTTTCGAGCTAAAACCATGAAAAGCTTATGCTATATGGATTTCAGCCTTCTTGTCCCCCTGTCAGATTATTGATATAATTTATAGTTTTTTTCGAGATATTCTTTGATTTGCGCTCGTAAATCACTAGGCAAAATTACCTCTACATTCGGACCCCAACTACGCAATCGCATGATAACATTATGATCGCCAACACGATAGCAAAGCTTATAATAAACATCTTCGGAAGCGCAATTAACTTTTGCCAATAATTTTTCTCTTTGGATTTTTTTGGTGTTGTCTATTTCTGAGTCAATTTGCTCGATAATCATTTTCTTTACTTCTTGAATATTTTCGATTTTTTGAAAAGTAGAGTGACGGATTGTATTTTTAACATGACGCTGATAATAGTCTTGATCGAAACGCAATAACATCGTATTAAATTCACGATAAAAACTGAATCCATAAGCCAATTCTAATTGCTCTTGAATATAGTCGGGACTGTATAAATGATTAATTTTATCGTTTTTGTGTATCTGCGATCTAAGCCGTTTAGTTAGATCGGAAAAATCCCAAGCTATCTGTTTCAAAGATAATATCCTTTCTAACCGGTAGCCATACCATTGAAGTGCTTGAGAACTGTTTTGATCTGGTGTTTCTCCAAAAGCATACAAATAATAGGCTCTCTGAGAATAATGAATAGAAACAGGATAAATAATGTAGTAATTTGTTATATTTTTACTAGCACTATAGTATTTTATTTTAATAGGAGAAATTAGAGACTGTTTCCAAAATTCTTTTAAATTGTCTGCCCAATCTGCTACTTTATCCTGTAGAGCTTCAGGAACAATATATTCAGCTTGAATAAAAAATCTTTGATGTCCATTGATTTTAGTTGTTAGTAGTTCAGCAATAGTAGATAGACCATCATTAAGAAAACTTAACCAATTATTTTCAGTAATTATATCATTATTATGCTTAATTAAATTGCAATTATCTAATGAATTTAGAGATGAAGAGACAACTTTTTTATAGTGACCTTTAAGAGAAGCTGATTTAATTAATTTTGGCTGATTTAATTGGGCAAGTCGCTTAAAATTATTTCTTAAAGTTCGTTGGGTTACTTTAAAAATATGAGAAGATAAAATTTGTTGCAAATTTTCAGAGCTAAGTTGATATCTGGCAATTATTTGCTCTTGCCATTTTTGTTGATAAAATAGCGGATATTCTCCTAGTAGTAAATCTTCTAATTTTTTATTTTGAACATCTGGTATTTTTGTCCATAATTTATCTATCCAAGTAATACAGTCAAACCATTCTTGGTCTATTTCCACAAAAAAATCACTATTAAAATCATAAAAAGATTGCTCGATTATCCATAATCGTACAGCATTTTGTATTAAATTTAAGAAATTATCAATCTGTTTCTGATCAGACTTAGGATAATTCGCTAATCGAGCTAATTCAGGGACAAGTTCTTCTAGAGTTGTGATAGTAGGTAAGGACATAGCCAAGTTAGAGAAAGGGAAAAATAGAGGGATTTCACTCCAATTATAAAAAAAGTAGGGAAACCCCCCTTTCCTTCCTTAAAGGGTGCATAAGGAAGAACAGAAATAACAGTCAGAACTTTGCAGATGGTCTATATTGGCTTTTAGCCAATTAGAATTGGGAAAATCATAAATCCAATCTAAACCAGAATCGATAGGGAGAAAGCCACTGATAATTCCGTGAATCACCCCTACTCCTGTGCTGGCACAAATATTATTTAACCAATAGACTGCTGGCGCGTCAATTCCTTGTAAATAACCAGCTTCAGAGGCAATGGCTGCGATCTCAGTCGGTGCAGACTCTAATGCCGCTTGTTGTAGATTAATAATATTGCCACACATCAAACACCAGCCCCCCCCGAGCGGAGGAACGGTTACACGACAATACAGACGAGGTTGATGATGGGGTTTGACTTCAATATGAGTCCCTAAACAAACCAAGGGACGAGCATACTCTAAAGCTAATTCTTGAGCTACTTGTCGCGAGCGATGATTATCTGTAGCGACGACGATTAAATCCGCTGTCGCTATTTCTGCTTTGGCTTTCTCATCTTCTACGGAAAGAGATAAGGCTTTAACATGAGAACCAATAGCATAAGTTCTTTTAATCAACCATTTAAGATAGTGAACTTTGTACCATCCTTGATCTACCATTTCTTGAGTAGCAGCTGGCATTCGATTGAGATTTACTGTTTCTAAACGGTCATGATCAATAAATACCCAATTTTTGACCCCCAATCTGGCCAGTTGTTCAGCAAACACGGCTCCAATACCGCCACAACCAATAAGAGCGACTTTTAATTGATTCAGGTGTTTTTGTACAGTTTCTCCAAAAACTTTTTGTCGAGCAAAGATTAATTCTGTATCTTCGCCAGAAAAGTTACTATTGATTGGTGTTAACCAAGAACGACAGAATTCAATTGAAGTATGATTAGTTCCTTGACGATTCCAAATCCGAAATTTTGATTTTTCTAGGGACTCATTGAAGACTCCAGAAATCAAGCGAGGCTTTTCTTGGTAACAAGAAGCGAGAAACTTAGCGTATTCTGCTTCATAGCGATCATCGACACAAGAAAAGGAAGGAGTAGCATCGCCAAAATGGGTATGAATGTGAACTACATCTAATTTCCGAGTTTTACTTGAAGAGGAGGACTTCGAGAGAGCGCACAAATAAGTATCTAGTAAATACTGATGAAATTGCTGTTTGAGTACCAATCCACTAGCCGATTGATGTTCGTAACAATCAGCAGTAGGTACAACCCAAGCTTGAGGAATATATCTGACTTTTTTCTTAGATAGCTGATGGCGTTGACAGAAAAAGAAGCCAATTACTTCTTCTCTGTGTTGACGAGCATCCAGCATTGCTTGACGAAACTGTTTCCACATTAAGGGAGGGATGTGTAGTAATATATCTTGGGGTTTTGGTTGAGTATTCATGCTTGATTGATTATTTGGATGAATGAAGCTAATAGAGAAGATGGAAAGATTGCTTGAATCAATCTTCTACCCTTTTCCCACACTTTTAAGGCTAGGGTTTTATCAGAATTTCTTCTGTCGTCAGACGTTATTAATTGCGTGGCGTGCGGTGATAAATAGGGTAACGAGATTGTGTCCTCTTTCGGGATTATTACTAGGTCGCCAAGAATTGAGCCATTTATCTCGGTTAAACCCGCCTCCGAGTCCTACACAATACCAATACCAGCCTTCTTCACTTAAGAATGGTGCGCCGTAGTAACTTTGTCTAGTAAAGTGATGATCCCCTTCTCCGACCGTATCCCAAGGATAATTAAGGTAGCAGCCAATAGGAGGAAGCCGTGGATAATCTGGTGGTAATAAAAACAAAACATCAGAGTTAGAAACTTTGAATTTACTCGAAGACAAAGGCATTCTCTTAATTAAAATTGCTGTGTATTGCACGTCACCAATTGTTTTACTCCCAACCACAATAGTTTTGGCTACCTTGTCTAGTAATTTTAGTTCGGCACTTAGGCGTGTATTGAGAGTAAATTTAGTTGCATTACTACTAATAGTTATTGTCATTTTTTTCTTTATCCTTTTACAATTTTAGGAACTGTCCAAACTTTTGAACCTTCTTTGAGAGCTTCTGTATCTTTCAAGGGTTTAGTGCCACCAAAGCCTTCTTCCATTACGTCATCATTGCCAATTTCTGGAAGTCGAGAACGTAAATCTTCAACTGTTGTTCCTTCTGGTAAATCAATTAGCTTGCCATTAACTATTGCTCGCATAAAAACTCCTGATTTGTTAATAAATGAATCCCTCAAGAAATGTTTGGTGTGCGCTCTTGATTAAAAATCTATTTGGGTCTTTGACTCAAAGCAATTTTCTTGACATTTCAGTTGATTGTTTTCTTCAACTAATTCATGATGAACAAGAGAAAACTTTGTTTTTTGTGGGTGCTTATTGAAAGGATAAATATCGAACCAATCGCAAAAATAAATAATTACAATCATCAGTGAACTACCAAAAGTCAGCCACAATAATTTTGTCGGTATTTGTTTCTTGAGAACAGTTAACTTATTTTCAATTTGAGGCAATTTCCTATTTTCTAAAAAGTCTAATTGTTGCTTTTGTTCTTTCAGGAATAGTTCCATTCTTTTTAATTCTCTTTGATAAGTTTTAGCATGATTTTCTTGTCTTTGTGTCCAGAGATTTTCTAAGTTTTCACAATTTTCTTTCAGGTATTGAACGTAAAGTTCAACTTGACGGATTAATGCTTCTCGCTTTACATTTTCTGTTTGTTCTATTGTTTGTTCTAATTGTTCAAAGGAACTTTGCACTTTCTCAACTTCTTGATTAAGTTTTTCGAGTTGTTGCTTGAAGGGATCAAAATCCCCTTTTGGTTGACCAAATAATTTGCCATTAATTATTTTCACGGTTACTCCATTCGTTTGTTTAAAGTTTGTCATCATGAAAGTAACTAATCAAACACATTGTTATTGCCAATACGATGATAATCTTGTGTCCCATTTTGGGCTTCAAAATCATCAAATAACTCTATCAAATCGATAACACTATTAGCAGAATTTTTCAAATCGTTACCGAGAGATTGTTCGACAGAAGCGACTTCAACTCGCATTCCTCGTCTTCTAAGTTTTTGTGCTAAATAAGCAAAATCAGAATCGCCAGTGACTAAAACGACAATATCTGGCTTCATTTCTAAAGCTAATTCAATAGCATCCATCGCCATTACTACATCAACATTGGTTTCGTAGTCATTACCTTTAGATTTGCCTTCTTTTGTAACAACTAAAAACCCGTTACTTTTTGCCCAGTAGATAAATTTTTCTTTGGTTTTTCTTTGTTCAGTAAATCTTTCTTTATCTGGAGGTAAACCCAAATAAATTACCATTTCAATTAGTTCTCTTCCTTCCTGAGAATCAGCTAAATAATCACGGATTTTTTGCCAATTAATCTTACGATTAAAACTTTGAGCAGATATATGAGTATTATCGGCATCGGCAAAGACTAATACTCGACGCATAAATGTCATAAAGCTAACCTCTCAACTCCAATTTCATTAAACTACCCTCTAAGAAGAGGGGGTTTCCGATTTCATTTTTGCCAAATCATGGGTTGATATCTTTCTGTCTTTTTCATCAAACAAGAAATGTATTCTTGGACTTGAAGTTCTAAACAACTACGCAAACTGACTTGGCGTTGAGTTTGAGGATGGGTAAGTTCTAAAGATAGTTTTTCTTCCCAATATTTAAGGAACTTCTTCAGAGAATCTTGCTGTAAATAGACGGCACCTTGTTCATCTGGGTTAGTAAAGTTGTCTGGAGAAAAAATATTTTTGTTAACTAAGTAAACGACTAAAGAATCAACAATTTGAGCGCGAAATTCTTCCATTAAATCTAAAACTAAAGCAGGATGATTTTCTCGACAGGTATGCAAATTCCCAAAATGAGTATGTAATCCAGTTAGTTGTACAAGCGAAAAAAGATGCTGAAATAAAAGAGTGTAGCCAAAACTTAGTAAACTATTGATGGGATCTGTTGGAGGACGCATCGTTCTTTTGGTAAAGGAAAAATTTCCTTGAAATAAAGAACTTAAACCTTGAAAATAAATATTAGCAGCTTTTCCCTCATATCCCCTTAATGATTCTAAAGATTCAGCGCTATTTAAACTATTGATAATTTTTTTGAGATTGATAACGGCTGTTTTCACTATCTCATTAGGATGACGACGCTGAAGACGCATCAATAAAATTCTCGAATTATGCACTTTAGCACGAACAATGGCATTAGCTTGTGTGTTAACAAAATCACTATTTTCTGCTTGTTTAACTTGTTGCGTTAAATAAGTAATTTTGTCTTGTATTTCCGACTGTAAATGTCCCAAATAATATCCTTGAGGTGAATAATAAGTGATAGGAATATTATGGAATAGCGCTGCTTGTACCGCACCATGGGATAAATGACAGTAACCAAAAAGAATAATATTTTTAACTTGGTTCACTGGAACTTTAAAAAGTTGTTGTTGCTGCTGAAAAATTTGAAACTGTTGGTGCTGAACTTTAAGAGAAGAACCTTGTTCTACTATATATAAAGTGGACATAAATTAATATAAGATATACTTTAAGGGTTGAAGTTGACAAAAAGATATTCAAAAACTAGCTTTGCACACTAGATAAGCTAAAGCTGGAATCGCATAGGAAGCATCTCATTTATGCAAGTGAGTAATTATACTTGTCCTAAAACTGTTTTCCAGTAAGGCTTTCAAAATAGCTTGACATAAAGATTTAGGGGTTATAAAGGTGAGATGCTCCCGATCGCATAGGCATTAACGTGGAACAATTTCTATTGTTTTATGCCGATGGAATGGGGGGTTTCTCAACATTTTTCGTGGGTTAGACACAATGGCTGAAAATCTAGAGTTTTCGTTGAGGTGCGTCGATGTCTTGCCCAGCAAGGCTTTGAGCCTTATGACTGAGGTAACTATTGCGAATTATTATTAATAATGTCTATGCTTTTCAATATCCCACGAAAAATTGCTGTACAATCCCTATACAGCCTAGTTTTGCCAAGCTAGTCTTTTAACTTCTTAGCAAGTTTAATTAATGGAAACAAAAAAGTGAGACCAGCACGAACACTGCTAAACACACCTTTTAACTTCTTAGCAAGTTTAATTAATGGAAACGAAATTACCCATCCGAAGAAAGGGAGTATCACATCCAACCTTTTAACTTCTTAGCAAGTTTAATTAATGGAAACGAATTACTTCTCTGGTTCTGGTTCTGGTTCTCGTTCTGCTTTTAACTTCTTAGCAAGTTTAATTAATGGAAACTATTTTCTATCTTCATCAATGTCGTCAACGTGCCATTCTACTTTTAACTTCTTAGCAAGTTTAATTAATGGAAACTTGTTAAAGCATCACCCCACCGCCACATGCAGCGAACTGCTGCATCTTTTAACTTCTTAGCAAGTTTAATTAATGGAAACTAGCGGAGATGCATAGGTTTGTAATATTAACCCTTCGACTTTTAACTTCTTAGCAAGTTTAATTAATGGAAACGTTCGGTGACTACGACGTAGCGAGTGTAACGATTCGCGACTTTTAACTTCTTAGCAAGTTTAATTAATGGAAACCTTATTGCTACGCATCATCACGTCGATCACTAAATCTCCCATTCTTTTAACTTCTTAGCAAGTTTAATTAATGGAAACAAACAAAAATAAACTATCCAGAGGAGCCATTGCATGTTTTCTTTTAACTTCTTAGCAAGTTTAATTAATGGAAACCCACTTCTCGCACGAGCCCAAACTGTGAACCTGTGCCTTTTAACTTCTTAGCAAGTTTAATTAATGGAAACAGACTATTAAAACCCAGTAGTTGGGCTTTTTTGGGTCTTTTAACTTCTTAGCAAGTTTAATTAATGGAAACGGTCCAGCTCTTTTTGCGTCTTCACCCACCACTTCAGCTTTTAACTTCTTAGCAAGTTTAATTAATGGAAACTTTGATTCGCAATCTCCCCAATTCCCGCAAGAGGGGGAGGGCTTTTAACTTCTTAGCAAGTTTAATTAATGGAAACTCTTTTTTCCTTAGTGTCAGGCTCTTCTGACTCTTCTTTTAACTTCTTAGCAAGTTTAATTAATGGAAACACAAGATGATCGCTTCTTCCACAGGAGTTCCAGACACTTTTAACTTCTTAGCAAGTTTAATTAATGGAAACAATCGTATGAATCCCCATGAATACCAAACAACCAAACTTTTAACTTCTTAGCAAGTTTAATTAATGGAAACGTGAATGACATAGAGGTGCTAAGCCTATGTTGCTTTCTTTTAACTTCTTAGCAAGTTTAATTAATGGAAACCAAGTTACCCAGTTCTCGCGATCCATCCCTTTCGGGACCTTTTAACTTCTTAGCAAGTTTAATTAATGGAAACACTCGAGAGGCTCGAGGCTGTTTTCTTCTTCCAACTTTTAACTTCTTAGCAAGTTTAATTAATGGAAACAAAAGATTAAACTGGAAAACAATCAGGTTTCCTACGACTGTTCCTTTTAACTTCTTAGCAAGTTTAATTAATGGAAACCTGCAACCGACCTTCGGGGTCGATTATACTCAGATCCCAATCTTTTAACTTCTTAGCAAGTTTAATTAATGGAAACTATGGCGTCTACGTAAGAATCGTATTCCATTTCCATAATCTTTTAACTTCTTAGCAAGTTTAATTAATGGAAACATGAGACTTGGCCCATGGCAACGTTGTAGCTACTTTTCTTTTAACTTCTTAGCAAGTTTAATTAATGGAAACGCAGAAAGGTCAATGTGGATAGCGGGTAAACCAGCTTTTAACTTCTTAGCAAGTTTAATTAATGGAAACATTTCATCCGGTGCCGGCTGAAATTCCTGTTCGCGACTTTTAACTTCTTAGCAAGTTTAATTAATGGAAACGCACAGTCAGTGCTAGGATGCCTGTGATGCACCCTAGCTTTTAACTTCTTAGCAAGTTTAATTAATGGAAACAGTTGGACTGAGCTACCCCGCAACCTTCGTCAATATACTCACTTTTAACTTCTTAGCAAGTTTAATTAATGGAAACAAACGGCCTTTAGGAAAGGCGGGCTGCTACTTGATTAATGACTTTTAACTTCTTAGCAAGTTTAATTAATGGAAACGGGGAATTCCCTCGATTTCCCCACAGGGAGAATTCTTTTAACTTCTTAGCAAGTTTAATTAATGGAAACGTATAGAACGGCATAGGCATGGTTGGGCAGGAGAGGGTCTTTTAACTTCTTAGCAAGTTTAATTAATGGAAACACCTACCACCAAAAGAACACTAGCAACAACAAAAATCTTTCTTTTAACTTCTTAGCAAGTTTAATTAATGGAAACGATGACTTCGCCTCCGTTGGCTACACACCCCTTCTCCAGCAGACTTGTAACTTCTTAGCAAGTTTAATTAATGTGAAGCTAACGATTAGTGAATAAAAAATCTCCTACTTTAATTTTCTAAGGAGATTTTTTTACTAATAAAGGTGAGAGATAAGATTTTGTTTTTTCTAGATTACATAATATTGTGGAGGGGGTTCAGGGTGTTTGCTACCGATAGTTAAAGTTTTTGAGGTAGCATCTTTTGAGAGCCAATAAAATCTAACATTATCTTCTTCTGGTTTAACTTTTTTTTTGACTTTTTCATAAAGTTCTCGCATTTCCGCTAAAGATAAAAAGCACTCAAACACAGAAAACTGTACTCTTTTACCGTATCCTTCCAGAAAGTTAGATAATTTAGTGCGTCTTTTATTGTCAGGAATATCGTAAACAATTAATACTAACATTAGGAGGCTCGAAAGAAAGGTTCATAGGCTATAGATGACAGCAAGCTACGTTTATACAGCCGAATTTGTAATTGAATGGCTTCTCGGTAAGAAATCTGAGATGAAATTTGAGAGTGGGTAACTTTTTCAGTCATTCGCTTCTCAAATTGATTCAGGAATAGTCGTCTCCCCTGTTCAGTTAAATAGATTCCTGGCTTTTCAGTTAAAGATTCAAAATCTTTAGATTTTAGGATAGATTGGTTAAATAAAGTTAACATTAAACTATCAACAATGGGCGACCGAAATTCTTCCATTAAATCGAAAGCTAAATAAGGTTTTTTCTTTTCACCATAATGAAAGTTACCTAAATAAGGAGAAAGACCTTCAGCAATAATTAAACTGAGAACATTGTTAAATAAAAGAGTGTAGCCAAAGCTTAAAAGAGCATTAACTGGATCGGTAGGAGGTTGACGATGACGTTGAGAAAAATTAAAGTCTGGGTTGATTATTAATTGTCCCAAAGCGGAAAAATAGCGAGCAGCACTAATCCCTTCGTAACCTCGTAAACTGTCAATATTATCTACCAACTTTAAAGCTTCAAGATCGGTATTAATCCCTAAAATTGCCTGTTCAATGTCTAAAATATTGCGCTGACGATTTAATCTTAGTAATAACTGTTTAGAATTGATTAACTTGCCTCGAACAATAGCTTTGGATGTATTCAATTGAAATTGGTGATCATTCTGGTGTTGAAACTGTAGTAATTCCACATTCAAATTAGATGCTTCTTTACTCCAAAGGTGTCCTTTATATCGCCCAGAAAGACTGAGGAACAAGACAGTAATTCGTGATTCTAAACAGGTAGCGATCGCTGGAGTAGATAAATTAATATTGCCAAACAGAAGAATTCTTTCCACATCTCGAATGGGGACTTCTATTTTATCCTTGTCTGGTACATGAATAAGAAACCGAAACTGTTCTTTCAACAAGCTTGTTCCCTGTTCTAGTAAATATAATGTAGCCATTGTCTGATTCCAAACATTTTTTTGAGGACGTGGCGCAACTTGTATTTGTTGTTGCTTTGGATTGGAAGTATTAGTGAGGGTTTTAATTTCCACAGAAGACATGATTAATTGCTGAGATATTTCTTCTTTTTCTGGTTGTAACTCTTCTGCGTCTGAACTTTTTTTTTTCCAGTTGATAAATATTCGCCGACTCTCTGTGTTTTCCGATCTCCTTGTTTTTTCTTGGGTTTATCTACAGGAAAGATAGCATTTTCTAAAAAGCCATGACCTAAAAAACAAAACCCGTGTTCAAAGTCAGTAATTTGGGTTTTATCACGATTAATATTGAGCTTAAGAGAATCAAGTAGATCAACAACTTCCGAGTAAGCTTGTCTAATTCTTTCTTGAGTACGAGCTAAAATTAAAAAATCATCTGCATAGCGTACTAATTTAATATCCGAATTAGCAATAGTGTGATCAAATTTATCTAAATAGATATTAGCAAGCAAAGGAGAAATAACCGAGCCTTGAGGTATTCCTTTCTTTGGTAAATTCAATCCTTGCTCGCTTAATATGCCTGAAGAAATCCAAGCTTTGATCAGACATAAAATACCAGGGTGATCGATATATTGACGTAATTGGACAAGCAATATCTGATGATCGATATTATCGAAATACTGAACGATATCTGCATCTAACACCCATCGATATCCGAGATCACGCCAATCAGCGACTTTTTCTACCGCCTGAATATAAGATAGATTAGGACGATAAGCAAAACTACAAGGAGAAAAATGAGGTTCAACCAGAGGAGCAAGCACATTTAAAAGAGCTTGTTGAACAATTCGTTCTCTAACGGTTGGAATTCTTAATTCTCGCCATTTACCTCCTTCTTTAGGAATTTTGACTTGTTTGTAAGGGTGAGGGCAATAAGTGCTATTAGCGACTGCTTCTCTTAATTGAACAAGATTAAAATCTTGATTTTGAGCAAAATCATCAATGGTTTCAGCGTCAACTCCCGCACAACCGTTATTTTCTTTGACTTTCAACCAAGCTTGTTGGAAGTTAGACAAATTTAGAAAGTCGTTAACGATGGTTATCATCAGGCAAATCCCAAGAAAAATAGAATCAAGATGATTCTATAAATCTCTCGGAATGACCTCTTTCCCTAATCAACCCCTTCCTTATTCGGATAGAGACTGGAGTTTAGAATAAAGCCACTCAAGAGTAAGCTAGGTAAGGACTTGAGAAATTGGAGTATCTTCTAGGTTCTGTGTGAAAATGGTATAATGATAATACAGAACAGTAGGTCGGTTATATGGATAAATTTTAATCAACTCCTCAATTTATCAAATGTAACAGGTTCTTCGGTTTGTGTTGTACAATGGACGGGGGTTATAAGAGATGAAACCCTTATAGAGAAAGACGTTTGGCGATTTTTATCGAGTATTTTTGTCTAGAGCGAACTAATCAATTAAATCTCTTGCCAGATAAGGATTTAGCCGATTTCTGCCCCCTGATCGAATCATACCAAGTAACTAAGAACCGTTAAGAAGGCATAATAAAAATAATGAGAAACGAA
>Ga0315899_10007262_pt1 | contig 11900 bp, 16 predicted proteins | sample LakEriMetagenome_2_FD_203518 | JGI IMG/M metagenome (GOLD analysis project Ga0315899, IMG submission 203518) | Freshwater fungal communities from buoy surface, Lake Erie, Ohio, United States - Buoy 4 MA112 | ecosystem: Environmental > Aquatic > Freshwater > Lake | place: USA: Lake Erie, Ohio... | reverse complement strand
CCTATGTCCAACGTGAGCTGTTTACTCGGAGCATTAGACAAGGGATCGGACGATCCAATTATAGGAAAGAACACCCTAAATACACTGATCCGTTGCATTCGCACGGTGCGCTGCGCTGCGCTGCGCAGACCGAGGTGCAAGCTGGTTGCAGTTGCAAGCGCAGGCGGTGCCATGATTTTGACCATGCTTTTGACGGAGGGATTTTGAGGGTGGTTTTTTGGGATCAGTTCAACACTGATTGACGCTCATACGTTATCCGGGCAGACAGAAGGGTTGAGGGTGGTCGGAGGAATGGGTGGTTGGGTGGGTTTAAGAGTTCGTTTCATTAATATAAACGATATGTACAATAACGATGTCGGTAAGGGGGTAGTATATGCCTATGAAGGTTATGAAGCAAAATACAGGGTGGCGACCTTTAGGGCACCTGTTTGCTTCATAAATTTATGGCTGATTCCTTACCGACATCGTTATTGGACATATATCTATACTACTAATTATCGTCGTTGAAGGGGCCGAGACAGCGGCCTGGTGCAAAGCCGGCGCTCCTTAACTGAGTCCGTGGCGTACTCGACCATGACATTGACGGGATGGCTGAGGGTGGTGGTTCTTGGTCTGCTGACAACAGACACATCGGCATTACTTGCGCCCACGCCTTAAGACCTTCTTTTCCCCCTAACATTAAGAAAATCGGGCCATTATCCCGGCCCACGAAGTCTCCTTCATCGCTCGTGGCAACGTCACGGACCTAGGACTCAACTTGCGACCCGCGTATCTGAGTGCGCGGGGGAGGATTCATTATTCCACGCCGACGCTGTTTCTTGAGCCTCGTAAGAAGACCCGCGCACCTCATGCTGCAATAATTAGATTCCACGCCGGTGTTGCGCGGTCGCGCACAGCCTCCTCCTCCTCCTCCTCCTCCTCCTCCGTCGACCAAACGGCAGCACTAGGTGACAGCAAGTTGTGCTTACCATTCGGCATCGGTGTCAAAAAAAACTTCTCCACCTACCACCACCACCACCCCATCAACACCACCACCCTCCTGATCCTCCTCCTCAACCTTCAAGAAAGCTGACCAACTGGGCTACCATGGCTTCAGCCCTCTCTGGTGCCAGATACTCTGCGTTTCGAAGGGCGTTGGCCACCATAATAGTTTTCCCGACAGACGCGCTCTTGACCCACACACGCCCGTTGGCACCTACAGCGATCTCGTATGCCAGATACTTCCCTGAGGTCCGCACAAGTGTCAAAAGAGACCAAAAGAGACCTACTATTACTATACACGTGCAAAAATGAAGACAAAAACAGCGATCTCCTGTGCCAGGTACTTACCCAAACAATTGACAATTGGACTCTCGGGCAGTAAAAGAGACCTCGAATATCCGGCTGATGTTTCTATTGTAAGGCCCCCGCAGAGCTCCCCAAACACTGCCTGCAAATGCACATAAAATAATAATAAATAAATACTGTAAGGCCCCCGCAGAGCTCCCAAACCACTGTCTTCCCCGTCATCCAGCCCATTAGATGCACACGACAAAAAAAATCAATCAATCGATAAATAAGTAAACGAAAAACTAATTAATTAGTAAAGTAATTAATTAATAAATACATTTATTTATTAATTAAAACCTGCCCCGTCATCCAGCCCTTCTTGTGCCCCGGGCAGATGCATGACAACTCCGGTTCCATGTCCCGATTAGCCGCGTTGACGCGGCAGTATACGGTAGCTCCAATTTCAAGTTTTGGTCGCGACCTTTTCGTGGCACCTAGTGTAACCAAAAAAAGGGGGGTTTCAGATTTAGTGCCTCTCTCTCTCTCTCTCGCGCGCGCGCGCGCACACACACACACAAACACGTGTGTGTGTGGGTGTGTGTGTGTGTGTGTGTGTGTGTGTGTGTGTGTATTGTGTATTGTGTGTGTGTGTGTGTGTGTGTGTTATATGATATATAAGGTTGTCAAAATAAAAATGAATCATGCTGAATGACAATAATGAAACAATAATAATGATGAAGAATGTGCAAACTTGATGCACACAACCAGTCAGGCGTTTGCGTGTCGTATAAAACGTGTGCACACGTGGACCTACCCTCGAAGGATAGCGAAGGCAAGACGCCTAGTGTCGGGCCGCGGATATCCAGCCGGAAGTCCTCTCCGCGTTTGTCAACTACCACTCCTATCACCATGTCCTGTAGGATGCGTGTGTGTGTGCGCGCGCGCGCGTGTGCGTGCGTGCGTGCGTGCGTGCGTGCGTGTGCAGGCGAGCAGTGAGCTGGACAGCAGGCGACTCGAGCCTTACACGCACAGGTTGCCGAGCCTACTTTGAGGCCAGCATGCGGCAGGCGGGCGCGCACCTGCACCTCGCACTCCAAAGAAAGGAGGCATACCTGGGGGCAGGGAGAATATCTGCGGGCATTGCCATCCACCCACACCCGCAAATCGCCTCCTTTGCCTGTTGCGCCGCGACGGAGGAGTCAACAATCACTCCGCGCCGTCCTCGCCGTTCTCGCAGCCCGAGGCGTACGCGTGCAGGTGCAAAATGCAGTCGCACGGCCACACACACACACACACACATACACACACACACACACACACATGCGTACCTGCAAGGACCTTGACGGTGCCGGAGCGGGACGCCACCAAGTCGACGCCCTGCTCGCTCAGCCCCGTGCCCACGCGGATCACTGAGGCCGAGCCCAGCGACGATGCCTCAACGACCCGGTCGCCCGGGATCACCACCTGCCCGTGGCAGGCCACTGCCGGCCCCGCCGCCTCCGCCGCCATCGATCTACACGAGATTTCTGTTTTTTTTTATTATATCAAGTATCAACGGCCCACTTGCGAGCCGTGAAGCAGTGGGAAAAAGAGCCCATATGGCGCGAGCATCCGACTGGCCAGGGGGCGATTACCAGTCAAATGGCGCGCGCATCACCTCCGCGGAGCTCTGCATCGAGTTGGAGTCGCGGGATGCCTACTCGGCCGTGGCCCTCGGGCGGGATCATGACGGCCTTCTGGCATCCCAGGAGTGCTACAGGTCGCCAACCCGCCCGCCCCGCCTCCCTGCGCCGCGACGCGATGCGTGATTGAGCGCGCAGGTCGCCGCTGGAGGCGCGGGGGCAGTCTCTTTGCATCTCTCGACCTTCATGCGCCTCTCCGTCGTGTTGCTGGGGTTCCGCAGGCGCAGGTATGGCGCTGACTGTCGCCCGCGGCGCGAGTAGGTGCCTGACCACGACCAGCAAGCTTTGGCACAATTACGGCCAGTTGCAGCTACGGCTATGCAATGGCTGCGTCGTGCTCGTGGACCCTCATGTTTGCGGCTGGTGCGTGTGTGTGTGTGGGCGCGTGTAGCACGCTCAAGCGTGTGTGAGCACACGCGCGCACGTGTGACACATGCTGTATACATAGGCATTTTCGAAAGATGATGGAATCCTTGACTATCGCGATAGCACGTATCTCATGCGGCCTCCTTGTTGCAGGTGCGGCACTGATGATCCAGAAAAAGGCCGCACGCACAGCTGCAGAAAATGCCGCCGCCCTGTTCATGAGGTACGAGACTACGATGTCGATTGGGACAGGGCGTTTGTGGATATTGTGCACACTGCGTGCACACACGCCACACACACACGCAACAACGCGCGCACGCACGAAAGAGACCGTGCTCGTGCGCACGCGCACACACACACACCAGATGTGCGAACAATCGCTGCGCGGTAAGGCCAACCCTCATGGGCTTTGCATCGTGTGCGAACTCAAGTTGCGAATCAAATACCGTGACCATGCCTCGTATCTCAGGTAAAAGCTGCCGGCAGACAAATTATTTCTTCAACACAGCAGGAATCGTCCATCAATTTCATAAAACACAGTGCACTGTATCGAAACAAAGTAACCATGCCCCGTGCACCAGTCTCATCCAGGCAGACATTTCTTCTGTCCTCAACAACCACATTTTTTCGTTTTCGCGCTTCTTCGAAGGCCCCGGGCCTGCGCCCGCGCCCGTGCTGCAACCGAGGGCTCAGGGCACTGTCTCTCTCGCGGAAGTTTCCAAGACAGAAATTCAGGTGGAAAAGGAACGGGGCCAAGAGAAAAGTTCAAAGTTTGCAGGCGGTAGGGAGCTATTTACTATGCCGAGGGCACTAAAAGAAGGGTTGCAGACGCGCACGGGGCTCACAGAAGCCCAGCGCGGTCAGGCTCTCCCGCCGCACCTTGCGCGGGCCAGAGATGGAGCAAGGTCATCCATGGGGCGAACCACGGATGTTGACAAGGAGCTGGGAGTGGCCAAGTTGCCTGCAATGAATGGTCAGCAAGCGAGAGCCTCATCATCGCTGGGGATGGCATCAGGACTTGGGGTGTTCGAGGGGGGGGGCGTCGGGGGAGGGAGAGAGCAAGAACGGGCGAAGAGGGAGAAGGTGACAAAGCATGGACCCCTCCCAGAAAACTACTCTTTTTTATCCCCCCAAATTAGGGGGGCAATTTACTCAAACTCGCACAGGCAATATAAAGAAACCAACCAAGTTTTCGACAAGCTTTTGAACATGACAACCAGGGATGACGTCAACGTGAGGGAGAAGTCAGCAATTTTGGATATGCAGCGCGAATTCAGGTGCAATATTTGATGGATTTTTGCTCATCTCACAAGCATGATACGCTGGTCCAAACCATTGATACACTCACATCAATGGTTTGGACCTACGAGCAGCGTTTATGAAAGGGCGATTTTGTATCAATGGTTTGGACCAGCGTATGAGCAGCGTATGTGAACGAGCGATTTCTGTGCATTTTAGGAAAAGCCTGCATCATCTTCGAGTGTATTTTGATTCGATACCCTGGTGTTTGATTGAGATGACTACTTACTGCAGATCCAAGTGGGAGAAAATCTCCAGCGTTGCAGTTCAAGAAAGAGGGCTGCAACACCAGGGTTTACACTTGCACCAGGAAAAGGCGTCCAGGAGTGTCACCGTGTCGACGATGGCAAATCGACACAAAAACCTAGCCCCCTTAGAACAAATGCATCTTGTTCAACTTGAAGTCACACTTACAAATATTGCTCTTTGTTATTTCATGCGCCCCTTCCGCGACGGACAGGGGGGGGTCCGCTTCTTAGATCCACACGAAATGTTTTTCCACTTCGCTAGCGACTTCGGTGTTGTACCCGAGCTCATATCCCGGTCAGAGTGCCGGATGCTAATTTACAATACCGTCGGAGACAACTACGGCGAATTCGCCGCCGTGTTTCGTGATCTCAGGTTTGATAAGTATAAATCTGATCTTCTTCGCCCCTCTGTTTGATTGAGAACTGACAGGCTTCAATACTCCGAAGAAGTGTTGCTGACGAATGTATCATTCCAGCCGGGATCGCGAAGAGGAGCGGCAGAAGCATGATGCGCGGAAAAAGATCATAGATGAGGGAAACACTGGTGTCATCCACTCCTCCAGCATTAGCGAAAATGGTCCAGATTCGCCAGAGGCTGCTGCCAAGGCACAGCGTGCGAACACTGGTGCGTTGGGGCAAGCATTGCTGGTATTTTTACACAATATTGCGGACTTTGGAAAACGTCGAGCAGAGTCACACCTGAATCAGGATAAGGAAGATGATGAAGAGTTGGGTAATGGCCGGGGGCTGGGCTCGTCAAGAGTTCCTTTGATTGTCTCCAGGGTTCCCTTAACTATCTTGCAACTAAGTGTGGACATCATGGAGCTGGATAACAAGGAGAAAACTGAGAAGAGACTTGCTCAGTATCTGACACTGGAGCAGCTCGAGCAAAAGATGTTGGAAGAAATTGCAGAGGCTGAGCGTCAACGGATTGCTGCAGAAATAGCCCGAGGCCAAGCCACGCCATATCCCCTGGAAAGGGTGGGTGTGAAATCAGCACAGATGGGCATGTGGCAGGTCCACCTCGCCGAAATCTTCGAGTTCTTCGTAGACCCACTCCACGAAAAGTTTGTGACTGATGATTCGCTAGATGACACACTGTATTTGATCGGCAAATGTTTCCGGACGTTGGATTGCGACCAGGATGGCATCATTAGCAGGGCAGATGCAGTCGAGGCATTTATTGCATCCGGATCCCAGAAGCAAGAAGCCAGCTTACTAGCAGATGTGTTCCTGTCCTCGTTCCCCGTACGCTCGGACGATGATGGCATCACCTGGCTTGAATTCTCACAGCAACTTCCGTCTCGCGATGATGAAGATTGGGATCCTGTTGGTGGCTGCTGGCATCTGTTAATGGAAGAGTGCAAAACTTCAGCGGATAAGGTTGCGCGATCAGCACAGATTCTGCAGCGAGAAGTGGGGGTCATTTGGATTGAGCCGAATGGCAGGAAACGCGATGTAGAAGAGGAAGATATGGAGTGGATCGATCATGATTCCTCAGAGCAATCTGCCCACATGGGACTAGGTGCAATCTTCACCTACGACTTACATGGACGCACCATTGTGGACAAGATCGCTCGCCCGGGCCCCGCCGACGGCAAGCTATTTGGGGGGGATATCATTGTAGGAATCAACGGGAAACGTGTTGAGTCAATAGGTCCGGGTCAGGTTATCAAGCTGCTCATCGCTGCTGGGGGCCAGGAAGGAAAGGTTGAGCTTGAAATCAAACGTGGAATTGACATTGAGACGGAAGTGCTCTGGCGGAATCCACCGAGCCTGCCGCCGTCAATCCCTGAGCATGGGCTACAGAGAGATCTGTTGCAGCTGGCCGAGGGCGAAATTGGGTTGAGCTCTGTGCTCAAGATTATGCGGTTTTTGGGGGTGACACCAAGTGTTTTGCTGGATAGTGAGCTCATCCTGCTCTGCAATGAAGTTCAACCTCGGCACGTGCCCAGCGACGGAGAAATGATGTTTTCATATGACGAATTCACGACCCTCCTGGCAAGCATCGTTGAGAATGAAACGTTTTTTGGCATCATTAAAAAGCACATCGTTTCGGACGTCAGCAGGAAGGCGTTCCATCGTCTGAGTGCGCAAGAGCAACGCTTGGGAGCTCTGTACATTGTGATGCAACTGCCCAGAAAAAATGTGCCGGGAGGCGTAGCTTGGATAAAGCTCAGATATTACCGTTACGTTGCGTTTGAAATGGTGCGTCAACAAGAAGCAGCAGGGCAATCGACATCCTTTGTTGATATGCGCTCGAACATTGAAGTGCGAATCATGAGCCAATTCGCCGATGCGAGAGAATTAGTGCGTGGCGACGGCCTCTCGCAGTACTTCGAAGCCTGCAAAAAGTATCATGTGTCACCTGATGTTCACATCACTAAGCAGTTTCTGAGTATGAATCCGTTGCTCAAGCTTGAAAACCACACGTTGAAGAAGAAAGAAGCGTGCGCCATGATGGGCGGCCTTCGCGGCAACCACCATATAAACGGCATTGTTTTCAATGGTTTAGGGCTAGATGACGCGGCGATCACGGAATTTACAAATATCCTCGAAGAAAAGGGACCGCTTCAAATGAAACTGCATCGACTAGACTTTTCCAACAATCCAATCGGTTTTCACAAAGCCCTTCGAAACCCCCTTACTGGTTATGGAGCAATCGGCGACATTGTCAAAGTGTTGAAGATCTCACGGGTGTCTCTGTTATCAGAGCTACGTATCAGTGGCGTGGGGCTCGGAGATCGTGACGCCCGCGCCATTTGCGATGCACTCGTTGCTTCAAGAGGGACGGCAATCAGCAAATTGGATTTTTCGAACAATTTCTTGGGAGATCGCTCGAGCAGAGGATTTAGAGGTGTCATTCGCAGATGTGAACGACTGACATATCTGAATCTGACGTGGAACCGATTTAGCACTGATGGGGGGGCAAAAATTCTGAAAGCTGTCGTCCAGCGTGAGCAGGTGACTACCGGAACTTTTACCAAATGTTGAACTTGAGTATCGTCTGCTCACTGATTACAATTCACTAATATTTACTGCCTGTGCAGGCGGAGGAGGAGGAAAAGAGAAAGCGAAGGCAGGAGATGATGATGAATTTAAATTTTAGTGGCAAGACGCCGGGGACTGCTGGATCAAAATCTAGACGAGCACGAGAGTCAGACGCCGAAGTGAACGAGAGCCAGACACCGGAGCGAGTCACACGTACTGGTAGCGGCCACACCGGTGGTCGCGTCGGTAGCGGTGAATCAAGCGTCTTCAATGATATTTTGGCTGTCAACTCTCAAGATGACGACCCTTTTGGGCCTCACGAAGGCATGTACGATTTACAGAGGCTTAGCGACAAAACTCTCACTCAGGCAGTGGAATACCTGGACACCCTTCGCACCAAGACCAAATGGGACAACCTTGAAGGGGAGGAAGATCGAAAAATTGAGCATAAGATTGTGGTACTTGTTGACTTGAGCGCTGACGGTACAGATGTGCACGTGTCTCCAAAAAAGACAAGCGCTCAAAGTCCAAGCATCAAACAAACAGGCATCGGCAAAGCTTTAGCGGTACTGCTACGCGCTAAATACTTTGCAAAATGTATGTGAATAAGGTTTGTTACGTGTATTGTAGATGTAAGGTGCTGAGACTGCAACGCGTATGGTCTGATATGCGAATGCAGGGATCTGCTTGCTACAAGCGTGCGCAGAGTGCTCAAGGCTCCAAAATTCTCTCGGCTGAGGCCGACATGCTCATAGATCAGCATGATTATCTAGAACTAAAGGCCTTGCTTGCCGACGAGGAGTCTGAGGTGTTACTCTCGCTCAAGGGCTCTCATTACTTTCACTTTCGATTACACATGCTCACTTACACTCTAAGTGTAAGTGAAGTGTAAGTGATTAGAGGGAGAGTGTAAGTGATTAGAGGGAGAGTCGGGTAGACAAAGAGTCGGTGTGCACACGCCCACTTTGTCTACCTGACTCTCTCTCTCTCTCTCTCTCTCTCTCTCTCTCACACACACACACACTTTGTCTCTCTTTCTCGTTCTCGCTCTCGCTCTCGCTCTCGCTCGCTTGCTCTCTCTTTGACTGTCTCTCTCTCGCCTCATCCTCCCTCACGCCCATACTCCCTCCCTCTGTCGCTCCTTTTCTTCGCGCTCTCTTTGTTTTAACATTGTTGTTCTTGTTCTTGTTTTGTGTTTGTGTGTGTGTGTGTGTGTTCGCGCGCGCTCGGGCCATATGCTCTCAGAATGGCCTGACGTTGGATGACCGTCTGTCAATCTTGCGAATTCAACTCAAGGGCAAGAAACTCAGGTTTGGAAACTTTATCGTGTATCTTACAAAGTCGGATCAGATCAGCTTTATTCCCCCCCTTCTATGCATTTCTGCTGGAAAGAAATATGATATGTTGTCGATTTCGATCAATGCTCTCGACTTCAGAGTTCTGCAAGTATGGGAGCAAATGCTGCCTTTCCAGGGCTCGAGCAACCACTATGCTGCTACGCGCTTCCTGTACTCCAGACTATGCAGCCAGGCGGACATTGACAAGGTAGAGGCGCTGCAGAATGTGTACACAAAGCCTCGAAGCGAAATCTTCATCCCTTCGGGTAAGGGATAAAAGGAAGGGATTTGCGTGTGTAAACCCAAATCTGGAGCACAACTAAGCTGTGCACCCAAATCTCTGCCGCAGATACTCGACTGTCAGCTCATTCGGCGCAGCGTCGACGCTCGCGCACGCCCATACAAACATACGTGGACCTGAACTCGCACGAGTCTCCTTCCACCAAGCAAGGTTTCGATTCGGACATACTCATGGCCACCATCAGGTCTATTTCATGTGCCTGTAGGTTGCCGTGCTTGTGTGCGAGCGTGTGTGTGTGCGCGCGGTGTTATTGATCCAGCTCGATCGCATCGTGCCTGGGATTTTGGTGCCAACCACCACTCGCCACTGACACGGGTCCCGTATCTTCTGTCACGTGCGGATACCCTCTTTGTGGACAATCTTTGCTTTACCGACTTCACGCCGACAGTGCAAAGTTACGGATGCAGTCTATTCGAGCACGGATTAAAGGACGTGCGTCCCTGCCAGCGCTCACTAAGCAGACTGATGAAAGTCACAAGCGTGACAAGAAGAAAAAGAAGAAGCATGCGTGACGAAGGTTTGCAGAGGGTTGTCCTTGTATTATAGTAAAAATTCTTTTCCTCATTGAACACTCAACAAGGCAGGGGAGGGAATATCCGAGGAGGAAAGGGAATAAGTGCCACCCTGATGAGAACCTCAACAATGATGATTCATTCCCGAAAATTGACCAGGTCGAACCGTGTCTTGGTCTCGGTTTTACCGCGGGCCCGCGGTAAATTGACCAGCTTTTTGCTGAGGCAAGTTGGGGTGTCTAAGCTCTCTGACAAAGCACGTGGAACGTGTGCGAGTCGCGTGTCAAAAGAGACCTACGCATGGGGAGAGCTGAGTTTATTATAGCGGAACACAGACATAGAATGTGTTCTCTCTATAGTTATAGGGTCTTAGATAGATAGGGGGAGGAGTATGGGTGTGGTCGGCGGTGTGTCAGTAGGGCGCGCGTGAGACAAAGGGAGAGTGGGAGAGGCCGAGCGCACAGATGTTGGAGGGTTCATGCTCCACAGCGCGCGTAAAGTACACGCCTGCTTCCTGTCGCTCCGCTTCGTTGCCCTCCAAGAGGAAGAGAGCAAGGTTGCCGATGTTCGAGGTGTGCCCAGCGTTTCTCGAGTTGCCTCCAGAATCAAGCGGAGACTACAGTTGTCGTGGTTGTTTATTACTGAAAACAGGATGGAAAGGGGGATAAGACCGGCGGTGCTCGGCCGACTGGCCGCCGTTTTCCGTGCTGAAAACTGCTGCAGCACACCTCAGCTAAGCTATAGATAGCTGTGACCGGCTGGAGGGGGAGGAGGATAGTGGAGGACATGTGCGGCCTGTGTGGACTAGTCTGACCACCACGCACTAGTGGACACGGGGGAAGGGAATATTGTGCCAGTTTGAGAGCGATCATTTTACTACCTCCTCGCGATCTTCATCACATCAATCACACAACAACGTTGTTCCTGTCACGATCAGCTATCCATCCGTGACAGCGCGTGTGTTTCTAAATATTATTGAAGTATCTAACAAGTGTGTGTTGCGTCGATCAGAATCAGGATCCGGGTGTGCAGGCCACCATATATCCAACACGGCAAATTACAAAAAGTCGAGATTCAACGGCTTGGAAAGCACTGACGCGAAACTGCAGTTCAACACGAGCAAATGCAAAAACTAAATTCCAGGTGTCAGCAGGATCAAAGGCCTTAACATCGAGTCTGGATGTTCAAAAGCTCCGCATCATCCCGGACCCAAAATTTCATAATGACTTGCAGCGCTTTTGTCAATACACGCAGTTCACGCGCCTTGCATTTCTCGCTCGCAACGTGCCTCCTGATGTCCTGATGCGGCGCGCAGGAGGCCTTATTGCTGTTCCGGTTTTCGTCCGTGCGGAGGAGGACACAATCGTAAAGGCCATTCAGCGTGGCCTGAGAGCCACCTTCGACACCCTGTCTGCGCAAGTGTTGGCATGGTGCCGCATGATTGTGGAGTTGCCACACCAAAAGGGTGGTCCAGGCATTGCGCCGTTGCAAGCATCTGCAATGGCAGCTTTCTACAGCCGACGGCTCACATGGTCAATTCGCTGTCCCACACACACCTCAATAAGGGTCGCGGGACAGAATCTTGAAGACTCCACCACCTGGACCACCTCTGCCCTTCAAACCTTACAAGAGCTTCAGGACCAGCTGCTGACGCCTTGCAGATGCACAGAATGGGCTCCACCTCTGGATGCAGTGGAAGACTATGTTGCCACAGAACCAAATTGTACCAAAAGAGAATGTGAACACAATAGAGGGAGAATGTGTATGGACAATAGAGGGAGAATGTGAAATTAGTGTTGATCACTTGGACTAGTGAACACTAAGAGGAGGGGGGTTAACAGGTAGGAGACTGAGTACTCCACCGAGTTCACCCAAGGAGTAGGGGAGTCACCAGG
>Ga0315899_10007261_pt1 | contig 11901 bp, 14 predicted proteins | sample LakEriMetagenome_2_FD_203518 | JGI IMG/M metagenome (GOLD analysis project Ga0315899, IMG submission 203518) | Freshwater fungal communities from buoy surface, Lake Erie, Ohio, United States - Buoy 4 MA112 | ecosystem: Environmental > Aquatic > Freshwater > Lake | place: USA: Lake Erie, Ohio... | reverse complement strand
GAAGACGCGCTGCCCGGCCTCAGCGTCCTGCGCCGAGGCAAAGCTGGGCGCCATCAGCAAGGGTGCTGCAAGCATGGCGATACGAAATTTCATTTTCCTATTCTCCCGGCAAAGGATTCGGACCGACCGGATTTCTGCTGGTTTTCTTGTTGACCGCTGAAAGCCCGGTGGCTAGAATCGTCTTATCATCAATGAAGAACTCGCATGCAAGCGGCTTTTTGAGGGACGCAAAACCATGAAGATCAGGTTCGCGCTGTGCTTTTTGCTTTTCTCAGGCGGGCCAGCCTTAGCGCAGGCGACAGATACGGCCCTGCTGATCGGTGGCTGCCAGGGCTGCCATGGTGCCAGCGGCCAGGGGGGGAATGGTATCCCCTCCATCAAGGCCAATCACAGCCGCGATGAGTTCGTCGCCCTGATGCGCACCTTCAGTGCCAATGAACGGCCCGCCACGATAATGGGCCGCATCAGCCGCGGTTATACGCCGGAACAAATCGCGCTTTTGGCCGCGCATTACGCGCGCCCGCAATAAGCCGGAGGAAACAGATCATGACCCTTTCCCGCCGCGCCTTTTTCGCCGCTGCCGCACTGCCCGCGGCCCTTGCCGCGCCCCGTATCGCCCATGCCCAAGCGGGCGCTGGCCGCGTTGTCATTATCGGGGGCGGCTTTGGTGGCGCTTCCGCCGCGCGTTTCGCGCGCAACAATTTCCCCGTGCTTGACATTACGCTGATTGAACGGAGCCGGACCTTCACCACCTGCCCTTACGGCAATCTGGTTCTCGCCGGGCGGCGGGATATGAACAGCATCACCTTCGGCTATGAAAAGCTCGCCGCACGCGGGGTGCGTGTGGTGCATCAAAGCGTGGTCGCGGTAGACGCCGCGGCGAAGCAGGTGCGCCTCGCGGATGGGGCGCAGGTGCCTTATGACCGGCTGATCATGTCGCCTGGCATTGACCTGAGGTGGGGTGCCATCGAAGGCTATGATGAAGCGGCGAGTGAACGCATGCCGCATGGCTGGGTGCCATCACTGCAACCCATTTCCCTGCTGCGCCGCCAGCTTGAAGCCATGCCCGATGGCGGCAATTTTGTTATGGTGATCCCGGATAATCCCTTCCGCTGCCCACCTGGTCCTTATGAACGCATCAGTATGGTGGCTGATTATCTGAAGCGCGCCAAGCCGCGAAGCAAGCTGATTGCGCTTGATGCGAAGAACGGGTTTTCCAAGCAGCCGCTATTCCAGGATGCTTGGCAGGAACTTTATCCCGGCATCATCGAATGGCGTGGCGCTTCCAATGATGGCCGTGTGACGCGGGTGAATGCCGCTGCCATGGAAGTGGAAACGGAATTTGGCGAAAAGCTGAAAGGGGCCGTGATCAACGTGATACCCCCACAAATGGCGGCGAAGATCGCGCGCGATGCCGGGCTTGCCAATCAATCCGGCTGGTGCCCGATCAAGCCAGCAACGCTCGAAAGCACGCAGGTGGAAGGCATCCATGTGCTGGGTGACGCGACCATCGCTGCGCCCATGCCGAAATCGGGCTTTGTTGCATCATCGCATGCCAAGCACGCGGTGGCCTGCATTGCGGCATCGCTCGCCGGGCGCGCGCCACCGGCCGCGACCTTCTTCAATACCTGCTACAGCCATGTTGGGGCGGATTACGGTATTTCGATTGTCGGCGTTTTCCGCCCCGGGCCGAATGGCTTTGCCGAGGTTGAGGGCTCTGGCGGCGTCAGCCCGCGCAATGCGGCGCTGACCGCGGAACGGCGCAAGGAACATCGCCAGCTTGAAGCGCTTTATGCGGATGGCTGGTATGACAGCATCACGGGTGAAATGTTTGGCTGAGATCGGGCAAGGGGCAAAACCCTGACCATCCAAGCGAAGGTCAGGGGCCAGTTGGCGCTGAGAAGCTCTCTGCGAGGGAGGTCATCATGAGTCTTCCAAAAGACCCGAAATCCTCCTCTCGGCGTGGCTTGCTGCGTGCTGCCAGTGCGGCCAGCCTTGCAAGTGCCGGCGGTATCGCACAGGCAGCCGGCAATGCGGAAAACCAACCGCCCAATCTGCCGGAATGGTCCCGCAGCCTTGGGCCCGGCGTGATTGAGGAAACCTATGGCACGCGCAGCCGACATGAAACGGCGGTACGCCGCTATGTCCCCTGGCTGACGCCGGATCGCGTTTCTTCAGTTTCCTTCACGCCGCTTGCGGATATGCATGGCATCATCACGCCATCCGGGCTGCATTTCGAACGCCATCATGGCGGCGTGCCGGATGTGGACCCTTCAGATTATCGGCTGATGATCCATGGCATGGTGGAACGCCCGCTTGTCTTTACGCTGGAAGATCTGAAGCGCCTGCCATCAGTCTCTCGCATTCATTTCATTGAATGCCCGGCCAATGGCGGCATGGAATGGCGCGGCGCGCAAATGTCTGGTGTACAATTCACCCATGGCATGCTGTCCTGTTCGGAATGGACTGGCGTGCCGTTAAAGATATTGCTGGCGCAAACTGGCTTGCGTGCGGGGGCTTCCTGGTTATTGGCGGAAGCATCGGATGCGGCGCATCTGGCGCGGTCCATCCCGCTATCCAAAGCACTGGATGATGCGATCATTGCCTTTGGCCAGAATGGCGAAGCAGTGCGCCCGCAACAGGGCTATCCCGTGCGCCTCGTGCTGCCAGGCTATGAAGGCAATATGTGGATCAAGTGGTTGCGCCGCATTGAAATCGGTGATCGCCCTTGGTTCACGCGTTGGGAAACGCGCACCTATACTGATTTGATGCCTGATGGCCTGGCCCGGCAATTCACCTTTTTGAATGAGGTGAATTCGGTCATCACCGCGCCCTGCCCGGAAAAGCCGCTGCTTGGGCGCCCGGGCTTTGTGGAAATATCGGGCCTTGCCTGGTCTGGCGCCGGGCGCATCACGCGCGTGGATGTGAGCGTAGATGGCGGCGATAATTGGCGCACAGCTACCTTGCAGGACCCCGTTCTGCCCAAAGCGCTGACACGGTTTCGTATCCCCTGGGAATGGGTCGAAGGCCAGACCGCCTATCTGCAAAGCCGCGCCATGGATGAAACGGGGCGCGTGCAGCCTACCATCACGGCGCTACGACGCGCGCGCGGCGTGGAGAGTATTTATCACAAGAACAGCATCCATACCTGGCTGGTTGACCGCGACGGGACGGTGGTGAATGTCCAGATTGATGCTTAAGGTTGTCTGCTACGCTGCTGCCGTCATGCTGATTGCTGGGCTTGTGCAGGCGCAGCAGGCGCCCAATTCTTCAGTAGCCATCAGCGAAATTTATCGCCCCTTCACGGCACCTCCTGGCGATAGAACGCGCGCTGATATCGCCTGGCCCGCCAGTGCGGCAGCGCTTACGGCACCCATCCCAGGCATCGGCCGCCCTGCAACAAATGCGGAAATCGCCGGCTGGGATATCGCCGTGCGGGGCGATGGCCACAATCTGCCGCCCGGCAGCGGTACCGCAAAAAACGGCGAGGAGCTTTACGTCACGCATTGCGCCGCCTGCCATGGCGATTTCGGTGAGGGGCTGGAACGTTGGCCGGCGCTCATGGGCGGGCGTGACAGTCTGCGTTCCGAACAACCAAAGCGCACCATCGGATCCTTTTGGCAGCATGCGCCGGCTGTGTTTGATTACATCCGTCGCGCCATGCCTTATGCGGCGCCGCAAAGCCTTTCCAATGACGAATACTACGCCATCACCGCCTATGTGCTGTTTCTGAATGAGCTGATCGGTGAAGAGGATAAGGTGGATGCCGCAAGCCTCACCAAACTTGCCATGCCCAATCGTGATGGCTTTGTGCTGGAAGCGCGCCCCGATACCGAGAACAACGCCTGCATGAGCAATTGCCGGCAGGGGCGCGCGGTTACGGTCACCATGGATAGTCGGCGTTTTGTTCAACCTGGGTCAGGGTCCGGGACCGATCAGCCGGAGTAGCCACCCGCTCTTTCGCTATTCGATTTTCAGCCCAGTTTCGCGGATCAATTGCCGGACCAGCTCACGGTCCTTCCTAATGCGGTCACCGAAAGCCTCGGCGCTTTCCGTCACCACATCATTGCCGGAAGCGGCCAGCCTTTGGCGGGTTGGTTCATCGGTCGTGGCGTGGTGCAAGGCTGCTTCCAGGCGCGCGCGGATGGGTGAGGGCGTTAGGGCGGGCGCGAATAGCCCGTTCCAGCTTGTCGGATCGAAATCGGGAAAGCCGCTTTCGGCAAGCGTCGGCAAATGCGCAAGGGTGCCTCGACGCTCTCCGCTCGTTAACGCAATGCCGCGAGCGCGGTCGGTCTGGATAAGGGGTGCGAAGCTATTGGCCGTGCCGATGGCGCCATCAATATTGCCGGCGGCGACATCGCGCGCCGATTCAGCGCCGCCGCGATACGCAACATGTTCCATCCTGATGCCGGCGCGCAGTTCCAATAGCGCGCCAGCCAAATGACCGATGGTGCCAATGCCCGGTGTGCCATAGGTAAAGCCGGGTCGCGCCTTCACGGATGAGATGAATTCCGCGACATTGCGCGCCGGATATTCTCCTCACCGCGCTTGGCGTCCTGGCCGTTCATTATGGCCTGCAGCCAAAGGTACGTGATGCACAAGCCTTAGCTGATGGCGGCCTTGAGATCGCCCATCGTGGCCATCAGCATCATCGGATCGGCAGGTGACGGTGTAAAACCACAGGCTTGATAGAAACGCTGTGCGTCGGCGTTCAGTGCCTGAACCAGCAATCCCCGCACGGCGAGTACTTCACCAGCCTGTAAGACGCGCAAGACCGCATCCCGCAACAGGGCACGCCCAATGCCCTGGCCATGCAGGGTGCGGTCCACCGCCAAACGGCCCAACAACGCCATAGGAATCGGGTCTGGCATATTGCGCTTGATGCGCCCTGGTGCGGCAGCAATTGCCACTGCCCCTGCGGCCAAGCAGTAGAATCCAACAACAAAACCACCGCGACACACAACAAAGGTTCGCGATGCGCCCGCTACCTGATTCGTACGCGCACGCTGCTTCAGCCAAGCGTCGAGAGACGGCTCGCCGCTATCGAACATCGAAAGTTCGTGCGTGTCATCGAGAGGAACGGGAGCCGAAATCTCCCCCCTCACCCCCATGGCGGCGTTGTCTTGAGCAATTTCCGCAGCTTTTCATTTGGCTGCGGCGGTGCATCGAGCATGGCCAAAAAGCGCGTGAAGGCTGCGGGCTCAAGGCGTAGCAACGTGCGGTCAAGGATTGCATCGGTTGCTGCGCGACGCGCTGCTTCCAGCATGAACTCCGAGCGCGACTTGCCTGAGAGCACAGCGGCCTGATCGATCAGCGCGCGCTCTTCGGGACGTATGCGGATATTGACGGCACCAACGGTGACAGAGGGCTTGGCCTTCGAGACGCGTCGGCGCGGGGTTGTGATGCGTTTGGCGGTTGATGGCATTGCTATCTCCTGAAAGGGTTCTAGAGCAATGTATGTACAATGTCCACCATGCAGTTCTGACCCGGCTCAAAACGTATTGCGGCGTCGGAACCAGATGGGATAGTATCTCGACAGTCGTTGAATTGCGACTGCAGCCGGGTGATGTCGGTACGCAGTAGATTGAAGAACGGAACGAACATTGAAGAGCCGGTAACGAGAAAATGCAAATTCAAGATCTAACCTCCAATAACAATATTTCTGATTACATGGTTCCTTCCTGGCGATTTTGTATGCGGGGGGCGGAAGCGCCCGACCCCTCTAGCGTCAGAGAAAAATATGGGTTGCAGTTTGCACCAGAGCCTCGTGAATTCAATGGCTTAGGTGCAAACCTTAGCCGCTCAGGTTTGCACCTCAGCAGGGATTGGTCGCCACGCGGTCAACTGGGCCAATGGCCTCGAAGCGCCAAGGAACCTCAGGCCCATTGCCAACCTCAATAAGCACCGCCCGGACGTCTTGCGCACCGGGCACCATCAGCCGTGTCAGATTTGGGATAGCAGGGCCATGGGGCTCTCGAAGAAATACGTGGCTGTCGCCATGGATCAACAGGACGGGTTTACCGAAGGCTAGCGCCTGCTCCTCCAACGCCTCACGCATGGCCAGAAAACCGGACCTCTGCCCGCGCCCACATCGTTCGGCGTAATACATGTCCGCCTGCTGCATCAGCACAACTGCTCTCGCCGAAATCCTCTGCGCCTCGGCGAAGCTTGCACGCAGCCAGGCACGATTGGCCGCGTCGCGTGCCTGGAATTCCTCGAGCGCGCCGGCCGGAGGGTTTGACGTTGGTCTTTCTCCGGCTTCTGTAGGACGGTTATTGTTGCTCCCGGTCACATGCAGAGTGGCAAACACAATACCTTCCCTCGTCCAACGCGCATTCTCGACATAAAGGCGGAAATCAGGATCGATGTCGGCCTGCCTCGTCAAGATCAGGTTTTCACTACCGAGGCTACGGTGGTCGCGGAAGAACCGCGCCCGAAGCAACGCAAGCCGTTCTAAAGGGTCGAAGCGTCCGGCACGCGTCTGCCAGCAATCCGTCCACTCATTGTCGCCCGGCGTGTAAATCAAGGGATGGCGCGCCAGCGACATCCAGGAAAAGGCACGCAATACCCGTTCGTCACTGCAGATTTCACTGCCGCCTTTGGTGTCGCCGACAAAGACGGAAAAAGCTGGCGTCGCTGTATTGATGTCGCGCATCAAGCGCGCCACACGGGCTTCTTCCTCAGCGCAAGCTTCGGGCCGGCTTGGCGTGCAATAGGGCATGTCACCGAACGCGACAAAACGAAAAGCGTCCTGCGCAAACCCTGAAACCGGTAGGGCCAAGAACAGGCATAGGAAAAGCGCACGGTGCAGCATCGGTCTCTCTCCGCTTGAATTGGAATGTTTCTCAGACCGTAGACCCTAAGGTCAATCACGGTTGCATGAATTTTACGTCTCCTGGTTCATATCCTTTCCACGTGATTTCAGCAGCTTAGTACAAACTGCAGCCCATAGCGCCGCGCATCCCCGCCCAACCCTTCCCGGATATCCCCCATGACGCTTCCCTGGATGGCCGAGCGGATCCAACTCCGCGCGATCGCCTCGCTGCGCCCGCATGCCGGCAATGCGCGCGTGCATGACGCGGCACAGCTCGCGCAGATCATGGCCAGCATGCAGGCCTTCGGCTTCACCAACCCGCTGCTGGTGGACGAGGATGGCGTGCTGATCGCGGGGCATGGCCGGCTTGCGGCAGCGGAAGCGCTCGGCATCGCCAAGGTTCCGGTGATTGTGCTGAAGCATTTGGCGCCCGCGCAAAAGGAAGCGCTGCGGCTCGCCGATAATCGCATCGCAGAAAACGCCACCTGGGACCAGGCGCTGCTTCGCGATGCGCTGGTGAGCGTCCAGGCGGCGGAGATTGACCTGGCAGCGCTTGGTTTCTCGGCGGATGAACTTGCGGGCATCCTCGCGGCGGCTGGAGATGCCGTGTCTGACGGCGATGCGCCCGAGGCCCTGCCCGCGGACACCGCCGAGAACCCTGCCGCGCCGGCGATTGGCGAAGATGCTGACGATCCCGCCGATGCTGAGCCTGAGGCACCGCGTCAGGCGGTCTCTCGCCCCGGCGATTTGTGGCTACTGGGCACGCATCGGCTGCTGTGCGGCGATAGCACTGACGCGGCGGTGGTCGCGCGCGTGATGGAAAGCGATCGTGCGGCGATGCTTTTCACATCGCCGCCCTATGGCAATCAGCGGGCTTACACGACCGGCGGTGTGACGGATTGGGATGCGCTGATGCAGGGCGTATTCCAGCATCTGGACGGCGCCCTGCGGCCGGATGGCCAGGCGCTGATCAATCTCGGCCTGATCCATCGCGAGAATGAATGGCAGCCCTATTGGGAGGGTTGGCTGGAATGGATGCGCGCACGCGGCTGGCGCCGCTTTGGGCTTTACACCTGGGACCAGGGGCCGGGATTGCCGGGCGATTGGAATGGTCGTTTGGCGCCGGCCTTCGAATTAGTGTTTCACTTCAACCGCATGGCGCGGCAGGCGAACAAGATCATCCCCTGCAAATGGGCTGGCACGCCGAATAAGGGCAGTGGGTTGCGCGCGGCGGATGGCGAGGTGAAGGCCTATACGCATATCGGCCAGCCTGTGCAGGACATGCGCATTCCGGATGCGGTGCTGCGCATCACCCGCCACAAGGGGCGCGGGATCGAGACTGAACATCCAGCGGTGTTTCCGGTGGCGCTGCCGGATTTCCTGATGCGCGCCTATACCGAGGCTGGCGAGGTGGTGTTCGAGCCCTTTGCCGGTAGCGGCACGACGCTGATTGCCGGGGAACGCACGGGCCGGGTTGTGCGCGGCATTGAGTTGGCGCCGGCCTATGTGGATCTGGCGATTGCGCGTTGGCGGATGCTCTATCCGGATCAGCCGGTGACGCTGGCGGGCGATGGGCGCGATTACGATGCCATCGCCGAAGCACGCACTTCACCGCCGCCATAGGCCAACAATGCGTTTCGTGGGCGCGCTACTTTTTGGGATTACGCGACGGGTCGCTGCGACGCGCTGCGGCTGCGATGGGTCGGGGGGGCGACGTCAACCCGGCACCCTCAGTTCTTCATAGGAGACCATCACGTGCTCGCGGAATGCCGGCCGCGTCGCGAGCGCATCGTAGTAGCGGCGCAACATAGGCCGATGCTGCCGGGTAATGGGAATATCAAAGTAGCGGAAAAACACATGCCCAAACTGAATATCGGCCAGCGTTAAGTCTTCCCCGCCAAGGAAGGCTGCACGCGAAAGTTGCGATTCGGCGATATCGAGCAGCTTGTCGAACTTTGCGACGGCCTGGCTGATCGCGACTGGATCCTGATCGGCCGGTGCCGTCCGTACCACTTTCCAGAAGATCGGAGCAGTGAAGCCGAGCGTAATGTTGATCTTGGCCCACTCAGCCCATTGATCGATTTTGGCGCGTGCAACGCCATCGCCGGGCCAGAACGGCGCTGACCCGTAGCGGGCGGCCAGATAGCGAAGGATCGCGCCGGTTTCCCAGATAGGCTCTCCCATCCCATCACGGAGGACGGGAACGGTGCCATTCGGATTCATCGCAAGAAAAGCCGGAGTATCAGTGCCGCCATAGCGATGACCAAAGTCGAACCGCTCATAGGGAAGACCAAGCTCGCCTATACACCACATGAGGGCCTGGACATTCGATGAAGTCTTCCGTCCCCAAACAGTCAGCATCGCCTCGTCCTCCCGACCCGGTGGCTGGAACCGACAGCAAGCGGCTTCAGCAAGGAACCGTGAATTGATCGGAATTCAGAACACCATCTTTCTTCGCTTGGCAAGCGCGATGGTCTCTCAGCATTTCAAGTCTGCGGGCGCGAGCCGTCAGCGTCAAAACTAGCCGGCGTACCGGCCATAGGCATCGCACCTCTGAATACGACGTTCTGTGACTCGTCCTTAAATCGCGGAGGCAAAAGATGCAGCCTGAGCTTGCCGTTATCTCGTTGCCAGTCGCGGCGCTGGTGCCTTATGCCGAGAATGCGCGCACGCATTCGCCAGCGCAGGTGGCGCAGATTGCTGCCTCGATCGCCGAATTTGGCTTTGTAAACCCGGTCCTGGTGGATGGCGCGGGCGTCCTGGTCGCAGGTCATGGTCGCGTCATGGCCGCCAAGCGGCTCGGCATGGTGAGTGTCCCCGCTATTCGACTGGCGCATCTCACCGAACCCCAGGCGCGCGCATTGCGCCTCGCGGATAATCAGATCGCGCTGAATTCCGGTTGGGACGAGGCGCTGCTGGCGGCGGAGATTGCGCGCATCCGTAACGATGCCTCGGTAGATCTAGACGTGCTTGGCTTCTCCGGCATGGAACTGGACCGTTTGCTGGCCGCCGCCGATGCCGGACTTGATGGCGAGGACGCTGACGAAGCCCCGCCGCTGCCAGTCAATCCCATCACGCGCGAAGGTGATCTCTGGCGCTGTGGAGAGCATCGGCTGCTCTGCGGTGATGCGACCAAGCTTGCCGATGTCGAGCACGCCCTTGGCAATGGGCATCTGGCTGACATGGCCTTCCTAGACCCACCCTATAATGTGGCCTACGAGGGCGGCACGGCGGCCAAGATGACCATCGCCAATGACGCGCTGGGCAAGGGCTTTCTGGATTTTCTGCGGCCCGCGCTGACGAACCTTCTCTCGGTCACCAAGGGCGCCAGCTATGTTTGCATGTCGTCTTCCGAGTGGCCAACGCTGCATCGCGCCTGGCAGGAAGCGGGCGGAAAATGGTCCAGCACGATCATCTGGGCCAAAAACACTTTTGCGCTGGGCCGCGCAGACTACCATCAGCAATTCGAAGCGATGCTCTATGGCTGGAAGGCCGGCGCGCAGCATTATTGGTGCGGCGCGCGCGACCAGGGAAATGTCTGGCATTTCGACAAGCCGGCCAGAAACGATCTGCACCCGACCATGAAGCCGGTGGCGCTGGTCGAGCGTGCCATTCGCAACAGCAGCAAGCCGCGCGATACGGTGCTGGATTGCTTTGGCGGTTCGGGGACCACGATGATTGCGGCGCAGCGTACCGGGCGCCGCGCGGTACCGCTGGAGATTGATCCCGCCTATTGCGATGTGATTGTGCAGCGCTGGCAGGAGGAAACGGGCCAAGCGGCGGTGCTTGATTGTGAGGACCGCACCTTTGCTGATGTCTCGGCACTACGCAGAGCTGCGTGATTATTCCGAAGACTGCATCCAGGACGGGATGTCGCGCTGGCCATGTAAAACGCGCCAAACATCAAGCGCCTCGGGCTGTTCAATATAGAAAATCAGATATGGAAAGCGCCGAAGAGGCAAAACCCTTAGCCCCTCCAGGCTAAGCTCGTAGGCATACCGCGGTGAGCCGATCGCGGGATTGCGGCCAATGCGGCGAAAAGCCTGCTCAGCCTCCTCGATGAAATCCAGGGCCAGCGCTTCGCCACCTTCCGTAAGGTACTGAAGGCTTGCCTGCTCGATATCCTGCTCAGCAAGGATACGCAGGATGACTGGCTTGATGGTCACGCTTTTTTGCGTTGCTTCAGCTTCTGACGGAGCCCGTCAAAATAGGCGGCGTCTGCCACAGCGCCTTGCTTTGATTTGGCCCCCTGCAGCAACAGCCCTTTGAGTTGCTGGCGGTCCTGATCCCGGCGGATCAACTCGCGGACATATTCGCTGCTCGTGCTGTAGCCGCCCTCAGTGACCTGATCGTCAACGAAGGCCTTGAGCGTTTCGGGGAGGGAAATGTTCATGGTGCTCATGCAGCAAGTATGGCTGGTATGGCAAATTTTGGCAAGTTTTTATTGGCGACCTTGGCACCCGTTTGATTACAACCAGTCAGACCGAATCATAGCAACGAAATTACGCTCATTCTTGCTTGGCTCGTCCCCCGCTACAGCGCGAATGGTCCCTCAGGCGCAGGGAATTGCCCCAGCGCCACAGCAAGGAGACCAAGATGAACGACACACCTTCAACCGACCAACTTTTCCTGGAAATCGCCAAGCGGCACATGCCATCGGTTGAAACGCTGGAAACCAGAAACCGCGACGCGCTCGACTTTCACGATGTCGCCGTCTGGTCGATCCGCAATTCACTCGCGGAAGCCTATGCCGCGGGCCAGGCCGCCGCGAAGCGCAGCAGAACGCGCCGCTAAGCACGCCAATGAAGGGCCAGATGGCAGCAACCTCTGGCCCTCACATCATGATCAATTCTTCTCGATCATAGCAATGAAATAACGCTCTATTTCGCTTGGCTCAGCCCCCATCACAGCGCGAATGGTCTGTCACGCGCAGGGGATTTCCCCCGCCGATGACGGAGAAAAACAGATGAGATACCGTCTGTTCCATCAAGTATTTTTTTCATATTCCGCAGGGGCGCTCGGTTGCGCTATTTTGGGGCTACACCGCGCGCCCCTGCTATGTGGTGACGAATGGCCTGCGGTGTTTT
>Ga0315899_10007259_pt1 | contig 11903 bp, 12 predicted proteins | sample LakEriMetagenome_2_FD_203518 | JGI IMG/M metagenome (GOLD analysis project Ga0315899, IMG submission 203518) | Freshwater fungal communities from buoy surface, Lake Erie, Ohio, United States - Buoy 4 MA112 | ecosystem: Environmental > Aquatic > Freshwater > Lake | place: USA: Lake Erie, Ohio... | reverse complement strand
GAACGACTTTTATCAGGTCCCTTTTTTAATTGGTTAAGAGCCAGCCTTAGGGCGTACGATCCCTCCCCCGGGCCTCCTACGACGAATTTCCTACCGGCCTCCCAAAAAAAACGAAAAATTGCAACCTCTTGTTGGAGTGGTGCAGCTTCAAAGCTGGAGCTGGAAGTGATTAATATTGCGCAAGATTCTCGGACAGCTTGAGTGGATGGTGCAGGAAGCTTTGGCACCATCTGCATCTACATCTCACTTTCTAAGGCAGCCAGCTCAGGTGACGTGAGTGGATGAAGTGGACTGGCGTTTTGCTCTTCCTGGTGCTGGCAGTAAGCTTCGTTCTCCCGTCGACCTGTGCACAATATGAAGATTGCGCACCCGAGGGCGAATTTTGCTACTGCACTGGTACGGTGCGCTATGGCACAGACGAAGTATTTGTGGAAAAGCATTTTGCAAGCGGTACTCTGTGCAGTGACAGCGTCTTTGGGAATGCAGCACGGGGACACGGCAAATTTTGTCGCTGCCGGTCAGCACCTAACCCTGCGGATGCCAAGGGACGCGGCGAGCTTCCCCTGGAGGTTGTGATCGACGAGCCGGAACACGGGTCCCACATTTTCTTGCAAGACCCGGACATCGCCTCTAACCAACACAGGGTTCGATTTACAGTCGTTTTCAGGTTTGCAAATCGACATAGTGGAGCTGGATACTCCATGGGTTCCGGTTATTGCTGTCGTTCCTTTATGATTCGGATGTCGCTAGTAAAAGCAGGAATGCCCCTCGACGAAGGATCGAGATATTATTGGAGTGCGGGGCCAATCAAGGCTTGCACCTCCGCCGTGACAGTAACAGCTTTGACTGATGCGCAAAACTCTGGAGATTGGGGTGCAGGGGTCAATAATTGTGAATTGCAACTTTTCGACCCTTTCGACATGGGTCTGCTGGCCTCAAACAGCAGCAACTTCAATGTCCATTTAACAAATGGCGTTAATTACAGTGTGCTGCAAGGACTGCAGGGTAGAGCGCTGATCGCGGGGGCAGCTCCAGTCCTTGCAGCCACAGGCTTCGTTTCTGACGCAGACATAAGGACAAGAATCTTCATTCCCACATCGTCTTTCTTCGACATTAATGAATGGCACCTGAAGGTTCTGCGCAAAAGTGGGAGCTCGAGCAGCAGGATGCAGACGAAGCTGACCATCTTCATGCTGTCGCCGTCGCCTTCGCTCGCTCCCCGTGAACTTTGGCAAAAGAATGCAAACTTGAACCCCCAGCAGGTTCTCGCGCTGTTTACAGCGGCAGAACCCGACACGTCCGTCTTCGACGTTAGTGTGCAGCAGGTGCAAGTTGACGCGCAGCTTACGGCATGGGCAGGGCGCCCCAAGGCAGACGCTGACTTCCGAGCGCAAGATCAGTACCGGACAGACTATGTTGCGTGGGAGCGTGCCTGGCGTCAGTTCGCAGAGGCGCCTGCAGCTGAAGGAGGGATGGACGACGGCGAGTGGGCAGTCTTATTGCGCTCTGATATCATGCTCAATCCAAATCAACACACACAAGCACAGGATGGCAGCAGCCGGGCACGTGCACGCGCGCGCACACACGCAGCAGACGCGACAGCTTCAGCGGGCGGGTGGCTGCAGCAAGTGTTGCTCGACCTTTTTGCCTTGAGCGATGGTGAAGGATTTGCCTGGCTCGGCATGTGTGGATACCTTCCGCACCTGTCATGGCGCCCCCCGGATGCGGACGTGCTTCTGCCACGAAACGTCACATCCCTGCACACGATAATGACGCGCGTAACAGGGTCTTTCCCTCTCGCCTTTGCCATCACAAAAGGCGAGGCGAGAAGGCGGACATGGCACTCCTTTGTTACGGCACAGCCGCACCGTGCAGGGGGCAGCTGGCTACCTGGCTTCACATCAGCTGACATGGAGTCATCCGATTTCAGGTCACGCGAGTGCGCAGGGGTATTTGTAGCTGTCGGCGCAACCGCCGGAGCCGATATTGCTGCACAGAGGCATGCAGAACGAGGGGAAGGTGGCGGGGGTTGCAGGGGGAAAGGGCGGAGAGAGAACGGAGGAGAGGCAGGCGTGGTGCGCGAGTGTTTGGGCCATGCTGTAAACGCATGCACGGACACAAACACAGACACAGACACAGACACAGACACAGACACAGACACAGACCCAGACACAGACGCAGACGCAGATACGCACCAACGCACGCACGCACACATGCGAGGTGTAGGCAAGGGCAAGAGCGACGTTGTTGGCAGCGATGATGGCAGGAGGCTTCATGCAGACGGCAGCGGCACTGAAATGTCAGATGCTAGCAGCAGCAGCAGCAACACCAACAACAACAAGACGTGCGAAATACCGCTGCAGGCACCATCTTCACCGATCGAGACACCCTCGTTCATCCCACTCGCAGCTACCGAGAAGCAGCACAGGCAGACTCAGAGTGCTAAGCGCGCTGGCGCCGTAGCCTTCTGTCTAGTGGGGCATCCACGCCATTTTCGGCATTCGCCTTATACCGGCCTGGCGGACAGCTTCCGGCGCAATCTCTTGCACGCATTTGCCCCGGAGGCCCTGAACGTGGTATTTGCGTTTCCTGTGCTCTCTGGGATGCATACCAAGCCGGAGGGGGGAGACATTAATTTCACTCAACCGACTTTGCGCCACGAACTTGGAGAGCTGATCGCTGCGCTCGAGTACCTGGGCGCCATGCACGTCGAGTTCGTGGAGGATGCCTGTCATGATAGTTCGTGCAGCCCCCGGGCCCTCAACTGCACCGGCTTTGTGCTAGATCAGCTGATGTTCCAGATGAGTCGCTGGAAGCGGTGCGACCAAGTCATAACGGCGTTCGAGAAGCGGAACAAGATGGTCTTTGACTGGGTGTGGCGGCTGCGCTTCGACCTCATCTTCAACTTCCCTGTACCACACATGTCGCTCCTGCACCCCGATGTGGTGTATGTCGCCAACTGGAGGCCCAACCAAGGCTGGGCATTGTCAGATTTCTTCTTCGCCGTTCCCCGGAAATTCATGGCTGTTTTACTGAACGCGGTGGATCTAGTACGATGTGAATATGCGCAGGATCTGGAGGGACAAGGTGCCAACTGTCGGGTGTTTACGGGCCTTGAGTGCTTGCTAGTTGGGCTGCTGACGCGAATGCACATCGCTGTCGACGTGCTGCCGTGGCATGACGGCGCCTGCGTCAAAAGCGACTTCGAGTGCCCGCTCTCGCGCTGGGTTTTGGCTGATGCTCGCGGCGTTTTCTCTTGATATTCAATCAATTATATCCTCGCAAGACGCATGAAGTTTGAGTGATTGAAATTCAAATTCCAAAATCTTCAAGTTGATTTTACATGGGTTTTATTGAGAAAATGCGACGGCATCACGCACTTTCCTTGTCGGTTGACAGGGCCGCCTATGCCGGGACAGAACGGCCGGCGCCTGCAGACGCCGTGGCTAATGCCTTGGCCACGGCAGAGAAGTCCTTTGGCTCTGGTGAGATAAGACAAAGTGTCTAAAAGTTTGCTGGGACGGACAGGTAAATTCTGATTTTGTTGCACGGTGGAAAAACAATTTGCTTCTTAGAAGACGGCACTCTCGCCCACAGTGCACGAGCGTTGCTACACGCATAGATGAGCCACAAGAGCATCGCACTGGCACTCGCGTCTGTTGCCGCTGCCACCGCCAACTTGTTGCCCCCGGCCGGTGGCGAGCGATTGAGCTCCATCTCGGCCTTCGCCGCAACCCCCTCAACCGCGCTCCGCGTGCCGGAGAACTGTGCCGCCGCACGCTCCACGTTCATTAATGCCCTGGTGCGCGCCCCTGCTGCGGACACCTCGGCCCTCTCTCAGCACGCTGTGACAATGATGGCGGGTCGCCGGAACCTGAAGACGGAGAAGCGGAAGCGCAACGAGCTCTATGCCCGCCAGTTTCGCAAATCTGAGGCCCCTCCGCGGTTTGCCCGAGGCCCCAGCGGTGCGCGCACGGAAGAGGAGCAGGAGGATGGAAAGTGGCTTGAGCAGATCTACGGCCAGCACTCCATCTATCGGCGGGACACCGTGGCCGTGAAGCAAGACGGAAGCGCCGACGGCATCGGCGAGCCAAGTGGAAACAAGGGTTTTGGTGACTGCGTAAGGGGAGGCATTTGTGTCCCCAAAAGGGGGTTCGGTAATTTGATTGCATTTTTATGCGTATGATTAGGGCTCACTCGGACCTGTAAACTATACTCTTGTCTAACGTTCAAATTAGAACGTGATAGCAGGCACCTGGAAACGCGCCCAGCACGATAATCTGGCAAATTGAGTATCAATAAAGCAACAACACAGCTCCTTACCCCCACGCCACGCCAGTGGCGGTGATCCGCCTTTCCCGCACGAACGCACTTTCAAGGAAAGCTCGCGCGCGCGCTTTCGCTCTCTCTCCTCTCTCCTCTCTCTCTCTCTGTTTCTCACTCACAAATCTCGCTCTCTCTTTCGGGCGAGTAGGGACATATCCTCTGGAGGAGTCCAAGTCTTTGTACATGTACGCATCGACGGTTGATGCCCCAATTGACCGATGGGACTCGCCCCGATGGGAAACTCCACGGACTCCACGGACCCAAATGAGTTTAATGCAGCGACGCTTTTATACAGCACAATCGGTGCGATGATCGCCGGCGTGCTCGTGACACTGCTGTTGCAGCACCAGGCGACGCCCTGGACCCCCGTTATGAGAGAACTGCCTATCATCTGGCGCTCCGAACCGTGCGTGTCGGCGCTCCTGCGTCTTTGGGGCATCGCGCATTCATCGCTGCAGAAGCGCCACCAGGTCCGCAGTGCAAGAGTCAGGCGACACACAGTCTTTAACAACCTCTGATCGCTCAAGGATATCTGAGGAGCTGATCGCTCCTCAGATATCCTTGTGCCGCCCCCATCCTCAGACTCCCGCCCAATGCGGCTCTTTTCAAAGCCATCTTTTGTTGATCTGCGCTGCAAAACCTCGCGACACGGCAGCCACTGCACATGAGCATCGCAAGCATGCCTCCTTGGATGGCCACTTGATCCTCGGATGGCTCGCGGGAAAGGTGGGACCCCTGCCTCATTACCGCGACGCGGCGCACGATAGAGTCGAGAGCGCCGCGTCGCGAGCGCCTGCACTCGTGTGGTTGTTTCTGCAAGAACAAATAAAAGTAATCATCATCAAGTGCATGTGGCCACTGCCGAGGTTTCCGTATACCTTGCCCTTCCCTGACCGGTTGCCCACCACCTTTGCAATCGCCAGGTCCTGCGCGTGGTGCTCGAGCGCCTTGTTAACGTCCCCCTGCGAATTATACGGGATGCCGAGGTTCCCTTACGCCTGTCCCCCGCCCGGTCGCCCACCTCCTTTGCAATCGCCAGGCGCTGCGTGTGGTACTCGATGGCCTTCGCATAGTCCTCCTGCGAACCATACGCGTTGCCGAGGTTTGCGTACGCGATGCCCTCCCCACGCTTCCCCCGCCCGGTCTCCCACCTCCTTGGCCATGGTACTATGGTCAGGTGCTTCTTGTGGTGCTGAGCGCCATGGAAAAGTTCCCCAGATTCTGATACGCGTTACTTAAACACAACCAGAGGGGAACAGCCAGAGGTGAGATGCGGCAAGAAAAGGTAGGTCGCCAATCATAATAATATGTTTACAGACATAAAACCCGCTTAAATCTTTTCCATCAATGATGTGGCACGTCCACTCTCAGGAGCCAAGAGTTACGCACGATGTGCAGTATGCGCAGCACTGCGGCCGCTCACTCACCCTTGTGCCTTCCACGACTTGATCTGGCAGCAACCGAGAGAAAGGGTGCGGGTTGGGGAGGGATGTGTAGCGCGTGAGACGATGAGGCTCACGCAGCGAACAAGGAGATGTTAGGTATGTGACAAGTTGTGGCGGAGGATGTTCTGGGGGAGCGGTATGCCAAGCAGGTGGGGAGTGGTGTATACTTATGAGGAGAAACAAAGAGATGAGTCAACAGTGAAGAAGGTTCTCTTCAAGGGAGACTGGAGTCAGAGCCGGTAAGCTCTATGGATAGAGACAGTGGCACGAGAGTGCGTTTATTGAAGAAAATAGGGAGGTACTTATACCTCAGGGATTCCTAGCGCCTGTCATAGATTCCAGACTCTGGGGTGTGGTAATCTATGACGGAGACTCTCAATGATGAACAAGTGGTGTTCCTCTAGATTGATTAATTCTTCCGTTCTTGAGGTCATTGGTCTGTATAGCGTAGATGGAAAAAGTAAACCATCAATGATGTTTGATAATGTCGCGGCTAGAGCTGGAGTTGTGTAGATGGAAAAGATAAACCATCGGTTTGATAACGTCGCGGCGAGAGCCGGAGTTGTAGAGATGGAAAAGATAAACCATCATAAGCATCAGTGATACTTTGAGGCATCGTGGTGATGTTGTCAGTCTGTACATAAGCTTTTGTCGCTGCTTCTAGCGTTGTGGGTATCACCCTCCTCCTGGCGTTGTGCCGGAGGTCAACGGTTGTGCGGGATCAGCGCAGTCCGTTGTATTGTATTTGGATTGACACTTTGCTTTTGATTTGCGATAGCGTGTCCCTCCTCCTCGCTATGAGAGCGATGACTGTGTGGAGGTTGTTCGTATTATCATGAGAGGTCGGCTGAAACTCGAGGCTGTGTGAGCCTGAGATGCGACGTCAGATATTATGGCCGAGGCACGGAGCCCTGGACCTGAGATCCGTGGTGAGAGATGGTGCGTCCACGCATCCTCACAGATGAGAGAGTGATTACTCGTCGTCATCAGCCACGAACGCGGACTTGTGTCCGAGGATGTGATCGCGAAATGCGATGAAGGTTGGGGCGGCACGTGGTGACGCAAAAATGTCGGCGAGCATCTTTGTGCGACGCCAGTGGATGACTTTGAAGTCACCGACCTGGGGGTCCTGACGCTCGGCGATAAAGTGCCAGCGGAGGGCAATGTGCTTTGAGCGCTTTCTGAAGCGTGTTTCTTTAGAGAGAGCAACGGCTGCTTCGCAGTCTTCGTAGATGATAGTCGGGCGGTGCTGGTGAAAGCCCATTTCGATGCAAAGTTTGCGAAGAAAGAGACATTCTTGTGCTGCCGAGCTGAGGCTGACGATTTCTGCTTCTGCAGCGTTCAGTACCTGCAGGGGCGTTTTAGTAGAGCGCCAAGAGATGGCAACGCCGTTGACAAGGAAAACGTAGCCGATCGACAAGCGGGTGTCCGGGATGTCAGCGAAGGAAGCGTCTGCGTAGCCGTGGATAATGCCTGGCAGGGCGCTGTCGATAGCGCACCATTGAAGAGGTACTTTCTTGCGAGATTTCATTTATCTCAGTACCTTTTTCGCAGCGGCCATGTGTGGCTCGCCTGCTTTGGTCATGTATCGTGCGAGAATTGATATGTGCCAGCGTGCTAGGAGTTTGTTGATGTACAGTTCCTGTGAGGCACTTACAGCTCCCGTGATTGGGTCGCGGTCATATTGTGTGCCGAGGTACCAGGCGAAGCCGACGGCTGACCACATGCGCGTGTTGGAGATACTAGAGCAGGTTGATGGTGCTGCCGACTGGCGGGGTGTGGCAGTGCAGGAGCGCGCTGGGGGACGATTTTCGCGAAGCGATAATCGTCCCCCAGTTTCGAAAGCTCGGGGATGGGGATGGGGCCAACACAGGGGTTTCGGGCCGGAAGGGTGGCGCAAACCCCATTCCGCGGCTTCGCCGCGACGCCAGGGCTTTGTGTGTGTTTAGAAACTGTTGCAAGGCGGTGTCAACAGGGATAGTATCACAATGACTATGGTGCGTCCAAGTGAGCATCTAGGCCCTTAAATCGGCCTTAAGGCCTCGGCCTAAACCCTTTATCGCTACTATGGGGCGTCCAAGTGAGCATTCCCATGCGATATTGTTCAACAATCTCGGTAAAGTATTCTTGCTTCGCCTTGGACAAAACCGCCCGCCTCCTCCACGTTGGACAAATCCGCCTCCTCCCCTCTATCTTGTCCCTCTACCGACAAAACGCACCGGATCGAAAAACGCCAGATCAAGCGAGGCACTCTTGCCACTAAGGATTACTTCTGCTAATGCTTCCCCTGCGGCCGGTGCCTGTCCGAGTATGCGGATATGCGGATAGAGATAAGTGCAAGGGGTAACGACAGGGCTCTATAGAGGCAAAAGAGACCTAATATATGTGCAAAAGAGACCTACCGCGCACACGCATCCGCTCACTCTTGCTGTTCTGGGTCCCTCCATAGTATTATTGAATACAAATCAACTCCTCCTCCTCCTTGTCCTCCTCCTTCCGCCCACCCACGCGCGCGCGCGCGCGCGCGCAAACACACACACACATACGCACAAGCACGGACTGCACAAACACACACACACACACACACACACACAAACGCACGAACACATAATAAACAACCATGGTTGTGTGTGTGAGAGAGAGAGTTCGTGTGTATTTGTACACCCTAAACCCTTAAACCGTAAACCGTAAACCCTAAACCCTAAACCAGAAGGACACTCCAGGGCCCGTAGCCAGTGGAAAGAAAAGCGCCCTCCATGTTGGGAATGGCGCCGATGATCGGATACTGTTCATCCTCTCTGCTCTCTGCCTGTCCTGCCAATTGCACACCCTGCACGTGCAAATGCACGAAAACAAAATGTGTTTTTCAAAATCCTAGCAACAAACTGATCAGCGGACACTGTTCATCCTCGTTCATCCTCTCTGCTCTCCGCCTTGCCTGCCCAATGCACGCCCTGCGCGTGCAAATGCACGGGGGGGGAAAGGGGTTCTTCGAAATGCTATCTTACAACAAACTGACAAACTGTCTCGGCCGAAACTGTTTTTCAGTTTCTTGTTAGGATTCAGGGTTTAGGGTTTCCCCGGGTTTAGGGTTTTGGGTTTAGGGTTTGGGGTTTAGGGCTTAGGTTTTCCCCTACCCTAAACCCTGAGTCCTAAACGCGGCACCCGGCGCGCCAGGTTTCACCTGCGCTACAATGGCTGCGGACGCGAGGGCGGGACAGACTGCAGAGACGGTATCTCGCAAGGCGCCGAGAATCTCGACGTCAGACAAGAACTTAGAGCCAAACACTCTTGGCGCAGCCCCTGCCCCACCGCCGCCTGGTCTCGCCGGCGTTTCGAGCTTCCACTGCCCTTCTGTGCGTTGCAGGCGCGGTACGCTGCGATCTGCCCTGCTCGGAAAGAAATTGGGACGAAGACGGAGGTCAGGCAGTGTAGTTTGATCGAGTTCCACGTCCTCGTCAAGGCCCCCGACCCACACAAGGTTCCCGGCGCGGGGCACTATTAGTGCTTCGGCTGGCAGCGGGAGACCATCCTGACAAAAGCGCTGCGGAAACGGAACCAACGCCGACAGATTCGCGCGATACAAGTCCCCAGCACAGAGTGGCGTCGCCTGCTGTCCGAGGGACGATGAATTCTCCAGCTCTTGCGCCGGTTCAGGGGCCGCAAGTCGCAGAAGCATGCCATACGTCCGCGTGACCAAGATCCTGAGGTCCAGCGAAAGCCACGCATTGAGCACCGCGCTGGCCGCTCCCATGGCAAATACCACGCGGTTCGCTCGTATATTGACTACAGCCCCCCCCGAACCATCAGCACCAGGGACGGCGCCACTGCATCGTCGCACGACAAGAGAGGTGACGCGTCGACGCCCATTGGCAGCAGCGTCGAGTTTGACATCTAACACGGACCCCTGCCATACCTCCGCCCCCAAGTCCACGGCGGCGTGAAGCAGGCGTGATCGCAGTTTTTCGGGATGAACATGGGCAGCCTCATCATGGGAATGGACACCATAGGCTCCAAAGACCAAGGCAGGGTCGAGCCACGGCGCACGCTTCTGGAGCGTGGGAGGGAGCAAGAGGATATCTTCGATGCGCGCGTCATAGCCTTCAGAGGAGGAGGAACACAGTTCAAGGAACACGTCCATTTCCTGCTGCAGCTGTTTGTGCTGGTAGTTGTGTGTGACGAGGTGGAGGTGAGAGAGGCGCCGGTACTCGTGTTCCGTAACGCTCCATGATGATGCATTATCACCCCTCCGATCCCTCCCTCCACCCTCCCTACCCCTCTCTCTCCTTTCCCCGCTGCCTGAGGCCAGGGACGTGGCGAGGTTTTGGTGGCATTGGAAGCTGACAGCGGCCATCTCTTCGAGTGCTGAGTCCTTGGCAATCTGCGGCAACAAGAGCCCCGAGTCCCGAAAATTCATCTCCAAGTACGTTGAGGGTTGTGGCGCGTCCTCGCCTTGCGCTGCACGCACTGATGCGCGGCCAGAGACGGTCTCGCTCTGTTCGTTGGAGTCTGCTGCTGTGAGTCCCCGGGGCTCGATCACTAGCGGACGGGCCCCACGCTTGGATAGACTGTACGCCAGTGCAGCGCCAATGTTGCCTCCTCCACAAATGACCACTCGGTCCGTGTACGATGCGTCCTCCTCGAGCTCCAACGCAGCAGCACGCACTCCAAGATCGGCGTTTCTTTTTCCAATTCGCTTCCTCCCGCCCCCTCTTTCTCTTTCCCATGCCCGCCTGCTCGGCAAGTGCCAGCACGGCATCCTCAGATGCCGTGAGGATGCCCCTGGTCCAACTTCGAGGCGAGCCCCCGTGCCGAATGCTTCCGTGCCGTCATGCAGCGGGGCCCCGCCGCCCATGCGGGGTCGCGCGGAGAAGAGGCACGGGGCGGACTGGAAGCAGAGCGCGCAGTGGCTGGCGGCCACAGTCAGCGCGATGCGCATCGGAGTCATGTTCAACTAGTTCGTGCAATGCCGCAACACGGGATGGCCCTGAAGTTTCGCGTGCCCGACTGGAACGGCGGGCCTGACTGGTTCAGGTATGATATCGTGGTGTTCATGATGTTGTCGTGCATGCTTACGCACGCGCATGCACACTGGCTCCGCGTCGCGCACTCGCCTTACGCCACCCTTTTCTGGCTCAAACGCGCGCACACACATGTGCCTGCGCGTCATGTGTGGATGCACACAAGGACACATATATGCAGATGCTGCTCGCGATTGCGGTGGCGATCTTGGTGGCAGCACGCGAGGTGTGCGTTTGTTATTGGGCAATTGCACCATTGCAACCGCCCATTGACGGCCGCGCCGGTTGCTGAGCGCTCTGCCCCGCACAGCGATGACCGTGCCTTAGGAAGATGAGGAGGAATGTTACCTCTTTAGGATAGAATGTAGTCTCTGATGACCTGCCGTCCATTTCACGTTCGGCCGCTCCTGTCGCGCGCCGCTCTCTCTTACATTCGCTGCATACGCACACGCAGCTTCTGGACACATGCATGGGGATTAGCTTTGGCGCTACTGGGCACGGCACTGATGTTGGTGAAGAGCAAAACTATCCTGGCGCTCACAGCGTCTGGAATCTATGGTTTCTGCATGTGTCTCCTCTTTTTCGCTTCTTCGCTCCACCACACGGTGAAGCGTCCAGCCTCAATACAGGCACGTCTTCCCGCCTACTTGAGAGAAAGAGAGGGAGAGGGAGAGGCAGAGAATGAGGGAGAAAGGGAGGGATGAGGGGGGGAGAGAGAGAGGAGAAAGAGAGAGAGAGTCTTTTTGTCTTTATGTGTGTGCGCGCGCGCTTGCGTGAGATGCATCCAATATCCAATAGGGTTTAGGGCTTGGCCCTCAAACCTTAGCCCTAAACCCTAAATCCAAAACCCTAAACCCTAAATTCCAAACCCTCAGCCCTAAACCCTGAACCCCAAACCTTGTGTGTGCTGCAACCATCAGGCACCGAGCCTGCTCCGTCGCTTCGACGTGTGTGTGTGTGTGTGTGTGTGTGTGTGTGTGTGCGCGCGCGCGCGCGTGCGTGCGTGTGTGTGTGTGTGTGTGTGTGTGTGTGTGTGTGTGTGTGTGTGTGTGTGTGTGTGTGTGTGTGTGTGTGTGTGTGTGTGTGTGTGTGTGTGTGTGTGTGTGTGTGA
>Ga0315899_10007258_pt1 | contig 11904 bp, 4 predicted proteins | sample LakEriMetagenome_2_FD_203518 | JGI IMG/M metagenome (GOLD analysis project Ga0315899, IMG submission 203518) | Freshwater fungal communities from buoy surface, Lake Erie, Ohio, United States - Buoy 4 MA112 | ecosystem: Environmental > Aquatic > Freshwater > Lake | place: USA: Lake Erie, Ohio... | reverse complement strand
CCTCATGCAACCGCAAGACACACACCATGCAACCACTCACTCACTCACACACACCACACAACCACCACATGGAACCGCAAGAAACACACGCACACACACGTACACACACACAACCACCATAAGGAACCGCAAAGCAGCGGCATGCATTCAGCAATGCAGTCAAAAATAAATATAAACAGTCGAAGCGAGTGCATGTGTATGCACGTGGTGCCAGCGTTGAATGGCAACAAGTGTATCCCAGTTTAGCGTTTAGAGGTTGGGATGCACATCGTGCCAGCGTTGAATGGCAAGTGTGTCCCACTTTAGGGTTTACTGTCAATGGTTTAAGGATTGATGTGTATGCATGCACGTGGTGCAGAAGATGAAGTCGACGACTTCATCTTCTGCACCACGTGCCCTTAATCGACGCCGCCCAGAAACTCGGCACTTGGCACTCACGGGGAAAGCCTGGGCGGCGTCGATAAAGGGCTGCAGCGGCTTCATGAAAATGAGCGCCAGAATGGGCACTTTCTGGAACAGGAAGCGCCCGTACGCCAACGAGTCCATCATCGGGAGGATGTAGGGCAAACACGCTACTGCGCGCATGGCACCCTCCTTCACAAAGCCGCCAACGTTCAACGCCATCTGCGCACACGCCCCCAAGTCACTTGGCGGCACTATGGTGACAGTCGCCGTTGGCGACTGCTGGAGCTTGCGTCCTAGCGCCGCGCGCCCTGACGCTAAGCGCGCATCACACCTCCGGATGCTTGGGCGCAGTTCGTGTCCGCAGAGGGAGCGGGAGCCGCGCGCTCTGCGGAGTGGCGAGGGGGCTGCGAGCGGCGCTGCTGACAAACGCCGGTGCTCGTGCAGACATCATCATTGGGCCCGGGGCAAAGGCCTGCACAAGCAAGCGCCATATCAGATGCCACGCTTTCCCTGACAAGCCTCCTGCTCGTGCAGGGTGCTGAAGGTGCATCCCGCGAGCGCCAGAGCCGCCGGCCCCGACTGCAGCGCTCGACGTGAAGCCTGAATGCATGGGTTATGCCCGAGCGGCGAGGCGCTGCGTGCCGTCAGCGACGGGCACAGCAGAGCTCGCAGCATTCGTTGCCTCACGCGGATCCGAGCTCGCGCGAGCAGAAGCGCGTGCGTGGCCGAGCGGCATCTGCTGCCTCGCCCTGCATGTGCCTGGTCGAATTGTGCCTGCCCCTCTCACCAGGGCTGCCGGCACCGCCGCCAGCGCGATGGCCGTCAGGCCTGCATACGAGACTCGAGCCATGCGATAGGAGGCCACTAAATTTACCACAACGCAAAAACGTTATGAACGTGTTTTCTTTCCAGCATGCAGAATCTGCTGGCGACGATCGGGCGCCGCCTGGCGCCACGCGCGGCTTCGGCTGTCGCACAGGGTGCGGCTCACCGCTCCATGTGCGACGGCCCGGCGGCGGCGAACCCGCCCGGGGCGTTGCATGCCCAGCGCCTGCTGAGGCTGAAGAAGGAGGAGCTCGTCAGCAGAGCACGAGTCCTCGGATTGCCTGTCAGTGCCCTCGACGCCCATCCCGGCACCCCCGCACTGCCTGTGGCTGGCCCGCCGGGGCTGCGGTCATCGCCTTTTGTGCATGTGCACATCTCGTTGCGCACCGATGCGTATCGCCTTGCGCTCCCTGACGTGTCTCGAGGCTGACTGGCGCGGCGCGCGCAGACGACTGGCAGCAAGTTCGAGTTGGCCGAGCGCATCAGCCTCGAGAGCGCGGAGCCAGATGACGACGTCGCGGCGATGAAGGTGGTTGACTTGCGAGCGCGCCTCAAGGCTCTGGGCGCTAGCACGGCCGGCAACAAGGCGGACCTAAATTTCCGCCTCCGCGCGCACCTGTTCCTGTCCACGGAGGACGGCAAGGGTCAACCGGCCGGGGGACTGCCCCGGCCCCCCGGCCCGAAAGACGTAGAGGCGGAGGCGGTGAACGGGAGCTCTGGTCGAGCGCCCTTTCGGCCCTGGCAGGCGCCAGCTGCGGAGGCGCGCCCGCGGGCACCCGCAGACTCCGCCGTGCCGCGCGACCAGGGGACCAGCAGCGTGGAGGGTGAGGCCAAGGTGTGCGTGTCGGGCGGCGGGCTAGGACTGAACATTGTGGTCGACAAGACGCAAAAACGCAAGGGCGCCGATGAGCTCGGGATGACTCGCGCTGAGCGTGCTGTCCTCCTCCGCAGCCGCGTTTTGAGCCTTTACCGCAGGTTCTCCCTCGATTGCTCTCCCTTCTTGCAACCCTACACCCTACATACTAAACCCTAAACCCTAAACCCTAAACCTTATCCACGCGCATGCGCCCGCGCGCCCACACATACATGCGTGCGCGCATGATCACACCATGCACACACACACGATGCAAACACACGCACACACACACACACACACACACACACACACAACACTCACGCTAACGCGCGCGCGCACACACACACACTTGGCGGAGCAGTTCCCAGACAAAAGGGGAAAAAAAGACAAAAGAAAAACACTTACACAAACACACACACACACCCTGCAGGTGCCTGCGCTCGGCGGAGCGGTGCCCAGACGAAAAGTGGCAGGAAACGATGCTTCATTACGTGCGTGGTCGCTTCCATGATAGCACTTCCGACGCCGTCCCTCTCCGCCTGTCCCTTGGCGAGGCTGAGTTGCTTGAGATGGAAACCTACCACAAGGCCCGAGAGGTGTTTTCATGTTAATTTATTTTATTGTTTGTTCTCTGGGCGAGGCAGAGTTGCTCGAGATTGAAACCGATGACAAGGTCCGAGAGGTGGTGTACAACCAGTTTTGTGGTGGGTGCGGGTGGGTAAGTGGGCGTGGTTTGGGGAGCTGGGTGCGTGGCAAACACGCACACACGCGCACACGTATCCGCGCGCGCGCACACACACACACCGCACTCTCTCTCTCTCACACACCAACAAAGGAGGCGGTATTGCGGAAGCAACAAGAACAAGGCAACGGGCAACCTCGCCAGCGGATAGGTGTGACGCGCTCATCGTGAAACCTGTGTGATGGCGTGTAGTAAATCATGTTTCAACATGATATACTGTATCCGTGTCCACGTCGTTTACATAGCACTTCATGAGGCTACACGTCACGAGCACAAGGATGGGCAACTCTGCGGTGCTGTGGGTGATCGCCCGCGATCCCCAGCGAGGGCATGGGCACAGAGAGTTAATTACAACACAGAAATTGCGGAAACTAGAAGATCTATCCCCCTGGATTTGTTATGATGATGTCGGCTGCTCATCAACATGAATGGATGAAGATGGGCGGAGGGTGAAAAGGAGGAGGAACAAGAAGAGGAAGCAGATGAAGAGCAAGTTTATAAACAATTGCTGTGAGGAGAGGCTTTCAGTAAGTGAGATTCAAGGCATTGACGTAGGCGCCAGTGCTAGTGCCAGCATAAGGCAGTGCCATGTATTCGATCCCCCAAGCCTGCTGCGCCGTGGAGTCCGCAGGGGTGTAAGGTTTCTGGAGCAGCGTGTCGAAGTTCGGGAAAGAGATAGGGCCGTCCCATAGGTGTCCGTAAGACACCAACTTGTTCTGCTCGGACTTGGCGAGCCCAGCACCATACCGCGTAACCCTGGTAATAGGGTCCTCAACCATTGCCGCTAGCACGTAGTAGCGATTACCAATGAGCGCAACATCGATGGAAAAGACACCGGTTCCAGTCTCAGCCTGAGAGTACACCTCAAATGAATCGCCGTTCCACATGTAAATTGCAATGCTACTGGGGCACACCAAGAGATACTGGGCGGGGTCTTGTGGCGTCCTTCCGTCGCAAATCCCAGACTGACGCCCAGTTCCAAGCGCCCAGTTGGACACAGCCAAGTAATGGATTCCACCACGGGTGAAATGCTTGAAGAAGACGCCCCCATATGTCGAAATGGACTGCACCTTGCTCGTCGTATATACACCCTGACTGCAACTAAGCTTGTAGATCGTGGACTGCGTAACGAGACTGCTCGTTGTCGAGTTTGCATAGTTTGCCACAGCAAAATACAACGTTTGAGACATTTCGAACGGTTCAACAAACATTGCTGCGCTCGATGCAAAGGACGTCAGCAATTGGAATCGAGCCGCCCTTTGGTCCCATATGAAGATGCGCGACTCGGTCGCCAAAGACACTTCGTCGGCCCCGCGGAACTGCGAAAAGAAGAGGAATTGCTGACCTGCATGTTCGACGTGCTGCACCGAGTGCGCGCCAATTGTGGGTATGCGCTGGAAAGCTGTGAAATTTCTCGTAGCGTGTGACCATTTGTAGACCACAGAATCGACGGAGTGGAACGTGCCGTCGAAGAAATTGGAAACGACCAGGTGATGTACGCCGTTTATCTTTAGGCTCTCCCACTTTGTGGCCCCTTCAGTTTCAAAGTTTTGATAAAGTGTGAAGAGGGATTGGCTTGCATTCCACTTATAGATACTTGACAGCGTTTGATACCCATTTTCCTCGTCAAAATGGTTCGCCACAGCAAGAAAATGTTCAACGTTTGTTTCATTAGGCCCAGGTCGGGAAGAATTTGCCTGCCTAATCACCGAAGCATTTGTGTGGGAGATGGTGAAAAATTCGAAATCGTATGCACCCTTGGTCGTCAAGCTTTGTATCTTCTGGAAAATACCTTTCTTCCACTGATACAGTACAGAATCTAGAACGTAAGAGGTGCCGTCAAAGTTATTTGCAACAGCCACGTAATGGTGTGAGTCAATCGCAAAATGCTCCACATCCCTGACTCCTGTCGAATAGAGGTTTTGTTTTTCCTCGCTGGATTTCGTACGGGCCGGGCTGTCGAGGACTGCTGTAACTTTCGGGCAGCCAAAATCCTCATCGCAACAGACATACGTTATGTTGCTGGTTGACCCGGTCACCCAGTCTCCGACAAACGCAGACTTTGCGCACGTGCCTGTTGTAGTGCCTTGGTAAACTGTGAGCTGGGCTGAAGTGTCGCCAGGCCAATTGAAATTCGGTTCTCCTGCAGGAATGTTTCCATCATCAGCAGACCTGCCGAATGACTGCAACCCGCTTGATCCGATCCACACATTGGAGCTCGTAAATGAGAATCCCTTTAGCTCACCATCAACGTAAAGACGTAACCATAATTGGCTATTCGCAGCAGAACCTTGGTTATCAACAGCAACATCGACCAGCACTTGATGATACAACCCGTCCATGGGAAAATCCTTGACATCAATGTAAGATATATTGGTAGACTGCTCTCCCGCCCGGATCTCGTCGCCCTGGCCCACACGTACTCTTAAAACGGGTAATGTTGCGGAGTTTCTGATGCCAAGCCATGCCCCCATCTCCCCTTGGCCTCCTCCAAAATGCCACAACATTCCGTCCTGTGGAGACTCCGGAAATTGGGCGAAGCATGCCAATATACAGCTTGTATGCATTAGACTGCTTGTGTCGAAGTTGATTTGGCCTGAGATGCTGAAGGAATGGATGATTGTGGCGCCACTGATCCTTAACAACGAACGCCCTACGGCAATATCGTTTCCTCCTCCATCCACCAACTTCACAGCAGGTGTCACACTGTAGGCAGCGATGCTTGTAGTGACAACACCACTCGGATTCCCGAGCCCAACTGTCAATTCTTGACTCAGTCGATAGGAATTGAACAGTGCGGGCACGAAAAAATCATGCTGCAGGCTGATGGCAGCAAACGAAAGCATGTATCGCCCTCTGTAGTCAATTCGAAGGTCCGTGAACGAGACCATTCCATTGGCCGCTGTTACGACGGTTGTCCCCGACAACTCTCCCCCGTTGTCGAGCCGAAAGACAGCTGGCATGCTGCCTGCAATTATGAGATATTTGCTGCCCTCAGATAATCCCCACGTTACTGCTGTTGCATTCTCATCAGCATGCCAGACAGTGTCTAGCGAGGACATCACTCCACGAACAACGACCACGCCAAGCTTAGATGACAGTACAAAGTACGTGTGGTCGTTTCCGACCCTCTCCGCCCTGATGTGCTCTGCTTCGAAATCAAGAGAGCCCGTGCCATGGCTGGGAGAGGGGAAGTCGAAGTCATCGTCCCGGAAGCTGATGTTCTGGTAGGCCGGATCCTCGTCGAGGTCAATAATAAATGAAGGCGATCCCGCGAATGCAATCCTAGGTGGCCGTGCTGGATTGTTAAAATATACAGCCATATCATGCACAATCTTCATGCCTAGCGACCTCGTATCATGCAATTGGAAGTATTCGGTGAGGTACGCACCCCACCGGTATAGACGGATTTGGGATTCCGCAGCAACAACAAGCCAGTCTTGGTAATTATAGTGAAAGCCTTTAATCAAGGGCATAGATGGCGAGGTCAGAGATGAGTTCCAGACCTTCTGGACAACCTCGAGGTTGAGCGTCAAATTCGCCAAATCCTGTACAGCTGCGTCTGCAGCCGAATTCACATCTGAGGGTTTTACCACTAATATTCCCGACATGCCGTCGTTGGATGAATCAACAACCGCTGCAAAGTAGAGCTTATCGCCGCCGAGTTGTATGGGTAGGACCTGATAGACTCCTGTAAGCTTGAAAAATCCGCGAGCGAGAAACCGTTCGTTTGGTGCATCAAATGAGTACAGCGTACACGATTGGTCGACGCCAACTGCCAACATCCAAGTGGAATTCATTTGTTTCCAAAGTGATATTTGCACAATAGAGACATTCCAGTTCTGTAAAGATATTAAACTGTTGCAACCCCACTTGTACAGCTTCATGATAGGCTCCTGATTGATTTTCAAGCGGCCAAAGACCACAACATAGCCCAAATCAAAATGGGAAAAGGATTCAACCCCTGTCGAGTTCAATGCCTCGAAATCAGTGTTGTCTTTCAATGCCAAAAATTGGATTGCATCGAAAGAGCTGTGCGTCACTCCAACGACCGCGCTGCCGTCAGAAACACGGTTGTCGCAAGCATCGTAAATTTCAAGAGCTGGTTGCTGTGCGAACACGATGCCGCCAAATGCAAAATCTGCCGTCGCTGCAAACTTCAGGTGGCGTGGTGCCCCAACCCCAATGTCCGTCACATTGATGGTGTCCCACAGAAAGAACGGGCCGCATGGAGAATATGTAAAGTTCAAAACATGCCACGACGAAGCAAGCGACAGTCCTAAATTGGTAAAAACAGCACGGCCATTCAGAACGAGAGCCGCGGTGGAACCGATTAAATTCACTGGCTGGCGACTGGATGAAGCAAGGGAAACACGTACGTAGTCCTCATTCACAGATGGCATACGATTGCCTCCCAGATCTTTCAGCACCACCACAGGCTGGACATCAAATGCGTCGCAGGCAGTCACCGACGTGGGGTATGTCGCCATTTGAATAGCTTTCAGCTTTCCCTGACCAACAGAGAATAAAGCACCGTACGCTGTCTCTAAGCCTTTTGATTTATAAGCAAGAGACACATCATCGATCTTCAGGTCAATGTAAAGGTCAGTAAAGTTAGCAATGCCATCAATGGCAACGGCTGTCAAATTCCCTTTCAGCTCCAGCTCTGAAAGAAATGTGACGACACTCAGGCCGCCCGCATTTGCACCCAGTACATAATGATTATTTCCGGCAGCTTCCAAGTGCGTTGTAGTTCGGCAGCTGCCTTCAAGACGTCGAAAAAATGTGAAATTCACCATCTCGTCGCACAGTCTTTCGGATGTCGTGCAGTTGGACAGGTCCCATGTGAAGATGCTTGATTCACCCTGCAGTGACGAGCCCACATGAGTGGGATCCATGGCAACGAAAAGCCACTCTGCTCCATTTGCGTAAAAAAGCTCAATATCAGAGAGCCCCACAAACCCATCGAGTATTTGTCTCAGGACGAAGACTCCTTGCACGCGCTCGTAAACGACAACAGCACCGGGATCACTTGTGCTATTCAGACCGAAGCGATTTGCAAACACAACGAACCGGCGTGCACCAACACCAAATGACTTGATCGAAACCACTCCGCTTGTCAAAACTGTACTTTCTTCTTCAAGCTTGCCTTCAAGATATCGATATACAATAGACTTTGTGATGTAGGTACCGGCAGCGGCATCAAAATATTGAGCACCAATTACAAGATCTTCTCCTGCAGCTCCCCTGAAATAGTGGAAAAAAGAGGCAGCCATTGTTGGCAGCTCTTGGATTTTCACGATGTGTGTAAGAGTGCCGCCACCACAGACGCAGCACGCTTCTCCCGGGTCGATACCGTCCTGATTGGGGTACATCCAAGAGAGCCCGCAAAATTCGGGGAAACCAGCCCATACCTCACATGTATCCCCTTCTAAGTCAACGTATCCAGGCATGTCGTGAATGGGCCAAAGTTCTTTGTCAAGATAGCAGTCCCCGCTTGCGTTTACATTAAACCTGTAAAGGACGGACTTGACCTCTGAGGTATCGTCATCGAACCCGTTTGCAACCAACAGCATGGTCGTACCACCAATCTGAATCACTTCAATTGCCTTTGCCCCTTTCGTTGGCACAGATGCAAAAAACACCAGCCTACCCGAGGCAACATCCATCCTATATACTTTGGACAGCGTTTTGTAAGTGCCCTCAATAACTCCATTTACGATTGTCTTTACCTCGAAACTGTTTGCAATGACTACATAATGCTCACCGTCTATCAGGAAGTGAGCAAGGTGCTCGGCGCCTTCTGTGCCTATTTGTTGTGTCTCTTGAAGCTGACCAACGGTTCCATCCCACCGGTATAAGGTGGCATTGAGGCTATAGGTTGTTCCATCGTACAGGTTCGCCACCAAAACATATTCGGTGTTGTTGACCTTGAAGTGCAGAATCTTTGACACTACATAGCTTGACACCAAAACATTCCTCGGAGTTAATACCTGTGTAGTCGGGTCTCTCGCGATGCTCGCAGTTATTATGGTTCCGCTCACAGACAAAAAATTTCCCCCAAAATCTCTGATTGTCACAGACGGTTGCAAAGGAAAGGGTTCTCCAGCGAAGACAAATCGACCTGGGGGCAATTCACCACCTGACAGACTGGCTGCAACCACGCATGGGTCAGATGCACTGGAGACACTCCCCATGCTCGCCGCCATGCCATTTTTCGGCGGGGATAACTCCTCTAGACTGGACTGCCCGCTTTGAGTGACATTGAATTCAGGGCCCTCGATACCCAAGCTTGCTCCACAGCACGTGTCGTACAAAGCAAAGTGGATAGAAAAAGCCGTCCCGACGGGATCTATTGTCAAATCTGTGAATACAGCACTCCCGAGTACTGTTGTTGCGACAGGGTTTCCTCTCAAAACGGCGTTTGCGGAATCGCGTTTCAACGTAGCCGTGATAGGTACGGGAATTGCAATTAGATTTTTAGCAACGTCTGAGACCGTAATAACAGGCTGTTGCTGGAAGGCCAGACCTGCTAGAGCACCCTCGACAGTCTTGCTGATCGACATCTCTGCTGGTGTGCCGGGGACAACAGAAAATTCCGCACTCTGTGCAGTTGCAAGGATTGAATTAGAAAACACGAGTCGAAACCCCGACCCAACTGTGTTCACGGATAAGTCAGTATAATTGACCATTCCGGAGATTAATTCAGCTTTTCTTGTGCCATTCAGGGCGAATGCATTCTGCGCCGCTGGAGAAAATTTGATGTCGAAAAACACTCCGGGTACACTTTTAAACAGGGTCTCCACGCCCGGAAGCTGAACAATCAAAGACGGTTGGAAAAGAAGAGGAACTCCGGCTATGAGTGCATTCAACCCCTTCGCATAGTTCAAATATGACGCGCACTTTGCAGACAAGCCTACTGTCGTATTCGAGCACGCCGATGGTCGTATAGTCAGAAACGCCGTTGTCCTGAGCCCAGTCTGTGTGTTATTGCCAGATGGTGGCAAGATATCAAACTCACAGAATTCCAAAGGAATGCCTGTGGCTCTATATCCGATTCTGTAATAACCTTCTTCTGCAGCAGGTGAAATACCCAGATCGTGAAATTCCACCTCTCCATTGATCGCCGTTTCTACCTTCTCGCCTATCAGCCAGACCGTCACGTCTGCCCACGACCCATTGGACAAAGCCTTGTACTCCATGAAAGCCGAGAGAACGGTATAGGAATTGTCACTAATTTTGTTTCTTGCTGTATCTACCAAATGTATTATGGGCTGCACCAAGAAAGCAGCTCCTCGATAGATCCCTCCAGCACATCGATCAGCGTATAGTCCTGCCATCGGACCACGGACCACAGAAAACGTTGACGAAGAAATCCCATCTATACAGTCAGATTCGAACAAGAGGTGTACGCCAGCAGAGCCGCCTTCGACGACTAGGTAATCGAATATTGCAACGCCATCCTCAGCTTGAACCTGCGTATTTCCGACTAACGAAACCTTTTTCGAATCGGAGTCGAATGCGGAAACGCGCACGATTGCATTACGCGAAACATCTTTGACGACATTTCCTTGACCATCGACAATTGTCACTGAGGGCGCAGGAAACATCACTAGACCTGCCGCTGTCTGCGGAGGGACTGGATTCAACATCTTCAGAGACGCCGAAGTCACAAGTGAAATCAAGTATGAATGGGTAGAGCAGCGAGAGACATTTGACGAAAAAACGAAAGCCCGTCCAAGACACATCTCTGCAAGCACGTAATGCTGATCCATAATTACGTCATGCGAAGCTAGTGTTGTCAGCCACTGCACCCCTTGGTCGCTGCTGACGTCTAAAGCGTAAACTTTTGCATTGCTGGAATTGCCAGTTGCAGGATCTTTGATTGGTTTGGTCACGTGATACCATCTGTCTTGAAATAAAAGCGGAGCGCTTACGATTGGGTGTGGAGATAACGAGGATGTGTTCAGCATTTTCCAGGTGATATAGAAGCGCGGGCCGTTGTATGTAATGGCAAAGGAGTAAACAGCCGTGTCTGACACATTGAAGCCTCCTGTCAAGTAGCCCATGTCGGAGTCCCACACCATGATCGCTCCACTACGTGCGGATGGTGCGTCTCCGGATACAATCAGAGACTGAGTATTCTCGATGAATGTTGGCATGACTTTCAAAAGCAGCATGTCGTCCACCGGCAGTCCGGAAGCATTCTTGCCACCAAAAAGCACGACCAAGGAGGTGAATTGCGTGAGGGAGGCTTGATATGGATTTGGAGTTCGCAAGATCGCGTTCACTGCAGAGTGCTGGGTCCTTGCTGGCAATGAAACAGTGTTCCATCGCGTCCAAACCTTTTCGTCAAGATCCAGGCTATACAGATCGTTGTAAAGCACTCCATTTGCATCTTCTCCACCAAGCACAAGCATTGACTCTGCAGAGATCGTCAGAACAAGTGCAACGTGATTGTAACGAGCCGGAGGCCTTTGGCCCGTCGTAGGTACTAGCATCTTCTGGAAGGGCAGTTTCGCTGGAATTCTCACTAGGGTATCCATGGCCCCGAGCGAACACAAGCCACCGAACATGAGCACACCACCGACTCCATTCCTGTCTTTGTTGCTCACGATCGAAGCGCCTGGCAAAAGCGACAGATCGCCCAAATTGCTTACGTATGCCCTTCCGACTACATCGAATGGGCCAGAAACTACAGGAAACAATCCTTCAGCGGTGAATTCCAGCTGGTTTCCAGGATTTTGTCCCACAAATTTGATTTCAAATTGAGCACAGCCGCCCTGCACTGTAGCAACCATGTTGAACACCAACATGTTTCGCGGTGCGCTCTTCAAGGTCGCAACAACAGAGTGATTTGCATCTGCGTCCTTTTTGAAATTTCCGAATACATCATGGACTGATACGATTGGGCGAAAAATACCCATAGAGATCGTCTGGAAGGGCAATGAATGTATCTTCAATTGAAAATCTACACCAGGCACGATGGTCATCTGGTCTGACGAACTGAGAGACAAATCACTGAGGTAGTTATTGAAAGCATGCAATCTGACCAGACCCGAGTATGTAGTCCGTA
>Ga0315899_10007255_pt1 | contig 11911 bp, 12 predicted proteins | sample LakEriMetagenome_2_FD_203518 | JGI IMG/M metagenome (GOLD analysis project Ga0315899, IMG submission 203518) | Freshwater fungal communities from buoy surface, Lake Erie, Ohio, United States - Buoy 4 MA112 | ecosystem: Environmental > Aquatic > Freshwater > Lake | place: USA: Lake Erie, Ohio... | reverse complement strand
AGCTTTCGTCGCCTGCCGGGTGGGATGGCGGCGGTTTGGTCCGCAGCGACGTCGGCGCATTGCACGGGGTTGCTGCCCTGCGTGTGGATATGACCGTCACGGGATTGCAGCGAGTGCGATGTGTCCGGAGTGCGGGGCATGAAGTTGCGCGACTCGCGACGCATGCAGGAAACGAGCCCCCACGTTCCACGCTCGTTCGGTAGATACTTGGTGGGGGCTCGCGCTATGCTGCCATCCGAAATTATCTCACCCCCACGGGGCCCGAACGGGTTTGGGGTGGGTTGCCCAGGAGTAGTTTTCAATGGCTGAAAAACCCATGCTCGGTCGCATCTTCAAGGCCTACGACATTCGCGGGACGTATCCCGATGCGCTGACGGACACGATGGCGTGGCAGATCGGGTATGGGGCGAGCAAGTATCTGCTGGGCGACGCCGAAGCGGGCGGCGAGACCACGCCCATGATGAAGAACGTGGTGGTCGGGCGCGACATGCGTCAGAGCAGTCCGACGTTGACCAAGCAACTCATCCAGGGCATCAACGACCATGGTGGCAATGTGATTGACATTGGCATGGTTGACACCTCCATGGTGTACTTCGCAGTCAACTATCTCGACTGCGCGGGCGGCGTGATGGTAACGGCGAGCCACAACCCGCCGCAGTACAACGGATTCAAGCTGAGCAAGCGCAAAGCCAAGCCCGTTGGCGAGACGACCGGCCTGGCGGATGTCCGCAAGCATGCGGCGATGGTGGACAAAGCCAACATCGCGAAGACGGCGGGGCGCGTGGAACAGCGCGATCTGTGGCCTGCGTATGCGAAGCACGTGCGCAGCTTCCTGGACACGGGCGGCAAGAGCCTGAAGATCGTGATTGACGCCAGCAACGGCATGGCGGGCACGATGATTCCGAAAATTTTCGGCAAGGGCGGGCCGCTGGGCGAAGTGCCGGGACTCAAGATCATTGAAATCAACTTTGAAAACACCAAAGGCGTGTTTGCGCACGAGCCCAACCCGCTTGTCGCGGCGAATCTGCGGCAGGTGCAGGAAGCGGTCATCAAGGAGAAGGCTGATCTGGGCTTCTGCTATGACGGCGACGCGGACCGCTGCATGGTGATTGATGAGAAGGGCAACGCGGTGGGCTGTGACATGCTCACGGCGCTGCTGGGCAAGTTCTTCCTGCAGAAGGCTCCGGGCGCGGCGGTGGTGTATGACCTGCGCAGCAGCAAGGTTGTGGCGGAAGAAGTGACCAAGGCCGGCGGGAAGCCGGTGCGAGGTCGCGTGGGTCACGTGTTCCTGAAGCAGAGCATGGCGGAAAACAAGGGCATCTTCGGCGGCGAGCTGTCGGGCCACTTCTACTTTCAAGGCAACTTCAACGCGGACAGCGGCGTGATTGCCATGTGCAGCGTGCTGACGGTTGTGGCGAAGACCGGCAAGAGCATGAGCGAACTGATCAAGCCGCTGGCGCGCTACGTGCAGAGCGGTGAGATCAACTTCAACATCGAAGACAAGGATGGGGCGATGCAGGCTCTCAAGGAGAAGTTCCTTGGCAAGCCGGGCTGCACCATCGACGAACTTGATGGCGTGACGATCGACTGCTTCCAGAAGGACGGCTGGTGGGTGAACGTGCGTAAGAGCAACACGGAACCGCTGCTGCGCATGAACCTGGAAGCGAAGGACAAGGCGACGTTGGTGAAGGCGATGGAGGTGGTGACGCCGGGGTTGGGAACCAAAGTCGATCACTGAAACAGAGTGCCTGAGTGCGGAGTGCCGGAGTGCGTTGCGACAACCGGCAAGACTGTACCAAAGGAGCTTGCGGTGGCATTCAAGACCTTTCGTGAGATCGTGGCGTGGCAGCGTGGCAACGACCTCGCGCTGCGTGTCTATGAGGTCACGAAAGAAATGCCGCCGGACGAACGATTCGGATTGACGCTTCAGATGCGCCGCGCGGCCGTGTCTGTGTCGTCGAACATCGCGGAGGGATTCGGACGCGGCACGCGGCCGGAGTTTGCCAAGTTCTGTCGCATATCGCGTGGGTCGCTATTTGAGCTGATGACACAGATCGAACTCGCAGAACAGCTCGAATATCTGCGTCATGACGAGGATCTAAGCCTGCTACTGACTGAGACAGAGCGACTGCTACAGGGATTGCTGCGTTCGCTTGAGCAGACGGATTCTTGAACAACGGATGGATCGTTACTCTTCACTCCGCACGCTGGTACTTGGCACTCTGGCACTCCGCTCCACCCCATGACCGTCTCTGACTTTCTCCAACACTGGCAACTCACTGAGAACCCCTTCCGGGGCGAAGAGGCTCGCACGGATGGGGTATTTGCGAAGATGAGCATGCCTGGGGCGAAGCCGGTGCAGGTGACGAGTGCGGGGAGTCAGGGGTTGACGCTGTCTGAGGGGGATGTCGCGACGTTTCACAGCGACTTTGACAAGATTCTGGGTGATCTGCGGCGGCCCAGCAGTGCGGTGGTGTTTGGGGAGAAGGGGTCGGGGAAGACGGCGATTCGGTTGCAGATTTCGCGGAAGATCAGCGAACACAACGTGGCCAATCCGGGCGCGAAGGTTTTGATCGTTCCGTATGACGATCTCAATCCGTATCTGGACCGGCTGCATGAGCGTGTGGGCGGCAAGAGCTATCTGGAGAGTCTGCAGAAGGTTCGTGTGGTGGATCACATGGACGCGATGCTGCACACGGTGGTGCCGCGACTGGTGGATGCGCTGCTGGGGCATGTGTTTCAGGGCGACGTGTTTGAGCTGCCCAGCGATGCCAAGAAGAGCGTGCGCAAGCTGGACCGCATGATGCGGCGCGAGGTGCTGCTGCTGCAGGCGCTGTATGACCGCCCGGAGCATGCGCCGGAACGCACTCATGCGCTGCGCAAGCGGCTTGGGATCTGGCCGGCAGCGGCGATCATCGGGGGCAGTCTGTTTCTGTATCTGTTCCCACTGCTGATCATCGCGGGGGTTGTTGCGAGCAACCTGCGGATCTTTCCTGATATCCCCGACGACTGGCTGAACATCGCGTTCATGGGCGCGACGGCGTTGTACATTCTCGGGGCGCTGAAGTTTATCATCTGGGATCGCTTTGCGCTGCTGAATGCGGCGCACCGGGTGAAGAAGCAGATTCGGGTGCTGCCGCGCGGAGACCTGAGCTATGCGCGCAGTCTGCGACTGCTGCCGCCGAGCCTTCGCGATGCGGCGAACCTGCCTTTGACGGATGCCGATACGCCGCGGTACGCGTGCTTTGATCGGCTGAAGAAGATTCTGCGGTGCTTCGGGTATACGGGCATGATCATCGTGGTGGATCGTGTTGACGAGCCCACGACGGTGGCGGGTGACGTGGAGCGGATGAAGGCTGTGGTGTGGCCTTTGCTGTCCAACAAGTTCCTGCAGCAGGAAGGCATCGGCGTCAAGCTGCTGCTGCCCATGGAACTGCAGCATGCGTTGATGCGAGAAAGCAATGCGTTCTTTCAGGAAGCGCGGCTGGACAAGCAGCACCTGGTGGAAGAGCTTGCGTGGACGGGGCCCATGCTGTATGACCTGTGCGAGAGCCGCATGAACGCATGCCGGGTGCCGGAGGCGGGGCCGATCAATCTGCTGGAGCTGTTCGCGGAAGATGTGACGCGGGCGGAACTACTGGATGCGTTTGACAAGGTGCGTCAGCCGCGTGACGCGTTCAAGCTGATGTATCGGTGCATGAATGAGCACTGCGCGGGGTTCACGCGCGGGCAGAGCGAGTGGCGGATTCCACGCAGCGTGCTGCAGGCGGTCGCGAAGAGTGAGGCGCAGCGCGTGATGCAGGTGATTCGCGGGATTCGTCCGGCGTGAGTCGCCAGGGGCTCGCCATCATGCGCGGCCAAAGAGCTTTTCGAGTTCACGGATCGTCAGACGGATGCTGGTGGGCCGACCATGCGGGCAGTTGCTGCTGCGCTCGACATCGGTGCGGAGTTTGACGAGTTCAGCGAGTTCGTTGGCGGCGAGATCGTCGCCCGCTTTGATGGCGGCCTTGCAGGCCATCATGTCGAGGACATCGCGCAGGGCATGCTCCAGCGAGGCGACGTGTGAGCCGGGGTTGCCGGCGTCACCACCCAGCTCACCGCGCTCGGCTTTGGTCAGCAGTTCCTGCATGAAGGGGTCGATGTCGACTCCGCGCTCAAAGAGAAAGCTGGGGAAGGCTCGCACGGCGATGGTGAGCGGGCCGAAGGGCTCGGCTTCGATGCCGATGCGATCGAAGAGAGGTTGCAGCGCGGGAAGCAGAGCGAGCTGCGCGGGCGAGACATCGACGGGCTGGGGCGCAAGCAGATGCTGACGCTCGAGGCGGCCCTGCGTGACGCGGGTGAGCAGATACTCGAACATGACGCGTTCGTGCAGAGCGTGCTGGTCGATGATGACCACACCTTGCTCGTCTTGCGTGATGACGTAGGACTTGTGGACTTGCAGCAGCGGCTGATCGCTTTCGATTGCAAATGCTCGGGCGGCGGACGGGGCGGGCTTGGCTTCGATCTGGGCTGCGGTGGGCGCGGGGGGCGGTGCAGTTTCGAGTCGCTGGGTTTGTTCCAGGCCCTGCGCGAGTGACAGCGGAAATTGCTGCTGGCCCGGACGGAACTTGCTGAAGAACTCGGCGAACTTGGCGGCGGCGACAGAGGGCGTGACTTCCTGCGGTGGCAGGCCGCTGGCACCGGGGGCTTGTGCGCCCATGAGTTGGTTCGCCAGGCCCAACTGTCCGGGCGACTGGTTGCCTGCCTGCGGACTCCATGCGAGCTGCGGACGCAAACTGAGCACGCTGGGCGTGACATCGGCTTTCTGCAGCGCTTCGCGCAGAGCTCGCAGGACGACGCTGTGGACGACGCCACTGTCGCGGAAGCGGACTTCGGCCTTCTGCGGGTGCACATTGACATCGACGCCTTGGGGGCTCATGTCGAGCATGAGCAGGACCGTGGGGTAACGGCCTGGTTCGATGAGGCCTCGATAGGCTTCGGCGATGGCGTGCTGGATGGTCTTGTCGCGCACGTTGCGGCCATTGACAAACACATGCTGGCCTTTGGTGCTACCTCGCGCGAGGCTGGGCAGACCGGCGAGGCCCCACAGTGACACGCCTCGCGCGTCGTCGAAGCGATCGGCGGAGACCGGCACGAGTTGGCTTTCGAGCTCTTTGCCCAGGATGGCGAGCGTGCGCTGGTGCGGGCCTTGGTTGGCGGGCACATCGATGACGCGCTTGCCATCAACCGTCATGGTGAAGGCGACGTTGGGATGCGCGAGGACGAGAGCCTGGAACGTTTCGAAGCAGCGTTCGCGCTCGGTGTTGACTGTCTTGAGGAATTTACGGCGGGCGGGGGTGTTGAAGAAGAGATTGCGGACGGTGATGACAGTGCCCACGTTGCCGCTGGCCGGGCGGATGGGCTTCACGGCGCCGCCTTCAACATCGAGCTCGGATGCACCGTCACTGGCGGGCGTGCGTGAGCGGATGGTGGTGCGTGAGACGCTGGCGATGCTTGCGAGGGCTTCGCCTCGGAAGCCGAGCGTCGCGATCTGGTCGAGATCTTCGACAGAGGCGATTTTGCTGGTGGCGTGGGGAGCGATGGCGAGGGGAAGGTCTTCGGGTGGAATGCCCGAGCCGTCGTCGGTGACGCGGACGAGTTCGATGCCGCCTGATTCGATGTCGAGCTGGATGCGGGTGGCACCGGCATCGAGGGAGTTCTCGACCAGTTCCTTCACGACGCTGGCGGGGCGCTCCACCACTTCGCCTGCGGCGATCTGGTTCGCGACGAGCGTGGGCAGGGCCTGAATGCGGGGGCGGGTGAGAGCGGTGGACGACACGTCCGATGGTAGAGGCGCGGAGTCAGGCGGCTTGACGCTTGGCGGCGGGCACGGTGAGCATGGCGCCGATCACCCCGTCGAGGAGGGTCCGCCAGTCGCGCTCGAGTTGCGGCGTCCATTCGCGACCTGCGAGGCCGGCCAGGGCTTCGAGCAATGCATCGCGCATGGTTGGGAGCTGCGTGGCGCGGACGCCGACTTTGCGGGCGCGGGCGGCGACGGTGGCGAGCTGGGCTTCGAGCAGGGCGAAGTTCTCGGCGTGGTTGACCACGTGCACGAGCGTCCGGAAAAGCAGCGTGTTCATGTTCTCCTGATCGTCAGGCAGGAGAGCGGCGATATCGGCGTCGCGATCGGCGGCGAATCGGACGGCCTGCGCGATAAGCGCGGGACCACACGGTTCAAACCATGCGACGCTGCGACGAATTCTCCGCAAGTCCGGGGTGTGCATGCGCGGAAAACATCGGCGCGGTCGGAGGTGATCCTGCGCGACGAGCGTGCAAGCGAGATGCAGAGTTGTGTTATCAAGCGGCGCACGTTGTCGCGGCGTGACAGGCGGTACAGGCTGCGCGCCTTATCCGCCGGTCCGAGGAGTGAGTTCGACGACGGGCTTGATGGAATCACGAGCCTGCTTGATGGCACTGATGAGTTCGGGCGCGAGGGGCTCGAGTTCGGCGCGGATGTCGGTCTCGTCCATGACTTTCAGGACTGTGGGGCTGTCGAGCAGCGCTCGCAGTGCGCTGATGTTGAAGCCTTCGGTCTCGAAGATCTGTCGAAGCGACTCATCTTGTTCGACCACGCCGCGAGCTTGGGAGACGCTGGGCAGCGCGAGCATGCGTTTCCAGACGTCGGAGTTCTGGAGTGTCTGCGTGGCGTCTTCATCGCGCAGCACGGCGAGGTAGTCTTCGGCGACGTTGAGAATCTGCGTGGTGCTGAGCGGGTTGGCGGCGTTGACTGCGCTGCCCAGCGTGGAGTTATCGATATCGTCGGCACGGGCGAGCAGCCAGTCGGCAAGGCTGGTCTTGGTTGCGGGCGGGGCTTGATCGCCCAGCTTGTAGGTGCCTTGCACCATGGCGTCGTAGATGCGTTCGTCGGCTTCGGCTGCGGAACGCACGGCAGCGACGGGGCGGACGGCGGTGGGTATCCAGATGATGCAGAGCGCGAGCAACAGGCCTTCGACGGCGCCGAGTCCCCCACCGACGTAGCGGTTCAGTTCAAACCACTCGGGTCGGCGCTTCACGATGCGGGTTGCAATCAACAAACCTGTGAACCACGAGACGATGACCACGACAACGCCCACGGCCAGGATGCTGACGAAGCGATTGGTCAGACCTTGCGTGCCGATGACGGTGCTGATGATGCCTTCAAACAGGCGGCCCAGCGGCGGGGCGAGCAGCATGGCGAGCACGAGGCCCACGGCGAGGCCGATGATTTCGGCGGCGCCGCGGAAGAGGCCTTGCCACACGCCCAGCGCGAGCAAGCCCACGATGATGCCCGGAACCCAGCCCATGGTGAGCCAGACGAGCGCGGTTGCGACAATGCCGCCCGCGCCCACACCAATGAGCAAATTGCGCAATACTGGTTGTGACCAGACACTTGGTTCGGCGGATTCGTCGTCAGCTCGGCGGAAGAGTTGCATGGGCACATGCTACCAAAAGGCCCGGTGATTGCAAGTCACGTCAGTTTGCGGTGGTGGCCTGGATCTCGGCGAGCAGATCTTCGTCGATGCCAAGGAACTCGTGCATGTGCTTGTCGTAGGTTTCGGCGTCTTGATCGCGCGAGAGGTCCAGGCGCATTTCGTTGATGACCTTGGTGCCTTGGCGAATCCACGCGTCCCAGGTTTCCGCGCTGATGTTGTTCTGAATCCAGAGGCCCAGCGGACCGCGCATGGGCGGCTTGGCGAGCTTGTTGCCCGGGCGACCGGTCTTGCGGTCCATCATGACGTTCTCGCCCAGTTGCACGGGTGCCTCGTTGCGAGGCACTTCGGGGACGGGCGCGCCGATCTTGGTGAGCAGGTCGCTCATGGCCTTGGCGGGCATGCGATCGCCCTTGGCGGTTGCTGCGAGGAAGCCCTTGCTGAGCATGGCGATGCCTTCGTCGCGCTTGCCGGCGTCGACGAGAGCCTGGCCGGCCATCTGATAGGCTTTGCTGAAACCGGCGTTGAGTTCGACGCACTTGCCGTATGCGCCCGCGGCATCGAGATGGCGGCCGGCCTGTGCGTATGCGCCGCCCAAGCTGAACCACGCCATGTCGTTGGTCGGGTCGGCCTCGGGGCGGACCATCGTCTCAAATTGGGCGATGCGGCGATTGATTGCGTCGATGTCCATGACGCACTGTAGAGAGCGCAGCGGCGAGAATCGCGGCGTGCGGGGGCTTACGCTCGCGCATGCGAGCAGTTGTTCTTCTTCGTCGCGGCAGTCCCGTCACGCCCAATATCGCATTTCAGACGGATTGGCCCGCGCTGGGAGAGACGCCCGCGGGGAGTTTGGAGATCAGAACGCTGGCGAGCGCCTTCAACCACATGGATCTGTGGGTGGGTCGCGGACTGCCGGGGATTGACGGGTATCCGCGCGTGACGGGGTGCGATGCGTGCGGCGTGGTGGAGAAGGTCGGGACGGGCGTCAGTGAGTCGTGGATCGGCAAGCGCGTGATTGTGAATGCGGCGTGCGTGGTGCCGGAGCGCGTGTCGCCCGGGGACCCCAGCAATCGCACGCTTGCGCCCAACTACGAGTTGATCGGGGAACATCACAACGGGATGTTCCGTGAGCGATTCCATGCTCCGGCGGCGAACTGCGCAGTGGTGCGGGATGATCAGGATCCGACGGAAGCCGCGGCGTTTGGGTTGTGCGCGTTGACGGCGTACAGCGGGCTGATCACCAAGGCTCAGTTGCGGCCCGGGCAGCGCGTGCTGGTGACGGGCATCGGCGGCGGGGTTGCGACGAGTGCGCTGGCGCTGGCGAAGTGGATGGGCTGCCCGGTTGCTGTGACGAGCAGACACCAGTGGAAGCTGGACGCAGCCAGGAAACTTGGCGCGGACTTGTGCGTGCTGGATAACGGGCAGGACTGGAGCAAAGAGGTCCGCGCGTGGAGTGAGAAGCGCGGCGTGGAAGTGTGCTATGACAGCACAGGGAAAGCGACGCACCTGCAGTGCATCAAGAGTCTTGCTCGCGGCGGGGCGTATGTCAGCCCGGGAGCGACGACGGGTGGCGACGCGACTGGTGACTTGACGCGGCTCTTTTGGAATCAACTGCGTGTGCTGGGCACGACGATGGGGAGCAATGATGAGTTTCGCGAGGTCGCCGCGTTGTATCGCGCGGGGCATGTGAAGCCGGTGATTGACAAGGTGTTCAAGGCGGAAGACTGCACGGCGGCATATGCGCGGCTGGAGGCGGGTGAGCAGTTTGGCAAGATTGTGCTGACGTGGTGAGGCCTCAGGACACGCCGCGCAGTTTGGCTTCGCACTCGGCGTGCCAGCGGTGCTTGCCGGCTTGAGCCAGAAGAGGCAGAGCTCGGCGCCAGTACGTCACGGCGGTGGTTGCGTCACCCAGTTGCTTGTACACGTCGCCCAAGTTGGCGAGTTTGGTGGCGATGTGAGCGGGGTCGTTGGTTTGTTCGGCAAGTTGCAGCGCGTGCAGGTAGGTATCGCGCGCGGCGGTCCAGTTGTTGTTCGCTTCGTGCACTTGGGCGAGCAGGCCTAGATCGCGAGACAGGCTCAAGGGGTCATCGGTGATTTGGCTCAGGGCGATTGCTTGCTGAGCGGCGGCGAGAGCGCCAGCGGTATCGTGCATGTACAGACTGGCGAGGCCGAAGTTGGAGCATGCGCGGGCGTGCTGTTTGTTGTCGCCTTGGGATGCGGCGAGGGCGATGCGCTGTTGGGCGAGACTGCGGGCGAGCGCGATGTTGCCGGTGCGGAAGTGGAACTGAAAGGCGAGGAAGAGCACTGGGACGCTTGCAGCGTTATCGCAGGCTTGCGCGAGAAGATCGGTTGCAGCAGTGATGTCGCCGGCGTTGGCGTGCTGGGCGGCGGCGCGGGCGAGGGTGTCGGCGGGATTTTCACCGGTGATGGCGGCGATGGTGGATGGATCGATGAGCGATTCCATGGTGGTGATTGCCATTGCGGATGTGCAGGTGAGTCTAGCGGTTTGGTCGGGTGATTGAGTTGGGCGATTGAGTTGGGCGATCACGGGGAGCGGCACCTGCGACTAAACTGCTTACATGACTCTTGACACCAACGGACGGGTGTTGATCTTGAGCGATGGCGGGATGCCGGCGTTGATTGCGGCGATGCACGCGCGTGAAGCGGTGTCGCTGAGCGCGACGGGAAAGACACCAGAGCAGATCGGGACGATGCTGCGAGATCGCGTGCTGCTGATGCCGTTTGGGCTGCGCGCGGAGAGCAAACTGCTGCAGAGCCGAGCGGTGACGCAGCAGGCGAGCACGCTTGGCGTGGGGCTGCTGGGCGTGGGGACGGGGACGGATGACATCAAGCCGCTACTGACGGTGGCGGCACATGCAGATGACGACGAGCATGAGGGCATTGAGCTTCTGGCGGTGCTGCTGCTGGCGGCGCGGCTTCGGTGCTCGCGTGTTGTGTGGCCTGTGCATGCGGGCGGGCATGACAGCATCGATCTTGATCGGCTGTCACAGATTGCGGATCGTGGGCTGGTGGCGAGCAAGTACGCGGGGCTGTGCAGCAGTGCGAGCACTGCGGTGGGCCTGCATGTGGACACGCCGTTTGCCGACTTGACGGATCGGCAGCTTGCTGATCTGGCGATTGACATCGATGCGCCGATCGATTCGTGCTGGTGGTGGACGGCGGGTGAACGCGGCGGGGATGAGCAGCGAGAGAAGTCGCGCTGGATGAAGGCTCTGCAGGCGATGGGATGGACATCGCTGGCGGGCGCGGGAGCGTGAGCGATGGGCAGTGCACCAAGCGGGCGAGGGGGCAATTCGGGCGGCAAGCTCCTTATGGTGGGCTGGCTCTTGACGCTTGTGGGCGGGGCGATGGCGGCGTGGGGCATCTTTCACGCTTTGGCACCGATGATTGAGACGTATCAGGCTGCACTTGATAACCCGCTCGCGGACACGATGCCTGAGGATGGCAAGCAGCTTTCGCGTGAGATGATGGTGCATCTGCCGGTGGGCATCTTGGGTGCGCTGATGGCGACGGTGGGTTCTTCGATGCTGATGTTTATCTACGGCTCGCGTGTTTTGCGCCGGCTCAGTGGACGCGGCTGATGCAAGCGGTGTCTGACAGTTGTATAGTTCTGACCTATGCCACTGACCCGCGAACAGCTCGCTCAACGTGCCGCTCTTGAACTGAAGGATGGGTACATCGTCAACCTGGGGATCGGCATTCCGACGCTGGTGGCGAACTACGTGCCCAAGGGCATGGACGTGTGGCTGCAGAGCGAGAACGGGCTCTTGGGGATCGGGCCGTTTCCGCGTGAGCACGAAGTTGATCCGGACCTGATCAACGCGGGCAAGCAGACGGTGACGGCTCGTGCGGGCGCGAGCTTCTTCAGCAGCAGCGACAGCTTCGCGATGATTCGCGGCGGGCACATTGATCTGTGCATTCTTGGCGCGATGCAGGTGAGCCAAGAGGGTGATCTGGCCAACTGGATGATTCCGGGCAAGATGGTCAAGGGCATGGGCGGCGCGATGGATCTGGTGGCCGGTGTGCAGCGCGTGGTGGTGGTGATGGAGCACACGGCGAAGGGTGCGGCAAAGCTGGTGAAGCAGTGCAACCTGCCGCTCACGGGCAGGGGTGTGGTGGACATGGTCATCACGGAACTGTGCGTGCTGGAGATGGATCAGGCGAAGCGGCGCTTTGTGCTGCGGGAAGTCGCGCCGGGCGTGAGCGTAGATGATGTGAAGCGGCAGACGGAAGCGGAGATCATCGTGGCGGGTGATGTGAAGACGATCGGGGGCTGACTTGAGCGGGTGTTCAGCCGGGCACATGGGTGACATGACGCACCGGGCACATGGGTGGCGCGTCACCGTAGGGTTCGGGGGCCGGGCAGACGAAAGGCGTGGATCACGGGCTTGTCCGTGCGTTCGTCCAGCAGCGCCAGTGGCGTGGCATAAAAGTCGATCCGC
>Ga0315899_10007253_pt1 | contig 11913 bp, 9 predicted proteins | sample LakEriMetagenome_2_FD_203518 | JGI IMG/M metagenome (GOLD analysis project Ga0315899, IMG submission 203518) | Freshwater fungal communities from buoy surface, Lake Erie, Ohio, United States - Buoy 4 MA112 | ecosystem: Environmental > Aquatic > Freshwater > Lake | place: USA: Lake Erie, Ohio... | reverse complement strand
CCGGGCACTCCCACCGATCTCCGGGCGTTCCGCGTTGTAGCTCCAACGGGAGGCAGCACCAGCGCTGCCGAACGTACTCGACGTAATGGTGGGAATGAGGTCCACGGTGACCCCGCGCTGGAGGTCTCGAAGCCCAGCGAGCGTGCCCGACTGCGCGAGGAAGCTTGCGCTGGCACGTTTGGCCGGCGTCCACGTCTGCTCGTGTCCGCTCACCTGTACCGTACGCACCACGTTGAGCTGCCAGGTGTGCACGTCGGCGTTGCGGTAGCGGAGACTCTTGAAGGGAATCACGATCTCGACTTCGTAGCCGTACGGCGTCAGCCGCCCCTTGGAGCGCCACACGTAATCCGGGGCGAGATCGGTTGCTTCGCGTGCCCGCGTCGTCGTGCTGCCAAAAACGCCGCCACCGGTTGCAGCTCCCGTTTCCGTGAGCACCCCGTCGCTTTGTATCCCGAACGGATTGACGGCAAACACGAGCGCCTGACGACTGTCGTTGTAGGTGCCCAGGAACAGCTGCACGTTGTCGTCCTGCGTGATGCGGTCGCGGTCGGCGAGGGTGGCCCGCACCGTACCGGGCGCGGCGTGCGCTCGAAGCCCCACGTGCAACGCCGTGCTGCTGTACCACACGAGTACCTCGGTGCTGTCTTGTGCGGCCACATCGTCATTCGGGAAGAACTGCGAGAAGCCAGTCAGCAGCGCCGCATTACGCCACTCCGGCTCATCGAGCACGCCGTCCACCACCGGTACGCGCTCCCCGCGCGGTAACGCCACGGCAGTGGCGCCGCGCCGCCCGTTATAGACCGGCGACGGATCCGACGGGCGGAGCGCTCCGTTGGACGCTCCACTCAGGGCGAGCAGGAAGGAGGCAAGCAGCGAGGAGAGCGGCAAGGCAACAGGAGTGAGGGAAACGACTAGTTCCTCTACGCAGCAGACGGGCAGACTGTTCTGGACCGCGAGACGACGCGCATCACCGGCATTGGCCGCAGGCGCGCCGCCAGCGGCGTTGGGCCGGTATCAATACCGGTCAAACACCGACTGCAGCATGGCACGCTCGCGCCCCTTGGTGAGGGCCAGCATGAGCAGCACGCGAGCCTTGTGGGGCGGGAGGTCGCGCGCAAGCACGGCCGGCAGGTCACCCAGTGGGGTGCCCACGATGCGCCCGCCAGGCACACGCGACGCCACCACCACGGGAATCCCCGCCGCCGCCGCCAGACGCACCGAAGCCCGTGCCCCGGCACTCAGGCGTCCGCCGGCGAAACTCGCCAAAACGATGCCGCCCGGGCGCCGCGCCACGGCGGCCTGCATGATCGTGCTGTCGAAGCCGGCATAGTCACTGATGATCTCGACGGCCGGCAGCGCATCCACGGTGCGCACATCGAATTCCGACGCGGTGGTGTGCGCGCGCAGGGCACGACGGAAGAACACGATGCTGTCGGGATCGGCGGCTCCGAGGAAACCACGCTCAGGGGAACGGAAGGTGCTCGCGCGACGGTTGTCGGTCTTCCAAACGTCACGTGCGTCACCGATGTCTTCGTTGAGGACCACCAGCACTCCCTGCCCCTTCGCTTCGGCGGACATCGCCACGCGTACGCCGTTCAACAGGTTGGCCGGCCCATCGGCCGATACCTCATCACTGCCGCGCATGGAGCCCACCATCACGACCGGTCGCGCGTCGCGCACCGTGAGCGTGAGGAAGTACGCGGTCTCTTCCATCGTATCGGTGCCGTGCGTCACCACGATGCCGCGAAGCGCCTGATCGGCGGCGAATCGCGCGTTCACCTGCCGTGCCATGCGCAACCAGTCGCGCGGCGTCATCTGGGAGGAGGCGATGCGCGAGATCTCCTCCACCTCCACCGACGCCACGCGCGCAAGCTCGGGAATCGCCCGCACCAGTGCAGGCCCATCGGTCATCGGCCCCGATGCCCGGCTCGCGATCGTGCCCCCGGTGGTGAGCACCAGCACGCGTCCAGCTGGCTGGGGCTGCGCAGTCGCGCTGGCGATCGGCAGAGCAAGAGCGCACAGTGTGGCGATGAGCCGGCCAGGAAGCCACGAACGGACGGTCATCGCGTGAGCACCTTGCCGGCGAGCTTCCACGTGGGAGCACCACCTTCGGCCACGGGCACACCGTTTACGAGCACGAGCTCGACCCCCTCGGCGTACTGATGTGGCTGGAAGAACGTGGCCTTGTCGCGCAGCCGGGCGAGGTCGAGCACCACCACATCCGCGGCCATCCCTTCGCGGATCTGCCCACGGTCCTTGAGGCCCACGATTTGTGCCGGGAGACTGGTCATGCTGCGGATCGCACTTTCCACCGAGAGCACACCGCGATCCATCGCGTAATGCCGGATCTTGCGCGGGAACGTGCCGTAGAAGCGTGCGTGAACATTGGGGCCCTCTTCAGGAAGCGCGATCCCGGCATCACTCGCCGTGGCCACCCACGGTTGCGCCGCGTACTTCTCCATGTCCGATTCGTCCATTGAAAACCCACGCATGCGGCCGCCGCCACGCCGGTTGGGATTGCCTTCGAGCTGCAGCATGATCGCCATCTCCACGGGTGTCACACCGCGCTTGGCGGCGAGCTGCCCCACGGTGCGGCCGATCGCCGCGGTGTCGGGATACTCGAACACCATCACACTCTCCGGGCCGCCGCGCCGGCGGATCTCGTGCGCGATATCTCGGCGCAGCATGGCGGCGCGTGCACTGTCGGCCAGCGTGGCGCGCAGTGCGGCGGTGTAATCGGCGCGCGTGCCGCGTGGCGCACGAGCATCGGTGGGCGGCGAGGTGGCCCACTCGGGGATGAGCACCGTGTTGCCGTCGGTCCCGCTCGTATTGTAGGTGTACTGATCAGCCCACACATCCACACCGCGTGCGCGGGCCCGCTCGATCAGTTGGATGATCGCCTGACTCGTGCCGCGCCAGTGTTCTCCCTTGGCCTTGATGTGCGATGCGACCACGCGCGCCCCCGTGCGTTCGCCGATTTCGATCGTTTCCTGCACAGCATCCATCAGCGTGGGAGCCCCCGCAGCGTCCTGACTCGGCCAGAACCACATCGGATCGCCCCCCTCGGCGCGCTGGTGGGAGATGTACACGCCGTCGAACGGCACGATCTCCTTCGTCAGCGCCACCACCTCGTCGGTGGTGCTCCATCGGCCGGGCACATATTCCAACCCCGCCGACAGTCCGATCGCTCCTTCGCGCATCGCCTGGCGTACGAGCTGCTGCATCCTTGCGATCTCGTCGGGGCGCGCCGGACGCCGGAAGTCGTTCCCCATCACGCGCGCCCGCACGGTACCGTGCCCCACCATCAGCAGCGTATTGGGGCCGATCCCGTTCTGTTCGATGAAGGCGCGCTGCTCCGCCACCGGCCATGGTGACCGGCCATCGTGATTCACCACCACCGTGGTCACGCCCTGCGTAACCAGATTTGGCGCTGCCCGATAGCGCGGATCCTTGTCGCGGAATCCCCCCTGTATGCTGGCGCCATCGTCGGCGTGGGAGTGAATATCGATGAACCCCGGCGCCACGTGCTTCCCCTTCGCGTCGATTACACGAGTGGCGCGCGCATTCGCGAAGCGCCCCACCGCCACGATGCGGCCGTCGCGGATTCCCACGTCGGCTGGGAACGCTGGGTTGCCGGTGCCGTCGAACACGCGGCCGCCGCGAATGAGAACATCGAAGCGAGGCGCCTCCTGACCCTCGGCGTGCGCCGGGGCACCTGCGATGATGGCGAGGAGCAAGGCGCCGACCATGCGGCGAACGGCGATGGGACTCAGGCGCGACATGGGCAATGACTCCGTGAGGTGAGGCCCGCCGAGTATGCCACCCCGATCGCTTCGGCACCAGCATTCGTCCCCGAGCCGGTGCTGTAACGTTGCGGACGTAGGACGAAACGGTAGAATTGCGTCATTGGGCGGGTATTTGTCCCGCGCCAGACTTTCTCCCCGTATGGAGCACCTCGTACACGCTACCCGTCGCAAGGCCTTGTCCGCTGCTGCCGCTCTCGTGCTGTTCTCACTCGGCTGCAGCACAGATCAGACGTCCCTGACGGAGTCTGGCGACGGCAGCGCGCCGGCGGCCGCGGCACCGTCCCGGACCGGGCTCGATGTACAGGTCACGCTGGCCAGCGAACTGCGCGGCAACGGCCCGGTGGTGGCGCGTGTGTCGGTCACCAACATCACCAGTGCCCCGATCGAGATCGCCGAGAACGAACTGCCGTCGGAAGACATGGAAACGTCGCAGTTCGTGGTAATGCGAGACGGTGCGCGTGTGCGGTACGAAGGACCGCACATCAAGCGCGGCCCCGAAACTGCGGTCGCGATGGTGCGCATCGAACCCGGTGCCACCATGAACTACGATATCGAACTCTCGCGGGCGTACGATCTCACGCGTGACGGCAGCTACAGCGTCGTGTTCGAATAGCGTCGTGCGGCGGCGCAGGCCACCCTGCGCTCGGCACGTCACGAAGTCCGTCTGTATGGCCGTACCACGCTGGCCACGGGCGGCATTGCAGATCGATCGTTGGCGTCACTCACGAGTCAGGTATCGTACTCCAAGTGCACGACCACGCAGGCCCAGCAGGTGCTGGCGGCGCTCAATCAGGCGTCTGCGTATGCAGCGGAGTCGAACGGGTATCTGGCCAGCACCACCTCGGGTACGCCACGCTACACCCAATGGTTTGGCGCTTTCAGCAGCAGCAACCTCACCAAGGTGCGCAGCAACTTCGCCGCGATCGCCAGCGCGTTCGAGACCAAGCCCATCACGGTCGACTGCGGCTGCAAGAAGACCTACTTCGCCTACGTGTACGCCAACCAGCCGTACAAGATCTATGTGTGCAGGGCCTTCTGGAGCGCACCGCTGGCCGGCACCGACTCCAAGGGCGGCACGCTCATCCACGAGATGAGCCACTTCACCGCAGTGGCGGGCACCGGCGATCTCGTCTATGGGCAGACTGCCGCCGCCAACCTCGCCGTCACGAATCCCGCGGGGGCGATCACCAACGCCGATAACCACGAATACTTCGCCGAGAACACGCCGAAGAAGAACTGAGGCAGCGGCACTGTCGCCATGCTTCGGTCGCTGCTCGCTCTGCTTCTGTCCGTGACGGACATGCCTGCGGCGCAGCCTGTTCCTGCTCCCCCGGCGGTCACGTGTGCGATTCGCGTGCCCGCCGAGGTGGAGCGAGCGAAGCCCGTGATGCTGACCGTGGTGCTGCGAAACCGCGGCACCACGCCGCTGGCGGTCCTCAACTGGGGCACGCCATTCGAGGAGGCCTGGCTGCAGCCCTTCGTGCGGGTGGAGCGTGACGGACGCCTGCTCGACTACGGCGGCGCCATGGTGAAGCGCGGTGATCCCGAACGTGACGAGTACCTGCGGCTCGCCCCCGGACACCAGCAGTCGGCGCAGATCGATCTCGCCGAGGTGTTCGACCTGAGCGTCCCCGGCCGCTACGTGATCACCCCGCAGATGACCTTGTACGACGTGGTGCCGCTTCCCACGTCGCTCCCGCGCCCTCGCGCGGTGCATGCCTCGCTGCCCCTCCCCTGCCCCCCCGCCACCCTCCGCATCGTTTCAAGGGGTCAGAGTCGTTGATCGCGCGCCCCCCGTTTCAAGGGGTCAGAGTCGTTGATCGCGCGGGGGCCCGAACATCTGGAGCACCGCCGACATGATGCCGCTGGCGAGCCGGAGTTCCCCCTGATCGGTGACGGCGATCGCGATGGTGACCCCCGCCTCGGGAAACACCATCGCCGTCGTGCCCCAGAAGCCGCTGTGCCCGCGTCCACGTAACCCGCCGGCGTTGGCGCCGAAGATCCCGAGACCGTACCCCGCCATGTCGGGGCTGCGCGGGGCCAGCATCGTCTCGAGCGTGGCGCGCTGTGCGAAGACCTTGCCGTCGAGCAGGGCCGTGAGGAAGCGCGCCACGTCGGCCATGGGCGCGACGATTCCGCCTCCGCCATAGAGATCGAACGACGGATCGATGCCGTACGAGTCGAACCCGTTCAGATACTGATGCGCACGGTCGGCCACGCCACGCGGCGCCGGCTCCATCGTCTCCCACCAGGTAGCACCGAGCCCGAGACGCTCGAACCCCACGAGTGTGCGAACGGCGGGCCCCAGCGGCCGGCCGGTATAGCGTTCGATGATCGCCCCGAGCAGCGTGTAACCGCTGTCCGAATAGCGGAACTGTGCGCCGGCAGGGCCGACCGGGGCGAGGCTATCAACGAGCCAGCGGAGCTGCTCCTCACGTGTCCAGCGATACGTGGGCGCCGTACGCAGCCGTGCCACATAGCTCGGGACCGCCGGGTGCTCATTGAAGCCGGCGCGATGACTCAGCACCTGTTCGATCGTGATCGAGTCGGTGCGATAGCCATCCGTTCGCAGCAGCGAGTCGAGCGACGGCGGGAGATGCCTCGACAGCGGATCCGCGAGCGACAAGCGTCCCTGCTCCACCAGCCGAAGCACAGCAGCCGCCACGTAGGTTTTGGTATTGCTCGCGATACGCATCGGCTGCTGCGGTGCCAGCGGCACCCGCTGCGCGGTATCGGACATACCCGCGGCCACGCTCCAGGCGCGCCCCATCGCCTTCGATTCCACCGCGATGACGATCCCCGGCAGGCGTGGACGGGTCCTCACGAGGCTGTCGGCCAAACGCTGGAGTGCGGGCCCCACCGAGTCGGGGGAGATCCGCGGCTGCATGGCGACGGCCGTGAAGGCAGCGACAACGAGCGAAGACAGTACCATGGGATTTTCAAGGGGTCAGAGTCGTTGAACGGCCGGCGACTGCTGGCGAACGCTGTCGAAAGCTATGGAATTCCTCGCTCCTGCGGTCCCCCCCATGACCCTGTCCGCGACCAAGCGCCCGCATGGCCTTCAGCACGGGCGTCGAGAGCGGCGGTTCGCACAGCGCGCGATAGGTCTGCTGTCGGCTGTCCCGTGTATTCCCGAGCGCACGATAGGCCGCGTGTTCAACGACGACCTCGTCGGGGCGTCCATACGCAAGACGCCCGTAACTGGACCACCGAAAGTGTCCGGGCGTGGCGCACATGCCGGCGCGGACCGGGTTCTGGTCGATGTAGCGGCTACACGTGAGGAAGTAGCGGGCCGACTCGATGAGGGACGACCGAAATCGTCCCTCCCACAGCGTGCCCGTTCGCGCGTGCCGACGATTGAACCGGCAGACATAGGTGCGCCCCATCCACTGAGTGAGACGCGCCACGCCGTCCTGCTGCGCGGGCGTCAGCAGGAGGTGGATGTGGTTGTCCATGAGCACATAGGCGTGCACGGCACACCCGAACCGCTGGCATCCCTCCGCCAGCAGCTCGAGGTAGAGCCGTCGATCCCGGTTGTCGTGGAACACGCGCTGCCGGTTGTTGCCACGCTGGATGTGGTGAACCGGCACGCCGTCGAGAATGATGCGCGAAGCTCGTGGCATAGGGGGGTAGGAAAGCGGTTGACTGTACCTGGGCCCCCCAACCTGCGCCCCACCCACGAATTCTCCGTCATCAAAACGACTCGCCCATGACCATTTCAACGACTCTGACCCCTTGAATTCAACGACTCTGACCCCTTGAACCCCCCTTGAACGGCGCCCGGAACGGGATTGGCGGCCGGCGAGGGCGGACCGTAGCTTCGCGGCAGGCGGCGGCCGATTGGGCGCGCCGTGTCCCCTGCCCCGTACCGATGCGCCGTTCTCTGTCCTGGCTCCGCGCCGTACACCTGCTGGTCGGCCTCCTGCTGATCGGCGCCCCCGTTGCCGCACAGGCTCAAGGCGCGCAGGCCCAGGCCGCGCCCGGCTACCAAACGGACTTCACGAAGAACGAACTGGCCGCGCGACGGGCGCGGATCTACGAGGCCATTGGCACGAACGGCATCGCGCTCGTGCAAGGCGCCACCGGTACCGCGGGCCTCAGCGTATTCCGTCAGGCCAACGATTTCTACTACCTCTCGGGGATCGAGTCTCCCCACGCCTACCTGCTCCTCAACGGACGATCACGCACCACCACGGTCTATCTGCCGCATCGCGACGACGCCCGCGAGCGCAACGAAGGCAAGCTGCTCTCCGTCGAGGACAGCGCGCTCGTGATGCAGGTGGCCGGCCTCGAGCGCGTTCGTTCGCTCGATCGACTCGCGGAGGATCTCGTGAGCGCCGACCTGATTCGACCGCCGGCCATGATGATCCATACGCCACTGGCCCCCATGGAAACGGGCGGCGACAGTCGCGATGAACTACTGGCGGGACAAGCGCGCGCGGCAGCCGATCCATGGGACGGACGTCCGTCCCGGGAAGCGCATTTCGTTCATCTCCTGCAAAGCCGGTTCCCGCAGTTCACGGTGCGCGATCTCTCCCCGACCATCGATCTGTTGCGGGCGATCAAGAGTCCCGCGGAGATCGCCCTCATCCGACGTGCGACCGAGATCGCCGGGTATGGCATCATCGAGGCCATGCGCTCCACTCGCCCCGGCGTCTACGAATACCAGCTCGATGCGGCCGCGAAGTACCAGTTCTATCTCAACGGCGCGCGCGGTGACGGCTATGCGTCCATCATCGGCGGCGGAACGAACGCCTTCATGGGGCATTATTTCCGCAAGACCGATGTGCTGAAGGACGGAGACCTCGTGCTCATGGACTACGCGCCTGACTATCGCTACTACACCAGCGACGTCACGCGCATCTGGCCGGTGAACGGCACCTTCGACAAGGCGCAGACGGCACTCTACGAGTTCATCGTGGCCTATCGCGATGCGCTCTTCCGCTATATCCGGCCGGGAGTCACATCGGAAGACATCCTCGACCGTGCCGCAGCCGACATGCGCCAGTATCTGGTGGGCAAAACGTTCGCCTCCGCCGCACATCGCCGGGCCGTCGAGGCGGGGCTGGCCTTTCGTGGTCACTTCCAGCACCCGGTGGGCATGACCGTCCACGACGTGGGACGCATTCGCGGTGTGAAACTCGAACCAGGCATGGTGTTCACCATCGACCCGATGATCTGGATTCCCGAGGAACGGCTGTACATTCGCATCGAGGACATGGCGCTCGTCACACCGGATGGTGTGGAGAACCTGAGCGCCTTCGTCCCGACCAGCATTGCCGATGTGCAGCGCACCATTGCCGAAGAGGGGCTGGTCCAGTGGCGGCCACCCCTGAGCGGCACCTCCACCCCCGCACGCACAGGAGGAAGCCGCCGATGATGTCGCTCGTCTCCATGATCGCCACGCGACTGGCACTGATGGCCGGACTCGCGACGCCAGCATCGCCGCCTGCAGTGCCTCCCGACACCTACCCGCGTAACCCGGGGATCGATGCGGTCAACTACGCCTTCCGCCTCGAGCTGAGCGATAGCAGCAATGCCATCCGCGGTGAACTGGTCTTCGATCTGCGCGTGCTTTCTGCAGATGCCACCACGTTGCGTCTCGACCTGATCAACCGATCGGTGGCGCTGGGCGGCAAGGGGATGACTGTGACCACCGTAGAACGGGATGGCGCCGCGACTCCCTTTACTCATACGGGCGACGAGCTACGCATCCCGCTCCCCAGCGGCATGCCGCTGCCCCATCGCTCACGCGTAGTTGTTCGCTACGAGGGCACGCCGGCCAACGGCCTGCAGATCGGCCTCAACAAGCACGGGGATCGCACCTTCTTCAGCGATAATTGGCCGAATCGGGCGCGCCACTGGCTTCCCGTGATCGATCATCCGTACGACAAGGCCACCAGCGAGTTCATCGTGACCGCCCCGAGTCACTATCAGGTGGTGTCGAACGGGCTGCTCGCCGAGACGACCGACCTGCCCGGCAACCGGCGGCGCACGCATTGGCGCAACGGCGTACCCATCGCGCCGTGGCTCTACGTACTCGGCGTGGCGCGCTTTGCGGTCCAGCAGGTTGGTGCGTTTCAGGGCAAGCCGATCGAAACGTGGGTCTACCCGCAGGATCGCGACGCGGGCTTCTTCGACTTCGCAGAGCCCACGAAGGATGTGTTGGCCTTCTACAGCGACTACGTGGGGCCCTTTGCCTACGAACGACTCGCGAACATCCAGGCGAGCAGCGTAGCCGGCGGCATGGAGTCGGCGTCGGCCATTCTGTACCACGAAAGCTCCGTGACCGGTACGCGAAGCGAACGGTGGCGCAACGTGGTCATTCACGAGATTGCCCATCAGTGGTTCGGTAATGCGGTGACCGAAGCCGACTGGGACGACGTGTGGCTGAGCGAAGGGTTCGCCACGTACTTCACGCTGCTCTTCATCGAACACGCCTATGGTCGCGACGAGTTCGTGCGCGGGCTCGAATCGAGCCGCCGGACGGTACGGTCGTTCGCCGCGAAGAATCCGGGGTACACGATCATTCATCGCAACTTGAGCCGCATGGAAGACGTGACCAGCTCCCATACCTACCAGAAGGGGAGCTGGATTCTGCACATGCTGCGCGGCATGATCGGCACCGAGGCATTCAAACGCGGGATTCGCGCCTACTACGCGGCCCACTTCAACGGCAACGCCACCACCGCCGACTTCCGTCGCGCCATGGAGGAAGCCTCCGGTCGCTCACTCGAGCGCTTCTTCGACCAGTGGCTCTACAAGCCCGGGAATCTCGAGCTGACTGGCGACTGGAGCTACGATCGCGCCACGAAAGAAGTGCGCATCACGCTCGAGCAGGTGCAGAACGACGGCAGTCTGTTCACCATGCCCATCGAGGTGGCCGTACACGAGCAGGGACAGACCGCTCCCACGCTGCAGCGCGTGATACTCGACGGGCGGCGCGTCACCGCGGCGTTCACCGTGAAGAGCGAACCGACGGACGTACGGCTCGACCCCAATCTCTGGGTGCTGATGGAGGCGTCGTTTACGCGAAAGCGGTAGCGACGTCTCAAGACCTCAGCTGCGCCGGCGCGCCTGATCTTCTTCCCACTCCACGAACGACCCGTCGAAGTCCTTCAGCTTCGTCCCGTCGAACCACCACACGCGCGTCGCCACCTCACGCAGGAAGGCGCGGTCGTGGCTCACGATCAGCACCGTCCCCTCGTAGTCGCCAAGCGCGTCTTCCAGCACCTCGATGTTCTCCACGTCGAGGTGATTGGTGGGCTCGTCGAGCACCAGCAGGTTGGCGCCAGACAGCGTCATGATGGCAAGTGCCATGCGTGCGCGTTCTCCGCCACTCAGCGATCGGATCTCACGGAACACCTCCTCACCCGTGAAGCCGAAGGCACCGAGGTGGTTCTGCACCTGTCCACGGTTCCACAGCGGCCGATGCGACTGGATCGCATCGAACATCGAAAGGTCGAGCGGCAGATCGCCAAGATCCTGCTTGAAGTAGGCGGGCGTGATCGAGCTCCCGATACGTGACTGTCCGCCGACCGGCTCGCGGTCACCCATGATCGTCGAGATGAACGACGACTTGCCGGCACCATTCGGGCCCACCAGCGCCACGAAATCGTTGCGGCGCAGCACCGCCGTGAACTCCTCCACGAGCACGCGCCCTGGCACCTCCACGCGCAGATCCTTGACGTCGATCACCTGATCACCGCCGCGGTCGTTCACCGTGAACTCCAGCGACATCGCCGCCGGATCACCCGGAGGCGGCGCCAGACGCGGCAGGCGCTCGAGGCGCTTGCGCTTGCCCTTGGCCTGAAAGGAGTTCACGCCAGCGATGTTGCGGCGAATGTACTCCTCTTCCTTTTTCACGTACGCGCGCTGCTTCTCCAATTCGCGCTCGCGGGTGAGGCGTCGTTCGGCGCGCTGCGGGACGAACTGGCTGTAGTTGCCCTTGTACCACTCGCTCGATTTGGCTTCGATATGCAAGATGTGCGTGCAGATCGCATCGAGGAACGCACGGTCGTGCGACACGACCAGCACCGTCTCGCCGGCATCCTTGAGCCATTCCTGAAGCCAGTTGATCGTGTCGAGATCGAGGTGGTTGGTAGGC
>Ga0315899_10007252_pt1 | contig 11913 bp, 14 predicted proteins | sample LakEriMetagenome_2_FD_203518 | JGI IMG/M metagenome (GOLD analysis project Ga0315899, IMG submission 203518) | Freshwater fungal communities from buoy surface, Lake Erie, Ohio, United States - Buoy 4 MA112 | ecosystem: Environmental > Aquatic > Freshwater > Lake | place: USA: Lake Erie, Ohio... | reverse complement strand
TGTTGGTGTTTTCGGGTGGGGCCGCTTGCGTGTTTGGTTGCTGGCTTGTTGGCCCTTGGTCTGGGGGGGGGGGGGCCCCCAAGAGAGAACGAGAGTTTATTGAGAGTGGGAGAAAGTGAGGTGAGCGTGTAGGTCGACAGAGGACGCTCTCTTAGCGTTTTTGTCGTTTGCAGACTTATCAAGACTGCGTGTGCGGGAATTGTCTGCTAGGATGGGATTTGTTGCGTGGGCGGTGCCTGCTTGGATGGGATTCTCATGATATTTATTTTTACTACAGTTATCCCATTCAACATGCTGCGTGAGTGTGTGAGAGAGACAGAGAGAGCGCGCGCGCGCGCAATTTGCAACACGTCGGCAAAAGACAGACAATGGGATGCGTGAGAAGATTCTCTCTCTCAATCAATCAATCATCCGACCCAGAGGAGCCGGGGAAACGCGGTTTCATACCACCGCAGGCTGCGCTGAAGCCCTCCTCGTCGATACTTGAGAGGAACTGCACACAAATTCTGAAAAGTCAGTGCCCATTATCTGTACTATTTAGAGTCACCATAGATGGGATTTTCCAGAAATTTTTCCTGTGCTCCTTGCACGGACAGGGAGACCAGAACGCCAAAGAAGGAAAGTTCGCGCTGCTGTTCGACGCTGGCAGCAACACCCCAGAAAAACGAAAAGGCGCACAGCCCAGCAACCACGATCCACAGGGTTCGCCCCAAGTCCCACACCTGGGTACAGCACACACGTCAGGCGCAGGCTTGGCGCAGCGCGGGAACCGGATTTTGTCTCGTTCAAGAAGGTTCCGATACGGGCGTGCACAGCCCCGCAGAGATTACCCACATTACCCGGGGAATTCCATACCATGCGGCACAAGAAGCACGCGGCGACGCCGGCGCCCAGGCTCAAAAACGCGGCGGCCGTGACTGCGAGCTCCGCCCGCTTGCCGGCGCCCTGGCCTGCGCGCACCCGGCCGCGCGCATTCCTGACCACCCGCGGCGGCCGCTTAAAGTGTTGCGGAAGGGGGACCATGCTGCCCACGCACACGCTGAGCGCCGCGGCGGCCCCACACCAAAAGATCTCGGGGAGGTGCGCCAGGCCGAAGGCACAGGCGCCGAGGCCTATGTAGAGCGCCACGAGCACCAGCCCACTGAGAGCAGGGTGCGACATGCCGCCAAGCGCTAACTGGTATGTAGAGAATCTAAACACAACGTAACCAAACACCAGGTGTAGCACGCGTGGAGCAAACAGCAAACCAAACACGTGTTTGGTTACCAGACCCACACCACGGGCGTTAAGTAGGACGCATCCCGTCACCCTCCCCAAATACTCGTATTTTGATCAAACTGGATTAATTATTTAAGAAATTCTTTTTTTCTGAAGTAGAGGCCGTGGCGGCACAAGGGCCGGAGGATGGGCAGTGCCCGTGTGGGGTTTAGGAGCAACGGCGGGGGCTGGCGGGTGAATGCGACCCGGGGTTGGAGGGCAGGCTGGGTGCTGCCCGTGTGCATTTTGGGAGGTACGGCGCGGCCTGGGCATCGGGAGAATCTGGCGCGGTCTGATCTTCTCGTTTACATGCTGCTGTTGCTGAGCTTGTCAACCTTGACAGCGGGTGAAGGCCCAGGGCTTATGTTCGCGGCGCCATTGAGCGTGCTATGCCGGCCACCAGCCGTGTGCTGTCCACGACTGCCCTGCTGCGCACGGCTCTGTCCTGCCCTGGCCGGTCCTGCTCTACAATGGCCATGGAGTGTGGGGCGCAGGCGGGTGGAAGGCGTGTCGATCGACATGCAGGGGGAACAGGCGGACGTGGGCATTAGTGCTGGAGAAGGTGGAGGGGGCACGGGCCAGGGGAAAGACGACAAGCCGCCTCTATCGGGCGGTCAAATGTCGAGGGCTTCCATGCCATGGGTCGCGAGATCCGAGTCGCGGCGCATCACAGCAAACCTCATGGAGATGCTGCGCGTAGAACCGGCCCGGGCGCGCGCCTACTTTGACGCTCTCTGTCTGGAGCGCAAGGCAGACTCGTTCCACTTCAGTGTCATGATGGACGCCTGTCCTGACATTGCCGGAGCGCAGGCGCTGCTGAACCAGCTGCGCAGCGCGGGGCTGGTGCCGCAGACCACGTCGTTCAACGTGTTGCTCAAAAAGTTGTGTCTTGAGGGCCAGATGGATGCAGCGGAGGACCTTCTGCTCGAAATGGAAGCGAGCGGCATACAAAATTCCCAAAAGTCAGTGCCTTTAGTGTACTTAGTATTTATACACACTACGTAATGACTTCTTGAGAAAATTTCGCCAGGCATACCCCCCGACGAGCGCTCTTACACACAGCTTGTGTGCGGCTACAGCGATCTCGGCAACACGGCGCTTGCCCAGAGCGTCTTCGACCGCATGCAGGAGGCGGGGTTCGTGAGGCAGTACCGGTGCTGGGAGGACCTTGTTGCGCACCTGCAGATCAAGATGAACACGGCGAGCTTAGCCAGCATGCTGTCCAAGGGTGCAGACTACCGCACGCAGGCTGAACGCTTCTACCAGGGTCTGGTGGCCTCCAACGCCACCGACGTGGTGCTGTTCAACATCATGCTGAATGCGTCGCGTACCGTCGACCAGGCGCGCGCGGTGCCTAAACCCTAAACCCTAAACCCTAAACCCTAAACCCAACATCATGCTGAATAATAATAATAATAATAATAATAATAATAATAATAATAATAATAATAATAATAATAATAAATAACAATTATAACAACAACAACAACAATAGGTCTGGCGGGATATGGAGCACGGGGCAAGTCTGACGCCATCTCCCGCGTCCTACAACACAATGTTGCGCGTGCTATGTGAGGCCGAGCGCATCGATGAAGCCATGCAGCTGCTGGGCGAGGCGGAGGCCCTGGGGCTCGCAGACGAGCGGAGCTACACGCGCATCATCTCCTTCCTCCATCAGCGCGGACAGGTGGCAGCGGCCACCAAGGTGTTTGCCCGGTGCCAGGACAGGCTGTTGCTCACCCAAGACGCGGATGCCCCCGTCGCGCGCTCCTTCCTCTCGTCGGCGCAGTGGCGGATGAGCGACACGCTGGGAGCTGCATCTCCTGTCGAGCCCCCGTACATGGCCTTGGTGCGGCGGGTGGCCTCGTCGGAGAAGAACAAGGAGCTGCATCGCTTGATTCAGGCCGGCCTGTGGGACGAAGCGTGGGCGCTCTTTCAGTCGTGGGCGAGTGTGGGCGACGCGGACACGTTCGCCTTCAACACCATCATGCATGGATGCGGCAGCGCGTCTGCAGCGCTGGCCCTGAAGGCTGACATGGAGGCTGCCAACGTGCCGCTGTCGCTGGCAACGTGGAACATCCTCGTGCAGCTGCTGGCGATGGAGGGGCTGACAGTGGAGGGGTGCCTGATGCTCGATCAGATGGAGGATCGGGGCATCACACCGACTGAGCGCACCCTGCGCCCGCTGCTCAAGGCCATGTTCGCCCAGGGGCAGGGGAGCACTGCACGCAGCATTCAGCAGCGCTGCAAGCTCCAGCGGCAAGTCAAAGAGAGAGAGGCCAAGGAGATCGCACTGCGCGAGGCGGACAAGGTAGTGGGCGCCCAAGCCGGCGCGGAATACATGACAGACACCGAGCGCAAGGACGCGGCGGCAGCTCTGGTGGCTGCTGCCATTGTGCAACAGCAAGCCAGCACGCGCAACACGCAGCGCAACACACTTGGGCGGCCCCGCTCACTGTCCCCTCCCCCGGGAGGCTGGAGCCAGTTTCGAGACAGGGATGGTACTGTAGTGGGCCGAGGAGGAGGAAGAAGGGGCGCGAGACGGGGTTCTAACCGTGGCAAGGCTGCAGCGCGGGGCCGCGAAGCGCTGGATGGCAGTTGGCAAGGTGCACGAAGCATACGACTGCAGGGTGGGGAGGGCCGCGGTCCTGGGGAGGATAGACAGGGAGGGGGTGCAGATCCTCCGCAGCCGCCTGGGCGGTGACTTGCGCTTGCGCATGCTCGGCCTGTGAAACCCGTGCAGTAACAGGGAGAGGAGTTTTATTGACAATCAAGAAGTGACTGCAGGTCGGTAAGCACACTAGCACAACGCCCTGTCGGGTAAAACCGCCTCTGGGCGCTCGGGGCCCAGCATATGACGGCGAGTACTATACCCCCACACTCCGTTTGGCCTTGTGGCACGCCTTTCGGCAACACACAAGAGGGCACAGACCGTCTCCGGTCCGCCCCAATCACCGATCCGCTCTGGGATGGCAGGTCACCCGTGTCTAATCCTACGTGCAACGTCCCTTTCTCTCCAAGGAGAACCGGCGAATATTGGGAAGGGATGATCTCGCCCGCCCCCCCCTTTTTTTGTTGAAAAAAGGGGGTCAGGAGATCGGTTTGGGATCCCGAAACCTCCAGAGGGGGAAGAACTACGGGGATCGAACCCCATCCGGCCCATCTGTTGCCCAAGGCGGAACGCCTGCGGCGCCTGTGCCCCCTCCACTCTCGGGGTGGAATGTGAATTTTACCTGTCATTACCAATGAAGGATTGAGGGGTAAATGCACCGCTTAGCTGCCGTTTGAATACACTGGCAACCGCTCCAAGTCGTTAAACATGAAAAATGCACATGCCGCCACAGCGTGTTTGCCACGTTCTGCGCGTCGAGGTTAAATCCCGCACTCTGCAGGTTTTACACGGGCACGCGGGCTCTAAAAGGCGTGTTTTTGCGAGTTCCCACAGAAGTTCTCTCAGCGCGTGTGCTCCCCTAGCGCACGTGCACCCTTGCCCTTCACACATAAGTTTGCGGCCAGTATGACCGCCCAGCTGGAAACACCACGTCGCAGCAACATGCCACACGCCGCGCGAAGAGATTTAGGGTACGGAGGGGGAAGAGGGTTCGAGGAGCATGAGGGGGCGGAGTGTGAGAGAAAGATAGATTTTCTTAAGAAAGACGAGTGCGATCGAGCTCGGGCCTCGACGACTTCAGACAAACCCGAGAAAAATAGAACCGATGCACGTAATATGCAACGTACGGTGAGACAAAGACAGGGCAGGGCCCGCAGTCTGTCGCAGGACCGCAGGTGCAGGACAGAGCCGCCACGTTGGCCCCCAGCCCCCCAGGCCCCCAGCACCGCAACCGCTCAGGGACTGGCGAGAGGTACCGCCGTCTTGAGCGTTTTGAGCACGGCCTTGGCGTCATCGAGCACGCTGCTCTTCGAGATGGTGGCGGCGCGCGGCAGCAGGAAGGAACCCTCCGATGCCAGCTGCTGGCTCGCTTCAGAGGGAGAGCTTACCACGCCCGCGGTGCCGGAGGAGGGCTGCGCGCTGAGCGTTTCCAGTTCTTGCACCATTGTCGACATCACCGCCAGGGCGCCCACGATGCTGAGGCGTTGCACGCACAGGCCTTGCGTGCTAGCCCCAACCTCTGGAGAGCACATGCGCCGCAGCACCCGCACGGATATGGCGAGCACCCGCAGATGTGTTTCGCCCACGTCAGCGCCTTGCGAGTTTGACGCTGCAGCCTCTGCGCAACCAGCACCGGGCGTGTCGGCTCCAGCCGCGGTGCTCATCATGGTAGCACATTGCTTGACAACCGCCACTAACAGCTCGACAATTCCCAGCTCGCACAGAATTGCGACGTGTGCGGCTGAGGCAACAGCAGCAGGCAGAGAATGCAGCGCTGCCTCGAGCGAAAACTTGACGCCGCCGTACGTTACTGAGTCCACCGATGCCTGCAACACCCGCTGCAGCTGCACGAGCGCTCTCCGATCCAGCACCACCTCTGTCGTGTCTTTTGTCCTCGCCACCGCCTCGTCCTTCCCAAAGCTCGCCTCCTCACTGCCTGCATTTCCCCCTGCCTCTGCATCACCGTTCGCCCCTGCTCGACAGGCGCCTGGTGCTGCCGCAGGGCTTGCAGACGCCGCCGCCGTCTCCGCCGTCTCCGTGGAGACGGCGGAGACGGCGGCGGCGCCGGGATTTACAGCTGGTCGGCAGGTTGCTGCTGCATGCTGCGCGTCGCGGATGCACAAGAGCGCCATGACTGCGCATGCAAGCTTCACACGGGATCGGTCGCGCACGTCTGCGCCCTGATCGCCAGGAATGGCCTCTTTGAGACACGGTTCCAGCACCTGCCAGTGTGCCCGCGTGAGGAGAGAGCGCGGAGATCTCGCATGCGCGGGGCTGAATACCCACGGCGTAACAAAAAAAAAAATGAACTCACACACGCACACACACACAACATAAGCAAGGAGACACAAAATTCATGCAGAGCAGAAACCTTCTCTGCAATGCCGGCGTTGCCCAAGACAAGAGCGGCCTCGGGAGCACGCGCCATGGCATACATCGCTCCTACAATACAAGCCCCCGTGTGGCTCGAGGCTCCTGCACAATCCACCATTGCTGCAAGCCACAGACACAGACACAGACACAGACACAGACACAGACACAGACACAGACACAGACACACCCACACAGGCTTCGGTGAGTATGACTACGCCAAATTACGGAATACGCCCTGCCGTGGGTGTTCGGAGTAGGCACGCACTGATGTAGGATGCAACATACAATGATGTAGGATGCAGCATACACATGTATACAAATATACATGTACATATATGATTGAAGATGGAGGGGGGGGCGGGGGAACAAGGCAGGGGGGGAACACCTTGGACTAAGCCCGGCTCAGAAGCCCAGAGAAGAGCTGAAGCCGGATCGTTAGCACTTGTATTGCGTATTAGTTTTCCTCCCTGATTAGGGTTTAAGATTTGGGGTTTAGTTTTTGGGGTTCAGGATTTATTGCGTAGGGGTTACAAGACACGCGAAACACGCGAACGCACGTGCGCTCGCGTGCGTGCGCGCGCGCACACACACACACACACCATATATATACACACACACAAACCTCTCCCTCGATACCCTTGCCCTCCCGCAGGACACGGACCAGTCCAGCTCTCAGAGCCGCGTGCGAAGAGATGAGCTGGCTACGCTGCACGTTGAAAAACGCCAATTCTCCCACCACCGCCAGCGCGTAGAATCGATTTTGCGTTGTGCCCTGCACACAACCAGAAATTTGAGTTCGGCATAGGTGGGGAAGAGGGGAAGAAGAGGGGGGAAGAAGAGGGGGCAAGAAGAGGGGGCAAGAAGAGGGGGGCGGGCACACTGGTCTATTTAGCCCTGCACCCGGGTTTTCCTCCAGGAGTCACATATACAAATATATGCACGTAAATAACTATCTATCTTTATAGCTAAATGTCCATCTATCTGTCTGTCGATCGATCTATATCGCGCGCGCGCTCTCTCTCTCTCTGCATACATACATGCATACATGCATACATAGAACATAGAGTGTGTGTGCGTGGGGTGTGCGTGAGAGCGCCGAGGGAGAGTGCGACGAGACCGAGGCGATGACGAAAGCAAGGGAATCCAAGAGCGTAGGCTCCTTGGCCACAACCTTCCAGGCCCCCACCACACAATGGCCCAGACATCATGGCACAGAACACCAGCCGACACAGCGAGAGAGAGAGAGAAAGAGAGATGAGCGCGCGCGAGAGAGAGAGCGCGCGCGAGAGAGAGAGCGACATAGAGAGAGAGAGAGAGCAAGAGCGAGTGAGCGAAAGAGAGGGGGGGAGAGAGAGACAGACAGAGAGAGAGAAAGAGGACAGAAAGAGACAGAGATGCAGAAACATCACATGTCAGAACATCCGAGCACATCATGCACGCGCACAGCCGACAGCCCCACAAAGCGGGAAAAAGACCTGAAGATGCCCAGCGCACACCAGGCCCCACAGCCCCTTGACCCCAGCGCCAACTTCAGGCGCCGCCGCTGACTTGAGCTTAGCGAGGAAGCTTGGAAGCTGTTGGGGTGTCACCACAGGGGGCGCCTGACTTATCTGCGGCGCTTCTGCTCGTCTTGTACTCGCAAACGACACTTCCTTATCCTTCCTCCCACTCCCGTCGCCCCCTTCATCCCCACCTCCACCCCCATTACTTATCTTCGGCCGCCCTCTTGGCTTCCCGCTGCTGCTTCCACCGCTCCCGCTCCCTCTCGAGGAGCCCACCACCTTGTCCCCCCCCGCCCCCCCCCCGGCCGCGGGGGGCTTCGCGGGCTTCCGGACCTCAGAGATGCGCGAAGGGTTGTGAGAACGCACTGATGAGGCTTCTTCTGACTTGGAAGAATTCGAAAGATGTCCCCGAGCACCGTGCACAGGCTCGCCTATGCCAGCGCTGCCATTGGATGACGGCGCGGCGGTCACGTCAGCTGTTGATGATGAGGCAGGTGTTCGTGGACTGTTGCCGGGAGATCGGCTTCCGTGTTTTGCCAGGTACCTGAAGAGCGATGCTTTGTTAGTGCTGGGTTTAGGGTTTAGGGGTTTAGGGTTTAGGGCGCACGCGCGCCTCGCTCTCGCTCGCTCTGCGCTGGGCAGCAATGTTTTCCCTTTTGTCGAGCGCCATCAGGAATGGCCAACTGGCTCCGTCGGGAGCCCACACGACAGGCAGTTTGCGAGCGTGATGCTCGGCAAAGCAGTGAGGGAGTGCGGGAGAGGGGGAGAGAGGTAGAGCAACCCTGAACCCTGAACCTCTAAACTGCTGGTTGCTGTCTCCCATTCCCCCTAAACTCTAAACCCTCAACGTCAAACCTGCTGGTGGTTGTCTCCCATTTTTTCCCTGTCCCACCGCCCCCCGGCGAATCTGCAAGGGCACATTTCACAGCAAGGAGAGTGACAGTCTGGCAGGTCTCACAAAAATACAGCACTCCTGAGCGACGCGGCAGCGCCTCCCGCTTGTCGTATCGACACACAGCCTGTGCTTTCTTACAGCGCACGCACGCTGCGCGCAGAAAGGACCTGCAGCCGGCGAAGGCATGGGAGAACAGCTAGCGCCATTTTCCACGTCAACCAGCAACGAGCCTCCCGGGCTGCTCCTTCTCGGGACCTTTTCTGGCGGGCCGCCGTCAAATAACTTCCCTGCTCCCCTCGGTGAGGCGCTGGGAGAGGTGGAATTCCTCCCCGCCAGTTCGCTCGAACGCAGCCTCTGCACCTGCAGGACCGGAATTCAACCCCATGGCACCATAACTAAATCCAGCACCGGCCCCGCCGGTGCAACTGTCGCCGCTAGTACCGCTCTACTGGTCTCTGGTGCTCGCAATTTCGCGCTCCCGCCTGCGCTTGGGCAAGTGCCTCTTTTGCTGCGCTGGGGAACCCGGGCGCTCGGAAACTGCGGGTGCGCGCCTTCCCGTGCTGACAGCCTCTCAGTGCGCGCTGTCCTCCCACTGAGCGCGCAGGGTCGCAGCGCGGTCGAGCTGGCCGTGGAAGACACGAGCGAGGTGCGGCCGGAGATTGCATGGCGCCGTCTCTGCGCTGGCGCCGGGGGGGGGGGCAGGAGAGCATACCTGGCTGCGCTGGCGCTTCCCTGAAATCTCACAGCTCGTGGAAGAACCTTCAGCTGGCGATGGGACTGGAATCCGCACAACGGGCCGCACGAAAAGCTCGTCTGGAGCCCCTTCGTCCGCGGCAGGGTCCATGGCCGCACGTGCGCGCCCACGGCGAGACCCGAAGAGGCAGCGTGACAGTGGTGCGGGCTCACGCGAGCCTGCAGACGCGGAGTCCGGCGCTGTCCGCGGTTTTACTTGAAAACGTGCCCAGAACCCGTCTTCAGCTCAAGACCTAAACCACCTTTTTGTTTTTCCGACATTGAACATGACTGGAAGGACTACAGTCAACGGGCTGCGACAGGCGCTGAACATGCGGGCATCGGCCTCGGTGGGCATGCGCGCCGCGATGGCTGCTCAGGGTATGCGAAGCTGTGTGACTGAAACCCTATCTGTCCGCGCATGCTCCTGTGATCGAGTACACTGTACCAGTGTAAACTTTTCATGTTTGCATTTTGTTGCTGCACACTTTTTGGTTCTCCAGGCCAGCGCACCTTCATCGTGCGATTTCCGCAAGCGTCCTTCGCCCACTTAGCGGCGCAAATCACCATTCCGCTCCTGGCGCCCGCCGCCCGCCAGCAGTCGTCGAAAGGCAGTGAGCAGGTGTGTGTCCTCAAAGCTCTGAGAAGTCAATGTCCTAGTATATTTACCCTATGTAGGCACAATTGTACTGACTATTGAGAATGTGAGCAGGGCTCCGGCAATGGTGAACGAGACTGGCGCAGCAAGTTTTTTGATGTGCGGCCGCATGCTGCGATGGGCGCCGTGATGCTCATAGCCTCGGCCGACGAGCTGAAGAAGGAGCAGGCGGCAGGAGATCAGCTCATCGACATGATTGCGCCCTTGCTTCAGCAGCTCAGCCTGGGGTCTGCGCTGGGTTACGCCACCGGGTATGCCCTGCGGGTGGTGGGTCAAATGGCCGCCTTTGCCGTTGGCAGTGTTTTCATGCTGGTGCAGATTGCGGCCTATAAGGGCTACATCAACGTCAATTGGAAACAGATCTCCGGTGACACTAAGAAGGGCCTTCTCGATCAGGTCCCCTTGTTTTTTTGTTGCCCCATTTTTTTTGTTGAGGGAGTTCCCCAATATTCGCGGGACATTTCCAGTGACACTAAACGGGCATCCTTGATCAGGATGGTGATGGTGACTTCGATGCGGATGATATGAAAATCCTCATGCGAAAGTTTATTGAGATCTGCACGTACCAATTGCCCTCGGGGGCGGGCTTCACAGCGGGGCTGGCGCTGGGGCTTGGCTTTACCGGTGGGTCCGCTGGTAAAGCTGCTCTCGCTGTCGGAACCGCTACTGCGATCCCGCGGACGGTGGCAATGCTGGGGAGTATGGCCACGGCAGGCCCGGGCGCCATGATCTCGCTCCAGGAGTATGCTACCTCGGCCTCCGATGCCGTCAAGAAGGGGGCTGGCTCGGCGTTCAAGGATCCGGAGATGATCTGGAAAGCGTCCTTGATTGGCAAGGATCTCAATGGGCTTCGGGCTGCAGAAAAGGAGCTGCGCGCTAAATTGAAGGCCGAAAAAGATTCCTCTGGCAAGGCTACGCTTGTAAGTCGCATCGCGCTAATCGAGAGCATGAAGTACGATCTCAAGAACAAGAAATAGGCCAGCAGAGAGAGTGGCAGAGACAGGGAGCATGGGGGGTGGTGGGAGAGAAAGAGAGAGAGGAGTTCATTGACAATCAACAAGTGACGACTGAAAGTCGGTAAGTGCATGGGGTGGGGAGAAGTTGTTCAAGTTTGTTGACACTACGCATTGACGAGGGGAAGGGCAGGAACGGGGCCATTAGCTGCACACCGTCTTGGGGGAGGAGGAGGTTTTATTCAAAGGAAGTTCTTTGTAAATTCTTGGGCTGATTGGGTAAATCCCCTCCTCCTCCTCCTCCTCCTCCCCTCCTCCTCCTCCTCCTCCTCCTCCTCCTCCTCCTCCTCCTCCTCCTCCAGATGCCGGCGTTGCGGGGTCGCGCCCAGCGTCCACTTCATTCATCGTTTTTTGCCTTGAAACCTTCCTCCTCCTCCTGCCTCCTCGTTCACTGCTGGCCTTTGGATAAAACCTCCTCATCATCCTCATTCTCCTCCTGTTCCTCCTCCTTGTTTAGTGTCAACAAACAACTTCCTTTGAATAAAACCTCCTCCTCCCTTGACCACACATGACATCATACACACGAGGGAATGTAGGCTCTCTTGTTGAACGTGTGGACTTCCTTTGGACTTCCATATTCGGCACCTGCACGTTGAGGATTTCATGTGTATTAGCGTTTCTGTTGTGAAGAACACAAAAAAAACCTCCTGAATTGTATGCATGCATTCATACTACATCCGGCGCCCATCTTGACTCTTTTTGGCGCCCGAGCGGCGCCTGGGCGGCAGTGTGTCAGCGAGTACGAGTATCAGTTACTCGTACGTACGGGCGTCTTGATGAGTAGTGGTTTTAATTCTATGATAAAAAGTGTGTGTGTTTTATTACTGCAGGACCTATTACAAAGCTGTTCGCGTGGGGGGGGGGGGGAGCGT
>Ga0315899_10007248_pt1 | contig 11915 bp, 8 predicted proteins | sample LakEriMetagenome_2_FD_203518 | JGI IMG/M metagenome (GOLD analysis project Ga0315899, IMG submission 203518) | Freshwater fungal communities from buoy surface, Lake Erie, Ohio, United States - Buoy 4 MA112 | ecosystem: Environmental > Aquatic > Freshwater > Lake | place: USA: Lake Erie, Ohio... | reverse complement strand
ACCGTGGAGGCCACTTTGGCGCGCTGAGCATGTTGCGGCGGCTTGCGCGGCTGGGATTGGGCGGCACGGTGGCAACGGGCACGCAAGGGATGAGCTGGATTCATGAGCACGACATGAACGCGATCTTCGCTCGCGCGATCGCGGACCATTCGATGCAAGGGGTCTATGTCGCTTCTGCGCCGCAGCCGGTGAGTCAGCGAGAGTTCATGCGGACGCTTCGGCCGCTTGCGGGTGGATTGGGGGCGGTGGGGGTTGCACCGCAGGCGTTTGGGTGGATGGTTCGGGTGGCTGCGCCGCTGGTGTTTGGTACTGATCCGGAACTCGTTCTCTATGGGCGATATGTTGTGCCCACGCGGCTGCTGCGTGAGGGATTTGGCTTCAAGTTCGCGACGCTGGATGCCGCGTTGCGCGATTTGTGTGCGCGGGGCGGGCCTGGTGCGGGGGCGGCTCGTGTATGAATGCTGCGTGAACGTGGGCTTGGCGTGGGTTTGCGGCGGTAGACTGAGCGGCATGACTCGAGCTCTTATCGCGTTGCTGATTTCGTGTGCGTGTCTGGCGGGGTGTCATGCGCCGTCGCGCGTGCCGGTGGGCAAGGTTTCGCCGCGTCTTCCTGATGGTGTGACGGTCGTGCAGTTTCCCGGTGGGGACAGCGATGTGACGCTGGAGGGATGGTGGTATGAGCCCACGCCCGACGCGGAGCTTGCGGGCGAGGCACTTGCGGCGTTTGAACGCCGGCGGGATGTGGTTGTGATTTACTGCCACGGCGTGATGGAGTCGCAAGATGGACTGTCCACGTATTTGCTGGTGGATGCGGGCTACCGGGTGCTGACGTTTGACTACCGCGGGTTTGGCAATTCGACGATGAAGCGCAAGACGAATGAAGGCATGGCGCGGGATGCGATGGCGGCACTGGCGTATGTGCGATCGCGTGAAGATGTTGATGCGGATCGTGTGGCGGTGTTTGGGCACAGCATGGGCGCGGCGTATGCGCTGAGCATGGGTGCGGATGCACAGAAGGCCGGCGAGCCGGTGCGGGCGGTGGTCGCGGCGAGCGGGTTTTCATCGTGGCGGCGTGCGGCGGATGCGGTGCTGCCAGTGGTGGGGCTGCTGGTGGCGTATACGGATGGGCGCGACCCGGTGGATAACGCGGCGAAGCTGGGGGAGACGCCGCTGCTTGTGGCGCACTGTCCGGAGGATGACGTGATGCCCGTGTCGAATGCGCGACGGATCTTTCGCGCGGCGGAGCGCGCGAAGGTGCACGCGACGCTGCTACTGAACAGCGATGAAGTCAGCGGGCATGAGTTGCCTTACATCTGGGACGGGGCGTTCGCGCACGCGATCGTTGCGTTCATTGACGCGCACACGCAGGCTCGTGATTGAGCGGTGATGATTACTGTTTTTCGAGTTGCTTGAGCTCGTCGCGCAGGATGGCGGCGAGTTCGTAGTTCTCGGTTTCGATTGCGCGCTGGAGACGCTGCTTGAGTTCGGCTTTCTGGCTGATGGGCAGCTTGGGAGCGAGGGCTTCGCGCATGCTGCGGAGCATGCGGACTTCGTCGGCGAGTTCGAACTGCTGGGGCTTGTCGGTGCTGGCGAAGTACTTTTTCAGGTGATCGAGCGCGTTGTCGATGGCGAGGACGGCGGCTTTGAGCTCGTTGTCCTTGATGCACTGACTTGCGAGGGCGCGGGCCCGGACCATGATGATGTACGCGCGGAACTGTTCGAGCACATGGCGGTCTTGCTCTTCGGCGGCGTGCTTGCCGCAGACGTCGAGCACGCGGAGGTTGCGGGTGGTGTCGCGAATAACCCGCTCGAAATCTTCGAGAGCGAGGCAGGCGACGTAGCGCTGGTAGAACTGGGCGGCTTCTTCGCGCAGGGCACGGCAGTCATCGCCTGTGAGGGTGACTTCTTCGGGCTCGCCCATGTCAGGCTTTTCCTCTTCCTGCTCGATGCGGAGACGGCCGCTGCGGTCATCGCCAGAGGCTTCGTCGATCTTGGCCTCGAAGTATTCGAGGAGGGTGGGGAAGCTGAAAGGGCGGATGCCGTCGGGGCGTTCATCGGCGTGCATTTGGAGGATGCCGAGGTCGAGGCGGACCTGTACGCGTTCGGCGCCATCGTTACCGGTCACAAATCTTGCATTGACCTGTCCGGGTTTGAAGGGCCATTCTTTGAGGAGCGCAGAAATGTCGCGTTTCATAGTTAGAAACCCTTAGAAGGTAGTTATTGGCCCTTGCAGAATACAACCGACAGGCCATGATAGTTGACCGAAATGGCAAGGAATGCCGCATGATCTGCTGGAGATGCAGGCGAAGGCACGGGAATCTGCTCAGACTTGAAAAAAAAGTCGCCATTTTCCTTGCACTCGGAAAAACCGGTGTCATGTTCATACTGGGAGGATGCGCGAGAGACAGGGCCTTTAGGTCCCCATCCCCCTAGTCGATGAAACCCCAGGACGGGGCGCGACGGATAGAGAAGTGGCTCCTCCAGGAACCGCCTCCATTCGTTTGGCGCGTGTCTTGCGTGGTGAGAGGAGACGGCGGTCATCCGCCGAAGGATGGGACGAGAGTTGGCAAGCAACCAAGACAACACGGCCACATCCACCCCGGGTGCACAACCCGCCGGTCGCGCACGTCGCGGCGGGACGGAAGTGCAGTCGGAGATGAACCTCTATTTCCGCGAGCTGAGCAAGACGGAACTGCTGACGGCGGAAGAAGAGCGCGAACTGGGTTGGAAGATCATCAATGAGAACTGCCCGCACGCCCGTGAGCGCATGATTCGCTGCAATCTGCGTCTGGTGGTGGCGATTGCGAAGAACTACACGGGTCGCGGTCTGCCCCTGTGCGACCTGGTCGAAGAAGGCAATATCGGCCTGCTCCGCGCAGTGGAAGGCTTTGACCCGGCACAAGGTGCGCGTTTCAGCACGTACGCCAGCTGGTGGATCAAACAAGGCATCAAGCGTGCTCTGGTGAGCGCGAATCAGACTGTGCACATTCCGGCATATATGGTCGAGCTGATCTCCAAGTGGAAGATCGCTCACCGCAAGCTGGAAGCTGAACTGGGCCAGCCGCCGTCGCTGCAGGACCTCGCGAAGGCGATGGATCTGCCTCTGCGGAAGGTTCGCGTGATTCGTCGCGCGATCAAGGCTTTCCAGAATCCGCAGGCCGCGCCGCGTGATGCGAGCGGCGAGCTGATGAGCATGTCGGAGATTCTGGCGGACCCCCGCGTGGGCACGCCCGAAGAGCGGACGTTTGCGAATGAAGAACTGCGTCTGCTCCGCGAACTGCTGGAAAGCATCGATGAGCGTGAGGCGCAAATCCTTCGGATGCGTTTCGGCCTGGACGGCTGCGAGCCGCTGACGCTGAAGCAGATTTCCGAGGAAGTCGGCATCAGCCGCGAGCGCGTGCGTCAGGTGATTGATGAAGCTCTGACCAATCTGAACAAGCAGATCACGCACGAGCGTCCGCAGCAGTTTGTGCGCAAGAACGAAAGCATGTTCGTTCAGGTTGAAAGCGAAGATTGATGACGGGCGAAGTCAGGTGATTGAGAAACAGGCTCTCTCCAGCGACCATCGCTTCCGGCGATGGTCGCTTTCATTTGTTGGTGGCGATTCGTGGCAGCGAGCGGATTTGTGAGACCGCCCGGTCGGGCCTCAGTCCGCTATCATGCAGCCTATGCGTAACTGCCGGATGCTTTCGTCGTCGCTGCTGTCGCTGGTTCTTGCCGCCGGGTTTGTGTCGGCGCCTGCCGCGCATGCGCAGTCTGACGGCTTCATTTCGCGAGTGAATGCGCTGTCCACGGGGATCGTGGAGTCGCGTCGGAGCGATCTGGTGCTGCTGCCTGCGATGGCGAAGATGGCGCCGGCGCCGGCGGGCGTGGCGGACATTCATGCGGCGCGATTGCTGCCTGCGGGCGCGAGCGGGTTTCAGGCGGCGGCTGATTGGGCCAAGGCGGCTGAGCAGCAGGCGGTGATTGACGCGCTGAAGAAGATCACGGAAGAGACGGACTGGAAGAAGGCGTTCGTGTTCGCGCAGCCTTATGGGGTGGAGGGAATCAGCCCTGATCTGATTCGCGCGAAGCTGTACACGGAACTGGGCGATCCGCCGACGCTGGCTGCGGCGCAGCACCTGTACATGCCTGCGATGAACACGCTGGAAGTGCTGGCGAACGTGGAAGCGACGCGGCTGGCAAGCGAAGGCAAGGTGGATGATGCGCTGGAGCTGATGCTGCGGATGACGTTCTTCGGCCGCCAGATGGCGGACCGCAAGTTCTATGTGGAGTCGGACTGGGGCTTTGATGTCATGCTGCGTTCGCTGGAGCGTCTGCGCGACCTCGCGTACATCGACTTCCGCACGGATGCAAAGAAGATTGATCTGACGAAGCTGCGCACGGTCATTGATCGGCTGACACCGGTTGGTTCGCGCGACGCCAAGGGCAGCGGGTATCCCGATGTGATGCGTTTGCCTTTCCCCGATGGGGACCGCATCGCTGCAGAGCAGATCATCGAGCGCGTGTATGAACCTCGCGGCGGGGTGCGGGCGGATGTGTTCGCACGGACGATGGCGAAGGTGGGAACGGCGGGGCGGCCACTGCGTCTGTTCAGTGAGGCGGCTCGCTGGCGTGGCGCGGCGCAGAGCCAGGTGAACCAGGAAGACGCATCGCGTCTGCTCGCGGGCATGTACAACGACTGGTCGCAGCGATGGAGCCTGAACTGGTTTGATCGCCTGCAGGCGATTGAATCGAAGTTCAGTCAGCTTGATCGTCCGAAGGCGATGGTGCTGGGCGGCGTGCCTGATGTCTCGCAGCTTCGCACGAAGCGTCAACTGGTCAAGCTGGAGCTGGGCGGCACGCGTTCGTCGCTTGCGGCGCTGGCGTTCACGTATCGCAACGGCACGTTCCCTCCCACGCTGGCCAGCCCGCGGCCGCTGTTCACGCACGAAGTGGACGTGGATTTCTTCAACACCGGCGCGGGTGACACGTTCACGAAGCCATCGTTCAACTACATCCGTCCGGGCCTTGACGGCGGCAAGGACAAGGAGAAGGGTGTGACGTCGGTGATCGTGGCGCAGGTGCCCGATACGGAGAACGCGACGTTCAGCCTGACCTTCAAGAACGAGTCGATGGTGATCTACAGCGTGGGCAGTGACAACGCCAACAACGTAGTTGCCAATGTGCAGAACACGCCGGTTGTGGTGCGTGGGGCCGACTACATGGTGTGGCCGCCCGTGCTGAGCCTGTACCGTCAGCACCTGACGGATCTTGATCTGCTGAAGTAGCGTTCGGAGCGTCGCAGTACCTGTGTGAAACACCAACTTGGCGAGGCGATCGCGTCGCGCAAGGCATCTAATCGACATGACCATGTCCCACGATTCCGCTCACAAAGTCGTCATCATCGGATCAGGTCCTGCTGGCTGGACGGCGGCGATTTACGCCGCTCGCGCGCAGCTGGACCCGATCGTCTACTGCGGCGTTCCCAAGCAGGATCCGGGTCCGGTGCTGCCGGGCGGGCAGCTCATGCTGACGACGGAAGTGGAAAACTATCCGGGCTTTGAGCATGGGATCATGGGGCCGGAGATGATGGACAAGTTCCGCAAGCAGGCGGAGCGATTCGGCACCAAGGTGATGGAAGATGACATCGAGCGGTGCGAGTTCTCGAAGACGCCCGGCAAGCCGCACACGCTGTATCCGGCGGATGGCAAGCCGATTCAGGCGCACGCAGTGATCATTTCGACGGGCGCGACGGCGAACTGGCTGGGGCTGCCCAATGAGATGCGTCTTGCCACCAGCGGGGGCGGTGTGTCGGCGTGCGCGGTGTGCGATGGCGCGCTGCCTGCGTTCCGCAACCAGCCGCTGGCGGTGGTGGGGGGCGGCGATACGGCGATGGAAGAGGCGACGTATCTGACGAAGTTCGCGAGCACGGTGTATGTCATTCACCGTCGTGACTCGCTGCGTGCGAGCAAGATCATGCAGCAGCGCTTCCTGAGCCGACCCAACGCGAAGGTGCTGTTCAATAAGGCTGTCGCCGATGTGATCGGCAGCGAGAAGATCGAAGCTGTGCTGCTGGAAGACACGGTGACGGGTGAGAAGTCGCGGCTGGAAGTGAAGGGGCTGTTCATCGCGATCGGTCACACGCCGGCGACGAAGTTCTTGAAGGACTCGGGCCTTGAGTTCAACGACAAGGGCTATGTGGCGCTGAAGCACCGCAACAGCTACACGAACATTGCGGGCGTGTTTGCGGCGGGTGACGTGGCGGACGCGGACTATCGCCAAGCGGTCACGGCGGCGGGCATGGGGTGCCAGGCGGCGCTTGATGCGGAACGCTGGCTGGCGGCGGCGGGCGTGCACTGAGAACTGCAGGGATAGTCGTATAACTTTGGGCGTCGCTCATCGTGCCGCAGATTTATGAGCACGAGGGTGTGGTTCTTCATGGCCTCTTGCCATAAAGCTTGCTCTTGCAAGCATGTGCAGTATCCTTCGATTGTGGATCTGACAAGAACCACAGAGGAGGAAGAGAGATGATTCGTACTATGTGCTTGGCTGCCGCCATTGCGGTGGCTGCTGGTGCGTCGCAAGCGGCGACGCTGCAGTTTGAACTCACGCGTGAGTTCAGCGGCTCGGGGTTCAATCCGAGCGGGTCGGCTCCGTGGGGCACGGCCACGTTTGTTGATGTTGTTCCCGGGCAAGTGCAACTGACCCTGACGCGTTCGAGCGGCATGACCAGCGGTGAGTTCATTCGCTCGTGGTTCTTCAACCTTGATCCGGCGATCAGCCCCACCGCGCTCACGATGACGCAGAACAGCGGTCCGGTCGCGACGGCGCTGGAAGCGGCGACGAATGCGTATCGCGCTGACGGCGGTCCGTTCATGGACATTCGTCTGAGCTTTGCGACCAGCGGCGCGCAGCGCTTTGATGGTGACTTCAGCTCGGCGGTGTTTACGTTCAGCGCGACGGGCCTGACGGCGAACTCGTTCCGTCAGTATGGCCTGGGCGCGGGCAACTCGCCCAACGGTCTGCTGCACGCGGCGCACATCCAAGGCATTCCTGGTGACGGCTCGGCGTGGACAACAAATGACAAGACGCCCTTGCATGTGCAAGGGCGTCTTGTGTTTTTGGACTGCGCGATGTGCGTTGGTCGGCTGGTTTACTTGGGAGCGGGAGCCGCGCCGATGGGCGTGATGGTCGGGCGAGCATCCTGGTTGGGTGATGCGGGCGAGGGGTTGGCATTGCCGCGGCGGATGAAGACGGGTTCCTTGTCGGCTTCGGTCTCGGGGCGCTCGATCATGTCGCGAGCGTTCTGAGCAGCGGCGAGAGCGGTCTTGAGGCGATCGCTTTCGGTGGCGAAACTGGCGGCAATTGCGCCGCTTTCTTGCAGCGAGCTGAGGGTCGCGACGATCTGCGAGTAGGTCAGGTCGAAGCCGGGGCGCGGGTCGCCCGTGGTGTTCTCGCGAGCGAGGGCGAGGATGAGATCGGGCAGGTTGGCGCGAATCGACTGCTGCACAAGCTGGCGGCCCGGACGATTGAGGCGGATCTTGAGCGTGTTGGGACTGTCGTCGTTGGCGATGAGCAGCGCGTTGTCCCACATGCTGATCATGGTCGGGATGTTGACGCGCTGATCGAGCCCGAAGACGACGATGCGCGGTGTGTTCTGCTGGGTGACGTACAGCATGGGCTGGCCGCCTTCGACGATGTCGAGGAGGAACTTGGCTTCCACCGGCATGCGCGAGACACCTTGGATGGAGCCCGCGGGAAGGCTGAGGCGGGCGATCTCTTCCAACTGCGAGGGGCTGTACTTCTGGCGGCGCAGGTCGGGGTCTTCGTTCTGGATGCGAGAGAGATATGCGAAGCGCAGGCGCTCGGCACGCTTGGCCAGCGCCTCGTACGCGGCGATGCGCACGAGCATGTCTTCGTCGTTCAGACCTTCACGCAGGGCCACGTCGATGCGGGCGCCGGCGTCGATCTCGCCCAGCAGCTCGAGGGCTTGCGTGCGGACCGTTGTCTGGCCGGTCTTGGCGAGGTCGCGCAGGAAGGTTGCGGCGCGAGGATCGCTCAGGCGGGCACCGGCCTTGAGGCCCGCGAGGCGCGGGACCAGCTCGGGATACTCGTAGAGGTCGCGAATCATCGGCAGCGCGCGCTCGCCCAGAGCTTCGAGGGCCCACGACAGTTCCGTGGCCATTTCGGGCTGCTGCTTGATCGATTCAACATAGCGGCGGGCGTAGGCCTCGGGCGATGCTTGGTCGATCTGGATGTTGCGGACGAGGTTCAAGAAGGTGACGGGCTCGTTGCGGTAGCGGCCTGGAATGGTGAGTTCCACGGTGCTGTCGCTGCGACCGCGGGCGGTGGCGTTGGCATCTCCCGCGCCGCTGGGGAAGCGGCTGTTGATGGCGCTGACGATGGCGCGAGCGCGGCCGTGGCTGGGGGCGTTGAGTGTGAGGACGACTTCGAGCGAATCGACGACTTCGCCGCCGCCAAGGATGCGGCCTGCACGAACCTGCACACCACTCACGCCGGCTTCTGCTTCAGCGAAGGGGTTGATGTAGACAGGGCCGCGGGCGACGCCGACTTTGCGGGCTTGCGTGCCGCCGAAGACGCTGGGCGGACCCAGACGCAAGTCGGTTCCCCAGAGGCGGCCGCCTTCGAGGCTGCTGGCGTTGAGGGCGACGACGCGGACGTCGTAGCGCGAGCCGACGGGTGCGCCGGGGGCGACAGCGGCGGTGACTTCAACGACGGCGACGTTGGGATCACGCAGGATTTCGCGAGGGGACTTGCCGAAGAGCGGGGTGCCTTTGAGAGCCTCGGCGTTGCGCGAGAGGCCAGCGAGGGCCATTTCGCGTTCCATGGTGCTGGCGACGGCGTCGTTGAGTTCGAGGCCACCGGTGCCGTCGAGGCCGACGACGATGCCGTAGCCGGAAACGAGCGTGGGCGTGACATTGCGGAACTGGACTTCGCTGCCGATGAGGCCGCGGAGGGCGGGCTCGACGGGGGGCAGATCGGTCTGGACCACGGTGGGGCGCTTAGGCGGTGCGCTTTCGCACGCAGTCAGTAGGGTGCCCGCCAAGGTGCTGAGCACGAGAGTAAACATAACCGACGGGGCGACAACGCCTTGGCGCAGCATGCACAGACTCCTACGCGGAACTCCTCGAGCGCGGGCTCCCCTGCGGGGTGCCTGGCTCAGTCGCGCGGTGCGCGACGGGTCACCACTGTACACGCTCTGGGTGGGGTGCGGTTGCAGGGCTTGTGTGCAAAACCCGGGTGAAGATTGGGGGAATGCACCCGAACAAGTTGTCTGGTGCTGTCGGCGGGTGGCGGATGTGGAAAACCTCCAGAGAATCGTGAGCGGTGCACAACTTGCGTCAAAATAACAACTTGGGCGCAGTTTACAGCCTTTCCGCAAATTTCACACTGCAAATTGTGTCTGAACCCCTTGGAACATACGATCCGTAGTGGTATGCTGTCCCCCTCAACACATCGGCCTGTGTCTCGGCTGGTGGGCTTGGGTCTTTCCGCTCGGGAACTCTTACGCGTTCTTCATGGTCAGTCGCCAGTCGCAATGGCACTCGATGTCACATCGATTGTACGGATTGTGATTGGTTTCTGATTGGGCGTTTGATTCGATTTGGTGGATTGGGTGGTCTTCCGGGTGGTGCCGGGAGAGTAGTTCGGGTGTGTCGGTCTCACGCGGGTGGCTCTGCGCCCCCAAGGAGCGTGCGGTGGGTGTTCTTGCTGACAAGCAGATTCGCAAGCTCGTGCGCATCGAGCCGTTTGAAGAAGCCAAGAAGCGGCCGGGCAAGATCAGCTATGGCGTAAGCAGCTATGGCTACGACGTGCGCGTCGGCCCGCGGTTCAAGATCTTCACGCCGACGCCGCGCACGGGGCAGATCACGGTGGTTGATCCCAAGCACTTCACGGACGACCTTCTGGTTGAGGTGGACTGCGACAAGCTGGGGCTGGATCACGTGATCATTCCGCCCAACTCGTTTGCGTTGTGCGAAACGGTTGAGTATCTGGAAGTGCCGCGTGATGTGCTCGTGATTTGCGTGGGCAAGAGCACGTACGCGCGATGCGGGCTGATTGTGAATGTGACGCCGCTGGAGCCCGAGTGGAAGGGCAAGGTCACGATCGAGATTTCGAATACGACGCCGCTGCCGGCCAAAGTTTACGCGAATGAAGGTATCGCGCAGTTTGTGTTTTTCAAGGCGGACGAAGTGTGTGAAGTTTCCTATGCCGACAAGGCAGGGAAGTATCAAAATCAAGGTGGCTTGACGCTGCCGAAAGTGGATTGAACTACCCACGGGTTTGTAGTTCAACCGGGCGTGTGTCACACGAGGTCACAGGATGTGAAAGTGTGAGTACCGGTGGTCAATTTGAGATGGAGAGGTAACGCGATGGAAAAGGGTTTGAATGTGGCGCAAAGTCGCCAAGGAAGTTGTCATGACAAACGACGGAGTTGGAATCAATTCTTTTACTCGTGATGGAGCGCCTGCTTTCCCGACCGCGCCTCAACTGCAATGCGATGAGATCGCGTTGTACACCGCTCTAAACAACTTGTCGCCTTCGATCTGCGCCGCAGAGCCGTTCAGCCCTCTGCTGGCGCGAGGTGAGATTCCGAAGCGTTCAACTCATCAAGCCCATTACGCAGCAAAACATGCGAGTCCCAGTGCCATGAAGATCACCCGCAAATTCACTGTCGCAGGACGCGACCCCTTCGCCTCCACGAACTGGGTCACGCGTTCTTCTCGCATCACGAACCCCGACGGCTCCGTCGTCTTCGAAATGAAAGACGCGCAGATGCCGGAAGGCTGGTCGCAGCTCGCCACCGACATCATGGTGAGCAAGTACTTCCGCAAGGCCGGGGTGCCTCAGTTTGAGGATCCGTTTGGCCTGCCGGGCGTGTCACCTGTGAAGATGGAGAACGGCAAGCCCGTGACGGGCCCCGAGCGCAGTGCGAAGCAGGTGATTCATCGGCTTGCGGGTTGCTGGCGTTTCTGGGGTGAGATGTACGGGTACTTTGACACCCAGGAAGATGCGCAGGCGTTCTACGACGAACTGGCGTACATGATGACGCACCAGATGTGCGCTCCGAACAGCCCGCAGTGGTTCAACACGGGTTTGAACTTCGCGTACGGCGTGACGGGTCCGGCGCAGGGGCACTTCATTGCGGATCACAAGACGGGCGAAGTGACGCTCGCGCCCGATGCGTACACGCACCCGCAGCCCCACGCGTGCTTCATTCAGAGCGTGGATGATGACCTGGTGAACGAAGGCGGCATCATGGACCTGTGGGTTCGTGAGGCGCGTCTCTTCAAGTACGGCAGCGGCACGGGCACCAACTTCAGCAGCCTGCGCGGCGATGGCGAGAAGCTGTCGGGCGGCGGGCGCAGCAGCGGTCTCATGAGCTGGCTGCGCATCGGCGATCGTGCGGCGGCGGCCATCAAGAGCGGCGGCACGACGCGTCGCGCGGCGAAGATGGTGTGCCTGGACATGGATCACCCGGACATCGTGGACTTTGTGGAGTGGAAGGTTCGCGAAGAGATCAAGGTGCAGGCGATGGTGGAGGGGCTCAAGCTGCTCAAGAAGCACAACCCCGATGTCGCGAAGCAGTGCGAGGATCTGAAGCTCAAGCTGGACTATGACTTCAACGGCGAGGCGTATCAGACGGTCGCCGGGCAGAACAGCAACAACAGCGTGCGCATTCCCGATGAGTTCTTTGAGGCTCTGGATGCGGGCGGCGAGTGGAAGACGTACTTCCGCACGGGCGGCAAGTCCGGCGGCGAACGCAAGGTCGCGAAGGTCTTCAAGGCTGACACGATCTGGGACAAGATCGGCGATGCGGCGTGGCGCTGTGCGGACCCGGGCGTGCAGTATGACAGCACGATCAACGCGTGGCACACGTGCCCCAGCGGCGGGCGCATCAATGCGAGCAA
>Ga0315899_10007246_pt1 | contig 11916 bp, 8 predicted proteins | sample LakEriMetagenome_2_FD_203518 | JGI IMG/M metagenome (GOLD analysis project Ga0315899, IMG submission 203518) | Freshwater fungal communities from buoy surface, Lake Erie, Ohio, United States - Buoy 4 MA112 | ecosystem: Environmental > Aquatic > Freshwater > Lake | place: USA: Lake Erie, Ohio... | reverse complement strand
CTGATCACCAACTCAATCTCTTGGCCCTGCTCGCGTACGGGAACCAGCACCAAGCCAGCCGGCCGCAAGGCGGCAGCCAGAGCCGTCCCGGCCGATAACCCCTGCAACTCATCCTGCAGATCGCCCGACTCATCAAGCGCCCTCCAAGCTGATTCGGGAATCCTCGCTCGTTTGCCCACCTGGCGGATCAGCCCGCGAACGAATTCGGTCGCCGAGGAACCTTTGGTCGGCTTTTCTACGGTCTGCCCCAACTCTCCACTCAAACCAACCAACTGCTCGCTGGTCAATCCAAACGCCTTCTTCTCCGCCAGCGCGACCTTGGCTCCGTCATCGCGCAGTTTCTGAATGTAATTCCGAATGCCCGCGACATCTGCCTGCGAGAAGCGAGCGCCTGGCAGACTCAAAGCGGCACCTTGAATCACGCCCTTGACCCTGATTACGACCGTCCGGCCGGAGGGCAATTCCTCGATCGCGGCGCTCTCGGGGCGGCGCACCGAACTGATTTTCACACTGTCGGCTCCGACTCCCTCCAGTATTTCCGCCCACTCTTGCTGGATGCCCAATTCACCCCCGGCGGCGGCGGTCAGTTGCAGTTCGACCAATCTCTGCTGCGCCGCAACCTCGCCCTGAAACATCCCTCCACTCGCGAACAGCAGCAGTCCCAGTTGGCGCCAGAATCCCCATTGGCACCAAATTCGTTGCGTCCACATCACCTGCACCTCCCCATTTCACTCAGCAATTAGATACTCCGACTGGAGCGACCGGGTCGACGTGCGCGGCCTAATCTGCAACCCCATAGCGGACAATGCAATAGACCGCTTTGAACAAATCCCGAATTCCGATTTTTTTGCCATCCTTGTAACCCCGCGCGTGGTAGGTCACCGGCACCTCCGCGATGCGGTAGCCCAGTCGAGCGAGCTTGGCAGTCATTTCGGGCTCAATCCCGAAACGATTCTGTTTCAGCTTGAGGTCCTTGAGCACTTCCCGTCGAAAAGCCTTGTAACAGGTCTCCATGTCAGTCAAATGAACGCCGTTGAACAGATTCGAGGCGGTGGTCAGAACCCAGTTTCCGAAGCGATGTACGAACGACTTATCTTGTACCTCAGTGCCAATAAAGCGACTTCCAAAAACTACATCCGCTTCATCTCGCAGCAACGGAGCCAACACGGCCGGAAGATCAGCCGGGTCATATTCCAAGTCCGCATCCTGAACCACAATCAAATCACCCATCGCGTGTTCAAACCCCGTCCGCAAAGCAGCACCCTTGCCCTCATTGACGGGCTTGAGGACCAATTTAAACCCGGGTAAGCCATCCAGCTTCTGCAGCACCGCATGGGTCCCATCTCGGCTGCAATCGTCCACAACAATCAGCTCCTTGGCAAAGGGGAGCGCCGCGAGGCGACTGAGCACGCGAGCAATCGTCTTCTCTTCGTTGTAGACCGGGACGACAATTGAGGTGATCACCGTTTTCGGGGCCGCTGCCCTTAGCCCATCATTTGGATCGACCGCCGCCACGCACTCTAATGCCTGATATCGCTGCAATTCTTCCCGGACCAGTCCCTCGCAGTTTTCCAAGCGCGAGAGGACTTCGTCCAGCGAAGGGAAACAACCAGAGGGAGGCGCAGTTTCAGTCATGAGTGGCAACATGGAATCAGCTCGGGAAAATTGTACGGCCGCGCCAGCCTCAAGAAAACGTTCGGCGGCGGGACTGGCGGCGGCAAGGCGGTGGCCCCCGCGTCGAAACGTGCCGCCACTGGAGAGAACGGGGCTCTGCGAAAATGGGAACCGAGCAGACTCCGGCTCTCAGCCTGGCGCTGCCGAACCCTGAAAGGCCGACTCCAGAGGCGCCGAGTCCAAAAACCTCGCAGAACCGGTCCTGACCGTACAGGTTAGGTTATTTTCCTCGACGAACTGGCCAATTTGGTCCGCTTTTGCCCCGGCCCGAGTGCCCGTCCCTGCGTGTTGTGCCGCCGGCCAAGCGCCGCCAACAAGGATGCCCGGGATAGCCCCCCCTACCCTAACACGCTCCGCGGCACAAACGCTACATCCGACAAAACAGAAATGTCGGATACAGCACTGCCCTTTCTCCCAATCGTGACAAAAAAAGCCCGACTGACTTTCGTCAATCAGGCTTCTTAATTCAAAGCTTGGTTTGAGATTTGTTCGGGATACCAAGTTCTCCGGTGGCCAATGGCTCACCCCACTCGCTCTCGGTGAACTTGAGCGGACTGAATTAGTCCCAACTCAGCGTGCCACCCGTCTGGTATTCCGTCACGCGCGTTTCGAAGAAGTTCTTTTCCTTCGAAAGATCCATTGTCTCACTCATCCAGGGGAACGGATTGGAACTGCCGTACTGCACGGGCAGACCAACACGCTCCAGCCGACGGTCGGCGATGTGCTGGACGTATTCGCGGAACAGGCCCGCATTCAGCCCCAACACGCCGTTCGGGAGACAATCCTGGGCGTAGGCAATCTCGAGCTCGACTGCTTCACGCACCCGGTCGACCATTTGCTGTTGGAACTCAGGCGTCCAGATTTCCGGGTTCTCCTGCTTGATGCCATTGATCAAGTCAATTCCGAAATTGAGGTGAATCGATTCATCCCGCAGGATGTACTGGAACTGCTCGCCAATCCCCTTCATCAGGTTCCGCCGATGGAAGGAAAGAATCATGACAAAGCCCGTGTAGAAGAAAACGCCTTCCATGATCAGGTAGTAGCCGATCAGGTTCTTGAGAAAGGCCTGCTTTCCTTCGAAGCTGTCCGTGGTGAAGTCCGGATCGAGGACTTCCTTGGTCAATTCCATTTCGAAAGCGTCTTTGCGGGCGATCGCCGGAACCTCCCGGTACATGTTGAAAATCTCGCCTTCATCCAGGCCAAGACTTTCCACGACGTAGAGGAAGGTGTGGGTATGGACCGCCTCTTCAAATGACTGGCGAAGCAGGTACTGCCGGCATTCGGCATTCGTGACGTGCTTGAAAATGGCGAGTACCAGGTTGTTGCCAACCAGGCTCTCGGCAGTCGCAAAGAAGCCCAGGTTCCGCATGATCACGGTTCGCTCATCCGCGGTCAGCTGATTGGAACGCCAAATTTCGATGTCCTTGTTCATCGGGACTTCGGTCGGCATCCAGTGATTGGCGCAACCGTTGATGTAGTGCTCCCAAGCCCACTTGTACTTCAGCGGCATCAACTGGTTGACATCGACTTGATGGCAACTGATCAGGCGTTTCTCCTTGGCGTTGATCCGGGAGGATTTGCCCATCGTGCTGATACGGTCCTGAATGCTGGGTCGTTCTTGAAGGTCTAAAGACATAGTTCGCTCCATCGAAGAAAAAGGCGAATAAGGTCGGAAGTAGTCGGAAGGAAAATCGAGGCAATCCAAGCGGCCTGCTGAGGCCACAAGCGGTTGAGCCACCCGGCCTCACCCCCAGTCATTGAGGGCGGCAGAGGTTGCTCACCAAACGATGCCGGCTTCTCGGTGCTGGCTCTCTCGCAGCATAACCGAAAACCGAACTGCCGAGTCACCGCGTGCCTCGATAAAAAGCCCACGTGCCCCGGTAAAAATCAAAGCAAATCCCGGGCTGGAAGTGAGATCGTTCAGCCAATCGCAATCCAACCCGAACCAGCCAGACACCTCAGGTGGCGAACCCGGTTTCCCGGGTTCGGTCACTCTGCCAGTGCGAGCATGCTGTTTACATCCACCACGTTCCCGACCGCGCAGGTCACGGTGAAATTCTCGCGTGAAATTCTCGCGTGAAATTCTCGCGTGAAATTCTCGCGTGAAATTCTCCCGTGAAATTCTCCCGTGAAATTCTCCCGTGAAATTCCCCCGTGAAATTTATTCGTTTGCGAGACAACCTCGCGGCCGGTTGCGTTCAGCTGCCGAGTCGGGAGCTTACTGGCAAGCCTCGCAAGTGGGATCATCCAGACTGCAAGCCTTCACTTGCGAGGCCGGCAGATCCGATCCGCGATTGATCGTCACATCACCCGAGGCGCTGCGGTTTTTCATCCACCGCGGCTGTACCCCGAACTTGTTGATGTCAACCGTCGACTTTTCCACGTTGGTCGCGCCCAACGTGCGGAGATAATAAGTCGTCTTCAAACCGGCTTGCCAAGCCAACTGGTACATGTCGTCCAACCGCCGTCCACTGGGCTGAGCCAGGTAGAGGTTCAGCGATTGGCCCATGTCGATCCATTTCTGGCGACGGCTGGCGCACTCGATCAGCCACTTTGGCTCGATCTCAAACGAGGTCGCATAGCGGTCTTTGATGTCCTGAGGCAATCCCGGAATCTCGCCGAGGACTCCGTCAAAGTACTTGATCGCTTCCAGCAGGTCTTTGCACCACAATCCCCGCTCTTTCAACTCAGTCACGAGGTTGATGTTCAACTGCACAAACTCTCCGGAAAGGTTGCTCTTGACGAAGAGGTGCTTGTACATCGGTTCGATCGATTGGGTCACACCGATGATGGTTGAAATCGTCGCGGTGGGAGCGATGGCCATCACGTTGCTGTTCCGCATTCCGTGCTGGCGCAGATGCTCCCGCACCGGGGTCCAGTCCATCGAAGCGGACGTATCCATGTCGACCGACATCCCGCGTTCCTGCTCCAGCAGGCGGACGGTATCGATCGGCAACAGACCGCGGTCCCACTTCGAGCCGCGGTAGCTGGAGTAGGTCCCGCGTTCCTTGGCCAGTTCACTGGAGGCCAGAATCGCAAAGTAGGAAATCGCTTCCATGCTGCGGTCGGCAAATTCCACCGCCGCCTTGCTTGCATAGCTGATCCCACAGGCTGCGAGAGCATCCTGGAAACCCATCAAACCGAGGCCAACCGGTCGATGACGGAGATTGGAGTTCCGCGCCTCGGCAGTCGGATAGAAATTGATGTCGATCACATTGTCGAGCATCCGGACAGCTGTCCGAACCGTTTCTTCCAGCTTCTTCAGATCGAGTTGCCCATCCTTGACATGGTTGAGCATGTTAATCGAGCCGAGGTTGCAGACCGCTGTCTCATCTGCCGAGGTATTCAAAAGAATCTCGGTGCAGAGATTGCTGCTGTGGACCACCCCGCAGTGATCCTGGGGCGAGCGAATGTTCGATGGATCCTTGAAGGTGATCCAGGGATGCCCTGTCTCGAACACTCGGGTAAGCATCTTTCGCCACAAGTCCCTTGCTTCCAGCGTCCGGGAGAGCTTGATCCGTCCCGCCGCGGCTTCGGCCTCATAGAACTTGTAACGCTGCTCAAAAGCCTTGCCGTAGAGATCGTGCAGGTCGGGAACTTCGTCGGGACTGAACAAGGTCCACGGCCCGCCCTCCACAACCCGCTTCATGAACAGGTCAGGAATCCAGTTCGCGGTGTGCATGTCGTGGGTCCGGCGACGGTCGTCGCCCGTGTTCTTCCGCAAGTCGAGAAACTCCTCGACGTCGAGGTGCCAGGACTCGAGATAAGAGCAAACCGCGCCCTTTCGCTTGCCGCCCTGATTGACCGCCACGGCCGTGTCACTGACGACCTTGAGGAACGGAATCACGCCCTGACTTTGACCGTTGGTTCCCTTGATATGGGAGTTGGTCGCCCGGATGTTGGTCCAGTCATTGCCCAGCCCGCCCGCCCACTTGGAAAGCTTGGCGTTATCGGCGATCTGCTTGAAAATGCTGTCGAGGTCATCCTGCACCGTGCTCAAGTAGCACGAACTGAGTTGGGGATGCAGCGTGCCCGAGTTGAACAATGTCGGCGTCGCCGAGGTGAAGCGGAAGCTTGACAGCAGGTTGTAGAACTCGATTGCCCGCGAGGTCTTTTGCTCGCCCTCGTTCAGCGCCAAGCCCATCGCGACCCGCATCCAGAAGTACTGGGGGGCTTCGAACCGGCGTCCGTCAATGTGCAGCAGGTAGCGGTCATAAATCGTCTGCAGGCCGAGGTACGGGAACAACTCGTCCCGCTCAGGCACGATCGCGTCAGCCAACCGCTCCAAATCAAATTTCCGCAGTTCCGGGGCCAGCCGCTCGGCCGCGATCCCCTGCTCGATGTAGTTTCCAAACATGTCCCGATAACGCTCGGCAACATGATTTTCGTTGGCTGACTTGTCCAGCGATTCGCGGTAGATGATGTTCAGAATCAACCGGCTGGCGACGCGATCGTAAGAGGGGTCTTCTTCAATCTTGGCCCGAGCCGCAAGAACCATCGCCCGGCTGATTTCCTTGGTCGTGATTCCGTTGAAAAACTGCTTTTCAACCTCTTCAAACAGCAGCGGCGCCTCGGCCGCTACGCTCAACCCTTCACAGGCCGTGTCGACCTGCCGGCGAAGCCGATCAAAATCGAGCCCTTCCAGTCGTCCTTCAGCGGAGACCATGATCGCCGGGAACGGTTCGGCACTCTCCATCCGCTCTTCAGCCCGCAGCTGTCGAATCTTGGCGTGCTCGGCGCGGTACAGAATATAACGGCGTGCGACCGAGAAAAACTCGTTCCGCATCAACTCGTTTTCGACCCAGTCCTGAACCTGTTCAACGCCCACCACACTTCCCTGACGGCCGGATTGATCGACCGAGGAAACAACCTCCTGCGTCATCATCTCGATTTTCTGCAGCAAGGCATCGTCCAGCAGGGAAATTTCAGCCAATCCGCGGTCGGCACAGAATGCCTTGGCCATTGCCCGTACGATCAAAGCCTGTTCAAACGGAACAACTCGGCCGTCCCGCTTTCGCACCACCAAATCGACGCCGACCAGCGAACCACCCGGAATTCCCGAGTTCCCGGCTACCTCGCAGTTGGCCCCGTCCTGAACCTTGCTGTCTCTCGTGTGATCCATTCGACATCCACCCCTATTTTTCAATTAATCGCAAAACCCGCGACCTCATCCCAAACAACCCGTTCAACCGTCGAACATCCAGCCAGAGAAAAATCGCCTCGCAACCGATCCCGCCGACTGGGACCTGACCAAAAACCGGGGCTCCCAAACTCGAGGGACACGCTGCTCCGTCGAGCCGGCTTCGTCACCCCAATCTCAAACTCGCCCCAAGCCTTTGATTCCGCTCTGAACTGGAGGCAACACCAAAACGGTCCCACCTGACCCTCGTCACAAGTCGCTCTTCAAAGACGCCCTGTTCCCAGCGGAGTTGTGTTCAACCAATGCTTTCTCGGCTACCGGGAAGACACCTTTGGTCCGACTTGAAAGATGACGACGACAGGGCCGCCCAAATGGCTCAAGCCTCCCTGCTCATCAACCTCCTCAAATCAACCTGCGTCTTCCAGAACGCCGTGCTCAGCTTTAAATTCCTGGCTCTCGCTTCCCTTGCTCCGGATTTCGCGGCAAGTTGCCCGCGAACCCCTGCCTCTCGTTGCCGACTGGCAGACCCCTCATACAGGTGCCCATTCGAGGCAACCTTGACGTCCAGCCAGCCCTCGGCCGCGGCCCCCGGCTTATTCCTCCAACCCGGCCCGGTCCGATCCATTTCGAGGCAGCTTAACGCCCTTCGAACCCACCACCAGAACGGCTCTTTCCGGGAGTCAAAACTGACGCCTCGAGGAACGCCACCCGATGAAGGTCCCTTCACCCTGTCTGATGAGGTGGGAGCCCAATATATCGACGCCAAGTGCTTTGTCAACACAATATTTAGTGCTTGCACTCTCATCGACTTTTGCGGGAATTCCCTCCATTTTTTTCGAAAAATCGGTGAATTTTGCCCCACCCCAACTCCGCTTCCCCGGCTCCCAAAAATCGAGTTCTGCCTCCCTTTTCCGAGCCTTGAAAAGTTGTAAAAAAAACCGACTCAACCAGAAAAAAAATCCCCCCAAAAGAGCGGCTGCTTCCGATTCGTGCAGGAACGCTGGGAATCGCGGGATCCCAAGCGGCGCCCCCGCCTCAACCCGACCCGCCAGCCGCGTTCGGATCGGCCTCGCAGCGGGCAGCCTCGGTGCCGTGCCTCGGTGCCGTGCCTCAATGCCATCTTCAATCCCCCACGGTTCACGCCTCGCTCCCGCTCCCTGGACCACAGCTGATCTCGCCAAACCGCCGCCGTATGAGCTAATCTGGGAAGCCGTGCTCGCCCAGCGTTGCCCAGGCCAAGCCAAGGGTTCCCCTAAACCGCATGATTTGACCACCGTGACCGCCAAACTCATCCAAGTCCTGACCAGTCGCCGCTTTTCGGAAGCGGACCGCCAAGGCCGCTTCCACCAGGTGCTCAGCGAACTGCAAGAAGCGACACCCAACCTGCGGGAGCCAAATTTCAAGCGGCTCGCCGAACCGGAACTCGAGTTTTTGTACCGCGCGATCGATCGACATTTCCTCGATTCGACCATCGCCAAAGCGATCGCCGCGGGACAGCATTCGCTCTCTTTTCGCATCTCTCGCCGGATGACCTCCACCGGTGGCTGTACCACGTCCCGCTTCCACCCCAAACACGGCCAGGGGACTTTTCAAATTGCGATCGCCGCTCAACTCCTCGCCCAGACCTGGGCCAACCGCGAGCAGGCAACCGTTTGCGGCGTCACCTGCCACGACATGCGCGAGGGACTTTGCCGCATCATGGAGCACGAACTGCTGCACCTTTGCGAAATGCTCGTCTGGAAGGACTCCAGCTGCGCTCAAAGCCGTTTCAAAAGCATGGCCCAGCGACTCTTCGGCCACCGCGCCTCCAAGCACCATCTCCTGACCAATCGCGAAGCGGCCGCTTTGCAACACAACCTTCGCCCCGGCGATCGCGTCTGTTTCCCTTTCGAGGGACAACAACTTCTGGGAACGATCAATCGAATTCACAAACGAGCCACCGTGCTCGTACCCGATACTCGAGGGCAAGCCTATTCCGATGGCTCGCGGTACCTCAAGTACTATGTCCCGCTGCGGAACCTCGTCAAATGGCCCGGCTGATCCGACACGCCAGTGCTTCCCCAATCCCACCCTTCAGTCGCAAACTCCGCTGGAACCATCCGCTGGTAACAGCCGCTTGACTGGCGTGCGAGAGCCAAGGGTGAAGTTGCCGGATCGGGAAAGGTCAAGTCCCTGCCTCGAGCGCCCTGTGCCTCGGGGGCAGCCGCGACGCTCCCAGTCCCCTGCCGCCTCGGTTCACCAGCAAACGACGTGCGCAGGCCTACAGCCGCAAACGCGTCGGCCGATCGACTCTGCGCTCTCCCGCTGTTTTTCCGCTCCCGGCGGCGCAAAACCCCGGCGGCGCAAAACCCCGGCGGCGCAAAAAAAACACCGTGGAGCCTATGCAAGCTCCACGGTGCGTTTGATCGCAATGCAGTTCAAGGAAGCTGGGAATTCAACCCAGCCAGCAGCCTAGCTCGCTGGCGAAACGGGTGGTGGCTCGTTGTTGTCAAAATCGATGTTGTCAAACAACGAGGTAAGAATCCAGCCCAACACGGCCAGCCGGCCAAGTCCAGCCAAACCGCCCGCGCCGCCGTAGCCGCCGCCGCCGCAACCACCACCGCCACAGTAGCCGCCCCAATCTCCGGTCGCGCCACAGCAACCACCAGCGGCAGCACCACAGGCGATGTCGTTGCCAACCATCGGGCCCGCATAAGCATCGACCACCGGGGCACCCGGAGTGCACGCATCACAGGCCGTGCTGAGCTGCTCACCCACGACAACGTGGTCGGCAGCAGCCGTCATCGGAACATCCAACTGCTGGGCCGGAGCAGCCAAGCCTTCTTCCACAACTGAACCCGCCACAACCGCGTCAGCCGGTACATCGCCGGGCTGCGGAACCTGAGCAGCCGCCTGAGCTTCCTGGGCAACCGCCTCAAAGCTGACCGCAGCGTAGCCAGTCGGGCCAGCTGCCACAAATTCATAGACACCCGGCTCGACACCGGCAAAATTGAATTGACCAAAAGCGTCCACTGCGGCTTCCGCAATCCGCTGATTGTTTTTCAGCAAGTAAGCCTTGGTTTGGGAGGATACTGTTCCCGAAACGAAATCGAACAGTTTGCCTACCAAGTTGCCATTGCTCATGGAAACCCGGTTGTTGCCGTCGATCCGGGTCGGCTGCTCGGCGCCTGCGCTGGTGGCTGACTCCGCAACCATTTCGGTCGATTCAAAAATTTCGCGAACTTGCGCGAAATCGGGATTCACGACAGCAACTTCCATCGTGTTGGCGCCGTCACCGCGGGCGACTTTCACACCGCAAGCGGCAAAGCCGTCCTTGCCGGTTGCCACAAACGAATAAACGCCTTCTTCAACTCCGGTGAACTCGAATTGTCCCAGTGAGTTGGTATCGACGGCGTGCTCGATCTTTCCCTCGCGCACCAGGCAGACCCGCAGTGCCGAGAGACCGCTGACCGACAGGTCGCGGTTGACCACGTTGACTCGTCCCTTCACTCCGCCCTGTTCATCAACAGCCAGCGTGTGATTGCGGAACGAACCAGTCAAACCAGAAACAGCGCCAGAGACAACAGCCGGACCAGTCGTTTTGATCGGGGTGTTGTCCAGCAAAAATTGGTGTGCCGACACGGCGGCAGTCGCCAGCAGCGGCAACGCCAGCACGTAGAACGCAAACCGTGCATAACCCATGGTGTTTTTCATCGAAAGAATCCTTGTTGCATTGCAATGAGAGAGGTGGGCGACCGTGATCAGCGGTCAAGGCACGAGTCGATCGCTGTTGCCAACGACCTCTCGCTCACGCCCCCATTATGAATAGGGCTACCGGTTGGGTCAATTAGTTAATCTGGTGGGTCTGGTGGGGATTTGAGCTAATTTTCCTTAACTTTCCCCACCGCCTCGGCCCTCCCCGCCCCCACCCCAACTGGGGATGTCAATAAACCAATTTCCGGACTGGAAGCGGAGGCAAACTTCGATTTTCCCATTCTCCCAGCGGCGCGGGCGGCAATTCCCGCCTCGACCCCCAGCCGCATCGCCCGCGCCATCCCGACAGGGTCACCGGCTCGAGCCACCGCCGAATTGAGCAACACGGCATCCGCCCCCAGTTCCAAAGCGAGCGCCGCGTCGCTGGCCGTCCCAATCCCGGCATCCACGATCACGGGAAACGAAGGATCCGTCGCCTTCAGGTCCGCGACGATCGTCTGCAGGTTGTGGGGATTGAGCACTCCCAAACCGGAGCCGATCGGACTTCCGGCCGGCATCACGCTGACGGCTCCGGCCGCCTTGAGCCGCCTCGCCAGGATCGGATCGTCACTGGTGTAGCAGAGCACCTCGAAACCCTCGGCCGCCAACAGCTCCGTGGCCCGCAATGTTTCAATCGGGTCAGGCAACAGCGTGCGGCTGTCACCCAGCACCTCCAACTTGACCCAGTTGTCGGCGGCAACCTCGAGACTGCGCAGGATCTCTCTCCCCATTCGTGCCAGGCGAACGGCTGTCGCGGCGTCGTAAGCTCCCGAAGTGTTGGGCAGCAGCTTCAATTTCTGAAGGTCAAGAAAGTCGAGCAGGTTGCGCCCGGAACTGTCGTACAGCCGTTCGCGACGGACCGCAAAGGTAACGACCTCGGCGCCGCTGGCGGCGATTGCCGCAGCCATCAGCTCGAATGACTCAAACCTCCCGCTGCCCATCAGCAAGCGGCTGCGAAAGAGCTGGCTCCCGATTCGCAGCCCTTTTGGTTCATTCGCGAGTTCCACTTCCTTGGTTTGCGTCACGTTCTAGCCTCCCCCCATCAGCGAGACGACCTCGACCCGGTCATCGCCCTGCAGCAGCCGCTCGTCAAAGCTCCGTTGGGACACGATCTCTCCATTAACCTCGACCGCCAGGCCACGACGCTGCAGGCCCAACTGCTGAAGCAATTGCTGAACGTTCGTTCCCGCGGGCACTTCGACCCGCTCTTCGTTGACAAGGAGGCAAATCGTCGAATGCCGTGTAGAAGGCTGGCTGGTCGACATTCAGAAGCTCTCTGCCATATCGCGGGCGTGATAACTGCTGCGGACAAACGGCCCGCTGGCCACCTTCTTGAATCCCATCGCCTTGGCTCGTTCTCCCAGATCGTG